>ENA-OQNM01000472-OQNM01000472.1-human-gut-metagenome-genome-assembly--contig:-NODE-472-length-14634-cov-3.346178_pt1 | contig 14634 bp, 12 predicted proteins | sample MGYA00242632_ERZ504886 | MGnify/ENA primary metagenome ERZ504886 (study PRJEB26092, sample SAMD00036424) | human gut metagenome | host: Homo sapiens | study: EMG produced TPA metagenomics assembly of... | reverse complement strand
GGCGACGTCAAGGTCGCGGGCACCGACCGGACCCAGCACTGGATCGTATACGTGACCGCCTCGCGCACCGAAGGCCACGTCGCCGGACTGAGCCTGATCCAACGCAAACCGGACGGCACCACCAGCCGCCACGACATCGGCGGCTTCGACCCGTCGAAGCACGAGTACACGATCACCATGCCCGCCGACGCCGTCGCCGACCAGTACACCCTCGGCCACACCAGCGCCGCCGGCGACAAGGCCGACGTCAGCGAGGGCACGCCGATCGCCCCGACCCTCGGCGCGAACGCGAGCCGCATCCTCAAAACCACCCTGAACGGCGTGACCTACACCGTGACCGTGAACTTCGAGACGGCCAAGCCCACGGCCTCCAACCCGCACGCGCGCCTGACCGGCCTGTACGTGAACCTCACAGGCAAGACCGGCAAAGGCACGCTGATCGACGGATGGGACCCCGACGTGCTCGACTACACGATCCGCATCGGCGCGAACGACCCCGGCGCGTACATCCTGCCCGAAGCATCCGACGACGTGACCGTCAAGGCCGGCGACGTGCGACGCGCCGGCTACGCCACCACCCAATACTGGACCACAAGCTCGGCCGACGGCCAGTCCCGCACATACAGCGTGACCGTGATCCGCGACCACGAGACGCCGACCGCCGAGGAGGCGTTCAAACCTGGAGCCGCCAAGGACCCCGACGGGCACACGCCCGCCGCGAGCCGCGACGACACCACGCTCGTGAGCCACGGCTACATTCTGAATGGCGAATACCGCGCCGTGAAGGACACGGACTACACCATCCCCGAGGGCGGCACGTTCGCCTACGCGAGCAGGCAGGGCCAGACCGTGCAGGTCTCCGAATCGAAGGTCAAGGGCATGACCTGGAAATACACGCTCAACATCCTCGCACCTGACGGCGTGACCCTCGCCAGCCCCGCGCCCACGTTCACCGTCACCTACCTCACCCAGGCGACGCACGAGGCCGCCATCACGGCCATCATCGTGGACGGCAGGGCCATCGGCGGCTTCGAACCCGGCGAAACACGAGTACGAGACGCAGGTCGACAACATCGACCACTGGACCGCGTCCGCCGACTTCGACAAATCGACCGGCATGGGCGTCATCATCCACAAGGACCGCGCCAAGGCCACGATTACCGCCACCAGCGCCGACGGCTTCGCCACGGCCACGTACGCGCTCAAGGTCGGCGAGAAGCCCCTGGCGCTCAACCGCTCCGGCACCGACGGCGCGACCGTGGAAGGGCTCGCCAGCACGGGCGTGAACACGTCCAGCCTGATCAGCGTCGTCGCCGTGCTCCTCGCCGCCGGTGTCGCATGCCTGGCTGCGGGCCTGACCCGCAGTCTGCGTCGCGGCAAACGCGACGACGCCCCGTCCGACGACGCCCCGTCCGACGGCGACGCCGGCGAAGCCGGCGGACAGGTCGCCGAATAGACGATAGACGAGCATTCCCGACCGTCTTACACACCGGGGTCCCGGCCGACGCCCAACCGCGCCGGCCGGGACCCTCGCTTTTGTCCAAACCGGGCCGCCGTTCACGGCCGTACCGTGGGCATGTCATCGGAAACCTAGTCGAAAGGAACCATCATGTCCGAGACAATCACCCTCGCCGCCGGATCCAGCGGCGTGGTCACCAGCGCCCTGCAGCTGTTCAGCCAGTTCGCCATCATCGGCGGTGGCCTGTGGGCCGTATGGGGCGTCATCACCCTGGCCGGCGGCCTGAAGGACCAGAACGGCCCGGCCACCCAGTCCGGCGTCTGGCAGGTCGTCGGCGGCGGCCTGATCATCGCCGCCGCGGCCCTGTTCTCCACCCTCGCCCTGTAGACGGGAGGCCACGCATGGTCGATTTCATCGTCGGCATCCTCAACTCGATAGGGTCCGGCGTCGGCGACGACCTCGTGGCCGACCTGCTGAAGACCCCGGCCGAATACAACGCCGGCATGTACAGGCTGAGCCTGACCATCGCCGGCACGGCCGTCAAACCCATCGCCAGCACGATCCTCGCGATCCTGTGCGTCCTGGAGCTCGCCAGGGTCAGCACCAGGGCGGACGGCGACCGCGAGCTGGGCGTCAAGCTCGTCGCCATGGCGATGTTCAAGCTCGTGCTCGTGTTCACCGCCGCACAGCACAGCGAACTCATGCTCAAGGCCATCGACGAGATCGGCGAGGGCGTGCTGGGCGGCATCCACACCGCCGCCCCACCGCGGGGTCCGCATCGGGCCTCGGCCTGGGCGACAGCATGCGCGACGCCATCGACTCCGCCGGCACGTTCGGCCAGATCCCGTGCCTGATCCTGCTGATCATCCCGTTCCTCGTCTCCAAGGGAGCGACCATCGTCGTCACCGTCGTGATCCTCCTGCGGTTCGTGCAGATCTACATGCTCACCGCGTTCAACCCGCTGCCGATCGCTTTCATCGCCCAGGAAGAGACCCGCCAATGGGGCGTCAACTACTTCAAGCAGTACGCGTCGCTGGTGTTCCAGTGCGCCACCCTCTACCTGGCGATACTCATGTACCGCACGTTCGTCGGCGGCACGCTGAGCCCGAGCAAGTACAAGGACGGCGACAGCCTCTCCGGCTGGGTGCTCGACAACTTCACCGGCCTGCTCCTGGCGAGCGTCATGCTCATCGGCATCGTCATGGCGGCCAACTCCGTCGCCAAGAAGCTCTTCGGCGGCGAATAAAACACAACGCAATCCACGGAAGGGGAGCAATCATCATGGCGTTGCAGATGCCCGTCTACAGGGAGCTGACCACCATCGAAAGCAAGGTGTTCATGGGGATGAGCTGGCGGCAGTGCCTCGCCGCCGTCATCCTCGCCGTCGTGTGCGGGGGAGGATACGTCGGCCTGTGGCTCGGCCTGGACGTCGACCCCAACCTCGCCATGTACCTGATCTTCCCGCCCGGCCTGCCCGTGGCCGTATGGGGATGGGTGAGGCCCAAGGGGCTCATGCCCGAGAAATACCTGAAATACATCCTGCGCCACTACACACAGCGCGAGGTATACCTGCTCGACGGTCCGGGAAGACCATACCGCACCGGCGCGAAACCAACGATCAAGGAAAGGTGAGGAATGTTCGGAAAGAAGAAGACCCCGGTGGTCGCGCCGGCCGAAGGCGGTGCCGAAGCCAGGGCGAAGGCGCGGAGAAAGAAGGCGACGCGTCTGCCGAAGGGCGTCAAGCAGCTCATCGGCTACGACGCGATGCTGCGCAACGGGATCGCCAGCCTGGGCGACGGACGGTGGAGCGCCACCATCCTCTTCCATGACATCAACTACCAGCTGAGCCCGGAATCCCATCAGATGGAGATCATCGACCGGTGGGCCAAGCTCATCAACAGCTTCGAGGCCGGGCAAAGCGTGCAGATCGCCTCCTACACGCGCTCACGCGGCGTACGCGAACTCCTCGCCGACGTGATGATGGACGAGACCGGCGACAGCCTCGACCACTACAGGCTCGACTACAACCGCCTCGCCCAAGGCAAACTCGAATCCGTCAGCCGCAACACCAGCACCGTCAAGACCCTGACCGTCACCGTCCGCGAAAGCGACGAGCAGGCCGCCGTCGCGAGCCTGAACGCCCTGTGCAACAACCTCGTCAGCCAGATGCGCTCCATCGACGCATGCAAGGCCACCCGGCTCGACCGCGAGCACCGGCTGCGCCTCATGGCCGAGGTGCTCCGGCCCGGCGAGGAGTTCCGGTTCGACGAACGCCGGTTCGAGCATCAGCCCGGCAAGCCCGACACCAAGGACCTCGTGTGCCCGTGGAGCATCGACGCGCGCAACCCGACCATGCTCGACATCGAATCCCTGGACTCGAAATATCTGCACCGCACCATGTGGGTGTCCAGTCTGCCGCCGGAACTGTCCGACCAGCTGGTCAACGACCTGACCGGCCTGCGCGCCCGCGTCGACGTGAGCATCCACCTGGCGCCCATGGACCGCGGCGAAAGCATGACGCTCGTGCGCCGCAAGAACGCCGAGGTCAAGATGCAGATCATGGACCAGCGGCGCAAGAACCGCAAGCAGGGCCTCGACCCCGACGACCTGCCCGACGACCTCGCCGACCAGCAGGAGCAGCTTGGCCAGCTGCGCGACGAGCTGCGCTCCACCAACCAGAGGCTCGTGGACTCGATCATCGTGATCGGCGTGTCCGCGGCAAGCCAGGAGGAGCTGGAGGTCGCGTGCAGGAACGTGAAGGCCAAGGTCAACGCGCAGTCCTGCACGGCCGAGAGCCTCAAGTTCATGCAGATGGAGGGGCTGACGGCGGAACTGCCGCTGGGCAACAACCCGCTGCCGATGAAACGCACCCTGACCACGAATTCCGCGGCCATCCTCATCCCGTTCACCACGCAGGAGGTGTTCGAGCCGCACGGCCTGTTCTACGGAAGCAACGCGAGGAGCGGCAACCCGATCCTCGCGGACCGGCGCAGCCACATGAACTCCAACGGGTTCGTGCTCGGTACGTCCGGCGGCGGCAAGTCCTTCACCGTCAAACAGGAGATCGCCGGCATGTTCCTCAACAGGGACGACGAGGTGATCGTCATCGATCCGGAACGCGAATACCTCGCCCTCGCGGCCGCGTTCGGCGGGCAGATCATCCAGATCAGCGCCGGCACCGGCACGCGCGTCAACCCGATGGACATCGTCCTGGACGACAACGCGGCCTCCGACCCCGTCAAGGACAAGACCAACAACGTGGTGAGCATGGTCGGCGCGCTCATCGGAGGCATCGATGGACTCGACCCGCTCCAGAAGGGCCTGGTGGACCAGTGCGTCAGCAACCTGTACACGCGCTACCGCAACCAGGGCGGCGGCGTCACCCAGCCCACATTGCAGGACCTGCACGACGAGCTCCAGGCATGCGGCAACGACGAGGGCCGGTACCTCGCCGACGCGCTCAACCCGTACATCACCGGAAGCATGAGCGGCTTCAACGGGCAGACCAACGTCGACCTTTCCAACCGGTTCACCGTGTTCGACGTGTCCGGCCTGTCCGGCGAGCTGCGCACGTTCGGCATGATGGTCGTCATCGACCAGGTGTGGAACCGCGTGATCCGCAACAAGGCCAACGGGCGGCGCACCTGGCTGTACGTCGACGAGTTCCACCGCTTCTTCTCCAACCAGTACGCCGCCGCCCAGTTCAAGGACATCTACAAGCGTGCCCGCAAATACGGGCTCGGCGTGACCGGCATCACGCAGAACGTCGAGGAGATCCTCGACCTGCAGGACGCGCGCGAGATGCTGTCCAACAGCGATTTCCTCATGCTCCTGAGCCAGAACAGCACCGACGCGGACGCATTGTGCGAGCTGCTGACCCTGAGCGAGGAGCAGCGCCAGTACTTCACCGGCGTGCTGCCCGGCCAGGGATTGATGAAGATCGGCAGCGCCTTCGTCCCGTTCGACGGGCGCATCCCCGCGGGAGGCGACCTCTACCGGCTGTACTCCACCAGCTTCCAGGAAGGAAAGTAGCGCATCATGAGCAAGGCCCATGCCCGCCACGCGGGCGCACGCTCCGCCTACCGGGCCACGCGCCGCGTCGACACGGCCGGCGCGTGGCGGCAGACCGCCCGCCGCCGACCACAGGCGGCGGGCCCGTGGCACGGGTATGAGCCGTCGCCTGCCACCGCGGCCCCATACCGATCGGAATACACCCAACGCCGTCAGCAACGGCAGCCGGTCCGGGCGTCATACGGCGGCGCGGGCCAGTCCCACCGCCATCGCCGGTACACCGTCCAGACGCAATCGCATGCCGCGACGACACCGATACGGCGGCACGACCACACGTCGAACCGATACCGGATCACCGGTAGCCGGACCCGCGTGCCGGCCACCCGGACAGGCGCGCGGCACACCGCATACGCCCGGACCGGAAGCCCATACCACCTGCACGGCGGATACGGGCGAAGGACCGCCCACGCCGCGGGAACAGACCGGACGACCCGGACCGGGACGGCGGGAGGACGGAGGGCCTTCCGAGGCGTCGCGCCGACACGATACACGACGGCCACGGCCCGCGCCCATGCCGTCGCCCCGCACCCGGACAGCATCCGCGTCCGTCGCGGGACTGGCCTGCGCGACCGGCTGGGCCGGGCCACCACCATGACGGTGTCCAACGCGGCGCAGGCCGGCGTCGACCGGACCGACATCGCCGACACCATGGGGCACACCGCCATGGAACTGACCGCCAGGGCCTCAATGGCCGCCGGCGCGACGGGCGCGTACGCCGTCGGCCATGCGGCCGGACGGACCCGCGACGTCATGACCCGTCCCCAACGAGCCATGGTCGCCGTATACAAGGCCGAGGAAAAGACAGCGAGGCAGCTGGACAGGGCGCTGCGGAAAGGCAAACCGGGCGCGGCCAGGGCCAAACGCGTCGCCGACGCGAGGAAACGCGCCGGCAAACCAATCGTATTGTCCGACGCGAAGCCCAGCGCCCGCATCGGCGGGTTCGCCGCCAAGGGCAAGGCGAGCCGGCGCATCGGAAAACATGTCGGCGGGGGACTGAAAAAGGCCGGCAGGGGCGTCAAACGCCTCGGCTCGACCGGCCTGGACTGGATGGACGAGGCATCCGCGCGGATCACCGCCGCGGACGACGACCCCGCGTCGCAGCTGGGCGACGCCACACGCGACCTGACCTTCAAGGCCGTCCGGAAGGGCGTCAGGGGAGTCACCTCGTCCGCCCGGTTCATCTGGCGTCACCGCCACGCGCCCTCCAGGGCCGTGCGCGGCGTCAGAGCCGCCGCCTCGACGGGCGCGCGCGTGGCCCGCGCCGCCGCGAACCTCGTCCGTGCGGCCGCGTCCCGCATTGCCGCCGGGGCCGCCTCCATCAGCCTCCCCGTCCTGCCGATCATCGCGGCCATGATCGCGGTGCTCGGCGTGCTCCTGGCCGTCATGGGCGCGTTCCTGGGATCCAGCGCCAGCGAATCCACCGGCGTCGCGAACGTGCCCGCCGAATACGAGGCCGACGTGGTCCGCGCCGGATCCATCTGCCCGACCGTCACGCCGAGCATCATCGCCGCCCAGATCGAACAGGAATCCAACTGGAACCCGAAGGCCGGCAGCTCCGCCGGAGCGCAGGGCATCGCACAGTTCATGCCGTCCACCTGGGCGTCCGCAGGCAAGGACGGCGACGGAGACGGCAAGGCCGACATCTGGAACCCGCACGACGCGATCTGGAGCCAGGGCAACTACATGTGCGGCCTCGCCTCGCAGGTCGAGACGGCCAAGAAGTCCGGGAAACTGACCGGCGACACGTTGGAGCTGACCCTCGCGGCGTACAACGCCGGCCTCGGCAGCGTGCTCAGATACGGCATGGTGCCGCCCTTCGAGGAAACCATCAACTATGTGCGGCGGATCAAGGAACTCGCAGCGACCAAATACACCGCAACGGGGACCGCCGAGGGTGGCACGGTCGGCTCCCTCGAACCGAAACTGACGGTCTCCGGCGGCATCGTGTCCACGGCCGGCATCACGCCGGACACGAGATACCCATGGGGGCAGTGCACCTGGTGGGCCGCGACCAGAAGAGCCGACATAGGAAAACCGATACCAGGGTGGGGCAACGCCGCCACATGGGCAGGTTCCGCGGCGTCGGCCGGCTACACGGTGGACGGCTCCCCATCCGCCGGCAGCGTCATCGTGTTCCAACCGGGAGTATTGGGCGCGTCCGCCGACTACGGGCATGTCGCCATGGTCGAGGAGGTCCGCGGGGACGGGTCGATCCTGATCAGCGAGTCCAACGCGCTTGGCCTCGGCGTCGTATCCACACGCGAAATCAGCGCCTCCCAACTGGCCGCAGCTGGAAATGGCGTCCGCTACATCCACTGAAAGGAAAACCAAGCATGGAACCAAAGAGGAACAGGATCATCGCCGCGACGGGATTTGCGGTCGCGCTCCTCATCCTGGGAGGAAACGTCGCGGTGATATGCGCCGGCAACGGAACCGCGGAGGACACGCAAAGCACCGTCGCCCGGCCGCGAACGAAAACCGAACCCGGACAAAAAACGGCTGGAGACGAAGAGACCGAGCCGGCGACGCCGACGGAGGATGATCCGTGCGCCGACCTCGCGCCGAAAGCGCTCGGCGTCTACATGGGCGACGAACGAGGCCAACTCGAAGGCGAATACTTCACGCCGGATGCCGCCGGCCTCGACATACCGGCATCATCCATAGCCCCGCAGCCATTGCCCGAGACCGAGTTCACCGGCTTCCCCGTGTCCACGGGGCGGCGGGTGGCGACATGCGCCGTATCCACCGGGCTGGAGGCATCCTGGGTGCTTGACTACACGCTCACTGACGACGGCTGGCGATGCGCGGCGGTCAAGGGCCCATTGGAAGGCGGATACCGGGTGCATGAAGGCAAACCAGAGGAACAAAAGTGATGAAGGCAAACGAACAGGATCAGCCAGTCCTCATCAAAGACGAGGGCGGAGAGGAATGACCAGGATCGACAGGAAGACGGGTGAGCCGATTCTCAGCCCCAAGCTTACGGTCGACCAGCTGTACGCCATGGCCAACGAGCCCGGTTGGCGTCCATGGATGCGCCTGATCGCCGAACACCCACACGCGTGGCCGGAGCTCGCCGACTGGTGGCATACCGCGCAGGAGCAAGGCTTTGACACGGCCGGCGCCGCGCCGCTGCCGCCCGCGTCCATGCGCGGCCGCCGTCGCGTCGCCATACCGTCCGCGCCGCTGCCGCCGGAAGACGAGCCGGGGCAGGAACCCGTGTCTGCGCCGGCGGAGCAGTCTCCTCCCGACGATTCCGCGGAGAAGGTCCTGAAGGACGCCGACGACGATTTTGCCGCACTCGAACGAATCGCCGACTTGGAATCGGATACGGCGGACATCCCTCCAATACCGGAAGCGGAATCGTCGGGGTCGGCCGTCACCTACTCGGCCGACCCCGACGATCTGAAGGTGCGTCGCGTCTTCCCGGTCGGGAAAGCGCTCGTCGCGATCGTCATGACCGCGAGCCTCATCGCCGTGTCCTGGATGGGACTGCAAATCAAAAACCGCCGTGCCGCTGCCATGCGGCAAGAGGCGCATGAGACCGCAATCAGCGCATGCGACTCGGCCGAAGCGACACGCAAGACCGTCCAGTCCGACCTGGACAGGACCACGGCCAAAGCCTCCAGACTATTGAAGGACATCAGTCGAGGCCAGGTCGCGGATCCCAAGACGCTTGATGCGTTGAATCGGCTCCTGGATGCAAAGACGTCCACCATCAAGGGTTCCTGCGCGCCCGACGCCGTCACATCCGACGTGGACAGGACCACTGCGGCGCTGCGCAGAACGACCAAAGAGCTCAAGAACCGTCTCACCGACCTCAAGACCGCGGCCAAGGCCGTCATCGATAGCAAACTCGACAAGACCGTGGACGACGCGAACGCGCTGTACAAGCAGACCGACGGCAAGGTGGCGGACGACAAGACCCGCGCAAGCCTGCTGGACGCCATCAAAAAACGCGACGCGGACGCCATCGCAAAAGCCGTGAAAGAGGTCAACGAATCGAAGGCGGCGAAGGAGAAGGCCGACGCGGAGGCGAAAGCCAAGGCCGAACAGGAGGCCGCGGCCCAGGCCGCCGCTGCGGCCGCACAGTCGCAACGGCAGGCCCAGTCGTACACGCCGTCCTATACGAACACCGGCACGAGTTCGGGCCGCTCCTACACAAACGTACGGTTCGGCAGGCGCATCCTCTGGTTCGACGGGCGGCGTCGTCGTCCGGTGGGGTCAGGCTGGTCGGGGCCGGACCACGCGGCGGGACACGGTGATCCAGGTGCCTGTAGCTTGGAGGATTGCTCCATCCCAATCCAACATTAAGCCGGTCGACTCCGTTTCTCTTTCAGGGCCGTTCCACGAACATCCGTGGGACGGCCCTTTCCTGTCTCCTGCGCGAATGTCCAAACCGGAGTCCGTGAAACCGGGTTGCAATGGTATCGGTCGGGGATCGCAATTCCCGCCCCGACACAGTCAAGTGCAGAATCTCTGAAAGGAGAGGAACATTGGGTTACACCAATAATAAACGGAAGACGTTGGCGTTGCTGACGGCCGTTGCCACCCTGGCCGGCGGTCTGACCGCGGGCACCGCATACGCCGGTGGCGGGGGCGGCAACAGGCCCGGCACCGGCGGCAGCGGCGCGGCAACGCAGTTCTGGCAGTACAAGGACGACGCGTCCGGTTCATGGGGCCCGGCGACCGACATCAACAGCGTGAGCCGCGCCATGGCCAACGCAGACGTGATGATGGACGACTCGTCCGGCAAGGCCGCCGCCGCGCTGGCCGACGCGAACAGCCGGTGCGTCGCCGGTTTCCACCAGCGCCATCCGGGCGAGGGCGACGGCGACTGCCGCGTCGTCGCGGTCGGCGCGGTCTCCGGCAACGGGTCCACCACCAGCGTATGGAACGGATCCGGCATCGCCGACGTGAGTATATGGTTGGACAACTGGAACAAGTACATCGCACCAGGCGATTACAACTACGCTGGAACTCGTCACTATAAGACCTCTACCGCGTTTGATGACGATCCGTCCACGAGTGTGGACAAGCTCATGGAACGGCACGTGTCCAGCACGGCCAGCATCGTCATCATCGCGCTCGACAAATACCAGCCCGCCCCACCGAACTACGACCTGACCGTCACCACCACGCACCAGCAGAGGACCGACCTGAAGGTCGGCTCCACCGACCCGATCGGCGACACCCTGCACGCGAGCAACAACGGCAGCAGCATCAAAGAGAACCTGAACGGCACGGCCATCATCCACTACGAGGGCCAGAAGAACGGCTACGTCGCAGCCAAGACGGTCAGCAAGCCGATCACCTTCGCCAACAACGGTGACACCCAGCTCGAGAACCTCGCCACGCCAGCCGACTTCGGCATGAGCCACTGGCAGGAAGGCCAGTACTGGATCGATATCCAGGTCGCCAAGCAGGGCAGGATGAACGCGGCCGTCGACACGACCGACAAGGACCCGTCCGAGACCTGGAACGTGAGCGCCGAACCGCCGACCCCGCCGACCAAGACCATCGACGAGGGCGTGAGCGCGGACGGCATGACCAACCGCACCGTCATCACCTACGGCACCGGCAAGGGCGGCTACGAGATGACGTTCAAGGACAAGATCACAGCCAACGGCGTCGACTACACCGTCGACAACTACAAGCTCGTCGACAAGACCGACAACGACCGCGACGCGTCCAACGAGTTCACCATCACCTGGGACCGCAAGACGGACACCGTCTCGGCCGTGCGCACCGCCGACAAGGGCGAGATGCCCCTCGACCACCAGTACGAATTCAGCTTCGACATCACCGTCAGCAAGCCGAAGGACTTCAGGAAGGTCAAGGACCACGCGACCGGCAAGTGGAACCAGGAACCCGAGGCCGACGCCGGCAGCAAGGAATTCGACACCTGGCAGCCCAACCCCGACAAGAGCTGGATCTTCGAGCAGGACGGCGAATGGCAGGCCGTCATCGACCCGCAGGAGACCAACAAGACCGGCGGCGACTCCCACACCTACCTCGACGGAGACAAGGTCGGCAGCGTCGTCAACGGCACCATCGGCAGGAACCTGATTCAGGCGCCGAAACAGTTCACCCTCACCGATGACTGGACTGCCGCCGACTACATTTTCGACGCCGACACCAAGAACATCCGCGTGTACGAGGCCACGGCCGGCACCGACCGCGAAAGCAGCGTGAGCGACATCGTCAACACCGGCAAGGACGTGACCGACCAGTTCGACATCACCGTCCAGGGCACCAAGGCCGCCGCCACCGCCAAGGCCTCCTACCTCAAGGGATTGAAGAAACTGAAGAACCCGAAGCAGGTCACGCTCCTCATCCCCGGCAGGATCAACTTCGCGGACGGCAAGGGCGCGGCCCAGGTCCGCAAAGACTTCGGCAAGCAGGCGGGCGACGAACTCACCTTCTGCACCGCCCCGAACGGCAAGAACCTGACCAACGGCGGCTCCGAGACCGTGAACAACCACACCGAGCCGACCAACGAACCGCAGATCTGCGGCTACATCCCGCCGGTCAAGAAGGACGTCGTGTCCGAGGCGAGCCAGGGCGGCGACCAGGAGAGCGTGGACGGCAAGGTCGTCCAGCCCGGCCAGAAGGTCGAATACCAGCTCAACACCCAGCCGCAACTGCCGGCCGACCTCGCCTACGAGGTCAAGTCCGTGAGCTTCACCGACTCCTACGACGCCTATCTGAAACCGGACAAGCAGACCCTGGAGATGATGGACCTGAACACCGGCAAGCCGGTGTCCAAGAAGAAGTACACGACCACGTGGGATGATTCCAAGCACATGTTCACCCTGACCGTCACCGACCAGGAGACGATCAGCCAGTGGCGCGCCGGCACCAGCCCCCGCCTCCAGGTCCGCTTCGAGGGAACCGTCGCCGACGACGCCCCCACCGACCACAAGGTCGGCAACAAGTGGGTGCTGACCCTCAACAACTCGCTGACCCCGAGCAACGAGGTGTTCAACATCCCGCCGAAGCTCGACCCCGTCAAGAAGGACACGCAGAAGGACCCGACGATCAGCATCGACGGCAAGACCGCCCTGCTGGGAGACGAGATCTACTACCGCGTCACCCTCGACGCCAGGCAGGACAACCAGGCCTACAAGGTCTGGAGGCTCGGCATGACCGACGACTACGACGACGAGTACCTCAAGCTCGACGCCACCAACGTGGAGATCACCGACGAGACCGGCAAGGACGTCACCGACAAGTTCAACATCCAGGACAAGGACGGCGCGCTCTACGCCTACGCCAAGCTGGTCGACACCGAGATCCCCGCGACGGGCGAGACCGTCAAGGGCGACCCGCAGCCGGAAGACCTCAAGACCTACAGCGAGTCCGACGAGCATGACCCGCTCACCCAGCCCGCCATCGACCAGACGCTCCTCGGCCACACGTACACCGTGACCATGCCGATGACCGTCATCAAGGTCACCGACGGCTACACCGTGAAGAACAAGGCCACGCAGGTGCTCAACAAGATCCGCAAGGACACCAACGAGGTCACGAACCCCCTGAAGCCCATCAACCCGGCCAAGGACGTCACCGTGAAGGTCGGCGGCGCATCCGCCAACGGCAAGAGCATCTACAAGGGCCGCAGCTTCCTCTACCAGCTCGACAGCTCCATCCTGCCGGCCAACCGCGCCTACCCGCAGGTCGACAAGTGGGACATCGTCGACTCCCTCGATCCGGCCTTCGACGAACTACACCGGCCAATGGCCGGTGTACGCGACCCGCGACCTGCTTTCTAGACGGCGAGGTCCTCGCGTCCAGGCGCAGGATCGCCGGCTCCGGTTTCGACAGCTCGAAGCTCGGCGGCGACCTCTTCACCCTCTCCGCGGCCACCGTCGACGGCCGCAACGTCGTCACCATCGAAGCGACCGACCGCTACAGGGCCCTCGTGTCCGACGACTCCCATGAGGCCGGCTGGCGCGCCTACATCCAGTGCAAGCGCCTCGCCGTGACCGACCGCCACGAGAATCAGTTCACGGAGCACTACAACGACAAGACTCTCGAATCCAACGTCGTGTGGACCCGCACCCCGGACATGACCCCGAGCATCGACGTCCAGAAGTGGGACCGCAAGTCCGGCTGGCCGAACGGCGACCGCGACAATTCGAAGGACGCTTTGACCGTCTCCGGCGACACGGAGATCGTGTTCACCATCACGAACACGAGCAAGACCGACCCCGACACGAAGCAGGGCGCGGTGTTCCGCACCAAGGACATCAAGCTCGAGGACTCCACCATCGTCGGCGACGGCGAGGTCGTGGACCTCAAGTACCCGGCCGACTGGGACACCAAGGTGCTCAAGCCCGGCGAAAGCATCGAGGTGACCGGCACCCTCAAGGGCGTCACCAAGACCCACACCGACCGAGCCAAGGTCACCGGCAAGCCGCTGACCGAATGTCCGGTCGACACGTCGGCCCCGTTCGGTGACGGCACCTCGGACGACGAATCCGGCTCCAAGCCCGAGGCCGAGACCGAGAGCAAGTCCGATGACGTCGTCACCATCGACGGCAAGGACTACTGCTCGGACACCAAGGTGGAGTCCGCCACCGACGACTGGAACGGCTACCGCAGGACCCTCGCCCAGACCGGCGCGGGCATCGCGCTGATCGCGCTGGCCGCGGTCGTCGTGCTCGGCGGAGGCGCGGCCCTCATGGCCGTCTCCCGCCGCCGCAAGGCGAAGGCCCCGGCCGACACCGAGGGCTCGGAGGAGTGATCCGACGAACCTGACCCCGGGCCCGTGCGGCGGACCGTTCCCCATGATCCGCCGCACGGGCCCACGGGCGCGCCCAGATCCTTTCCTTCCCGGACGCGCCCAACGCCCCCCCACCGGTACCGTCTTTGTTTTCTCCTTTGTGACGGCGCCGGGTTCGACTCCCGGCGGGGGCACGCCGCGGGAACCCCTTCCCGCGCACCATGGAAACCAGAACGGGGTGGCAGGCCGGATCCAATGAGGTCGGATCCGGCCGGCCACCCCTTTCCCTTGCGCACCGGACCGTCCGACTCCTTGAAAATCTCCTTGTGGCGGATCGGTCCGTCTTCCTTTCGCATGATGCCGTCCGTTTCCATGTTCC
>ENA-OQNM01000469-OQNM01000469.1-human-gut-metagenome-genome-assembly--contig:-NODE-469-length-14713-cov-8.486151_pt1 | contig 14713 bp, 9 predicted proteins | sample MGYA00242632_ERZ504886 | MGnify/ENA primary metagenome ERZ504886 (study PRJEB26092, sample SAMD00036424) | human gut metagenome | host: Homo sapiens | study: EMG produced TPA metagenomics assembly of... | reverse complement strand
GATTCCCCTACGAACTGCTTTTAATCGGAGCCTGCATGGCTCCGTTTTTTGCTGTGCTGATTTTTTTCTTCCTATCATAAACGCCAGCAAAAAAGCCCGGCAGTTTTCTGCCGGACTTTTCCTTTTTTCTGACAACTCTTTTATTCTGCGTAGATCTTAACCAGTTCTTTCAGCATTGCCATCGTCTTTTCCATCCCCTCAACGGTAATGTGCTCATACGGTCCATGGCATGCATATCCGCCGGTTCCGATGTTCGGGCACGGCAGCCCCATGAAGCTTAAGCGTGCGCCGTCTGTGCCGCCGCGGATCGGAAGAACGATCGGCTCCATGCCGGCTCTTCTGGCTGCCTCTTCGGCATTCTCAATCAGATGGTAGCAAGGACGGATCTTCTCAGCCATGTTGCGGTACTGCTCTTTGATCTCCAGTTTTACCGTTCCCTCGCCGTATTTTTCATTCATTGCTTTTTCAATCCGGCGCAGATTCTCTTCTTTTGCTGCAAATTTCTCTGCATCGTGATCACGGATGATGTACTCGGACTCGGCATGTGCCACATCGCCGGACATACTGGTCAGATGATAGAAGCCTTCATATCCTTCGGTATTTCTCGGGGACTCTGCTTCCGGCAGAAGAGACTGGATCTCGCTTGCAACAGCGATTGCATTGATCATCGTGTCTTTTGCTCCGCCTGGGTGGATGTTAAATCCGGTCACCGTGAATTTCGCTCCGGCTGCATTGAAGTTTTCGAATTCGATTTCTCCCTCTGTGCCGCCGTCCACGGTATAGGCAAACTCTGCGTCAAAGCCTGGAACATCAAAAAAGTCAGGGCCTTCACCGATCTCCTCATCCGGTGTAAATCCGATGGAAATCGGACCGTGCGGGATTTCTCCGGCAAGAAGGGCTTCTGCCAGTGTCATAATCTCTGCCACGCCCGCCTTGTCGTCTGCACCGAGCACCGTTGTTCCATCGCTTGTGATCAACGTTCTGCCGGCCAGGGATGGAAGATGCGGGAATACCGAAACCTCCAGTGTTCTTCCGCTGTCAGCCAGCTTCAGATCCTTTCCGTCATAATTTTCATGTACGATCGGATTTACCGCATGATCTGCAAAATCAGATACCGTATCCATGTGTGCGATAAATCCCAGTTTTGTCTTTCCTTCGTATCCTTTTGTTGCCGGAATTTTTCCATAGACGTAGCATTTATCCTCTACACGGACATCCGATACGCCGAGCGCTTTCATTTCTTCTGCAAGCTGGTCTGCCAGGACTCTCTGACACTCGGAAGACGGATGGGTTCCGCTCTTCTCATTGCTCGGTGTCGGCACTTTAACATAATTCAGTAATCTTTCATATGCTTTCATTTTCTTCTTCTCCTTCTTATTTCATCAGCTTCTGGATGGTTTTGCAGAGCTCATCCACGGCGCCTTCTTTTCCCTGCCGGATATCCTCCACAACGCAGGATTTGATGTGGCTGGAAAGCAGTACCTTGTTGAAACTGTTTAATGCAGACTGGATCGCGGATACCTGGGTCAGGATATCGACGCAGTAGCGGTCGCTCTCCACCATTTCCCGTATTCCGCGCACCTGGCCTTCAATTCTCGAAAGACGGTGGATCAGATCTTTGTATTCTTTTTCGTCCCGCACTTTTTTCCGGTCGCATTCACTGCAGTGTGTACAACATTCACCCATGAGGTTTCCTCCTTGTGTTCCGTCACTCTATATACCCCGTCTGGGTATGAATTTATGATACTCTTTTGCCCCGGCTTTGTCAATCTTCGATTTTTGCCGCAAGCGCGCCGTACAGCTTCTGGTTTACCAGACTTGCCGCGCTGCACTCCGCCTCCGGCGCGTTCGCCGACGGCTCTCCGCAGAGATCGACCGCGAGCACCTTTCTCCCCGCAAGACAGTCCTTTGCAAGGGACAGCAGTTCATCCACACGCACATTTCCCTGATCCCAGTTCGTATCAAGCTCCTCCTTTGACAGAATGTCCTTATCGACCGACAGATATACCGGAAATGTTCCCGCATGGGATGCAAAAATCTCTTTGATCTTCGCCGCTCCGCTTCCGTCGTCGAGCTCTTCCTGTGTCACAAACCAGACATGCTCCATCGCTTCTGTTTCCCGCACCGACGCCTCCGGCGGGCCGATCACACAGATTCCTTTGATGTTTTGATACGCCCCGGCAGCATCCCGGATCCAGGAACCGCAGGAGAGCACCGGAAGAAGCGCCGGCGGCTGCATATCGGTATGGTGGTCGAATACGGCTAAAAACAAATCTTCTTTTTCCAGTCCCAGCAGCAATTTGCTCATATAGTGATAATTGCCGGAATCCAGAAGGCGGATCCGCGGCAGCTCTTTCGTTTCTTTTTTTCGGCCAAGTTCCGCTTCCAGAAACTGCTCCGTCTCCGGATCGAGATAACCGTCAGTTCCCCGGAGCTCTCTTAGATCCCAGATCTTTCCCGCCTGCTCCCAGGCATATCCTTCGGACTCATAAATTCCGGAAAGGCTAAAACAAAATGGTTTCATCTTCTCTTTTACTCCTGTTATTTATTTAATGGATTCAGCTTTCTTCCCGCCGTTACAAGAAGAACGGCTGATATCAGAAGCTGCAGAACGGCACTCGCCTCCGGCAGATAATGGATCAGCGGATTCTGTCCGTAATTTCCAAGCAGATAGCAGAGCTGTTCCATCTCTCTTCCATTCCCAAGCTGGCGGCTGATGATCCCCGCAAACGAGGTAAACGGATTGAAAAGAAGAAGGTAAATTACACCTCCTACATCGATCTGCTGATAAGCTGCCGTCATCTCCTGCTGCAGCAGTCCTGCGTAGTAGGCAAGCCCCGTGCAGGCGCATATTCCTACGACCAGAAAAACGACAATGACATAGGAAAGAACGGTCGCCAGTGTGGTCCGCTTAAAAACAACCGAACAGAAAATGCCGATACTGCCGACAAAAATTCCGGTCAGAAGAAGGCCTCCCGCCATCAGAAGCAGTCCGCCAAGGCCGATACCGCCGAACACCACAACAAGGGACAGCACCGGCAGTGCCGAAACCGTCAGTATCAGAACAACGCCAAGCGATGCCTCCAGCTTTCCCGTAATGATTCTCCACGGGTTCAGGTTCGTCGTCAGCAGCACATCCAGCGTTTTTTTCTCACGCTCCAGCGAAATGCTTCCTCCCGCAACCGCCGGAACTGAAAGGACGACGAGAATAAACAGAAGATACGTCATCAGAATATAGCAGTTCATCGGAACGCTGTAACTGACCGGTGCCAGATAGCCAAGCTGGCTGCTCTCCCCGAAATAGCAGACAAACGCAACCACGGCAAGCAGCAGATTGCAGACAAAAATAATCCAGGAAATCCGCGATGACCGCGAGTTCCGCTTCATTTCTTTTTCAAATACAGGATTTAACCGCACGTTTCGTTCCCTCCTTATCCGATCGTGTTTCCGAACGTTTCTGTGTTTCGGCTCTTCTGTTCCGTTTCCCCGGTCAGATGGAAGAACAGGGACTCCAGGCTGTTGTGTTCCCGTGCAAACGAAACCACAAGGATTCCGGCATCCACCAGTTTCTGCAGCAGATACGCCTCCTCCTCCCGGCTTCCCGAAAACCAGGCCGCAATCTTGTTTTCATCCACAGAAAGGCGGCTGACCTGCGGATCCTGCCGCAATAGTTCCAGCGCCTTTGGCACCTGGTTCAGCACAGTGATGCGCAGCGGATTGGAGCTGTCGATCGCAAGCATAATGTTTTCCAGCTTTCCCTGCTGTACCATGACACCTCCGTTGATGACACCGATGCTGGTGCACAGATCTGCTAATTCCGAAAGAATATGGGAGCTGATCAGAATCGTATAATCCTCCCGCGCCAATCGCTGCAGGAGAAGCTGAAAATCCTTTCTCGAACGCGGATCCAGACCGGAATTCGGTTCGTCCAGCACCAGAAGCTTCGGTTTATGGATCATCGCGCGCGCCAGACAGAGCCGCTGCTGTATGCCCCTTGAGAGCGAATCCACCATCTGCTCCTCTTTTCCCGATAGTTCGACCATCTCCAGCACTTCCCGCGCACGGACAGTTCCTGCCCGCCCGTAAATTCCATACGATGCGGCAAAAAATTCCAGATACTCTATCACGCTTAAGTTTTCATAGACGCCAAAGAAATCAGGCACAAAGCCGATCAGGCTTTTCTGCTTCAGAATATTTTTGTCGTCCGCACGCCGTCCAGCCACAGATCGCCGCCGTCGCTCTTTAAAAGCCCTGAAATAATGCGCAGCGTCGTTGTTTTTCCCGCACCATTCGGTCCGACAAAGCCGTAAATATCGCCTTTTTTTACTTCCATATCAAGACCGTTCAGGGCATATGTTTTTCCGTATTTTTTGGTCAGTTTCTCAATTTTCAGTATCGGCATTTGGCTCCTCCGTTAACAGGTTCTCCAGATATTGCTCCGGTGGGATCTCTTTCGCCTTTACGATCAGATTCGGTGCCTCATAGTATCCATAATTTTCATGATACTCTTCTCCCTTTTCTTCTTCGGAAAGACGGTACCGCACACGGATCTGGTTGTCCGCATTCACATACTGCGCCTCCAGCGCCGGATCACTCGCAAAATCGATCTCCCAGTCGGAAATTTCATCATACGTTCCCGTCTGAAAATTGTACAGCTCAATGATTCCATTGAAATTCCGGATCTTGGTCCCATCCTCTGTGCGGGCTTTCTCGAAAGCAAGCGAAAGAATGGTTCCCCGTTTTCCTCCCCCGCCGGTTTCTGCCGCCTGGATCTTATCTTCTAACGCCGTCATCGCATACGGCCAGAATGCAGGATCATAGATTCCCTCAGAATCCGGCTGCATCACGCCTTTAGCATACATTCCATACAGACACCAGATGTTGTTGTTTTCAAAGACACCGTTCAGATAATACGTTACTTCTGTTTCCTCTTCCGAGATTCCGCCGGAATTCGGTCCCATTTCAAAGCTTACCGTGTTTCCGCCGTCCCATCCGCTGTACTCCTGCGCATACGGACAGTACACAACGCCGGCCTCTTTCATGTCCACAGACACTTCCTGATAGTAATACGAGATTCCATACGCTTCGTATCCGCTGTCAAGCTGGAACGTATCGTCATTGCCTGCCAGCTTTCCAAAGAAAAGGCAGTTGTCACTCCGGTTCGGCATGTGATTATAGATGACACCGTCCAGATAATTTTTCTCTATCTCCGGCAGATCTTCTGCCGCACTCCAATTTCCGAACTCCCGCACGCTGTCCGCTTCTATTCCATCCAGCGTGATCGTCTCCCCGTTTTTGATGTCTCCAATGAGGGCACAGTAACCTGGAACGGCGATCACACAGCTCTCCAGATCATAGCCTGTCTTATTTTCCACGGTTCCGCTGATCTTCTGATCCCAGAAATGAAACGTGCCTTTCAGTCCTTTGCCTTCATCCAGCGTTTCCATCCGCTGCATGCCGAACTCATTCAGGGCAAATGCAGCCTGATTGGAAATTTCTGCCCTGTTTTTCTGTTCTCCGAAACTGATCTCCGTCTTTTCATATTCCGCATCCTCCGTTTCCGGCTGTGCCGTGCTGTTGGACATATAGTCCATACGGTTGTACATCACCAGATCGTAGGACGGATCCAGATACAGCTCATAGGAAGCATTGTACGGCGCCTGTGCACAGAAATTAATGTAATCTTTCTGGTATGTATCGTACTGCCAGATTTCTCTTACATACGTCAGCACCGGGGCCTTGAGCCTCGTGCTCTGGCCAAACAGACTGATCAGCATAACAAAGACGGCCGAGCAGGCACAGATCGCCCCCCAGAGATACTGACGTTTTCCTGTTTTTTTCAAAAAGAAATACAATCCCGGCCCTGCCAGAACCAGATAGACCAGAATCAGGCCGCCGTACAGCACCGTATTCGGACGGTTCCGGATCTTAGTGTTTTCCAGAAGATCGGAAATCGTATAGTATTTCTGATAATTCATATTTCGTTTTGCCAGAAGGCGGCTGGTGGTCTCTTCGTCCAGAATATTTTTCAGAAAATCTACCGGCGCTTCTTTAAACGCACTGCGCTGGCTTTCCGCAAATGTCTCGTTTCCCGAAAAGGTAATCAGAAGACCTCCCTCTGCCTGCCAGAGATCAATTTCTTTCTGGATTGTCTCATCCAGTTCTTCTTTGGACTGCTCCAGAAGGATCAGCACATCCGGCGAATACGACTCCGCAAGCCCGACAAGCTCCTCTGCCCGGACAGATGCAGCTTCCACCTCATAAATCCCGTCGTTCAGCGTAACTCCATTCAGCTGCTGCCCGTAATTAGTTTCTTCTTCCACAACGCAGACTTCCACCTTGGACTGGAAGAAGCCTTCACTCGAAATCGTTTCTTCCCGACTGTACACCGTGTCCCTCTGGCTGTTCTCCAGGCGCAGGACACAAAAAGACGTATTTTCCACCAGAAGCCCTGCAGAAAAAGTCTTTGTAACGGTTCCGTTCGCCGGAATATAGATTGGAAAACGGTACGTAAAAAGGCTGTTTCTTCCATCGCCCGACCGCTTGACCCCCGGAAACAGTTTTGAGAGAATGCCTTCTCCACTGTTTCCGCGGTAAATCGATTCCGCGGCGTTTTTTATCTGAAAAACAAAGTATCCTTCAAATTCAACAACGCTCTCATTTGTGATTGTCACACGAATCGGTACGTGATTCCCATCCTGATAGTTTCCTTCGAATCCATAAGAAAAATCAATCTGGTATTCCCCTGCGTAGCTGTTGGCAAGAAGCTGCTTTTCTTTCCCGCCGCTTCTTCCGCCATCCGACGGCGTGTTCTGATAAAGTTCTGTCCGCGTTGTCATCGCAGACACCCTCTGAACTCCCGCCAGAAGCAGAATCAGCAGCAAAATACCGGACAGACAGCAGATTTTGCTTCTTCTTTTCCTGTTCATCGCTTTTCGTCCTCTTTCTTCCCCTTTGGCATTCCGACCGGCAGTTCCACCTCAAAGACGGTTCCCTGCAGATCACTTTTTACCCGCACCTGTCCGTGATGCAGTTCCGCAATCTGCTGTACAATCGCAAGTCCAAGTCCCGTCCCGCCGGTATCGCGGCTCCTCGACTGCTCTGTCCGGTAAAATTTCTGGAAAATATGATCCAGTTCCTGTTTTGGAATGATCCGTCCGTAGTTAATGACACGCGTGACCACATATTCGCCCTCTTTTTCCATTGAGACGCGGACCTGTTTTCCCTCTTTTCCGTATTTGACAGCATTGTTCAGCAGATTTCCAAAGAGCCGTGCCAGCAGCTCACCGTCCGCCTCGAGAAAAATCGCATGTTCCGCATGCAGAAATTCCACCTGAAGCTCATTTTTCACAAAAGACGGCGTCATCTCGTCGAGCATCTGCTCCATCAGCTGCACCAGATCAAGTTTTCCGAGATGCAGCTGCATCTCTTTGTGCTCCAGCTTGACGAATCCAAACAGCTCGTTCGTGAGCTGCTCCAGACGGAGTGCTTTCTGATAGGCAATATCGATATAATGATTTCTCATCTCCTCATCCAGATCCGTCCGCGTGCGCACCCAGCCGAGATAGCCGATAATCGAAGTCAGCGGCGTACGGAGGTCATGTGCCACGGATGAGACGAGATCGTTTTTCGTATGCTCCGCGATCCGTTCCCGTTCCATAATTTCCTTGATATTCTGCTGCATCGTATTTAAGTTCTCCGCCATCACAGAAAACTCGTCATTTCCCTTTACCTCGATCGGATGATCAAAATCCCCTGCTGATATCTCCTTTACCTTTTCCAGAATCTTCCCAATGTATCGGATGGTTTCGCGCATCAGGAAATAAAAGGTCAGGCAGAACGAAAGCAGCGCAGCCGCCGTCAGAATCATCGTCCGCACCGATGGGCGGAGGCCTCCCGGTCCGATCCAGGCGCTCCGGTAACCGATGTTCATCAGTCCATTGCCGAAAAAGGTCAGAATCCCGTCGGTAAGCATCACTACAAGTACCGTGACAAGTGCACTTACAATCAGATCAAAGACCATCCTCTGGCTGAAGTTTTTTATAAAATCAGGCTTCAATTTTGTATCCCACTCCCCAGACTGTTGTAATAATCTTATCTTCTCTTGTGTCGTCTTTCATTTTTCCGCGCAGACGGCGGATATGTACCATAACCGTGTTGTTCGCCTCATAGAATTTTTCATGCCAGACGCGCTCGAAAATTTCGTCTGTACCGAACACGCGGCCCGGGTTGGAGGCCAGCAGATACAGAATATCAAATTCGATCGGTGTCAGCTTGATGCTTTCTCCGTAGCAGACAACCTGATGGGTTACCTTGTTGATTTCCAGATGCTTTAAGGAAATCACTTCCTGGCGCTCGTGCGGCTTCGACGGATTCAGTTCGCGGTAGCGGCGGAGCTGGGATTTTACACGCGCCATCAGCTCCAGCGGATTGAACGGTTTTGCCACGTAATCGTCTGCTCCCGTTGACAGACCGACGATCTTGTCGATATCCTGCGTTTTGGCACTTACCATGATGATCGGAATGTTGTTCGTCTCCCGGATGCGGCGGCACATCGCAATACCGTCCATATCCGGCATCATCACATCGAGCAGCACCAGGTCGATTTTTTTCTCCTCCAGAATGCGGAGTCCCTCTTTTGCACTGTACGCTTTTAATACCTGAAATCCATCGCTGATCAGATAAATTTCCAGCAGATCCGCGATTTCTTTTTCATCATCCACAACTAAAATATTTGTTTCTTCCACGTCGTTTCCATCCTCTCTGTTTTTAACTACCGTAATGGTACCATGAATATTCAAAAAAATCTTTACTTAATTCTTACGTCTGTATTATCTATTATAAAAAGAAAAGCCGCCTTCCACAAGAGGCCGCTTTTCTTTTCTTCTTATATTTTTTATCTTCGTACTGCGCGGCGGTATACCACAAGAGAAACCGCTGCGGAAATGACCTCTGTGATCCAGAAGGCGTGCCATACGAAAACGCCGCCTCCCAGATGGGACAGCAGGTAAGCTGCCGGGAGAATGACAATGACATTTCGGCAGAGGGAAATGATCAGGGAAGATCCGCCTTTTCCGAGTCCCTCCAGCGCACCGGAGGATGTGATGGAAACTGCCGAAATCAAAAAGCCCGCGCTGATGCGTGTCAGTGCCTGTCCGCCAAGACGGATGGTCTCCGGATTGCTGCTGAACAGTCCGATCAGCTGTTCCGGAATGGCAAGGCAGATGCCTGTTCCAATAAGCATGATCACCGCACACATAATCAGGGTGATCTCATAAATCTTCCGCACACGCTTATGCTCGCCTGCACCGTAGTTGAAGCCGATGATCGGACGCATGCCCTGTACAATGCCGTTTGCTGTCAGATAGATGAACGTCTGCAGCTTGTAGTAAATGCCGAGCACGACAACGTAGCTCTGGGAATACACGGCCAGGATTCCATTCAGTGCGGAAATCAGAAGAGACGGCAGCGCCAGGTTCAGGATCGCCGGGACGCCGATCGCGTACAGTCTTCCGACCAGATTTTTTCCTTCTTTTAAATATTCCGGACGGATTTTGACCGAAATCGGGCGGATCTTGTAAATGATCCAGTAAATCACGGCCGGTGTCACCTGACCGATACCGGTTGCAAGCGCCGCACCCTCAATTCCAAGACGCGGAAACGGTCCGATTCCGAAAATAATGAGCGGATCCAGAATGATGTTGACAATACAGCCGATCATCATACCAGTCATCGTCACTTTCATCCGGCCGACTGCCTGAAAAACCTTTTCAAAGTAAAGGTTTGCCATGATTGCTATGGTAAACAGAAAGATAATCCGTGAATACCGGACACCAAGATCGATGACAGTTTCGGAAGAAGAAAACATCCGCAGGAAACGCTCGATGACCAGAAGGCTTCCGATCGTTAAAATAACCGCATGCAGCATGGTAAGGGCAAGACCCTGCGTTGCAGCACAGCCGGCTGCCTTTTTGTCACCCGCTCCCAGATAATACGAAATCACCGCATTCAGTCCGATTCCAAAACCGATGGCAACGGCATTTACAAAATTCTGTACCGGATAAACCAGGGAGAGCGCCGTCATGGCATCTTCGCTGATCTGTGCGACAAAGAAGCTGTCCACAATGTTATATAAGGAATTGACCAGCATCGAGATTACCATTGGAAGCGCCATCGAAACCAGCAGTGGAAATACTGGCTTTTCTTTCATAAAGTTTTCGTTCATTATTACCTCCATTTGTGATCTTTTCTGTTGGTGGACTTACGTGCAGGCACGGACTTTGCTTCATTGCCCACAAAAAAGCCACGCAATTATCTGCTTTCGATAATTGCGTGGCGAAAAGAACTTTATTACAAGTTGAAAAATCCACACCAAGTTTGAGAGCAATATACCACACTTTGCCCGGGCTTGTCAAGATTTCTCCTGTAACTTTTTTTATTCTGCATTTTTCAGTGCCTCGTCCATCGGAATCTTTTGGATGTGGCGGAACTGCAGCACAGCGATAACAGCATACGCCGCAAGGCCCATCAGATACATTTTTCCGTAAATTGCCGGATCAATATAGTATGTCAGCCAGCCGCTGTACTCGGAAAGCATAATGACATAAATCAGGCGGATCAGCGCGGAGGCAATGATCAGGCTGACACCGATTGAGATGATCACAACCCAGGTTGTCGCCGTCAAATACAGACTCAAAATTTCCCTGTTCTCGTAGCCGAGAATCTTTACCATCGAAATCGAAGTCGTATTCTTCTCGATGATCAGCTTCGTCAGCAGATAAATCAGCAGCATGAACAGTACAATCGAGAAAACATTGATCAGCTGGAACATTTCTCCCATCGACACATTGAGCTGTCGTGAAATCTTTGTCATATCATCTTCCGTAATTTTCGTCGCGATATACGATTCCTCCAGGTCCGTGATCGGCTCGTTGGAGAAATAGCCGTTAAAGTAGTCCTCTGGATGATCGAATTTCTCGCAGAAGACATCCATCGGCAGAAATACCGCAAGGGCTCCCGGGTAGGCATAAATACTTTTTACTTCAAAGCTGTACGTTTTATCCCCATACGGCTCTTTCAGTTCCAGTGTATCGCCGACTTTCATTCCATATTTTTCGGCATAACCGTCGGAAATCGTCACGCCGTCCTCAAACAGTTCAGCGGAAACATATTTGCTGTCTTTCTGAATTCCATATACCGAAATGCTCTCGCCCTCCCGGTTTTTCGGAATATTTTTCAGCGATGTAAGAGCAAACGTTTCCACGCCTTCCGTATTTGTCTTCAGCGATGGCGTCAGAAGTTTCTGCACAATTCCCATCAGCGTGTACTCATCATCCTCATCGATCGGATCCGGGACATTTAAAATATACTGGTAATCTGCCAGCATATTTTCCACCGCCTCCGTCTGGTAATGTGACAGCAGCGGTTTCATCATCATACCGAACAGCAACAGAATATTGGCAAATATGATACCGAGAAACAGGGTAAAGTAACTCGATTTGTTCTGCAGCAGGATCCGCAGACGAAACCGCGAGAAGAACCGGAAGTTCGGAAGACGCACCGCATGGCTTTTTCCTTTCTTTGCAAAATCGTGGCGCAGAAAACGCAGCGGTGACAGACGCAGACGGCCGGAAATCAGCACCGCGTTGATCACAAACATCAGAATTGCCGGAATTACGGTCGTGAGCAGAAATGCATTGGCATTCCACCGCGTCTGATACGTCGGCAGACTGTAACTTCCATAATACATACCGGCGCAGATATCTTTAAACACGGTGTATCCCAGAATATTTCCAATCACCGCCGACAAAATCGTAATCAGTACCGGCAGGGACAGATAATGCAGCAGAAGTTCCCGTCTCGTATAGCCGGATGCGCGCAGCGTTCCGATCACTGACGCTTCTTTTACAATCGTATTGTTTGTCGTAACTGCAAAAATGAACGCCATGATGGCAATCAGGATGTACAGCAGTATCTCCACCATCGCCTTGTCACCGCCCATATCGTCGCCGGTAAATTTGATTGCCTGATTGCCGTAGCGCGGCAGATAACCCGTCAGCGAGGAATGAGCCGCCAGAACCTCGACGAAATTATCGGACCATTCTTTTTCCTCGTTTTCATCTTTCGGTTCCGTATCGTATTTCCAGGAATAGCAGTATTTGATATGGTCATCGGTAATGGCATCATACCCTTCTTCGGTCATGATTCCCACACCGAATTTAACCGCATCGAACATCATGTCACTCGAATTGCTGAACAGCGCACTGTAATCCGAAAGTGCCACAAGACCGGTAACCGTCAGTTCTTTTTTATCAACCGAGATCACATCACCGACCTGCAGGTCATTATTGTCCGCATACATACGGTCAATTGCAATTTCATCCTTCTGCTGCGGCATTTCGCCTTTCATCAGGCAGACCAGATTGACCTCTGTTCTGTTTTTAAAAAGACGGATCGTGCTCTCTGGTTCCGAATCCAGATCCGTGTCGACATCTTCGTCTTTATAGAAATTCTCGTAAATCGTTACCTTCTCTTTTTCCAGCCGTGTTCTCTGGTCGTCGGTGAGCTTCTGTTCTGTTGTAAAATTTCCGTTTTCCACGTTGTATTTTTCAAAGCTTTCATCGTAAGCATACAGCATGCTCTCATCCGCAACGAGAAAACCGGACACAAAGCCAATCGTCGCCGTCATAAACAGAAAAATAACGAGATATTTTCCAATATCGTTCTTCAGTTCCCGCAGCAGGCGTTTTCGTAATGGATTTTTCATACTTCCACCCCGCTTTACCAGTCCAGATCGCCGGCGGCGATTTTGGTCTCATTGACGTAGTTTTTACGGATCTGGCCGTCGCGCAGACGAATCACGCGGTCCGCCATGTTTTTGATCGCATCATTGTGTGTTACCATAATGACGGTGTTGCCGTACTTCTGATTGACGTCCTCGATCAGCTTCAAAATTTCTTTTGAAGTATGGTAATCGAGTGCACCTGTCGGCTCATCACAGAGCAGAATGCTTGGATTTTTGATGATAGCTCTTCCGATTGAAGTACGCTGCTGCTGACCGCCAGAGAGCTGGTTCGGCAGCTTGTCGCGGTGGTCATAGAGCCCCAGTGTCTTTAACAGATTGTTGATGTCGAGCGGATGATTGCTTAAGTATGCGCCGACTTCCATATTTTCTTTCACCGTCAGGTTTGGAATCAGATTGTACATCTGGAAAACGTATCCTAAATGTTTTCGTCTGTACCGTGTCAGCGTTTTTTCATTCATATCCTCAATTTTTTCGCCTTCAATCACGATCGAACCGCTGTCCGCCTCGTCGATTCCGCCGATAATATTCAACAGTGTCGATTTACCGGAACCGGATGGACCTAGGAGAACACAGATTTCACCTTTTTCCACAGAAAACTGGATTCCCTTTAAGACCTCCACACGGCTTTCACCGGTTCCAAAACTCTTCTTCAGGTTATTAATCTCAAGAAACATAACTTTCCTCCCTGCATCTTTTTTCCTGAGTGTGTAAGAGTCTGTTTTGTGTTAGACTCTTCTAACCCCATAATACTGCTTTTTCTGTGAAATGAAAAGCGCTGTTAATGAGTATTTTTTCTCATTAGCAGCGCTCTTTCTTTTATTTTTTAACAGTAAAAAACCATCGGATCTCTCCGATGGTTTTTCCGATATACCTTCAAAACCGCATACACTACACATCTATCATTCCATTTTTTGTGAACACAACCATTCAGGTCAAGCCCTCGACCGATTAGTAACAGTCAGCTCCATGCCTTACGGCACTTCCACCTCTGCCCTATCTACCTCGTCGTCTTCAAGGGGTCTTACTTCTTTCGAATGGGATATCTCATCTTGAGGGGGGCTTCACGCTTAGATGCCTTCAGCGTTTATCCCTTCCCGACTTGGCTACCCGGCCGTGAACCTGGCGGTTCAACCGGTACACCAGAGGTCAGTCCATCCCGGTCCTCTCGTACTAAGGACAGCTCCTCTCAAATATCCTACGCCCACGCCGGATAGGGACCGAACTGTCTCACGACGTTCTGAACCCAGCTCGCGTACCGCTTTAATGGGCGAACAGCCCAACCCTTGGGACCTACTACAGCCCCAGGATGCGATGAGCCGACATCGAGGTGCCAAACCACTCCGTCGATGTGAACTCTTGGGAGTGATAAGCCTGTTATCCCCAGGGTAGCTTTTATCCGTTGAGCGATGGCATTCCCACTTAATACCACCGGATCACTAAGTCCTACTTTCGTACCTGCTCCACCCGTCGGTGTCGCAGTCAAGCTCCCTTCTGCCTTTGCACTCTTCGAATGGTTTCCGACCATTCTGAGGGAACCTTTGAGCGCCTCCGATACCCTTTCGGAGGCGACCGCCCCAGTCAAACTCCCCGTCTGGCATTGTCCCCCGGCCTGATAAAGGCCGCTGGTTAGAAGCCCAGCAGCACAAGGGTGGTATCCCAACAATGGCTCCCCTGAAACTGGCGTTCCAGGTTCACAGCCTCCCACCTATCCTGTACATGCACTGCCGGACCCCAGTACCAAACTGGAGTAAAGCTCCATGGGGTCTTTCCGTCCTGGCGCGGGTAACCAGCATCTTCACTGGTACTTCAATTTCACCGGATGCATTGTCGAGACAGCGCTCAAATCATTACGCCTTTCGTGCGGGTCGGAACTTACCCGACAAGGAATTTCGCTACCTTAGGACCGTT
>ENA-OQNM01000468-OQNM01000468.1-human-gut-metagenome-genome-assembly--contig:-NODE-468-length-14774-cov-3.903666_pt1 | contig 14774 bp, 15 predicted proteins | sample MGYA00242632_ERZ504886 | MGnify/ENA primary metagenome ERZ504886 (study PRJEB26092, sample SAMD00036424) | human gut metagenome | host: Homo sapiens | study: EMG produced TPA metagenomics assembly of... | reverse complement strand
CTTCATGGAGGCATCCCCTTCGGGCCATCCATGCTGCTCGGCGCATGGCTTGGCATTTTCGCCGGCGTACCAATCGCCACACTATACCTGCAACTCACCGGACTTGCGTAACGCATCCGCATACAAGACCCATATATATAAAGGAGAGACCATGAGAGCAATAACGGCGCTGTCGATTGCGAGCGACGCCATACGAGCGGCGGTCATAGCCGACCCCTATACGGATTCGCCGACCATCAAACACTTCCAGGCGCTTCCGCTGCCCGTTGGAGCTGTGGTGGATGGCGAAGTGGTGGACGCCGAAGTGGTCACCGGTCTACTGAAAACGTTGGTGCAACGCTTCAAGTTCCCGCGTGAGAACACCATACTCGTTTATTCGAGCCGTCGTATGGTGTTCCGTGAGACGGACTTCCCCTACATGTCCCTAGCTGATTTACGCTCAACCCTGCCATTTCAGGCCAAAGGCATGATTCCATTGCCCATTGAGGAATCCGAACTTGACTTCGTGCCGTTGTCTGTAGTGGATGACGAGCAGAACGGCAAGCAGCTTCATGGCATTCTCGTAGCCACCCTGCGCGGCGGTCTGGAAAAAACCGCGTATACCGCAGAAGAAGCGGGTTTCGTGATCACCTCCATCGACGCCGGTCCGTTCGCGTTGGCCCGCCTGTTCAGCGACACCAACCAGGCGCAGACCGAAGCGGTGGTCAACATCAACGGCAACTGCACCGACGTGATTGTGCTCAATAACGGAAAACCCGCCTACATGCGCGTCGTGCCGTCCGGTGCCGACGACGTGTCCGACGCCATCGCCAATGCGCTGAGCATCTCCTTCGAAGACGCGGAACGCATCAAAAACCAGATTGGTCTGCAAAATGTGACCGGTGACGAACGTCTCGAAAAAGCTGAGGAAGTCATTCGTGAAACCACAGCGCAGCTCATCGTCGGTATTCGCAATACGTTGAACATGTACGACGTCGACCATGCGGACAGCACCATCAGCGGCATCATCCTCACCGGTACAGGTGCGCGACTCATCGGTCTGCCCCCAGTGTTGGCAGGCTCCATCAACAAGATGGTGCGCATTGGCGATCCGTTCATCCGCTTCAAGCTGTCCAAGGAAGTCGAACGTCAGAACATTGTGGCGCACGCGGTCGATTTAGGCGGGGTGCTGGGACTGGTCATCGGAAAGAAGCCGAGGTGAGTGTGATTATGAAACTTGATATGAAATCCAAGAAAAACAAGGCCAACTCCCACCGTGGACGTGGCAAGGAAATCGCCTATCCGGACACTTCGGACGGTCAGAAGGGCACCCTGCTATCCATGAACGTCTCCGATATCAGCAATGCGTTGAAGGCGGGCGGTATCGGCAAGCGTAGCACCGCGCCGGAAAACCCAGCCGACTGGACCATGCGCGCTAACCTGATTCCGCGTTCCATCGTCGGATTGAATCGCGATCGAGCCATCAAATACCTGTTAACGTATGTGCTGATCGGCGTGCTCATTGTATCTTTGGTGGTCAGCGTGTTCATGTTCGCCCAATCCACATGGGCGGACCATCGTGTGGAAGTGGCTCAACAGAAGACCATTTCCTTGCAAAAGGAGAAAGCGCAGTTCAAGGATGTCGAAGACACGTTGAATTCGCTGGACGATGCGCAGAAGGCGAAGATTGCCATGCTGTATGACGAAATGGACTGGATGAAGGTCGCCGATTCGCTGAACAGCTCGCTTCCGGAAGGCGGCCAGTATACGAATCTGGAACTCAAAAGCTTCCAGATCGCTTCATCGAACAATTCGTCCTCATCCTCCGACAATACGTCCACTGTGTGGTCTGGTAACGGCGTGATTTCCGCGGACTTCACCATCGAATCGCCGAATTTCTACTCGGCCAAGGACTTTATCAACAATTTCGCCTCGATTCCCACGTACAAGACGGGTTATGTGAGCTCTATTACCAAGAATGACAGTGAAGGTGGCACCACCTACACGTATACCGGAACGATTTCACTGGTGATGGACGGCAACACCACTTCGCGAAGCGACAACTCAGCAGGCGCGACCCAGGCCAACCGTGATTTGCTCGCCAAGCTGCGCGCAAGCCTCGACAAGGCTGCGTCCGGACAGTCTGATGCTTCTGCCAACCAGTCGACTGACACCTCATCCGATGCCAGCGGATCGTCCAACTGATAAGCAGGAGGAAACATGAACAAGCATAAAATCGCATGGATCGCACTGGCCGTCGGCATCGTAGTGGTGCTGATGTTGACATGGCTTGTAGGCGTATCTCCGCGTCTTACACACATTAAGGAAGCCGACGCGCAGACTGCGCAGATCGAAGAAAGCAACAAGAAAACGCGTGACCAGATTGAAACGCTGCGTATGGCGAGCGAGACGATCGGCCTGCAGAAGGATCGTTTGCGTCAGCTGCAGCGCCAGATTCCTGACGGCTATAACCAAAACGAATTCATCGATTCGTTGAATGCCGCTGCTGATGGTGCGGGCGTCTCCATCCAGTCTGTGACCTTCGATGAGGCCACCACCGCTGAAGTGCCGTCCGAAATGCAGGGAACCATCAAAGCCGGCCGGCTTGTGCAGGTTCCGGTGAGCATTACTGCGAATGGCAGCTATGATGCAATGCGTGGCTTCGTTCAGGCCGTGCAGGGCATCAACCGTATTGCCGTTCCTGAAGATGTGACGTACACCCTTGATAAGGGCGGCGACGCCACCAAGAACAACGTGACCATCAATTGTAAAATCTGGTCGCTGCTGCTTAACAATGACACCGTCGAAGACGAGAACGTTACCAAGCAGTGACAAACAATACATAAAGAACGATTCTCTCCTTATCCATTACATGGGGCCTTCCGCATTCGCGGGAAGCCCCTTATGTATCTTCACATATTCTTATGTGTTTTCATTCGGTTCTTGCATCAATTTGCCGTTCATCCCCATCGGAAATCACGTAACTTGCCATGCCGTGAAACTGTCAGGCAAAACTGTCAGCATGTGACGGTAGGCTTTGCGCTTGTAAAGACCCCAAACCATTCAATCCAGAAGGTGCATTGTGGCTGTATCCAAACTCGATGAAGTCGTATCCCTTGCCAAGCGTCGTGGCTTTGTTTTTCCCGCCGGTGAAATCTACGGCGGAACCCGTTCCGCATGGGATTACGGTCCGCTCGGCGTGGCGCTGAAGGACAATATCAAGCGCGAATGGTGGCGCTCCATGGTCGTCACCCGTCCTGATGTCGTCGGTGTCGACACTTCCATCATTCTGCCGCCCGAAGTGTGGGTGGCGTCCGGCCACGTGAGCGTGTTCAACGATCCGCTCGTCGAGTGTCTCAACTGCCACAAGCGCAACCGCGCCGACAAGCTCGAGGAATCCTACGCCGAGAAGCACGGCGACAAGATGCCGGAAAACGGCATGAAGGACATCGTCTGCCCGAACTGCGGCACCCGTGGCCAGTGGACCGAACCGCGCGACTTCAACATGATGCTGCGCACCCACCTCGGCCCGGTCGAGGACGAGAACAGCCTGCACTACCTGCGTCCGGAGACTGCACAGGGCATCTTCGTGGACTTCAAGAACGTGATGACCTCTTCCCGTTCCAGGCCGCCGTTCGGCATCGCCAACATGGGTAAGTCCTTCCGTAACGAGATCACCCCGGGTAACTTCATCTTCCGCACCCGTGAGTTCGAGCAGATGGAGATGGAGTTCTTCGTCACGCCCGGCACCGATGAGGAATGGCACCAGTACTGGATCGACGCCCGCACCCGCTGGTACATCGACCTCGGCGTCAAGCCGGAGAACCTGCGCCACTACGAGCATCCGAAGGAGAAGCTCTCCCACTACTCCAAGCGCACCGTGGACATCGAATACAAGTTCGGCTTCCAGGGCTCCGATTGGGGCGAGCTCGAAGGCATCGCCAACCGTACCGATTACGATTTGAGCGCGCACTCCAAGCACTCCGGCGAAGACCTGAGCTACTTCAACCAGGCCACCGGCGAAAAGTACGTGCCGTACGTCATCGAACCGGCCGCCGGCCTGACCCGCTCCCTGATGTGCTTCCTCGTGGACGCCTACGATGTGGACGAGGCCCCGAACACCAAGGGCGGCGTTGACAAGCGCACCGTGCTGCGTCTCGACCCGCGTCTGGCCCCGGTCAAGGCCGCCGTGCTGCCGCTGAGCAAGAAGCCTGAACTGCAGACCGTGGCCCAGAACCTGGCCGACGACCTGCGCTTCAACGAGTGGATGATCGACTACGACGAGTCCGGTGCCATCGGTCGTCGTTACCGTCGTCAGGACGAGATCGGCACCCCGCTGTGCATCACCGTGGACTTCGACACCCTCGAGGACCACGCTGTGACCATCCGTGAGCGTGACACCATGGCCCAGGAGCGCGTCGCTCTTGACAAGGTGGCCGATTACGTGGCCGCCGCATCGGCGAGAAGCGCACCCGCGTGCCCCTCGAAGCCTGTGGAAATGGGCGGTGAGCCTTGGCCTGAGTCCGGCGTTCAGGAAGCCGGCGGCCTGTACTAAGCCGGAGTCGCACAACTTGGGCTCCCCTCTGTGGGCTGAGCCGTAAGGAAGACATCCCAGTGGGCTGTTTGTAGGCGAAGTGGCGGCGATAGACGCCGGGGCTCCTCTCTCAGGGGAGCCCCTACTTATTTTCTTAGGAATCACATGGCACAATCCGAATCCGAAACAGTGCTCACCGAGCATCACGAGACCGACAACCTCGACCCACGTACGGACGCGCCGGCGCGCCCCGGGACCCCGGTGCATATCGCCCCGGTCCAACTCGGCAACATCACCGTGCCGACCCCGGTGGTGCTCTCGCCGATGGCGGGAGTGACCAACTGGCCCTTCCGCGTGATTTGCGAGGAATATGGTCCCGATGGACTCTACGTGGCCGAGATGATCACCGCTCGAGCCCTCGTGGCGCATAACCCGAAAGCACTGCGCCTCTGTCATTTCGCCAAAAGCGAAAAAATCCGTTCAATGCAGTTGTACGGCGTGAACCCCTCCATCACCGAACAGGCGGCGAAAATCGTGGTCGACGGCAACATGGCCGACCATGTGGATCTGAACTTCGGTTGCCCGGTGCCCAAGGTCACTCGTCGAGGCGGTGGTTCGGCCTTGCCTTGGAAAACCGACATTTTCACTGAGCTATTACAGCGCGTGGTCGCCGTATGCGAGCCGGCGGGCATCCCCGTCACCGCGAAGATCCGCGTCGGCATCGACCATAACCATGAGACCTTCCTCGAAGCCGGACACATCGCGCAGGAGGAGGGCTGCAAGGCCGTAACCCTGCATGCCCGTACCACCGCCGAATACTATGGCGGTCATTCCGACTGGTCCCGCATCGGCGAGCTCAAGGAACACCTCAACATTCCGGTATTCGGCAATGGCGATATCTGGGGTGCCGAGGATGCGCTCGAAATGGTGCGCGAGACCGGCTGCGACGGTGTGGCCATCGGCCGCGGATGCCAGGGCCGGCCGTGGCTGTTCGCCAACATCAAAAACGCCTTCGAGGGAAATCCCGAACGGCTCAACCCGAATCTGGGCGAGGTCTGCCGCGTGATTCACCGTCATGCCGAGCTGCTTACCGAGTTTTATGAGGGCGATGAGATGATGGCCGTCCACGATCTGCGCAAGCACATCGCCTGGTATCTGAAAGGATTCCCGGTGGGCGGCTCCACCCGCAAGGCCTTTATGGAATGCGAGAGCCTGGCCGATGTGGACCGCGAGATCGGCAAGCTCGACCCGACTATCGAATACCCGCCACGCGTGGTCGACAAACCGCGCGGCCGCGTGCGTTTCGCCAAGAAGGTGCACTTGCCGTATGGCTGGTTGGAATCGCGTACCACCACCCACGAAGAGCGTGAGGCGCTCTTCGGTGACGACCCAATGGACGCCAGTTACTGAGAAAATACTGAAAATACACGCAACACGCGCCATTCTGCGCGTGAATTTCCCTCCAAGAGTAGCCTGTTTGCGCTACTCTTGGGTGTAACCGTGAAGTGACAGGAGCCAAACGTGAGCGAGATCGCGCAGAATGAGTTCAACGACAAGACCAACATCAAGGTTGTTGGCGTCGGCGGTGCCGGCGGTAATGCCGTCAATCGCATGATTGCCGAAGGATTACAGAATGTTGAATTTGTGGCGGTAAATACCGATGCGAAGGATCTTCTGCGCTCTGATGCGGATGTCAAGATTTCCCTTTCCGATAAGTCCAGTCGTGGTCTCGGTGCTGGTGCCGACCCGGAGCGTGGAGCCAAGGCGGCCCAGGACCACCAGTCGGATATCGAAGAGGCGCTTAGGGGTGCCGACATGGTGTTCGTCACCTGCGGCGAGGGCGGTGGCACCGGTACTGGCGCCAGCCCGATCGTCGCTCGTGCGGCTCATCAACAGGGTGCTCTCACCATCGCGGTTGTTACTCGTCCGTTCAGCTTCGAAGGCCCTCAGCGTTCCGCTTCCGCCGAATACGGCATCGACAACCTGCGCAAGGAAGTCGACGCGCTGATCGTCATTCCGAACGATCGCCTGCTCGAGCTTTCCGACCGTTCCATCGGCATCATTGAGGCCTTCAAGACCGCTGATACCGCACTGCTTGCCGGTGTTCAGGGCATCACTGACCTGATTTCGATGAACTCCTATATTCACGTCGACTTCAACGATGTGAACTCCATTCTTCGTGGTGCTGGTACTGCGCTGTTTGGTATCGGTTCCGCACGGGGAGAGGATCGTGCCACGCAGGCCGCCGAAATCGCCATCAGCTCTCCGCTGCTTGAGGAAAGCATCGAAGGCGCACACGGTGCGCTGATCAACATCGCCGGTCCGACCGACCTGAAGTTGCAGGAGGCCTCTGCTGCCACCGAACTGGTGCGCAAGGCCATTCACCCTGAAGCCCAGATTATTTGGGGTCTTGCTCTGGACGATGCTTATGGCGATGAAGTGCGTGTCACTGTTATTGCTGCTGGTTTTGACCCCGTCGCCGCTCAAGATGACGACACTCAGAGCACGGTGACGCCGGTTGTGCCAACCGCCGCCGATCCTGCGACTCCCGTGGCACAGCCAGCTCCAGCACCGGCACCGGCTGCACAGCCCGCTGCCACTGCCCAACCGGCATTCACACCGGCTACCGGTGACTCCGCATCGTTGCCTTTTGATGATCCGACTTCCGCTCATCCGAATATCGCCGTGAACGATCCGGCTGGCGATCTCGACATCCCTGACTTCCTGCGCTGAAAGGATTGATCCATGGCTGGGTTCATGAAAAACGCGATGTCCTATCTGGGCATGAGTGACGTTGTGGACGATGAGGACGACTACATCGAGGAGGACGAGGAGCAGAAGCCGGCTTCGAAGTCCGCATTTGATTCCGACCATACGGTCACGCCGCTGGCGTCAACCACCGCGCCTGCCGCATCGTCGACTACCAAGCCGTTCCCCGGTGGTCGTGTGAACAGAATCACCACCATCCATCCGAAGTCATATGAGGATGCTCAACTGGTCGGCCGTGCATTGCGTGACGGTGTTCCGGTCGTACTGAATCTCACCGGTGTGGCCGAAGCCGTGGCATATCGCATCGTGGACTTCTCCGCCGGCGTGGTGTTCGGCGTGCGTGGTTCCCTCGAGCGTGTCACTCCGCGCGTGTTCCTGTTGAGCCCGGCGCAGGTGAACATCAAGGTCGAAGAGCCGACAAAACCAGCCTCGGCACACGATTTGTTCGCTGACTGACCGGTTCAGTAGTTTTCGCATTCGACGTTATATCGGTATTCGGCCGACTCCCAGCAAGGAGTCGGCCGATTCTTATTGTGCTCCGAGCAAACTTTTCATGCGCGGTTGTTAGTCTGTCAGCATGCTTTCCTTAGTGTTCTCTTTGATCGGCCGCATTCTTGCATGGCTCATCAACGCGTATATCACGGTTCTGTTCGTGCGCATGATTCTGGACTGGGTCTCCGTTCTCGCACGAAACTGGTATCCACGTGGTGTGGTGGCCCAGCTGATCAATATTGTGTATTCCATTACCGAACCCCCTCTGCGCTGGCTACGTCGCTATATTCGCCCATTGCCGCTCGGTTCGATTTATCTTGATGTCAGCTTCATTGTGCTGTATTTTGCGCTGGTGGTACTGGAAAGTGTTGTTCTGATAGTGTTCTGAGGCCGTTTTTGACCCGCCGGAGGCATATATCTGGCATAAAAACCCACGTCGAATGTTCTGAAACGATGGGGTCGTGATAGCATTCTGACTTGAGACCAACGTAAGTGCGGGCGATGCCCCAAAGCGAGGTGCAAGATTTATGGCTCTGTTGACGCCGAAGGATATTAGGGAGCATACCTTCCAGACTGTTCGATTCAAGGAAGGTTATGATGTCGACGAGGTCGATGACTTCCTTGATCAGGTCACGGAAACCGTCGAGGCTCTTGGACGTCAGGCGGTAGCCGGCGGTCAGGCCACCCAGTCTCTGGGCCCTGACGTGACCAACCTTAATGCGAAGATCTCCGATCTTACCGGTCAGGTGCAGCAACTCGAGTCGGAGAATGCTGGTTTGAAGAACGCTGTGGCTCAGGCCCAGCAGGCCGCTCAGGCTGGCAATGATCAGGCAGCACAGCTTGTCTCTGCCAAGCTCAGCGAAGCCGAGGAATCCAACCGCGCGCTGTCCTCCCAGAATGAGCAGCTCAAGGGTCAGGTCGATCAGCTGAACGCTCAAATCGATCAGCTCACCGCTCAGGCTGCTCAGGCCTCCGGTGACCAGGAGGCTGTCGGTCAGCAGATCGCCGCCATTCAGCAGGAACGTGATCAGTTCCGCGCGGCCAACGAGGAGCTGTCCCGTCAGCTCGCCGCCGCTCAGCAGCAGGGTTCCGCCGCTCAGCAGCAGTCCGCTCAGATCGCTGAGCTGTCCCGTCAGCTCGAAGAAGCCAAGCAGCGTGAAAACCCAGCTTCGTGCTCAGGTTTCCAAGGTCGAGCCGAGCACCGAGACCGGTTCTCTGCAGAAGATCGCTGGCGCCGCTTCCATGCCCGGGGCACCGAGCCCGAGCGCGCCACCGCCACTGCTGACCCTGGCGTATGCAGCTGCACGATCAGTACGTGGAGAAGGGCGAAGAACAAGGCCAAGGAAACTACACCGAGGCCAGCCAGAACAAGTACAACGATCTGGTCACCAAGGCCAACAACTACTCCGAGCGTACCCGTTCCGAGGCCGACGACTACTCCACTCGTACTCGTTCCGACGCCGACACCTATTCGGATCGTACCCGCTCCGAGGCCGACGCTTACCGTGACCAGACTCACGCGGATGCCGAGACCTACTCCCAGAACACCCGTTCTGAGGCCGACGCATACTCCGTCAAGACTCGTCAGGATGCGGACAACTACTCCAAGTCTCAGCACGATGACGCTGACAACTACGAGAAGGAAGTGCAGCAGCGTGCCGCCGAGTATGACAAGAACACTCGTTCCGCGGCTGATGCGTACGACAAGAACACCCGCTCTGCAGCCGATACGTATGCCGAGCAGGTGCGCGACAACCTTCAGGCTCAGTCCAAGGTCGTCGAGGGCAACATCCAGAGCCTCAAGCAGTTCGAGACTGAATACCGCGCCCGCCTCACCGAGTACCTCGGCCAGCTGGCATCGCAGGTTTCCGAGTCGAACAACTACGTCGACCAGACCTCGTCCAAGACCAACTGAGCGTAGGCAGGTACAGGTCGTATGACGAACCAACAGGGACGGCTGCGCACCCGCGTGGCCGTCTTTGCATGTGTGGCCGCGGCTGCGCTGATTGTCGATCAGCTCACCAAGGCTTGGGCGATGGCCGCGTTATCCAACGGTCAGACCATTCGCGTGATTCCCGGACTGCTGTCCTTCACCTTGGTGCGTAATCCGGGCGCGTCCTTGGGCATGGGATCAGGCGCTACTTGGGTAATCAGTCTGTTGGCCGTTGTGGCTTGCGTGGCCCTTGCTGTGGCTGGGGTGCGCACTGTCTCCATGAAATGGTCGGTGGCGATTTCTTTCGCGTTTGCAGGCGCTCTGGGCAACCTGATTGACCGTGTTATGTACGCTGACGGCTTCCTCGACGGCAAAGTGGTGGATTTCCTTAACTATGGCTGGTCCGTTGGCAATGTGGCGGATATCTATCTGGTAGTCGCCGGTGTGGTCCTGGTGATTCTGATTCTTATGGGGGAGCCGTTCTCACACAAGGATCTCATCGAGCAATCCGACGAATCCCTACAGTCTGAGCCGGAGGCGGACGCCAAGTAATGAGTCGAATAGTCCCTGCTCCCGATGCATTGGTGGGTAAGCGTTTCGACGTAGCCGTGGCCAAAATGCTGGGTATTTCACGATCTAAAGCCTCCGATCTGGTTGACTCCGGGGCAGGCGCGCGTTTTAGGACGTGAAGTTGCGCGGTCCAGCACATTGCAGGCGGGGGAGACCGTCGAATTTGATTTGGCGGAGGAACAGGCCGAGCCTGAGCCTATCGCAACTGATATGGCCGTTGTCTACGAAGACGATGATGTCGTTGTAGTCGATAAGCCTGTAGGCGTGGCGGCGCATGCCTCGGTTGGCTGGACCGGTCCAACCGTGCTCGGATCACTGCGTGACCGCGGCGTGCATATCACTTCCTATGGTGCGGCCGGGCGTGAGGGCATTGTTTCTCGCCTTGATGTAGGCACTTCCGGCTTGATGTTGGTGTGCAAGTCCGACCTTGCGTACACCGAGATGCGTCGGCAGTTCGCCGAGCATGAGGTAAAGAAAACCTATCATGCGCTCGTGCAGGGTGGTCTTAAAGAGAACAAAGCAACCATTGAGGCACCGATCGGGCGCGCCAAAGTGTCCGATTTCCGCTTCTGCGTGACTCCGGCCGGCAAACCGGCCGTTACGCACTGGGATGTGCTGGAGCGTTTCGGCCATGAGGCCACTCTGGTATCCGTGAATCTGGAGACCGGACGTACTCATCAGATTCGCGTGCATTTCTCCTCGATTGGGCATCCCCTGTGCGGTGACCCCATGTATGGTGCCAATCCGGTGCTGTCTGAGGCCTTGGGACTTGACCGGCAGTGGCTGCACGCCATGAAGCTCGAATTCCGTCATCCCCGCACCCGCGTCTGGACCACGGTCCGGTCCCAGTACCCGGCCGACTTGGCTGCCGCACTCGATGCCATGCGTGCCCGACACATCGAACCCGCTGAACCTGCCGAATATGCCGAAGTTCTGGTGGACTAATTCCGCGACGTGTGCATCATGCGTTTTAATATTTAGATTCAGTTCCGGCTTCGCCGGATTCATCCCAGAATAACGAGAGATCGGTCATGATGGCTCTCCGTCATGACCATACCCCAAGTGACTGCGGATGCTGAGTACCATTCAGTCCAATGGTCGGTAACCGTACGTGAATCACCGGTATTTCCGCTCAACGTGTCTCGGTACTCCAGCGTGAAGTGAACAGAAATGAGCCAAAGCAGTAATGAAGCCGGGCGGTATATACCATCCGGATTGCAGAATCTCCTGCTGATAAAAACCGTTTCCTAGTCGTTGACCGTGCCCGTTCCGACGACGATCGCGGCCTACGACGCGTTCATCCTCTACCCGGCCCACCGATACGACATCAAGGGCAAGAGGATTCTCAAGCAGGAAAAGAAGTACTATGCCGTGGACTTGGGGATGCGACGTATCCTGTGCTCCAACAACGTGCGGGACATCGGACGCCTCCTCGAGAACGTGGTGTTCCTCGAACTGATGCGCCGCGAGGGCGACGTGTATGTCGGACAGAGCTCCGGCGGCGAGATCGACTTCGTCACGAACGGGCCAGGCGGACGTCGGTACTACCAGGTCAGCGAATCGGTGCACGATTCGGCGACGCTGGATCGGGAGCTGTCCTCGCTGCGCGCCGTGCGTGACAACTATCCCAAGACACTGATTACGCTGGATGACGAACGGCCCTACTCCCACGAAGGCATCCGACAGGTATACGCGCTTGACTGGCTGTTGAACGAAGACCACAAGAAACAGTAGGTACTAGGGCGGCCAGCGGGTTAGCAAGACATCAGTTGGTGAGGACTGCTGACATTGAACTCCGACGGATGAATTGAATACTCATATGATATCCGATTCTGAACAATTGAGTGGGGGCGTTGATGGTTGCCATCGTTTGGGCTGGCTAAATGCGATTTCGCGCCATGCTGTTTCAACAACGGTGACAACGGCTACAGTTGAACTATGCATGGGTTGAAGAGTGCGATTGACAGGGGAGCGGACGCGTGGGCACGTTCGCTGCCTGGGCGCGTGCTCGACCGGTATGTGTCGCGGAGCGGCCCCTTGCTGGCGAATGGTCTGGCATATGGTCTGCTATTCGCCTTTTTTGCCGGCGTCTGGATTGCGGTAAGCGTGTTCGGCCTTATCATGGTCGGCAACATTGATTGGCAGCAGATGCTGATTGACGCGGTGCGTGAAGTCATTCCCGGTGTGGCCGACTCGTTTCTGACGTCTTCCGCGCTAGGCACCATGTCAAGCGCATTGACGTGGACCGGTCTGGCCACGTTGGCCATATTCTGGTGGACGGTGACCGGCTGGATGAACTCGCTGCGCCACGCCGTACGGGCCATGTTCGACGACTGCGGCGACGAGCTCAATATCGTCGTCGCAAGGTTACGCGATACGCTTGCCGCCATCGCCATCGCAATACTGTTCATTCTTTCGACCGCGGCCGGTACGGTGTCCGGCGGCATCGTACGCCGACTGCTGCAATGGGGCGGCATCCCCAGCAGTTCGTTGCCCGGCACCGTGCTTTTGGAGATGACCGGTTTCGGTACCGGCGTCGCGCTGAATTTTGCGTTGTTCATGTTGCTGCTGCGCGTGGTCTCCCACATCAAAGCCGGACGATTCACGATACTCGGCGCGTTACTGGGATCTCTGACGGTTTCCGCAATGCAGCTTCTCGGTGCGCGACTATTAGCCGGAGCCTCCCGGAATCCGATGCTTGCCCCGTTCGCCGCGTTGATCGGCGTGCTCATTTGGTTCAACCTCGTCGCCCAGGTCATCATGCTGTGCGCCGCCCTCATCGCGGAGTGCCGACGGGAATGCTGAACAGCCGCCCAGACCACACGGTATGGTAGAGCGCATGGCTGATTACGGGAACAACTTTGTGCAACTGCATAACCACACGCACTATTCGCTGCTCGATGGTGCGTCGAAGATTCCGGATTTGGCCAAACGCGCCGCCGAACTTGGCATGCCTGCGGTCGGCATCACCGACCATGGCAACATGCATGGCGCCTACGAGATGTACACCAACTGCGTGGCCAATGGCGTCAAGCCCATCATCGGCATCGAAGCTTATGTGACCCCGGAAACCGCACGTCAAGACAAGTCCCGCGTGCATTGGGGTACCGAAGCCCAGCGCCGCGACGACGTCTCCGGTGGTGGTCTTATCACCCACTTGACCATGTGGGCCGAAAACGACGAAGGCCTGGTCAACCTCATCAAAGCCTCGTCCGTGGCCAACCTCGAAGGTCGCGTCATGCGTTATCCGCGTATGGATAAGGAGGTGCTCGCCACCTATTCCAAAGGCGTGATCGCATCCTCCGGCTGCCCCTCGGGCATCATCCAGACCCGTCTGCGCCTCGGTCAATTCGATGAGGCCCTGCGCGCCGCCGGCGAATTCCAGGACATCTTCGGCAAAGACAACTTCTTCATCGAACTTATGGATCACGGTCTGCCCATCGAAACTCAGGTGACCGGTGACCTGCTGACCATCGCCAAGAAACTCAACGCACCACTGCTGGCCACCAACGATTCCCACTACGTACACGCCGAAGATGCCGGCGCACAGGACGCCATGCTCTGCATCAACTCCGGTTCCCGTCTTGACGATCCGGACCGATTCAAGTTCGACGGCACCGGCTACTACATCAAAACCGCCGAAGAGATGCGCGAACTGTTCAAGGACCACCCGGACGCCTGCGACAATACGCTCGTTATCGCCGAACGCTGCAACGTGATGTTCGACGACCACGAAGACGGCGCGTTCATGCCGAAATTCCCTTGCCCCGAAGGCTGGGATGAGACCTCCCTGTTCCTCAAAAAAGTCGAGGAAGGTCTGGAGAAGCGTTACGACGGCAACCCGCCGCTCGACGTATTGAAGCAGGCCGACTACGAATGTGGTGTGATTTGCCAGATGCAGTTCTGCGGATACTTCCTCGTGGTCGCCGACTACATTCAGTGGGCCAAGGACCACGGCATTATGGTGGGTCCGGGCCGTGGTTCGGCCGCAGGCGCCATGGTCGCCTATTCCATGGGCATTACCGAGCTCGATCCGCTCAAGCATGGCCTGATTTTCGAGAGGTTCCTGAACCCTGAGCGAGTGAGCCTTCCTGATATCGATGTCGACTTCGACCCTGAAGGTCGTGCGCGAGTCATCGAATACTGCGGCGAAAAATACGGCACCGATAAGGTCGCCCAGTGCGTGATCTATGGCACCATCAAAACCAAGCAGGCCCTGAAAGACTCCGCCCGCATCATGGGTTATGAATTCTCAGTCGGTGAAAAAATCACCAAGGCGCTGCCTCCGGCGGCCACCGGCGGCAAAGACATCAGCCTGCATGACATCTTCGACCCGGCCGCCAAACGTTATGCCGAGGCCAGGGAATTCCGAGAACTCTACGATTCCGACCCGGACACCAAGCGCATCACCGAGGAAGCCAAGGGTATCGAAGGCCTGATTCGACAGACCGGTGTACATGCCTGCGCCACCATCATGGGTAGCGCACCCATCACCGA
>ENA-OQNM01000464-OQNM01000464.1-human-gut-metagenome-genome-assembly--contig:-NODE-464-length-14900-cov-4.086238_pt1 | contig 14900 bp, 14 predicted proteins | sample MGYA00242632_ERZ504886 | MGnify/ENA primary metagenome ERZ504886 (study PRJEB26092, sample SAMD00036424) | human gut metagenome | host: Homo sapiens | study: EMG produced TPA metagenomics assembly of... | reverse complement strand
AGAGCATTGAGGAAATCAAGGCGGGGCTGGAAACTACCGAGAAAGGCGGTGTCCGTCAGAGCATACGGAACTGCCTGACCGTATTCCAGCGTGACCCGCTGCTTTCCGGGGCTATCGCATACAACATTCTGACCGACCGCAAGGACATCATGGTCAACGCAATGTACGCGAAAGACATATCCAAAAAGATATGGACTTCTTTGCAGCGTAAGAAAGAAGCAGGCTATGCAGTCGGAAACGATGCTCCGTATGGCTATATTCGGAACCCCGTGACAAAGCGTAATGAAATTGACCCGGAAGCTGCATTTTATGTGCAGTTGATTTTCCAGTGGGAACTGATGGGTGTACCTATTTTTGAAATTGCTCGACGAATGACATTGCTGCAGGTTCCGACTCCACGGGAGTGGCATAGAAAAATGGTTGAGGGAAAAGAAGTACTTGCCTGTAAAAAGTGGGGCGTAACCACGATCCGGCACATCTTGGAAAATCAAACCTATGTGGGCGATACCTGAATATGACTTCTCATTTGGAAGAACATCTGGACAACTTTGAATTTGACATAAAGGTACAACGCTGGGCATGGATGTGATTGTCAGTAATCTGGTAAATACCATGTACTGCCGGGATGCAGGAAAGAAACTGCGGACTGCCAATCAGGTCAAGTGGCGTAAAGGCATCACAACGGCATCTGCTGCACCGTTCGGCTATCAGTTTGACCCGGACAAAAAGGGCGCATTTATCGTTGACCCGCCAGCAGCAAAAATCGTGCGGCGCATTTTTGATCTTGCGATTTTAGGATTGGGAACGCGAGAGATAGCGATGATGGGCAACAAAACGGCCGGAAAGAGGACATTATGAAAGCGATTCGATGGCTGTTAAAATTGGTGCTGGTGATGATAACCCTGCCGCTGATTCTTGCTGTGTGGCTGGCAAAATGGTTTGTGGTATTTCTGCATCACTGTTCGGCATGGTTTTTCTATCTGCTGGGCAGTGTGCTATTGGTAACGGCGATGCTTTCGTTCCTGCTGCAGCAATCACAGGGGATGGAAGCACTTCAAATGCTGATTGGTGGATTCGTGATTTTTATGATACCGCAGGTGGTCGGCAGCGTGATCGTGCTTCTGGAACTGGCGGCAGTAATGCTTCGGCAGGCATGGTACATATAAAATAGGGAGGCGTACAGATAGTGAAATTGGCGGCGATTCATCATGTGGCGATTATCGTTTCTGACTATGAAAAGTCGAAAGATTTTTATGTGAACAAACTGGGCTTTGCAGTTGTAAGAGAAAACTTCCGCAAGGAGCGGAATGACTGGAAACTGGATTTGTGTGTCGGTGATGGAGCCGATGCGATTGAACTGGAAATTTTTGCAGAGCCGAACCCACCCAAACGTGTAAACAGGCCGGAAGCCTGCGGTCTGCGGCATCTGGCGTTCCGGGTGGAGAATGTGGAAGCTACCGTGGAAGAACTTGCGCAGATGGGAATTGAATGTGAACCGATTCGATTAGACAGCTACACCAAAAAGAAAATGACCTTTTTCTTTGACCCGGATGGCCTGCCCTTGGAACTGCATGAATAAAAAACAACGCCCTCATAGTTGAGAGGATTCGTAAATCTTCTCAGCTATGAGGGCGTTTCATTCCGCAGGAATGTGAAAGTTACAGGCTCAGCGTTTCTACCCATGCAGACAAGTCGGCTTTGCTGGAATAGGAGTTGAACACCTTACCGTGCAGCAGTTTTGCCCCAGGGCAGCTCGGCGCAAGTTTTTCATTGGTCTTACCCATGCCGCTGCCGCCGGAGGTAGCAAAGGGGATGATGGTCTTACCTTTTAAGTTGTAGCTCTCTAAAAATGTATTGACGATGGTCGGAGCAACATACCACCAGATAGGGAAGCCGACAAAGATGGTGTCATACTCGTCTATGTTATCACGTTTGGCAGCGATGGCAGGGCGAGAGGTTGGGTCGCTCATTTCGATGGTAGTGCGAGCCTTCTTGTCCATCCAATTCAGATCGGCCTTGGTGTATGGCACTTCCGGCTGAATCTCAAAAATGTCTGCACCGATGGCATCCGCCAGATTTTCGGCAACTTTTGCGGTGACACCGCTGGCAGAAAAGTAAGCGACAAGTCTTTTGCTCATGGCAATGCACTCCCTCTTGATGATTTTGTATAGGGTAAGTATAGCACGGCAGGGGAGCGGCATCAAGCGGTTGCCCATGATATAACATCAGCAACAATGTTATATTATGGACAACTGTTCGTAAAAATTTAAGGACTTTGAGGGAGTTGCACAGCTTGATATGATGGGCGGTTTATGGTAAGATAGAATTACAATGGCGGACAAAGCTACTATTGACTACGACAAGGAGGTGTAAGCCAATGGGATTAGCTGATACCGTGACTAAAGCCTATATGAAAGATAATTCTGTGTTTGCAGATGCGTTTAATTACTTGATCTATGGCGGTGAGGCGGTTGTAGACCCTAAACAACTGCAAGAACTGGATACTACGGAGATTGCATTACCGTTTGGATCACAGGATGAAGAGGGAAAGCAGCCAGAAGAAGCAGTTCAGAAATACCGTGATGTGCTGAAATCAGCAATCATTAAACAGGATGATGAGGCTGCGTACATTTTACTGGGAATCGAAAATCAGACTGACATTCATTATGCAATGCCTGTCCGCAACATCATCTATGATGCTCTCCAGTACGGAAAACAGGTGGCTGATATTGCAGCCAAGCATCGTGCGAGTGATGGAGATGCAAAAGGGCATAGCCGTGGCGAGTATCTTTCTGGATTCTACAAAGAAGATAAGATTACACCTGTTATCACGCTGGTGCTGCACTTTGGCGCAAATGAATGGGATGGGCCGTTGTCACTCCATGAGATGATGGCGGTTAAAAATAAGAATCTTCTGAACTTTGTGCAGGACTATCAGATTCACCTGATTGACCCTGCAAAGCTAAGCGCAGAGGATTTGGAAAGATTCTCTTCAAGTCTGAGAGAAGTCATTGGATACATTAAGTATTCCAAAGATAAGAAACGCTTATCTGAATTTTTGACGGATAATCCGCGTATGCTGATAGAAGCAAACGCGGCGAGGGTTATTAAAGCAGTTACGAATACACCGCTGGATATTCCAGAGGGCGCGGAGGTGATTGATGTGTGCAAAGCTGTTGAGGAAATGATGAACGAAAGCGAAGAACGAGGCGAACTCAGGATGCTTGTGAAGCAGGTGAGAAAAGGCCGCATTACAATCGAGCAGGCTGCCGAGGATGCTAATATGAGCGTAGAGCAGTTCAAGAGAGTAATGGATGACACGCCGTTGCAGGCAGTATAAGACAAATACTATATAGAGCAGATAAGCCCCACAAGGCTCAAATTGGTTCACAAAACCGATTGAAAGCCTTGTGGGGCTTATTTTTTTGCGCTTTTTCAAATTTATTTGTGAAAAAAGTTGTCCAAGACTTGACATCGGGCGGCTTGCTGGGCGTCTGGGGCAAATGGATGAAACACGCCAAGTACATCATACCAAACCAAAACGGGGGATACGAGGCAGAACCCCAGCTTCTGCTGGGGGAGCCTTTTGGGATTCCTTAGAAGAAATCCCTCATGCTCATGCCGACCTCGTTCAGTCGTTCTTCCATGCTGTGGTAGTGCCAATCTTCTTTCTCTTCTTCGTCCTCTTCCTCAAGCTCTTCTGGGAAGGGGTCGTGCCGCCATCCGGCTTTCTGGTATTCTTCTTCCCGGATGTCGTTGCGGTCGTAAATGTCAAGCTCGTATTCTTCTTCAAGCTCTGCGATGCGGTTTTCGATTGCGGTTTCAACTTCTGTAATCCGAAACTGAAGGACTACAAGCCCAGCCGGTTCATGCTTCCGACCTGCCACTACGATGCCGCAAAAGCAGACCGGGCAGTGACTTTTATCGAAAACCTGCGCCATACCAAAGGCAAGTGGGCGGGCAAGCGGTTTTGGCTGCTTCCTTGGCAGGAGCAGATCATCCGGGATGTGTTCGGCATCGTGGACGAAAGGGGAAACCGTCAGTTCCGCACGGCTTATGTCGAAATCGGTAAGAAGAACGGCAAGTCCGAACTTGCCGCTGCGGTGGCCTTGTATGATTATGAAGAAGATTTTTCCTTTGTTCGCAGTGATTATCGTTCTGGTGCTGGCTGTCTGCTCGTTCCACATCATCCCCACCGGATACACGGGCGTGAAGACCAGCTTTGGCCAGATCCAGGAGACCACCATCCAGAGCGGCAAGCTCAACTTCTGCATTCCCTTTGTGCAGAGTATCCACAAGGTCAACAACAAGCAGCAGGATAAGCATATCGAAGCACAGGTCTGGGGCGAAGCCTCCGACAAGACCCCTGTGTATGCCGCTGATGTCATCGTGACCTATCAGGTGCTTCCTGAAAAAGAGTGCATGGCTGTATGGTTTCCCATTTTCCTGCATACCAGCCTGCAAGGAAGCATCATACAAGATCAATTCTGTATAGCCATGTTCATTCAAAAGATTCCGGGTCTCTTCTGTGTTCGCATTGTTCCGAAGCAGGAACGCAAGACTTTTGGTATCGTCTATCTGTGCCAACAGGTCTTTCATCTCGTCCGCTGTCTGCAAAATGGATTCATCAATTTGCAGGCCCGCCAACGCAACTTCATAGTCTTTTGCAACGGCTTTTTCCAAAATCTGGGCCAGCTGTTCTTTTTCCTGCGAACAGTCCAGAAGGATCACCGGGGTGATGGAATGTTCTGCAGCCAGTTTATCGATCTCGGTAAAATCGTCCGCCGATGCAGGAACAAAGCCAAAAAGGATGCCGGAAGTATCTTCTTCAATGTTGATGGCGCGTTGCTTTTGTGCAAGCTCCAAACGAATATCGTTGATCTCTTGCTCATATGGCATTGCTTCCTTTTGAAGCTGCTGCATATACGCTGTCTGCCGCTGTTCCTGACGGTGGTTTACAAAGAGCAGTCCGAGCAGCACGACAGCAAGAAGAAGGACTACGATTGATAATGCTTTGCTTTTCATTTGCACGTTTTCCTTTCCCTCACGCAAATGCCATCCTTCGAGAACGCCAGTTCTGCATCAAAGAACCCGGTCTGATTCATCCGGTGCGTGACCAGAATCACCGTTTTGTCCGTCATCTTTCGCAAATTATTCAGCAGTCGAAGGGCTGTTGCTTCGTCCAATGCGCTGGTCGCCTCGTCCAACAAAAGAATTGGATGGTTAGAATAGACTTTAACAGGTGTTCTTTGTACTCCGCCCGCATTTCTTCAAAACATTCTTTCTGTTCAACACACTTTTTCAGACGGATACATTCGGGGTAATAGAAGCAGGTTTTGCACGCCTCGATCGGCTCCCAGTATTCTCGAAAACTTTGGATGACAGAACGCTCTGACGCTTTTCCATCCAGGCTTCCCACAAAGTTGTCTTCGCTGTAATGTTCACACAGCCCAAGTTCCCCGTTCGGCAGGATCGTAAGGGAACCGCCGCTATCCGCCATACATTGCCGGATACGCAGTTTTTGGCGCAAATAGTACGATGCTCCGATTCCGCAATCGTCCAGTTTTTTGCGGAGCCGCTGCTGTTTTTGATAGAGCTGGCGCCGTTCTTCTTGGGCACGGGATATGTGTTTTGGCTGCCTGCGAACTCAAACAAGGTATGGCTGTAAACCGAAAATTTACCTTTACCTCCGAAGCGCTCGTGCAGTTCATCCGCCAGTTCCATCAGATTATCGGCGTTGTGTTCGTCCATGTTCAGCCGGATATGGACGGAAACCCCTGCATCCAGCAAACGCTGGATATTTGCCAGTACCACCTGATAGGGGCTTTGGCCATCCTTATAAATAAATGCCTTGCTGCGGTTATAAATCTCTTCCGTGCCGTCCAGCGTGATCTGCACGCTCTTCAACTTCCAATGGGAAACCGCTTGTTCTACGGTAGCGCCGTCAAACAGATACCCATTAGAGATCATCATGGATTCGTACACAATGCCCTTTTCCGTAAGGTCGGTGCAGATGATATCAATGACCTGCTTATTAAAAAGCGGTTCACCGCCAAACCAGTGCAGATGGACCTTTTCGCCGCCGCAATGCGCTGCAATATATGCCGCTGCTTTGTGGGCGGTCTCCGCGCTCATGGGAATCCGGGAACGCCCCATCTCATAGCAGTAAAAGCACCGGGCGTTGCAGTCCGTAGTAGTAAAAATGGTATAGCTTGTAATATGCTCCGGTTCCTTCCACATCGTGCGGCGGATAAACCGCACCTGGTCGGCATATTTCATGTCGTCCATCTCCTGCGGTACACGAAACCAGCCGTCCCGCAGTTCGGGCAGGTTGTCCGGCGCGGCGTATTCTTCCGGCGTGAGCAGCAGCAGCGCTCGTGTCAGGGTGTGGAACACCAGTACACCGCCCTCGACTGGCTGCGCCAGAACATAGTGCATCCAGCGCAGGCCGTGTTCCGCAGACCGAGCCTTGCCCAATATTTTGATTGTATTGCCGGACGGCGGCAAAATGGTTTGCATTGCAGTGATCCTCCTATTGATTCATCCCGTGGTAAGCTACAAGTGCGGCCTCCGGTTCCATGTTGCAGCCCAGCCGGTACAGCGGCACGCTGCTGCCCAACCGGTTTACCAGCGCCAGCATTTTTTGTGTCCCAATCGGGGAACATGGGCGGTAGCTCTGCTGGCAGAGCATGGGTAATGCCGCCTTTTTGTCGATGCGCTGGATTGAGTTTTCTGTGTTGCGGGTCAGGATGCAGACAGCTTTCAGCGGGCAGGAGGTGTTGGTACTGCGGTGGTGCTTGCCGTCCCACGGCGTTCCGTAAACAGTCACGCCCTGTGCGCTGATTTTCAGCAGGGGCTTGTCATCGTTGATGAACACTGCCCGTTCACCGAACCACTTTTTCCAAAGCTGGGTGTGGGTGCTTTTGCCTGTGCCGCTTTTGGCGGTGAACAGGTAGGCTTTGCTGTCCACGCTGATGCAGGAGCCATGAAACAGCAGGGTGTCCCATTCTAAAAGCCGCTCTACGATTTTGCGGTACAGTGCCAGCGTTTCCAGATATTCATCGGAGAAGTTCCCCGGCGCGTGTCCTTCCACCGCAGCTTCCCGGTCGTTTTTTTCTCGTTCAAACGCAATATCAGCGGGAGTGACTGCGACTTCAAACGATGCGGGTGCATCGGTCAGATAATTTTTGCAAAAGGTGCGGGTCTGCTCATACAGCGCCGAAACACCAATGACCTGTCCCGCCAGTGCAATGCGAAACGACACCCTCATACACAGCACTCCCTCACTTTCCTGCATTATACTTCGCCGCCTTTTTTTCTCCCTGGCACCATAGCAACAGCATCTCTTTCAGATGAAGCAGTTCCTGGGTATGGTCATCTTTGGGGTCATTGAGCCATACAAGCCCTTGTGCGTATCGCTCTGCCATGCTCAGCATCGTGATAGATGATGTGATAAACATTTCCTCTTCCGGGATATCCGTGCGGATGCTGCCATCAACTTTTGCCCGCTCATACATTCCATGAAACAGGAGCTGCATGGGTTTGAGTACATCCAGATGTTCCCGGAGTTGCTTATCCTCCATATTTCCGCGGCGGTTCATATAGGTTTTATATTCACCGCTGAATCGCAGTACTTCCGGACGGTTCTTGTACAAAGCAATCATCCTATCGGCGTAAAACTCAATGCCCTGATAAGCAGTAAAATGCTCAAAGTGATTGGTTCCGGGGTCTCCCAGAGCCTCCTGCCATACTTCATCCCACACCTTTGCACTGATGGCGATGAGCAATTTTTCTTTCGTCAGAAAATATTTGTACATCGTTGCAGGGCTGACATTTGCAGCGTCTGCCACTTTTTGCAGGCTGACAGTTTCGATTCCGTTCTGAGAGAACAGTCGGAATCCCGCTTCGATCAACTGATTTTTCCGTCGGTCAGCTTCACGCTTGTCACGTTCAATGTTTCTTGGCATCTCATCACTCCGGTTTTATTACACTGCTCTCATTCGTAGAGTAACGCTCTACCTGTTGGTGATTATACTCGCGGAATGCCGATTTGTCAATATAGAGCAAATATTATCCTGAACGGAAATCAGACACTTTGCAGTCTTACACGATTACAGCCCGGAAATCGGCAAGTATCTGACGATTTACTGCTATCAGCCTGCACCGGGCTTCTGCGCCTGTGTGCTGCAAGTGACGGAGCGATAAATCGAATAAAAATAATATATGTCCTTGCCCCGCGCTGCCAGTGCCTTTCTTAGATAAAGAAGCATAGACGGTATTTGTACTTTTTGTGCTAAAGCTCTGTTTTTGGAGCTTTGCGTTTATTATAAAACTCTAGCGGGGAAACTCCATCCCCGTACCTGTTGACTAGGGCGGAAAACCGCGATACAATAAAAGAAACGACCTTTTTACGGCAGCAGGCCACGAGGAAAACAAACTATGGAAGTAGAACTGCTCAAAAAATACGGCAGTGTGAGCCCCGGCAAAATAGAGAATCTGGACGGCACGACTGAAACTGTCGATTTCCGCTTTTCAACGGCGATCCGCTTTTACCACAACATGGAGGACGCCGATTTCCCACTGCACTGGCATGCCCCTGGCGAGATCATCTCCCCCATCGAGGGTACCTACACGGTTACGATTGCGGGCAAGACCGTGACGCTGCAGCCCCATGATGTGCTGATTATCGCATCGGGCGAGCTGCACAGCATTCGCGCACCCAAAACGGGGGAGCGATACATCATGAACTACAGCGTATCGTACTTTCATCAGATACAGGACATGGCCGAGTTGTTCAACACGTTCTACCCCTTCCGCCTTGTCACCCGGCAGGAGGACCCCGAACTGGCCGACCAGCTGTTTGCGGTGCTGGCGCAGATAGAGGGCGAGTATTTCAGCACGAACGTCTACCGTGAGAGCGAGATCATGGCCTTGATGCTGCACTTTTTCTCGATCTTCGGGCGGTATGAGCACCGCCAGAACAGCGAGCAGGTGCTGGATTACCCCAAGCAGCAGGACCACATGCGCCGCTTTGCAGAGCTGTGCGCCTACATCAACAACCACTGCACCGAGCGTCTCTCGGTCGAGGATCTGGCCTCCCGCGCGGGGTTCAGTGTCTACCATTTTTCGCGCCTGTTCAAGGAAAACACGGGCATGACCTGCCACAATTACCTGGTGGCGCGCCGCATCATCTATGCCAAAGCACTGCTGGTGGACGATACGATCCCCATCACCGAGATCGCTATGCGGTCGGGCTTCAACTCGATCGCAACCTTCAACCGCCTGTTCAAGGCGCAGATAGGCTATACCCCTACCGAGTACCGCCAGATGGCCTGCCAGGGATAAAAAAGCGCCGCCGCGTGAAAGTTCCACGCGGCGGCGCACTTTTTAATTATTCGTAAATTTTGCGGCCGTGGGCATCGCCGATGCCCGTTTTGCGGTAGAAGTAGGTGTTGATGACATCGCGCCACTCACAGGCGTGCTCCTTCTGGTGGGCAAAGCGTGCCTCCAGGCGGGCGTACACGGCAGGATCCAGGTAAGGCTTCAGCGTCACAACCTCGTCGTAGAACCGCGCGGCGTCCTCGGCACCCTCGAAGTGGGTGTCGTAGATGTGCTGCAGGATCGTTTTGCCGCTCTTGAGCACATAGTTGTACGGCATGTGGTGGAAGAAGAGCAGCAGCTCATCGGGGCAGGTCTCCACATTGGCGTACATTTCGGCCAGTTCGGGGGCGTACTGGTGGCAGTAATCGCTGCCCGTGGGCGAGCGGTCAATGCCAATGCCGTCGAAGGAGGCGCGGTGGTAGCAGCCCCAGCGGCTGTACTCATAACCGTCAACGTTGGGGCCGTAGTGGTAGTTGGGGTTGACCATCCAGCCCACGCCCAGGGGGGCGTTGTATTTCTCATAGGTGGGCCAGGACTGCATCAAAATGCGGTGCAGCGTCTTTTCCACAGGCTCATTGTTGCCGAAAGTCAGCCGCAGCCACTCGCCGGCAATCACGGCGGGGTCCAGCGTGGTGTCATAGCTCAAGCGGCCGAATCCGTAGAGGTTCGCAGCGGCCAGGTCGTGGCCGGTCCAGTTTTCATCGTTGCCGGTGTTGGTCACGGCCACCATTCCGTTGCCCGCGCCTTGGATCAGCGCACGCACATGGGCGTCGCCGTTCGGGCGGGTGTGCATGTCGAAGTCCAAAATCTGGCGGAACCAGGGCATCAAGTAGCAGACGTGGCGCTGCTGGCCCGTGTACTCCTGCGCAATTTGGAACTCCACGGCAATGTGGGTGTGCTGCAGGCCGCCAATCAGCGGGGAGACCGGTTCGCGCACCTGGAAGTCCATGGGGCCGTTCTTGATTTGCAGCGTGACGTTGTCGCGGAAGGTGCCGTCCAGCGGCATAAAATAGTCGTAGCCTGCGCGGGCGCGGTCAATCTTGGTATTGCGCCAATCCTGCTGGCAGTTGTAGACGAAACAACGCCAGACAATGTGACCGCCGCAGGGGGCCACGGCATCGGCCAGCATGTTTGCGCCGTCGGCCTGGTTGCGACCGTAGGTGAAGGGGCCGGGGCGGCCCTCGGAGTCGGCCTTTACCAGGAAACCACCCAGGCCGGGCAGGTTTGCCCAGACCTCCTGGGCCTTATCCGCCCACCACTTGGCCACGGCGGGGTCGCAGGGGTCGGCGGAGTCCATGCCGCCCAGCTCCATCGGGGCGGCAAAGTTAATGCTCAGATACAGCTTGACGCCGTAGGGGGTGAAGATTTTCAGATACTCCTGCAGGGCGCCGAAGTAGCGGTCGGTGATGAGCCAGCTGGCGGCGTCCTTGACGTTGACGTTATTGATTGTGATGCCGTTGATGCCCACGGACGCGAGCATACGGGCGTAAGCCGTCAAACGCGGTACATCGATTAGAATTTCGGAATCTTTGAAAAAGAAGGAATCGCCGGAGTAGCCGCGCTCAATGCTGCCGTCCATGTTGTCCCAGTGGTTCAGCATGCGCAGGCGGTTGGATGGTGCCTTCTCCTCATCGGCGGTGAACTGCGCCCACGCCTTGCCTGCAGTCTGCAGATTGCGCAGCAGTGCAAAAACGCCGTACAAAACGCCTACTTCGCTGCCGCCCTCGATGGTGCAATGGCCGTCGGCGGCCTTCAAGCGGTAACCCTCATGGTCCAGGGCCATGTCCAGCGCCAGGGTGATGTCGTCGCCCTCGGTCAGCGCTGCGCCGTACAGGCCCTTGAAGCCCTCGGCCAGTTCTGCCTTGGCGCGGTCGATGGTTTCGCCCGTCAGCTCGGTATGCAGAGAAATCGCGTCGCAACGGCAGCCCCTAATCTCCGGGTATGCCAGCCAGCACTTGGTAAATGCCATGGTAAAACCTCCTATATGTGTGAATAAAATTATTGTTGTTCCAGAATTTTTATCAGCCGTTCCGCAGCTTCTTTGCCGTCGCCGGGGCGGTTCGCACTGCCGAAGCTGAAACGTAAGGTCGACAGCGCATCCTCGGCCGCAGTGCCGCCCAGAGCCATCAAAACGTGGGAGGGTTCCTGCACGCCGCGGTTGTCGCACGCTGCGCCGGGGGAGACACTGACTCCTGCTACATCCAGCTGGTAGGTCAGCCGCTGGCCGCTGCGGCCGGGTAGGCCAACACTCAGCAGGCCCGGCAGGCCGTCCGCAGGGGTGTGCAGCCGTGCTTCGGGCCGGGCAGCATGCAGCGTCTGCCAAAACTCCTCGGCCAGGGCACGCTTTTTGGCAGTGCGCTGGCGGCGCTCGGCGCAGGTGACCTTGAACGCTGCGGCCAAGCCCGCAATCAGCGCTGCGGGCTCAGTGCCGGGGCGCAGGCCGTACTGTTGACTGCCGCCGTAAATCAGCGGGCGCAGTTTGCGAGGCTCGCGCACATACAAGAAGCCGATGCCCTTCGGCCCGCCGAACTTGTGGGCCGAAGCCGACAGAAAATCGATGCCGTCCAGCGGGATGGCCAGGTGTCCCGCAGCCTGCACAGCGTCAACGTGCAGCAGCACATCCGCCTCACGGCAGAGCGCTGCCAGCGCGGGGATGTTCTGTACAACGCCTACCTCGTTGTTGGCGTACTGCAAGCTGACCAGGTTGGGGTGGGCCGCCAGGGCGCGGGTCAAGCTCTCAGGTACAACGCGGCCGAACCCGTCAACCTCCAGCGTTGTCATGCGGCCGCCGTCGTCCCGGATTGACGCGCAGGCGTTCAGAACCGAGTGGTGCTCGATGGGCGTTGTGACCACATGGCCGCCCTGCGGCACCGTGCCACGGATGGCCCAGGTGTTGCTTTCGCTGCCGCCGGAGGTGAAAAATATATGGTCGGGGGTACAGCCCAGATTTTCCGCCACCGTCAGCCGTGCTTTTTCCACGGTCTGCTTGGTGTGCAGGGCGCTGCGATAGAGTGCGGCGGGGTTCGCGTACTCTTGGTATGCGGTATACATGGCCTCCAGCGCCAGCGGCTCAATGGGCGCGGTGGCGGCATGGTCCGCATAAATTTCGTGGTTCATAGGTAGTTGCCTCAAATAAATGTAAAGGAATCAAAGTCAAACTGCGTGCCGGGCAGGAAGAGGAACGTGACCTGCCGCGCCCCCGTGACGGGCTCAAACGTGAAGGTTTGCTCGCCCCAATCGGCCTGTGGGCCAAACTCGACCACACGGCGCTCGGTCTCACCGCCGTCTGCAGCGGCAAACATCAGATGCACCGTGTTGGCGGGCAACGGGCTGCGGCCCGTAATGCGGATGCCGCAGCAGCCGGTCTCGCCAAAGTCCATGCGGTCAAACAGCAGCGAGACATTGTTGCCGATGCCCAGCACACGCGACCCGTCGCGGGTAAAGGAATCGCCATAGACGGCATCGCACGCGCCTGCAGCCAGGGTATCCCATGCGCGAGAATGACGGGTGAAGGTAAAGCCCTTGATGTGGACCTTCACGTTCAGCTCCACGGCAAACCTGCCGATGCCGCGCAGGAGCTTGTCCAGCTTGAAGGTGTCGGGCTGGTAGACGTTCCACTGCTTGGGTTTGTGGTAGACGCGCTCGCCGATCATTGTACTGCCCTCGGCGTAGGGCTCGCCGTCCCAGAAGCGGAAGGTCGTCGGTTCTCCGTCCAGCGCAAAGATTGGCAGCTCCACCGTATCTGCACCATCGGGGCCAAAGTCGATATCATCGAACAGCACCCAGCTGCGGCCCGTGCGGGAGGTGGAAACGCCGCGCTCGTTGCCGTTGCCGATGTCGCCGAAGGACGCATCAAAAACGGCTGGCCGAGATAAATTCATAAGGGTTCTTGTGCAGCTGACCGACGCCAGAGATGGACAACTCCAACTGGGAGATCAGCTGCGGCGCATCGTGGCCGTTGCGCGCCAGGGCGCGAACCCGCAGTGTGCCATCGCCCAGGGCGGTCACCGTCAGCATGTCACCGTCTGGCTGCATGGCCGCGTTCACGGCGGGCACACCCTTGTCGTCGGTCAACTGCCACTCGATGTCGGTGAAGGTTGCTGCTGCAGGCCGGCGTGCGGCGGTAATGTGCGTTACGGGGTGCTCCTTGTCCAGCGCTGTGCGCTCGGCGGTCAGGGCCAGCTTGCGCACAGGGATTTCCTGCGTGCTGCCGCCAAAGGTCAGCGGCGGCAGACGGCGGCGAACGGGGCCCTCAAACGGGGCGGCGTTCAGCGTCAGCACTGCAGGGCGCAGGCCGGGGGCCGTGACATCCACGGTAATCGTGCCGGTGCGGCCATTGCCCGCCACAACGGCCAGCAGCATGCCGCTGAAAAGGCGGCGGCTGTCGATCTGGTATTCGTCGGGGTCGGCGCTGTCGCCGTTGTCAAGGCCCACCAGCACACCCGCGCCATTTACGCGGACCGTCACGCAGTCGTTCGCGTTGCGCACAGGGTTGCCGTTCTTGTCGCGGGTTGTGATTGTGATAAACGCAAGCTCACGGCCATCGCCGGAAATCGTCTTGCGGTCAGCCTGCAGGCAGATCATAGCGCTGTCATCGAAGGAATCCTGCTCGTCGGTTGCCACAACCTTGCCGTTTTCATCGTAGGCTACGACCTTGACGCTGCCGGGGTGGTAGGGTGCCTGCCAGCTGGCGGTACGGCCCTTGGCGGAGTCCAGCACCTTGCGGCCAAGGCTCTCGCCGTTCACAAACAGTTCTACGCTGTGGGCGTTGGTGCAAGCGCAGAGGTCAATCAGCTGCCCTTCGTTGAAGTCCCAGTAGGGGAACAGGTGTACCATTGGGTGTGTTTTGGGGTCGAGCCACGCGGCCTGCACAACGTAGTAGGCGTCCTTCGGGAAGCCTGCCGTGTCAATCGTGCCGAAATAGCTGCTGCGCGTGTGGTAAGGTGTCGGCTCGCCGATGTAATCCCACCCGGTCCAAAGGTACTGCCCCAGCGTGAACGGCCAGCGCTGCTCGCTCTGCAGGCAGACATCCCAGCTCTCCGCGCCCCAACTTGTGCGGCTGTTGCCCAGGCTCGAGCACTGCAGGTCGTCATCAGACAGCAGGCTTTGCGAAAGCGGGAAGTGGTAGATGCCGCGGCTCTGCACGATGGACGACGTCTCACTGCCGTAGATGACCCAGTCGGGGTGCTTCTCGTGGTGGCTGGCGTAGAGGCGCTCGCCGTAATTATAGCCCGCGACCTTGATGATATCGGCACAGTGCTGTGTATTTTCCCACGGCATGTAGTTGGAACCGAGCGTTGGGATGCCGTTGCGCGCAGGGTCGTGCGCGGCGACCTCGGCCAGCAGCATCCGCATTGTGTCCGCGCCCTCGGGACCCGCGTGGGTGTCGTAGATCTCGTTGCCGATGCACCAGAACAGCAGGCTTGGGTGGTTGCGGTCGCGGCGGATCCAGGCAGCAACATCCTTTTCCTGCCACTCGCCAAAGAAGCGGCCGTAGTCGTAAGGGTTCTTGCCGCTGC
>ENA-OQNM01000463-OQNM01000463.1-human-gut-metagenome-genome-assembly--contig:-NODE-463-length-14921-cov-3.605178_pt1 | contig 14921 bp, 12 predicted proteins | sample MGYA00242632_ERZ504886 | MGnify/ENA primary metagenome ERZ504886 (study PRJEB26092, sample SAMD00036424) | human gut metagenome | host: Homo sapiens | study: EMG produced TPA metagenomics assembly of... | reverse complement strand
GGAACAGAATTCTTACCACCAAAATGTATGGAAAAACAAATAGAACTGCACTTTTTTGCAATTTTTGTTGACAGCGCAAATAATATATGATACACTTTTTTCGATTTTGAAAGACGAATCGTGTTTGCAAGAGTTTTTCAAAGCAATTTACCTACGGACCGCCCAACAGGGGCGGGCCGGAATACTGACATTTGAAATGCCGCTAGCGGCGAGCGAAAAGTGTAAGCTGCTAAGAGAAAAGCGCAGCGTCATACGGATTGTATGACCGAGCATTTTTTCAACACAGATTGCACTTTGCAGCCGCTGATGTGGCGTTTCAGGCGAAGCCGGAAATGTTAGTGTTCCGACCCATGGCCATACGGACAGCCGGGTCCACTGCCGATCGGCAACTTTAGTTGCCTTATTGATTGAGTTAAAAGCTCAAATTTTATAAGTTGGTTCCTTTACAACCATGAAATTGCGCAGTCAGCTGCGCAGACTTGTGAAACGGTCAATAAAGAGTAGTAAAAGTAAGATTGCTATATAGACTCTGACACGCTCAACCTTTTTGAATCATGCCGCATTCGCTCTCCCGGTAAACACGCCGGGGGGATTTGGCCTGTGGCAAAATTTAAAAAAGCTGGTTTCAAACGCAAGTCTGCACACCCGTGTAAGGCTTGCGTTTTTTGTTTTGCCAAACGGCACTTCCCAAAGGAACCGCGAACGGAGGTAAACATGAACGGTGAGAAAAAACGCGCCCGGTTGGACCAGCGCCGCGCCCCCATCCACGAAGCGCTGGAAAATTTCCGCCAGATGCGCGTGGTTCCCTTTGATGTGCCCGGTCATAAGCGGGGACGCGGCAACCCGGAACTGACCGCCTTTTTGGGCCAGCAGTGCGTTGGGGTGGATGTGAACAGCATGAAGCCGCTGGATAATCTCTGCCATCCGGTATCCGTCATCCGCGAAGCGGAGGAACTGGCCGCCGATGCGTTCGGCGCTGCCCACGCGTTTTTGATGGTGGGCGGCACCACCAGCTCGGTGCAAAGCATGGTGCTGACCGCCTGCAAGCGCGGGGATGAGATCATCCTGCCCCGCAACGTACACCGCAGCGTGCTGAACGCACTGGTGCTCTGCGGCGCTGTGCCGGTGTATGTCAACCCCGAAGTGGACCAGCGGCTCGGCATCAGCCTGGGCATGAAGCGGGAACAGGTGGCCAAAGCCATTGCCGAGCACCCCAACGCGGTGGCGGTTCTGGTCAACAACCCCACCTATTACGGCATCTGCAGCGACCTGCGCGCCATTGTGCGGATGGCCCACGATGCCGGGATGCTGTGCCTGGCTGATGAAGCCCACGGCACCCACTTTTACTTCGGCGGCGGCCTGCCGGTTTCCGCCATGGCAGCCGGGGCGGATATGGCGGCGGTTTCCATGCACAAAAGCGGCGGCAGCCTGACCCAGTCCAGCCTGCTGCTGACCGGCCCCAACGTCCACGCTGGCTATGTGCGGCAGATCATCAACCTGACACAGACGACCTCCGGCAGCTATCTGCTGATGTCCAGCCTGGATATCTCCCGCCGCAACCTGGCCCTGCGCGGCCGCCAGGTGTTCCACCAGGTGGCAGATATGGCCGAGTATGCGCGGGAGGAAATCAACGCCGTGGGTGGCTATTACGCCTTTGGCAAAGAGCTCTGCAACGGCAACTCCGTGTTTGATTTTGACACAACAAAACTCAGCGTCCACACGCTGGATATTGGCCTTGCAGGGATCGAAGTCTATGATATCCTGCGCGATGAATATGATATCCAGATCGAATTTGGTGATATCGGCAACATCCTGGCCTATCTTTCCATCGGTGACCGCCCGCAGGAGGTGGAACGTCTTGTCAGTGCCCTGGCCGAAATCAAACGTCGCTACCATACCGACGGCGCGGGCCTGTTGAGCCAGGAATACATTGACCCCGAAGTTGCCGCCAGCCCGCAGGAAGCATTCTATGCCCCCAAAAAGAGCCTGCCCCTGCGCGAAACGGAAGGCATGGTTTGCAGTGAGTTCGTCATGTGTTATCCGCCGGGTATCCCCATCCTGGCGCCGGGCGAGCGCATCACTGCTGAGATCCTGGATTATATCGAATACGCCAAAGCCAAAGGCTGCAGCATGACCGGACCGGAAGATCCTGACATTCTGCGCCTGAACGTTCTGGCCTAGGGTGTATCTGAAAAGCCGAAAATTCAGTCTATTACTACAAACACAGCCGGATTATGCGTTAAGGCAATACCGCATAATTCTAAGTGCCGATACGGCGAGCGAGGTGCGGCAGATGCCAAGCCAAAAGCGCAGATAATACTGGATGTCTTATCGAGCATTTTGGCAACGCAGATGCCGTGCCGCAGCTGCCGGAGCGGTGCTTAAGCCGCAAGGCGGGAATTGTGCGGTGTTGCCTTAACACATTTGGGAGAATTATTTAATCGTCAACCACTGCAGCGGCACTGCTTTTATGTGTTTGGCCGCTAAATCTGTTTTGGAGTGTTTTAGATGATGTTTTTATCGCGTGCAGAGTCCTCTTATCTGCACCAGCACCTAAGCGTTGTGCGCCATGTCACCCTGGACCCGGAGGCCCCGGTGTGCTGCGCATTCACCTGCTCCCTTGCAAAAAAGCACGGCGCAATGTGCCGTTTGTTGCACTTTTGAACGGGCAGGATATTTTGCCGCTCAGCGTTTCCTGGGCCATTCTGCTGGCAGGGCTGATGGACGCCCTGCAGCCTTTTGAGGGTAAGGAGATCACCGAAGACCAGTGGGCCGGCATTGCCGCCCAGGCTGTGGAAACCGCCGCTGCTGTTTACCCGAAAACGGCTCCCGACCAGATCCGCGCGGATTTGAATGCCATGCTGACCTCCTTCCGCGCGCTGACCGCCGGGCAGGAACCGCCCGTGCATGTGCAGCCGATGGACCTGGGCGCTTACGCCCGCTATATGGCAGCCCCCCACCGCATGGACCTGATGGTAAGCTCCATGGAAAAGGACGGTGCCTGGCACTGCAACCAGAAATGCCTGCACTGTTACGCCGCCAACCAGCCCCTTGGCGCGGTGAAAGAGCTAGATACCGACCAATGGCTGGCTGTTATCCAAAAATGCCGCGCGGCGGGCATTCCGCAGCTGACCTTTACCGGCGGCGAACCCACCATGCGCAATGACCTGGTCAGCCTGGTGCATGCCGCACAGTGGTTTGTTACCCGGCTGAACACCAACGGCCGCATGCTGACCAGCGCCCTTTGCCGGGAACTGGCGGACGCCAGCCTGGACAGCGTGCAGGTCACCCTATATTCGGCGGATGAAGCGATCCATAACACGCTGGTGGGTGCCCCCGGCTATGCGGACACCATCAGCGGCATCCGCAATGCGGTGGAGGCGGGGCTGAATGTCAGCATCAACACCCCGCTGTGCAGCCTGAACCAGGATTACACCGCAACGCTGGCGCTGGCCAACTCTCTTGGCGTGCGCTATGCCACCTGCAGCGGGCTAATTCCCACCGGCGGGGCCGAAACCGACCCCAGCAAGGCCACCCGCTTAACGCCGGAAGCACTGACCGCCGTGCTGCGCCCCGCGATGGCCTATGCTGAACAAAACCACATGGAGATCAACTTTACCAGCCCCGGCTGGCTGCCGGATGCGGTACTGTTGGACCTTGGCTTTACCCAGGTGCCCAGCTGCGGGGCCTGCCTTTCCAACATGGCCGTTGCGCCGGACGGCACCGTTCTGCCCTGCCAGAGCTGGCTGCGGGAGGGCGCTGGCCTGGGCAACATCCTGCATGACCCCTGGCACAAGATCTGGAATGTCCCCACCTGCCGCCGTGTGCGGGAAGAAAGTGCGAAAATGGAACACATCTGCCAGCTTGGCATAACCGTTCCCGCACAGGGAGGTTTGTGATGAAACAATCCGTTTTACGCTTTGCCGCGCAGCTGTGGGCTATGCTGGCCGTTCTGCTGCTGTTTGTTGCCGCCGCCCTGCCCGCCCATGCGGATGACGGCGACATGGATGAGATCACCCACTATACCGTAACAGTGGACACCCGCGCCGATGGCTCCGCCGATATCACCTATGAGCTGGACTGGAACGTGATCGGCGGCAGCCTGGATGAACCGCTGACCTGGGTGCGCATCGGCCTGCCCAACAGCCACAACGACAGCCTGGTCAACCTGACGCCGGATACAGTTCTTAACGTAAGTTCCGTGGATGACGGCGGTTCCTTTGCCAAGGTTGATTTTATCAACGCCTACTTCCCGCCGGATATTGCTGCCACCATCGGCGCACAGAGCAGCGTACACTTTGCGTTCCAGGTACACCAGTCCCATCTGTTTTTGCTGAACGAGGACGGCAACGCCGACTACAGCTTTACCCCCGGCTGGTTCGATGATTTGTGTGTGGATGAGCTGACCATCCGCTGGGTGGCGCTGGACGGTATCCAGGCCGATAACGACAGCCAGGACGGCAACTATCTTGTGTGGAACTTTGGCCCGCTGGACCATGGCGAAAGCGCCACGGTGCATGTCAGCGTTCCCGCCCATACAGCACAAAACTACTCCCCCGATGCTGCCGCAACGGACAGCGAAATGTATTATGACGACAGTGACCAGGTACTGGTTTTCTTCTTCGTGCTCCTTCTGGTCATTATCGTGATTGCTCTGATCACGGTTTCCGTTTCCCGCACAAACGGGATCTGGAACGGTGGTTTTGGCGAGGATGACCCCGACGACTGGTACTGGTATTCCAACGGGCACACCCATATCCATGTTGCCCGTAATCTGCCCCCGCCAGAAGGCTACCATCGCGTTCCCCACCCGCAAACTTCAAGGCCGGGGCGGAAAGACCCGCGGCGGTGGTGCCGGGCGGCGCAGCGGCGGTTCGGATCACTCCAACCATTCCAGCTGCGCGTGTGCGTGTGCCTGTGTTTCCAGCTGTGCATGCGCCTGCGCGTGTGCGGGCGGCGGCCGCGCCGGGTGCAGTACCAAAAACTTTTATAAAATTACCGTGAAAAAAGCCGACTGATATAACGGAGGGCAAAGCCATGAGCCTGGAAGATCAATACGATGCCTGGGTGCGCAGTGTGACCGGTACAGGCCGCCACAGCGCTACCAAACAGGACCGCGATGCCGCACAAAACAGCCTGAACGCCATGCAGGCCCAGCTGGACGCTTTGGCCGAAAGCCAAAAACGCCAGAAATCTGCCGCGGACGCCCTGAACGCCGTGCAGCGCGCCGGTGCCGCCACCGCGGACAGTGTGCGCCGCATGAGTAGCGAGCTGACCCAAAGCCTGCGCCAGGACGGCCTGCTGGGCGGCAAAACCGCACAGCCTGCCCCCGCAGCAGAACCGGTAAAAGCCGGCCCGGAAAACTTTAATGGCCTGGCCGATCGGGTGCGCCAGCAGGTGCTGGGGCAGGATGCCTTTGTAGGGCAGGTGGTCAAGGCGTTCCGCCGCCCCTTTGTGATGGGCACCGCTGATACCGCCCATGCCCGCGGCAGCATGCTGCTGTGCGGCCCCACCGGTACCGGGCGGCACTATGCCCTGACCTGCATTGTGGACGAGATGGCAGGCCGCGGACTTTTGCACAGCGCCCTGATTGAAACGATGGATCTGGCCCTGTACCCCGGCCCGCACAGGAAAAGCTGTTTTTGTCAGGACCTGTATGCCGCCTTGCAGTCTGACGCCGAGGTTCTGGCCTTTGACCATTACGAAAGCTGTGCATCCAATTACCTGAACATGCTGGCAACGCTGGCCATTGACGGCACTCTGCCGCTGACCAGCCGCTATGTATTGCAGCGCGGCATTCTGGTGGATGTGGGCACCGCCCTGGCCCCCGGCGCGATCGGCGAATTGCAGGCTGCCGGCAAGTATTTTGTATTTTTCTTCCAACCGGGACGAAACCGCCCTCGGCGGACAAGTTCGGTCGCGCGGTTCGTGGACGCGCTGGAGGGGGACGATCTGCCGCACTCAGGCGTTCACCCCCGAAAGCCTGGCCGCCATTGCCGCGCGGGAGCTGAACCACCTGGCCCAGCGGGTCAAGGCGCAGTGCGGCCTTGTGCTTGCCATGGGCAGCGATGTGCGGGACCTGGTTGCCGCGCAGTACGGCAAAACCAGCGGCATGACCGCCATGCGCGATTATGTCGACAGCATCTACCGCGCCTTTGCAGAGTACGTTCTGGATGCGGACGACATTCCTACCGCCGGAACGCCCGCCAAATTGACGGTGGACGGCAGCCGCCTGATGGCCGCCATTGGCAGCGGTGAACCGTTTGACCTGCTGGCCCTGCTGCCCCGCCAGTACCGCGGCGATGTGGATGCCGTGGAAGCGGAGCTAGATGCCATTGTGGGCCTTGACGAAGTAAAGGATTTTGTGCGCGGCATTGCCCAGAACGTGCAGGCCCAGCAAAAGCGCAAGGCCCAGGGCCTGAAAGTTGCCGATGTGAACATGCACATGATTTTTACCGGCAACCCCGGCACCGGCAAAACCACGATTGCCCGCATTCTGGCCAAGTATCTGAAAGCCATCGGCGCACTGCGCGGCGGCCAGCTGGTGGAAGTGACCCGTGCCGACCTGGTGGGCCGCTATGTCGGCCACACAGCCCCGCTGACCAACCAGGTGATCCAGAGCGCTTTGGGCGGCGTGCTGTTCATTGATGAAGCATACAGCCTGTACCGCGGCGGCGAGGACAGCTTTGGGCTGGAAGCCATTGACACCCTGGTAAAGGGTATTGAGGACCACCGCGATGACCTGGTGGTGATCCTGGCCGGGTACAGCAAGGAGATGGCGCTGTTCCTGACGGCGAACTCCGGCCTGGCCAGCCGCTTCCCGAACCAGATTGAATTCCCGGATTACACAGGCGCTGAGCTTTTGGCGATCACCCAGAGCATTGCCAAAAGCAAGGGGTACCGCCTGGACGATGCCTGTACGATGCCGTTGGTGGCATTCTTCGACCGCCGCCAGTCAGAGAACGCCGCCGAAAATGGCAACGGCCGCATGGCCCGTAACACGCTGGAAAAAGCCATCCTGAACCAGTCCAAGCGCCTGGTCGCGGATGCTGATGCCGCGCTGGACCTGCTGCTGCCGGGGGATTTCGAACTGGAGTGATTCCTTACGGGAGTTTTCCGGTCTTTTTGAAAAAGGCCTTGGCGAAAGACTTTAATGGGTATCGCATAAATCACATAAGCTAAGGTGTAGTCTGAAAACAAAGAAAATAACGGATATTTCGCAAAATCCCGCTGTGTTGTAGAATAGACTAAATTTTCGACTTTTCAGATACACCCTAAGAATAGGCATGCGGATTCGTCGGTAGATACGAGGGTCCGCATGCCTTTGGTTTTGCGGGGGATCGGTTTGGAGTCTGGGATTTTGGTGCAAAAGTTCGCAGTGCGGCAGGGTTCCGCGGGACGATGCAAGCATCATCCCCTACAAATGTTTTTAGGGCAATACCGCATAATTCTAAGTGCCGCCGAAAACTCCTCCCTCCTAACTAAAAAAAATCCGCCCCATCCAGAACAGCTCTCACCATTCTAAACGGGGCGGACAAAAGTTTGATTTACAGTACCTTGGATAAAAACGCTTTCAGGCGCGGATTGTCGGGGTCCTTAAAGAACTCCTGCGGGGGCTTATCGACCTTGATAACACCCTCATCAATAAAGATCACACGGTTGGCAACCTCGCGGGCAAAACCCATTTCGTGGGTCACCACCACCATGGTCATGCCATCGCGGGCCAGTTCTTTCATCAGTTCCAGAACTTCGCCTACCATTTCGGGGTCCAGCGCGCTGGTGGGCTCGTCAAACAACAGCACTTCAGGGTTCATGGCCAGTGCACGCACAATGGCAATGCGCTGTTTCTGGCCGCCGGAAAGCATGTTGGGGTAAACATCCGCCTTATCGGCCAGGCCAATGCGCTCCAGCAGCTCCATGGCCTGCTTGTCGGCAGCAGCCTGGCTCATACGGCCCAGGCGCACCGGAGCCAGCGTGATGTTCTTTTTCACCGTCAGGTGGGGGAACAGGTTAAAATGCTGGAACACCATGCCCATCTGGGCGCGGGTGGCATCAATGTCGCGTTCGGTGATCTCTTTGCCGTCCAGCATAACCGTGCCGCCGTCCGGTTCTTCCAGGCGGGTCAGGCAGCGCAGAAAAGTGGACTTGCCGCAGCCGGAAGGCCCAACCAGGCAGACAACATCGCCCTTATTGATGGTCAGGTCAATGCCCTTGAGCACGTCCAGACCGTTATAGTTCTTTTTTAAGTCCTTAACGACGATCACTCTTCGCCAGCCTCCCTTCCAGTTTGCCAAGCAGCCAGGTAAAGATCATAACCAGAATCAGATACATCAGCGCCACGCCGAACAACGGGAACATCGGCTCGTAAGTACGGTTCATGATGCCCTGTGCAGCGTACAGCAGCTCCTTGCCGCCAATAACGGTGATGAGCGAGGTATCCTTGAGAAGGACGATGAACTCATTGCCCAGGGCAGGCAGCACCGAGCGGATGGCCTGCGGAATCACGATCAGCACCATGGTTGTCATGTAGTTCAGGCCCAGGCTGCGGCCGGCCTCCATCTGGCCGGGGTCCACAGCCATCAGGCCGCCCCGGATGATCTCCGAAACATACGCACCGGAGTTAATGCCCAGTGCCAGCGCGCCGACCATGGTAAAGTTGCGGCTGTTGGCAAAGATAACCATGCTCATAATCAGCATCTGCACCATCATGGGGGTGCCGCGGATCACAGTGGCGTATAGCTTGCATACAGCGTTGGCAACGGCAAGAGCCGGGTCGTGGTGGCCGCGGCGCTGTTGGTCATGCGCAACACGCACCAGGGCAACCACGCTGCCCAGCACCACGCCGATCGTCAAAGCAATTGCCGTTACATACAGCGTGGGGATGACCCCTTTGAGGTATTGCTGCCAGCGGTTTGAGGCAATAAATGCCTGGTAGAATTTGACGAACAGATCCTGCCCGAAATCCAGCTTTGTACCAGCTTTCGCCAGCTGGGTCAGCATTTCGTATTGTGCGGCCATCCGCATTCCACACCTTTCCTGTGTTCCGGCACCAGGGCACCGGGCGTTTATTTTACGGTCTTACCAACAAAAGGGAGGCGCCCCTGTGGGCCACCTCCCTGTGGCACTTGTGAAAAAGCTGCTTTATTCAGCAGTGATGTACTTGTCCACGATAGCCTGCAGGGTGCCGTCGGCCTTCAGCTCTTCCAGAGCGGTGTTGATGGCATCCTTCAGTTCGGTGTTGCCCTTACCAACGCCGATTGCGTAGCTTTCTTCCACGTAAGCGGTGTCCAGCAGCTTCAGGCCGGGGTTGGCAGCAATAAATTCCTTAGCGGGAGCGTTATCAATAACAACGCAGTCAACCTGGCCGTTGTTCAGCATCTGCACGGCAGTCAGGCCGTTGTCGTAAGCAACAACGTTCTCATCGCCAAAGTCGTCAGAGCAGTACAGGTAGCCGGTGGTACCGCGCTGGGTGCCGATTTTCTTGCCAGCCAGGTCATCCACGCTGGCAATATCGGAATCTTCCTTGACGATGATGGACTGGATGCCGGTTGCGTAAGAATCGGTGAAGTCCATCACGTTCTGGCGCTCGTCGGTAACGGTAACGCCAGCCATAACCATATCGGCCTTGCCCTGCTGTACAGCCAGCAGTGCAGCGTCAAAGTCCATATCATCGATCTGCAGCTCCAGGCCCAGCTTGTCAGCAATAGCCTGTGCGGTCTCAATGTCGATGCCCTCAAATTCACCGGAATCGGTGGTCATCTCGTACGGGGGGAAGGCTGCGTTGGTGGACATGATCAGCTTGCCCGGCTCAACGGTGGACAGCTCAGCAGTTTCAGTCTCGCTGGCTGCTTCAGAGGAAGCAGCCTCGGAAGATGCAGCATCGCTGGAAGCGGCCTCGGGGGAAGCGGCTTCGGAAGATGCAGCAGAAGAAGCGGTGGAACCGCAGGCAGCCAGGCTCAGGACCAAGGCAGCGGCAGTCATCAAAGACAATGCTTTTTTCATTACAATATACCTTCTTTGTTCATGGTTCTCTGATTTTCAAGGCGTATCTGAAAACAAGGAAAATGACGGACATTTCGCAAACACAAGCAGGATGTAAGGCAAAGAGCCGCAGGAATCCTTTCTGGATTTCAAAGGCAACACCGCACAATTCCCGCCTTACGGCTTAAGCACCGCTTCGGCGGCTGCGGCACAGCATCTGCGTTGCCAAAATGCTCGATAAGACATCCAGTATTATCTGCGCTTTTGGCTTAGCAGCTGCCGCACCTCGCTCGCCGTATCGGCACTTAGAATTATGCGGTATTTGCCCAAGGCTTTTTAACGCAAAATCCGGCTGCGTTTGTAGAAATAGACGATACATTCGACTTTTCAGATACACCCTAGCGCAGCGGCGGAACTTTCCCTCTTTCCGGAGCTGCATCAGGATAAATTCTAGTATAATACATAAATATTCAAAGTCAATGCATAAATATTGGATTCAGCATTTTGCGGCAAGATGGCTGCCCGCCCCACCAGAAATTGTGCATTTTTCAAGCCTGCATTTCACAGTTTTTCCTGATATATTGACGCCGTAAGTTAAACGTGGTAAACTTTACGCGTTCATGAGCGAAATTCATGCCTTTCAGTCGAAATAAACCGGCTTGCATTACCTTGCCGTACAAAAAAGAGGAATCAATATGCTGACATTAGGTGACCTGCACATTGGGCAGGATGCAATCATCCGCGTGGTAGGCGGTGAGGGCGAGCTGCGCCACCACCTGCTGGATATGGGGCTGACCCCCCGGCACCGAGGTAACGCTGCGCAAAACGGCCCCCATGGGGGACCCCATTGAAGTGGAGCTGCGTGGTTATGAGCTGACCTTGCGCCTGGCCGATGCGCAGAAAAATTGAAATTGACAGCGTGCACGCAACGGACCGCGCGCCCCCAGCGAAGAGCGCCACAAGGTGGTAGCCCACCCCGGCGTTGGCGAGCTGGACAAAGCCGCCAGCTACCACGAGCGCAAAGCCGGCGCCCCATTGCCGCCGGTGCACCGCTGACCTTTGCCCTGGCCGGCAATCAGAACTGCGGCAAAACCACGCTGTTCAACCAGCTGACCGGCTCCAACCAGCATGTGGGCAACTTTCCCGGCGTTACGGTGGACCGCAAGGACGGCGTGATCCGCAACCACAAGGAAGCCACCGTAACGGACCTGCCGGGCATTTATTCCCTGTCCCCTTATTCCAACGAGGAGATTGTCACGCGGGATTTTTATCCTGAGCGAGCACCCGTCCGGCATTATCAACATTGTGGATGCTTCCAACATTGAGCGCAACCTGTACCTGACCATGCAGCTGATGGAGCTGGATACCCCCATGGTGCTGGCGCTGAACATGATGGACGAAGTGCGCGCCAACGGCGGCACCATCATGGTAAACCAGCTGGAAGAAACGCTGGGCATTCCGGTTGTTCCCATTTCTGCCGCCAAAAATGAGGGCATTGACGAGCTGATCGAACATGCCATCCATGTGGCGCGCTACCGGGAGCTGCCGGGCCGCATCGACTTCTGTACGGCAGGCAGTGACCCAGCAGACCCCAGGGGCGCGGTGCATCGCTGCATCCATTCTGTCGGACATTTGATTGAGGACCATGCCGCTGCCGCCGGGCTGCCGCTGCGCTTTGCCGCCACCAAGCTGGTGGAGGGAGACACCCTGATTGAAAAAGCCCTGCAGCTGAACCCCAACGAAACAGATATACTGGGCCACGCCATTGCTGAAATGGAAACCGTGACCGGGCTGGACCGCGAAGCCGCCCTTGCGGACATGCGCTTTACCTTTATTGAAAAGTTATGCTCCGCCACGGTGGTGAAGCCAGGCGAAAGCCTGGAGCATAAGCGCAGCGTTGCCATTGATAAGATCCTGACCGGCAAATACACTGCCTTGCCCTGTTTTGCGGGCATTATGGCGCTTGTTTTCTGGCTGACCTTTGGCGTAGTGGGCTCCACCCTTTCGGACTGGATGACCCTTGGCATCGACTGGTTTACCGGCGTTGTGGACTGCGCCCTGACGGCGTATCAGATCAACCCGGTGGTGCACAGCCTTGTGATCGACGGCATTTTTGCCGGTGTGGGCAGCGTGCTGAGCTTTTTGCCCACGATCGTTATCCTGTTCTTCTTTTTGTCCATCCTGGAAGATACCGGTTATATGGCCCGCGTGGCCTTTGTTATGGACAAACTGCTGCGCCGCATTGGGCTTTCGGGCCGCAGCTTTGTGCCCATGCTGGTGGGCTTCGGCTGCTCGGTTCCCGCCATTATGGCAACCCGCACCCTTTCCAGTGAGCGTGACCGCCGCATGACGATTTTGCTGACCCCGTTCATGAGCTGTTCCGCCAAGCTGCCCATTTATGCGCTGTTCACCGCCGCGTTTTTCCCGCGGGTATGGCGTGCACCGGTCATGATTTTCCTCTATCTTTTCGGCATTTTGTGTGGTATACTGTATTCGCTGATCCTCAAGCAGACCTGTTTCCGCGGTGAACCGGTACCCTTTGTGATGGAGCTGCCCAACTACCGCCTGCCTTCGCCCAAAAGCGTCGGCCAGCTGATTTGGGAAAAGGCCCGTGATTTTATTCAGCGTGCCTTTACAATTATCTTTGTTGCAACCGTCGTGATCTGGTTCCTGCAGACGTTCGACACCCGCCTGAATGTTGCTGCCACCCCGGATTCCAGCCTTCTGGCTTTGGTTGGCAGCCTGATCACCCCCATCTTCAAGCCCCTTGGCTTTGGCGACTGGCGCATTTCCACGGCGTTGATCACCGGCTTTACCGCCAAAGAAAGCGTTGTTTCCACCCTGACCGTCCTGCTGGGCGGCGATACCGGCGCGCTGAACATGCTGTTCACCCCGTTTACTGCGCTGGTTTTCCTGATCTTTACGCTGTTGTATACCCCCTGTGTTGCAGCCATTGCCGCTGTCAAGCGGGAACTGGGCGGTGGCCGGGCTGCACTGGGTGTGGTACTGATGCAGTGCGGCATTGCCTGGGTTGTGGCGTTTGCCGTGCACTGTGTAGGGGTTTTGCTGGGGGTGGCATAAGGGCAGCGCATTCACCTGTCACTTTGTTTTCGCTTAACCCATAGGGAGGTTTTTTCCATGTCACTTCAAAGTATCCTTGTTCTGGTTATTATTTTTGTTCTGCTCGGCGTTGCCATCGGTTTTATTGCCAACAGCGAAAAGGGCTGGCACGGCGGCTGCACCGGCAACTGCGCCAGCTGCCAGGAACACTGCAATGACAAACAGAAAAAGAACCCGCCCAAGCAGCAGTGATGTCCAAGACCGAAGGAGACCGCCGTATGACTGCTGTTCAACAATCCGCCGCTCCGCACCCTGCCGTGCGTCAGCGCATTGACTGGATTGATACCGCCAAAGGTCTGTGCATGATTCTGGTGATTGTGGGGCACACCCTGCCCTACGGCAACCTGATGCGCAATTTCATTTTTTCGTTCCACATGCCGGCCTTTTTCTTTCTGACCGGCTATACGGCCCGCCGCCCGGATACCTGGCAGGGTTTTGCCCGCCGGGTCAGGAAGGACTTTGTTGCACTGATCGTTCCCGTGCTGGGTGTGGTGCAGGTGTTCAACGTTTTGCTGAACTTTTTCCTTTCTGATGACAGAAGCCTGACCAACCTGTGGGATATTGCCCACTACAATGCCATCACCCTGTTCTGGGCCAGCGGTAACCCTGCCGACGGCATTCCCAGCTGCGGCATGCCATGGTTTTTGTTTGCACTGTTCTGGGGCAAACTGATCTGGGAGCTGCTGGGGCTTTTGTTCCCCAAAGGGGATTTTGCCGTCAGTTTCATTGTCATGCTGTTCGGGGCATACATCGGGCAGGTACAGTATCTTCCCCAATGTCTGGATGTTGCAATGGTCGTTGTCATGTACCTCACATTGGGGCAGCTGTTCCGCCAGCATCAGGCACTGTTGGACCGTTACCGGGTCCCGCTTTTCCTTGCCATGCTGATCCCCTGGACATGGTGCTGCCAGCAGGGCATTTATATTGAACTTGCTTCCCGCACATACTCCAATTACATTTTGTGCGCTTCCATCAGTGTATGCGGCATTTGGATCTTCTGCCATCTGTGCCGTGAACTGAACGCCAATAACGCTTTGCGGCCGGCGCTCAGCTTTTTGGGGCGGCACAGCCTGTGGCTGTTCTTTGTGCACCATATGGATGTGTTTACCAGTGCCATCTGGCAAAAAGACCGCCTTCTGTTCACGCTGCCCTGCCGCATCGGGTGGGACATCCTGCTTTCCCTGCTGCTGCTTGGCTGCTGGACATTGCTGCGCACCGGCTGGCGCAGGCTGACCGCAAAATAAACTCTTTGAACCGTTCTGCATCCCCTGTTCCGGGCCTGCAGGGCGGCTTTTGTTTTGGCAGCGCTTTCTGCACAGTGCAAACATTGTTTTTTACCGCGGATTATGGTACAATGAATTGTCTATAAGTATGTATCGGGGATTCCCCTGAAATATCTATTTTTGAAAGGGCTTTTTATGGCAGAGCAACGCAACCAGACCCCTGCCGGGGATAACACGCAATGGACCACCATCATTCGGCCGCGCACCGGCTGGTTTGATGTGGACCTGGAAGAGCTGTGGCGCTACCGTGACCTGATTGTCATGTTCGTCAAGCGCAACTTTACCGTCATGTACAAGCAGACCATCCTGGGGCCGCTGTGGATCATCCTGAACCCGCTTATCACCACGGTGCTGTTCAACGTGGTGTTCGGCGGCATTGCCGGGCTTTCTACGGACGGTACGCCGAGCTTTTTGTTCTACATGGCAGGCAATACGGTGTGGACCTTTTTTGCCTCCTGCATCAACGGCACAGCCAACACCTTTGTGGCCAACAGCCAGGTGTTCGGCAAGGTGTATTTCCCACGGCTTACCACCCCC
>ENA-OQNM01000459-OQNM01000459.1-human-gut-metagenome-genome-assembly--contig:-NODE-459-length-14972-cov-2.720377_pt1 | contig 14972 bp, 25 predicted proteins | sample MGYA00242632_ERZ504886 | MGnify/ENA primary metagenome ERZ504886 (study PRJEB26092, sample SAMD00036424) | human gut metagenome | host: Homo sapiens | study: EMG produced TPA metagenomics assembly of... | reverse complement strand
TAATTCTGGGACGTAATTTAAAATCCGAATGTAAATCTGTTTTTGGTTACAACAGATAAATAGCATTGCAGCCGCTGGCAGGCCGGTTAAAGTCTGCCTTATATATGTCCAGTATCTGGGCTTGATAATGCAATCACAAATTTTAAGGAGGAAGTTTATATGGCGTTCTCTGGTGTTAAAACCAAGCTTGGTTCGCCCGAGTGTGAAGAATATTTCAGCTCGATTGTTTACCGAAATGACTTCAAAGATGAAGACAATACCATTGTGGCGATTCTTCGTGCGATGATGAACGAGAAGCGGCTGGCAACTTTTAATGCAAAACCTGACGTGAAGGGCAAGATGCAGGTCCAGACTATCAATAAGGAAATTCGCTTTACGGGCGAGACTGCAAAAATTGACGCCGGCTACTATGGTGGCGCACATGGCCCTTTCAGTCAGGCAATCATTGGCCTCTGGTTGGTTTTCATTCCGAACAAAAATGCTTCGGACTACATCAAACAGGTCAAGGAATTCGATGAAGACTATAAGAAGCTTGGTTGGTCTCGTCTGGAAGATGTCTCTCTCTATCTGGATCGTAGTGGTGAGATTTTGGCGTATCAGAATGAAAAGAAGCAGGCCACAATTCTGTTTGCGCCGACGGCAAAGCGGATTCAGACCATGCAGATGGCGGCGAGTTGTATTTCTCGAATCTTCCCGTGGGCGTTCAAGGATTATCCGCCGTCTGAGGACGAAATTGCATTCCTGAAACTGCTGAGCGAGCAGAAGTATACGGAGTTTAATGCAGCTATGGAAAGAATCTACGCTGCGTACAACTTCTATGTCAAAAAGCTCCAGACTATTCTGCATGGATTCTGTGACCAGAATTATTCTCGCATGATCAAGAATCAGGAAGAGAGGGTTCGTCGTGCAGAGCGGAACGTTGATGACTATTATCGCAATGTAAGAAGCGCTCAGGACACCCTTGAAGAAGAGCAAGGGAAACTTCTGAGCCTGAGAAACCGAGCTTGTAACGGCGGAGAAGATGAAAAGGAGCTGATTGATTTCTTCTCTTCGAATAAGTCAATCACTGTTCTCGGTAAATCCGGTCGAGATCTCCGTCTTGGTGTGAATTGTTACCTCAATGACTTCAATGAAGATATCTTCAAGCAGTATGTTGAGAAACAGGATAAGGTGTCCAGTTACATCTATAGCGCAAGCCCTTATGGTCTGGAGCTGACGAAGAAGTTGTTCCTCGCTATTTGGAAGGAACATCGCTTCAACCTGAGAGTTTATTGCGAGTGGATTCTGTATGATGATTGCAATGTTGAAGCGGTTTCGCAGTCCAATATGGGAGGTCATGACGCCCTGATGGAAGACCGTATTCCTCAGCCTCATATCGATGATTACCAGTGCTTCAGAGGCTACACCGGCATTCTGAACGACCTTGCACGTTCTCGCGATTATATCGGAATCATGAGTACATTGTTGAGTTCTTCCTCTTCTATCAATTGGACTGACTCTACAGTTGTCTCTAAGTTGATGAGACGGTTGTTTGAAACCAATAAGGATACGAAGTGTCTTGAGGACAAGGATGGCAACCATTATACCGTGGCAGAGGTCGTTAAAATCCTCGAAGACGAGGCAAAGGCGGCGTAAAGGAGGTTTGATTTATGCAGCCCATTAAAATGACTGACGAAATTATTCGCGATGTTATGCAGGAGTTCTACAGTCAGGCTTCTGTTCTCGGTAATCTCCAGACGGATAAATTTTCTTTCAATAAGAGCTTCTCTAAGCCAGCTAAAGACGCCGTTGAGGTGAATTTCACGCTGGAAGCTTACCATGAAATGTGTGCGCTGATTGACCATTTTTCGACTGAAGTTGCGTGGCATGGTCTGGTGAAGCGCCTGGATAAGACGCATTTTCAGGTCACAAAAATCCTGATTTATCCGCAGAAGGTGACTGGTGCTACCGTAAACACTGATCAAGAGGAGTATACCAAGTGGCTTTATGCTCTCAAAGATGAAGAGTTTAATGCAGTTCGTTTTCAGGGACATAGTCATGTAAATATGGCTACTAATCCTAGCGGTGTTGATATGCAGAATCAGTGGGACATGATCAATCAGCTCAATTCTACTGATTACTATATCTTTATGATTTGGAACAAGCGCCGTGAATACAATGTTCGCGTAATTGATATGGCTGACAATGTTATCTACAGCGGCAGCGATGTCAAGGTGACTATTGGAGCTCTTGACATGAAAGGGTTTCTCGAAGAGGCAGAAGCGCTCGTCAAAAAGCCGGCACCTGTGTACAACTATGGTACCACCTACGGATCAAACGCAAGAACTTATCCGGGAGGCTCATTCGTTGGTACGACTAGCACCGCAACCACAAAGTCGGCAGAAAAGACAGAAACGAAAGCATCGAACCCGGCGATGAAGACTGTCACCGGTGCTGCAGCTCCAAAGGTGAATAAGGAGAATGAGTCTAATCTCATGGGGTACTACAAGAAGAATCCGAACGAGTTGTCGGCCAATTGGAATTCTAGCTGTCTACCTTATGCCGATGCTCTGTCGAATTAAGAAAGGAAAACGCATAAATGGATTTGAGTAAGATTGAGATGGTTTTTGACCCCGCAACTATCAAGGGCCGTATCCATATCATCGGTTGTGGCTCAGTCGGGTCCACTGTGGCCGAACTGTTGGCACGATATGGTTTGACCAAGTTCACTCTGTGGGACATGGACTTTGTTGAACCGAAGAATATCGTCAATCAGATGTTCTTCCAGCAGGATATCGCTCATCCCAAGGTTGAGGCTGTGGGCAACATCCTGTGTAATGTGAATCCTGATATCAAAGAGGACCTGGTTCTGATGCCAAATGGCTGGCAGGGCGAAACCGTTAAGGGTTACGTGTTCTTGGCGGTGGACAATATTGAGATTCGGCAGCAGTTCTTGGAGAAGAACAAGTACAACGTCGATTTACTCGGGGTATTCGACATTCGGACGGGTCTCTATGATGCGCAGTGTTGGTCGGCCGACTGGAAGGATCGTAAACAGATCGAAAACCTAAAGCGTTCCATGGCATTTACCCATGAAGAGGCCAAGGCGGCTACGCCGGTATCCGCTTGCGGCATCGTTCAGGGTGTTGCTCCGACCGTTCGTTTCATCTGCTGTCTGGCAGTTACGAACTTTATCAATTTCGCGGAAGGTAAGCCGCTGAAGAAGCAGATCGTTGCAACCCCGTTTATTCTGGGTGAAGAGAGCGTCATGGCGTTCTGATAAAATCGTAAATAAATAATCGTGATGAATAGTTGCTTTTTATAAGCAATGCACTCAGGTTAAACCGAGTGTGACGAACTGTTAAGACGAGGTATCACCCCAGGAGGAAGGGCACGGACACATGTCATGATAGCTGTCCCCTGGAAGCTACGGTGTTACTCTGAAAATGCAAGCCAAATACAACGATGAGACGTAGCAGCAAGCACGGCCGTGATCCAACGTGCCGGCTAAGGAGGATCGCAAGATCTCAGGGGCTGCAGGAGCCAACCCGCTTAGATCACGATTTTTTAAATTACATAAGGAGAAATATATGTACATCACATATTGGAATCCGCCTAAGACACGGCAGATTACTTTTGATGAAATCATCGCAGGCGTACAGAATGTTGAAGCGCTGCATTATGGCGGCAGCACCACCTCGACGATTACGGTGTGCCGTAATGACCTTACTCCGCGCCTGCAGAAAATCACCAATATCCCAGATATGATCGCAAAACTTACGGAGTTTAATCAGAAATATGCAAGACTCGAAGCGTGCGACCTCGCCGCTCATTATGAACATTTTGAGATTCCTAAGAAGTCCGGCGGCTGGCGTCCTATCGATGCTCCGGATAAGGAATTGTCCGATGCTCTGGTTGAGCTGCGCGAGATGTTGCACAGTTTCATGATTGCGGACTATCACACAAATGCATTCGCTTACATGCCGGGACGTTGCTTTCTTGATGCAGTCCGCAAGCATCAGGCTGGCCACGTTAAAACGAAAAGAATGAGGAAACCGGGGTGCAGACGACAGTGACTTTTGAAAATCACTGGGCAGTGAAGTTCGACTTGCATGGATTCTTTCCGAGTACAACGCCGGATTTTCTTCTTGGTATGTTGAGCATTATTTATCCATTCGCTCTGATTATGAAGGATGAGCGGGGGCACGAACAGCTTGCCAACGCCTTAAGACTTTGTTTCCTTCACGGTGGTTTGCCGCAGGGGACGCCTATCAGTCCATGGCTTACCAATGTTATGATGATTCCATTTGATCATCTTATCACCCGGAAACTGTGTTACGGCTATAAGGCAAAAGACGGCATCGAACGTGAATTCACTTACACTCGTTATGCTGACGATATGATGTTTAGTTGTTATCACAGTTTTGACCCGATGGAGATCCAGCAAATTGTCATCGATGGTTTAAACTTCATCCATGCACCATTTACTTTAAATGAAGCAAAAACTCACTACGGCAACCGCCATTCCAGTAAAAACTGGTGCCTTGGTGTGATGTGGAACAAGGATAACCAGATCACTGTTGGATGGCGAAATCTGAAAATGTTTCGATCTGCCATGAAAAACTACATTGATGCGAAAAAGCGTGGCGAAACGTGGGAGCTTGAAGATCTTCAGTCGTTTATGGGCAAGCTTAATTACTATCATATGGTCGAACCCGATGTAATTGATAATTTGGTTCATCGTTACAATGAAAAATTTCATGTCGATATTATTGCGATGCTTAAAGATGACCTTCGTCCCAAAGAGGGCGTTGCAGCATAAAGGAGGAACTATGGTTGAATTGATGTGTCGTGACGGCAAAACCTCTCAGAGTGACCTCGAAAAACTAGCAGATACGATTTATTATTCTACCGGTATCGAGGTCAACGTGATTGCGGAACAGGACCGCGGGCTATGGTGTTCTGGGGGCCGGAAGATGTAAAGGGGATTATCGAATCTTCGCACATCCAGTCTATCGATCCAGACAACACGAGTATCTGTGACACAATCGTCGCTACGGCAGAGCCTAAGATTCATCAGGCGATGCTGGAGGCCGGTAATGACGTTCTAGTGGATGAAGTGTACGAGCTGGCCGAATCGTTAGGAGAACATTTCGATGACTCAGATGTCGAGATGGATAATCCTTCATACGACGATTTGTTGTACCTCCCATGAATAAATAACGTAATAAAAAAATCATTTTGCATATCACTCTATAAGAGCGAGCATTACACCTAAGGTGGATGTTTAGAAGAATACTAAGGACCGGCCGCTGCGCTCTGATCAGACCCATCGTCGCGCAGCTTGGCCTTTGGAACAAATCCTACGTCGAGTGCAATTTCAACTGCTCTCGATCCAATGAGCTCGCTACGCTCAGACATTGGATCGCTCGCATTGAAATTTCCCTCGATAAACGGAGCTACGGATTTTAGAAAATGATTTTTGGAAGGATATAAAAATGGAGTCGATAATGTATAAGCCAGGTGACAAGGTTACGATTCGTTCGGATCTGAAAGAGTACGAATGTTACCTTATGTTATCTGGCCCCAAAAAAGGGAAAGGAATGTTCTGCACCGTGCCGAGCATGGTCGCACAGGCCGGAAAAGTATTTACAATCGAAAAAATTCTAGAAGACGGAAGAGGTTATCAGCTTAAAGGACGTGATCTCGGTTGGACGGACTCTATGTTTGAATTGCCTAATGAATGTACTTGCGATTCGCTGCTGTGAGGCATTAAGATGAAATACTTACACGATATTGGTGATGCGGTTGTCGTAAAATCTGATCTTCATACTGGTATTAATTATTACATGAAGTCTGGTTCGGAAGCTCCAATATATAATAATGTCACTGAGGGAATGAAAAAGTATGCTGGTAAAATTGTTCACATTACGGGCCACATAAGTGGGCAGTATTTGATCAAAGAAGACGATTATAGATGGGTATGGACAGATGACATGTTCGAGAATGTTTCGGATGAGGAATGTTTTTGCGTGAGCCTGTTATGATAGAAAGGGTGAAATAAAATGGCCGAAGCTGTTAAAATGGAAAAATATGAAAAGTTGGTCCAATTCCCCAAAGTTTCTGATAGCTCTCACTTCACCATGAGTGAAGAAGAACTTCAGAAGATGATTCGGGATATTGCTGCTGCGGCTCAGAAGTCTAGAAAGCGTAAACCTAAACCTACATATAGTCTCTATACGAAGGATGGACGCAGAAAACCCACACCAGCTGATCCGATTCGTTCGAAAGAAGATTTCTGGAAACTGGCTGATTACTTGGGTTCTACTGGAAATCCTAAATTTCAGCTGCGAAATAAAGCAATTTTTATTTTTGGCTGTAGTATCGGCGTTCGCTGCGGCGATTTGTTGAACCTAAAAACGAGCGACGTTTATGAACCCGATGGCACAGTAAAAGAACATTTGGAGCTTATGGAAGAGAAGACGCGCAAAATCAACGTCTGTAAAATTCCCAAAATGGCCGTGGATGTTCTGGAACAGTATCGTGATGAACAGAAATTCTCTATCGATCAGCAGAATTATCTATTCCGCAGCCGTAAAAATGGTCCTCTAAATGTGCGCAGTTTTTATCACATCTTGAAGAACGCAGGCAAAGTATGCGGACTGGATATTGACCTGTCTACTCATACGATGCGTAAAACTTATGCAATGGCAGCTCTTCAAACCGCAGATGGAACAGAGGCGTCTGGCGATACGTTGGAGTTGCTTCAAGTAAAATTCAAACACAGCGACAAGCGCGTCACGATGCGATACATTAAGGCGGATCAGGATAAAATCGATAAGATGTCTGATCGAGTATCAGATTGGTTTGATGATGGAGGAACTAAATGACGGATTATTTATACCATCCTGGTGACACAGTTCGTGTTCGACCGGATCTTACGGTTACTGAAGAGTATAAAATGTTGTCTGGCAAAAGTGAAGGCGAGTCTTGGGGAATCTTCCCTTGGATGAAGCACTACGCGGGGAAAAAGATTGTTATTCGAGAAATTGAATTAGCTCGCGGCGTTTACAGAGCACAAGGAATTGATAGTTGTATTTGGTCTGATGAAATGTTTGAGCCTCTAAACGAATGTTTCTGCAGCTCGTTATTATGAGGACCTGTAAATGAAGAACACCAAAAAATATATGTATCAACCCGGGGACATTGTTATTGTTCGAAAGGATTTAGATAAATATAAAAGCTACAAAATGTTTAGCTGGTCCATATAAAGATAAAACATGGGCATTCATCCGGATATGTGCCTTATGAGGGGACAAGCGGTTCATATTTCTGGGATTCATGAATATGGTGCTTATTTGATTTCGGAAACTGATGAATTTGTTTGGTACAGATGAGTATGTTTTCTGGATTAGCTATCAAATGAATGTTGTTGTAATTCGCTACTATAAAATTAAAACGACGGGGTAGGATGAAAATGGCATCGAGGTATTATCGATATAAAAACGGAGAAGAGGTTATTGTTCGTGCTGATTTAGATTATAACACTCGTTATTACATGCGTTCCGGTTATCGAGCTGACGAACAGTATACAATGCTTAGCTATGGCCAATCTCAGAAATTAGGAAAACCTGTACATATCAAAGACAAACGAAATGGACGATACATTATTGAAGAAGACTACAGTGGTTCTGCTTGGACTGACGATATGTTTGAGTCTCCGAATGAATGTTGTTGCAGCTCTTTGCTGTGAGGTTTATGAAATGGAAAAAGAATATCTTTATAACGTCGGAGATGTTGTAAGAATTCGCGAGGGGCTTGATTATACCAAGGTTTATTATATGCGGTCCGGCCCTATGTATTGTTATAGTCCCGGAATCAATGAACCTATGACAAGGCGCGGTGGAGAAATTCATACGATACTGGGCTACACTGACTGTGATTGTTATCATATCGACGACAACCCTAACGAAAAAGATCCTTGTGGAAATTGGAGCTGGACCGATGAAATGTTAGAACCCATAAAGTATGGGTGCTACTGCGAGAGTTTGTTGTGAGGTGTGATATGAGCAAACTTTTATATAAGCCAGGTGACAAGGTTACGATTCGTTCGGATCTGAAAAGCGACACAGAGTATCCTGTCTTGTACGGACCAGCTGCTGGCAAGAGAACTCTTTATTGCAATACTGATATGGCAGCACTTAGAGGCAAGACTTTTGAAATCAGCCGCTATACTTTCGAAGAAAAGTTTTACGGATTGAAGGGAGCCCCTTGGCACTGGACAGAGTCTATGTTTGAAGAACCAAAAGAGTGCTTCTGTAAAAGTTTGTTATGAGGTATCAATGTGAAAGAGATATGGTGTGTTATTGAATCCAGCTCTGAAGGCGAGATTTTTAGCCCCGATTTTTTCAATTCGCGCGAAGAAGCGGCTGCGTTTATTGCAAAAGACGCGAGTGAGTGTTTCGCCAATATAAACGACTTGCCAGAAGCTGATATGAAGCTCGATTTCAATGACGACGAACCTTTGGGTCAGGTTTGGACTGATAAATATAGTTGGGTCTGGCATGGTTTTGAAGTAACTGACAAGCTTTTGAGTATTTATCTTATGAGCTATATGAAAACAAAGGAGAATAACAATGTCTGATTTTAAAGAATTCCGTACTCTGCTTCAGAAGCATTTCGATGAGATGGTGAAGGGCGAAAACCCTCTGTTTATCACCGATGCAGACGAGGATGAACTGTACAATCTGTATCTCGACAGCTTCCCGGCCGGTACGAACGAGCTGTTTCGTAAGCGGCGTGAGTATGATTGCTCCTGTTGCCGTCGCTTTGTAAAAAATATCGGCAAGCTGGTAGCGTTTGATGCGGGTCATAATCTGGTTTCTATTTGGGATTTTGATGCAAAGTCCGCCAAGTATCAACCAGTTGTTGATGCGCTGGCTGCATATGTGAAGAGCCGCACTATTGTGAATCCGTACTTTGTCAGCCGCAATATGATCGGTTCTGGCAATATGTTCGGCACTGTGATGAACTACGAGTACGACGAAAACCATAAGGACGTACATACTTGGGATCATTTCGCAGTCAATATTCCACAGCGTTTTATTACCAGTGGAGATGATGTACCTACCAAGATGGCCGAGTGGCGTGATTCTGCCAATGTATTCAAGCGCTCTTTGGAAGAACTGACCATGGATGCCGTGGACACCGTACTTGAGCTGATTGCGCAGAACAGCCTGTATCGCGGCAAGGAGTTTGAGTCTCTGGTTCGTGGCTTCAAAATCGATAAGCGAGTGTATGATCGTCTGCCTGATGAAAAGAAGTCCGCTTATGTTTGGATGGCTCCCGGCGGTACGTCGATGAATCGTCTTCGTATCCGTAATACGGCAATCGGTACTCTGCTGGTGAACCTGAGCGAGGGTATGAACGTGGATGCAGCCGTCACCGCCTTTGAAAAGGTGGTCGCTCCTGCTAACTATAAGCGTCCCAAGGCGATTTTCACCAAGAAGATGCTGGAGGATGCTCAGAAAACCGTAACTGAGCTTGGCTATATGAACAGCCTTGGCCGCCGGTTTGCTACTCTGGATGATGTTGCTGCCAACAACATCCTGTTCTGCAACCGCGATGCCGCTCCTCGTGTGATGGGCGCTGTGAACCCGTTCGAGGCAATGGCAAAATCTATGGGCACCGATCCTAAGAAGTTCGGCCGCGCAGAGGAAATCGGCATCGACAAGTTCATCAGAGACGTGCTGCCGACTGCAACGGGCCTGGAGCTGTTCATGGAGAATCGGTTTGAAAAGAATATGATGTCTCTGATTGCGCCGCAGGATAAGAGTGCGCCAAGCATGTTCAAGTGGCCTAATGGTTTCAGTTGGGCATATACCGGCAACATGACTGACAGCCAGATTCGGGAGAACGTCAAGAATGCTGGCGGCAAGGTCGATGGCGTGCTGCGTTTCTCTATTCAGTGGAACGATAAGCCGGGCGAGTGGGATGAAAACGATGAGGATGCTCATTGCATTGAACCCGATAAGAATCACATCTATTTCGGCAGCAAGTGGCACCCTCGTACTGATGGCCGCCTGGACGTAGATATTATTCGTCCCATTCGCTATAAGGCCGCTGTTGAGAATATCACTTGGCCTGATATCAAAAAGATGAAGGAAGGCGAGTACAGTTTCTATGTGAACTGCTTCTCTAGTCGTGGCAGTAAAACTGGTTTCCGTGCCGAAATCGAGTTCGATGGCAACATCTACTCTTTCAACTATGATAAGCCGCTGCACGGTGGTCAGAATGTCGCCGTGGCAAAAGTCACGCTGAAGGATGGTAAGTTCTCTATCAAGGAGCTGCTGCCCAGTTCTACCAGCACCCGCGAGATCTGGGGTGTGAGTTCCAATCAGTTTGTGCCTGTGTCTGTGGCGATGTACTCTCCGAACTACTGGGACGAACAGACCGGCAATGGCAACCGTCACTACTTCTTCATGCTCAAGGACTGCGTCAACCCCGAAAAGCCCAATGGTTTCTACAACGAATTCCTGAAGGCGGAACTGCTACAGCATAAGCGAGTATTTGAGGCTCTCGGTTCTCAGATGGCAGTGCAGTCTGTAGACGATCAGCTGTCCGGTGTTGGTTTCTCTGAGACTCAGCACAACAGTTTTATTGTTAAGGTACAGGGCGCAACGGAGCGTGTTACTGAAAGTGGTGATTTGATGGAGCTTAAATATCATGTACGGCGATAAGGTTATGATTCGTCCGGATCTTAAAATGGGCGAAGTATATAAGATGTATTCGGGGCCAATGCATGGACGACATACTTACAGTATCATGCCTAGTATGACACAGTTGGTTGGTAAATTTGCTACGATTGAAAGAATTTGTGATGGGGGAACTGGATATAGACTTAAAGAATATGGTTTCTCATGGACCGATGGAATGCTGCTGCCGGCTGATTTAAACGAGTGCGTTTGTGCTTCGCTGTTGTGAGGTGATCTGATGGAATATCGATACAAGCCCGAAGACGCAGTTTTTGTTCGGCCTGATTTGAAACGTGGCCACGACTATTTGATGCGTTCTGGGGTGAATGGAAATAAGCAATGTCTTGTAGCTATTGGTGATATGTTAAATTTCGCAGGTAAAATGGTTCATATTTCTGGATATTCTCGGGATGGGTTTTATTACATCAAAGAAGATCCGGGGCAATGGGGCTGGACTGATGAGATGTTCGTTGGTCTAGCTGATGACGAATGCCGCTGCGAATCTCTTCTGTGAGGTGCCAAATGGACTATCAGTACAAAATAGGAGAGGCCGTTTGGGTTAGAGATAACCTCAAATATGGAGCCTATTATGATATGACGTCTGGTCCTTATCCAGAATGCAATCGTAATGTCGTGACAGATAAAATGGCCGAACTCCATGGGCGGCTTGTCCATATTAAAAATTATTCTGCTGTCGGCCAATATTATGTGGAAGAAACAAATAGTTTTCAATGGACCGACGATATGTTTGCAGGCTCAGAAAATAGTAATGAATGCCGCTGCGAATCTCTTCTGTGAGGTTGTTATGGATTATGTAATTCCACTTCGATTTAAGTCCGGCGATCATGTTGTGGTTCGTCCGGATTTGAATATCAATACGGTCTATCAAACATTTGGAGGCAAGAATGCCGGTTATCGTACAGCCCCAACGATGAATATGGTTCGCCTTGCGGGAATGGAATCTGAGATTAAAGAGTATTCTAGGTCTCAAAAAACTGTAAAACTGAAGTGCTGTGGTTTTTGTTGGACAGAACAAATGCTGATTCCCAAAAATTTTGTAGAACAGGAATGTGTTTGTGAATCACTTTTATAAAAAATAAAGGAGAGATAATTATGGAAAAGAATCTGTTTGAAATCGCAACCCGTAATCGCTATCGCTTCAACTATAAGGGTGTTATGACCGTTGAAGATCTGTGGGATCTGAATGTTGAGGCTCTGGATGCAATCTTTAAGACTCTGAACCGCCAGAAGAAGACTGCCGATGAGGACTCCTTGCTGGCCGCGAAGAGTGCCGAGGATACTGAACTGGCAAACAAGATCGAGCTGGTCAAGTACATCGTATCTGTCAAGCTGGCCGAGTCCGAGGCTCGTGTAAATGCTGCCGAGAAGAAGGCGCAGCGCGATAAGATTATGAAGATCGTGGCTAAGAAGAAGGATAAGGAGCTGGAAGATATGGATGTTGATCAGCTGATGAAGAAGCTGGAAGAGCTGAACTAAGGAGAAGCAAGATGAAGATTGTTGAAAGTTCTGGCCGTTTACATCTGTATGGCGATGACATGAAAGCATATGACCAGATTCCGGCTGGTACATACGATATCTGCTTTTCCAAGATGACCGGTTTTTATCTGGTTCGTCGTCCTGACATGGCGGTTGATGAAAAGGTGTATGGTGTCGCCGGGGAAAAGGCTGCGAAGGTAATGAGCACGTTCAAGGTGTTTACCCGAAATCTTGGTGTAATCCTCAGCGGTGATAAGGGCATCGGTAAGTCTATGACTGCTAAAATGATCGCTAAGGCCGCTATTGATGAGGGCTATCCTGTTATTTTGGTGAGTGAATACGTCCCCGGTATTGCAAGTTTTATTGAGTCAATCACGCAGGAAGTTATGATTCTGTTTGACGAGTTTGATAAAACATTCCGTAAAACAGATGACGATACGCCACAGGATACTATGCTTAGTCTATTCGACGGCACTACCGCAGGTAAGAAATTGTTTGTGGTCACGTGTAATGAACTGCGAAGCCTGAATGACTATCTGGTAAATCGTCCCGGTCGTTTTCATTATCACTTCAGATTTGATTATCCAAAGGCGGACGAAATTCGCACTTATCTACAAGACAAGCTCGACCCCAAGTATTATGGAGAAATCGAATCTGTTATTCAGTTTTCTTCTCGTGTCGCTCTGAATTATGATTGCCTGCGTTCTATTGCATTTGAGTTGAACCTTGGCACTGCATTTAAGGATGCGATTTTGGATTTGAACATCGTCAATTTGGACGATTTGAGTTACAAGATTACCGCAATAACTGAAAGCGGTAAAAGGGGCTCTACTACTGGCAGTTACGATCTCTTTAGCGAGGGCCAAGATTATTCCGATTATTTTACTCCGATCGTCGGAAATGACAGTTTTAAAATTCGATTCAATACTAACGATATTGAGTTTGATCCCAAGACAAATAGGTGTCTGATTATGGGTGAAAATTTGGATGTTGTAAATCCTTACGACAAAGATACTGAGTGGGAAAAGGAAGATTACGCAGCGTTCGAAAAGGAAACTATCAAATGTATTGTGTTTGAACGCCGCAGTGATCGCAGTCTGCATTACGCAGTTTAAGGAGGTGTATTTGATGCGCACCTATGAAAAGATTGAGACGGTTTTCAATCGAGATACTATTGGCACAAAGAAACTGATTCTTGGGGATTTTCGCAATGAGACCATCGAGTTCCTGCAAAATAACGAGTGGGAGTTCACTGAGAAAGTGGATGGTATGAATGTGCGTGTTTACTGGGACGGTCATAAGGTAAGTTTTGCAGGACGAACTGAACGCGCCGAACTTCCTAAGAATCTGACAGCCGCACTGAATGAAATCTTTGGCACCCCTGAAGCAGAAGAGTTATTTGAACAAACTTACGGGGACAAAGAAGTAATCCTCTTTGGTGAGGGTTACGGTGGCAAAATTCAGGGATGCGGGCATGGATACCGGCCTGACGAGTGGTTCATCTTATTCGATGTCCTGATCGGTGATAACTACCAGAGTAGGGAATGGGTTGAAAAGACTGCTCAGATGTTTGGCATTCAAACAGTTCCTGTTTTATTCACAGGAACGATTCGAGACGGCATTAAGTTTGTATGTCAGCATCCGAAGTCTACAATTTCGATTGATAGCATTTATATGGAAGGTCTGGTTGGTCGTCCAAAAGTTGAACTAAAAGATCGTCGTGGTAATCGGGTGATTGTCAAAATCAAATGGAACGATTTTAAGGATTTCGCGAAGGAGGAATAATATGGTCAAAGCAAATTATTATGAAATCAGTTCTTTCCCTGATGGCACTCCGCTAATCAAGAAGGATCTGACTATTAATTATATCAATGTGATCAATATCGTCTGGACATTTGAATCCATAGCCGAACTTCCCACGGTCATCATGATTGCAAAGGACATAAAAGATAACGGGGGAGAGGCTGAGTTGTTTATGCCGTATATCCCGAACGCTCGTATGGATCGCGTTCATAGTGACGAGGATGTGTTCACTCTCAAATGGTTCGCTGATGAGATCAATCGATGTGAGTTCAGCCGCGTTGTTGTATTTGATCCTCACAGCGATGTGGCTCCGGCTCTGATCGATCGTTGTGAGGTACATACTCCTATTCGTGAGATTTGCAAAGTGATTGAAGAGAATAAGCCTGACGTGATTTACTTCCCAGATGCTGGCGCAATGAAACGATACGAGGGGCCTGTTCACTGGGCACTGGATCGAGCAAAGTGCAGTGCCTATATCATCCATGGCGATAAAAGCGGGACTGGGCAACGGGTAAAATTCTCGGTTTGGATGTTGTTGGATATCCTCCAAAGGAAGGCAAAGTTCTGATGATCGATGATATCTGTTCTTACGGTGGAACGATGTACTACTCGGCCAAAAAGCTGAAAGAGCTGGGTGCGGGCGATATCGATATCTATGTCAGCCACTGTGAGAACAGTATTCTGGATAAGGAGCGTGGCCATCTGTTTGACAACCCGGATCTGATTCATATGGTCTATACCACGGATAGTATCTTCACCGGCCATCACGATAAGATTACTGTATTAGAGCATCATTGGGATGAGGACTGACATGAAGTATGCAAAAGGTGAAATCCTTAGTGCGTATCAGCGCTTAACGAAAAGTATCAAATATGGAGATGCATACTGGTCTGAAAAAACAATGATAAGCGATGTTCTGAGTGATTACTTTAACCGAAT
>ENA-OQNM01000455-OQNM01000455.1-human-gut-metagenome-genome-assembly--contig:-NODE-455-length-15056-cov-3.000134_pt1 | contig 15056 bp, 8 predicted proteins | sample MGYA00242632_ERZ504886 | MGnify/ENA primary metagenome ERZ504886 (study PRJEB26092, sample SAMD00036424) | human gut metagenome | host: Homo sapiens | study: EMG produced TPA metagenomics assembly of... | reverse complement strand
AGCTGGTCCGCGGTTCCGTGAACCTGCCGAACGGCACCGGTAAGACCGCCAAGGTCCTCGTGTTCGCCCGTGGCCCGAAGGCCACCGAGGCTCTCGAGGCTGGCGCCGACATCGTCGGTGACGACGATCTCGTGCAGAAGGTTGCCGACGGCTTCCTGGACTTCGATTCCGTGGTGGCTACCCCGGACATGATGGGCAAGGTCGGCCGCCTCGGCCGCGTGCTCGGTCCGCGTGGCCTCATGCCGAACCCGAAGACCGGCACCGTGACCATGGATGTCACCAAGGCCATCAAGGACATCAAGGGCGGCAAGGTCGACTTCCGTGTTGACAAGAATGGCAACCTGAGCTTCCTCATCGGCAAGCTCTCCTTCACCGAGCAGGCTCTCGACGAGAACTTCAAGGCTGTTGCCGACGAAATCAAGCGTCTGAAGCCGTCCACCGTGAAGGGCCGCTACGTCACCAAGGCGACCATCACCTCCACGATGAACCCGGGCGTCCCGGTTGATCCGACGGTCATCGCCTGAGCAATATAGCTTGCAGATAGCTTCTATATAGCTTGCAAAAGACCCGCATCCTGCCCCAACGCGAGATGCGGGTCTTTTCATATATATCTTGCGATTATCTATCTCATTTAATAAATAATGATCCTGCAATCGTCTGACTATCAAAGAATCTCAATGAAACCAGATATCAGATAGATATTAAAACAGAGAGGTGATGTTCAACGATCGCGCATACGGCCAATCGCAAGTGCCGTCGTCAACACGTATGCGTCACGCGGGTCGGTCGCATCCCAACCGGTCGTTTCCGCGGCACGCTTCAAACGATAACGCACCGTATTCGGATGCACATTCAATTCCTTCGCCGTGTTTTCCAACGAACTGCCGTTGCGCAAAAACGTGGAAACCGTCACAAACGTCGGATCGTCGGGATTCTCGCCATGAAGCACCTGATACACGTTCTGATACAACTCTTCACGAGCGTAATCATCGCCCAACAGCGCCCGTTCCGGCAGCAACTCATCGGCACGCAACGGGCGGGACGGCGACGCCAACGCGGGAGCCGCCTGCAAGGAAAACAGGGTTTCACGCAACACGTGCGAAGCGCCGGCGACACCGGAACGCACCGGACTCAAATACACCGATTCGTCATCTTTGAAAGCGGGCATAATCGACGTGCAGGTCACTTCGGCAGTGGCGGCGCCACTCTGACAGACAAGCGCCAGCAGAAAACTGCCGTATGTGCCAACAATCACATGTTCTCCGCCCAGATCGCGCACCGCCTTACGCGCAACGAGCGAAGCCGAAGCGGGACTCGTTTCCGGTGTGCCGCCAATCGCGAAACAATCGAAATCCCCACGCCAACCAAGCACATTCATCAACGAGGCGACGCGATCATCCGTAAGAGAAGTCATCAGGCATTCGAAAGCGAGCCGTTCGATGGTTGAATCGTCGGTGTGCCCTGCCAGAAGGTCGAGAATGTCTGCCTGATCGGAGTTCATAAGCGTCAAGTGTAGCCGCCCAACTGGCGAATCGCTGAACGGAAAGCGTCAACGAGGTGAAGTTCATTCGGGGAGTGCCGCTATTATGCCGCTTATGAGCGAAGTCAAACAAACTGGAAAGCGTGGCGAGCGTATCGGCACATTCCTCAGCTGGATGCTGGCCGTGCTGGCATGCCTTTGGGTGGCATGGTGTTGCGCGATCGGGCCGTTGTATTGGTTCGGCGATGGGCTTTCCGACTTCGGCTGGCTGAATGTGCTGTATTTGGTGGTCGCTTTCGCGATATGGTTTTCGATAGTTGTCGCATTGGTCAGATTCGGCCGCGGCCGTCGCGTACTTCCGCAATATTTCGCACGACGGCATGAAAAACTATGCAACGAGATTGCAGGAACGCCGACCACCGTGCTTGGCATTATGTTGCGACACTTGCATGATGCCGCGCACAGCCGCCCAGGGCGCGCCCTGCATGCAGTGATCGTATGGACGGGGCGCAAACTCATCCGCTGCACCGACTGTTGGTGGAAACTCATGCTGGTGTTCGTAATCGGCTGGCTGTGGATTCCAACCACGCTATTGGCCGCGTTCGGCGCCGACATTCGCTCGCAGATCCGTGAATTCAGCTGGGCCTTGAACCAGTGGACGGGCTTGAAACAGCCATATATCGGCTTCTTCTCGTTCGTGCCCATGGATATTTACCCGACCGCGCATTACATGTGGCCGGACAATCCCACATATCTGACCGACCAGCACAATGTCGTGCTCACCGTGTTCTACGGTGCCGCAGCGGCGGTTTCGCGCTACTTCACCGACTCCAACGATGCGGGCATCGTGGTGCTCGCAGCCTTGCAATGGCTGTTCGCCGCATTCTGCTGTTCGGCCACCGCCAACCGGTTCTTCAACCTGCCGTGGCGCAGGCTTGGCGTCGGCACGTTCGACTTCTCGCATCCGGAACGCCACGATTGCTGGAATATGCGCGATTACGCGCATCCTGAAGCAGGCGTTGTGGCACGCCCCTCCAGACTGCGGGCCGGTGCGAAAACACGATTCATGATACTGCTGTTCTTCATGGTGTGCCCGCTTGCGGTATTCGCCACGATTTCCCTGACGAAATCGCCGCTGTTCGCTTTCGCATTCGTATGGTGGTTCGGCGTGTGGTACGAACTGCACATGACGCATATCAAAGCGCTGCCCACCATCAACGGCAAGCCGACGTACCTACGCAAACGCTCGATCATGGCCTTCACCATCTCAAGCTGCGTGATGCTCATCAGCGCGAAATACGCGTGGTACATCATTCTCTTCACCCTGATCCTGGCACTTATCAACGATCGCAAACGTTGGAAAACCTATCTTGTGGCACTTCTGCTGCCAACCATCCTCATTCATGGCGGCATCGTGTTCCTCACCAACACGGGCGCCATCATCGGCGGCGATCCCATCGAAAGCCGTGGCATCCAACTGCAGCAGATCGCGCGCGTCGCCAAATACAATCCGAAAGGCATTCCGGCGGACGCGGCGAAAAAGCTTGAACCGGTCTTCAACCTCGACCAGATGGCCGAATCATACTTCCAGCAGGACGCCGACCCGGTGAAATCCTCCGGCATCCAATCGAAGAAAGTCAGCTACAAGTGGCGCACCGTCACCGAAGACGACATGACAAACTTCAACGAGGCCTGGCTTGAAATCGTTGTCGCAAATCCTGTTATCGCGCTCGACGCGTTTTTCGCCGAATGCTTCGGCTATTTCGACGTGACCGACCTGCCATACGTGTCGATGGACTACTACGTGAACAACGATTACGTGCAGAACGACAATGCGTGGATCCACCTGTATAACCACGATTGGCGCGATGCGGTGGCCGGCTTCGCGAAAGGTTGGGGCAATATTCCCGTGATCGGCTGGATGACGCACGGCAATCTGTACGTAACGCTGATGCTGCTGATCGGCGCCGCCGAAGTGGTGCTGCGCCGATGGCGGTCGCTGTCATGGCATCTGCCCCTGCTGCTGCTCATGGGCGTGATGATCACCGCACCGGCCAACAATTTCGAACGGCATATGCTACCAGTCGCGTTCGTATTCGGTTTCGTATGCCTGCAATTCTGGCGCGAGTCGCGTAATGCGCGATCGGCTGCCAGCGCGAACGTGGCCAGTGCGCATGAGGCCAGCCAGGTGCGGCAGGACGAGTAGCGGCTGCGTTGGCTGCTGCATGAGCTGTTGCGTTGCGGCGACATTGCGTCGGCGCGCCGCGCTGTAGTAGGTAGGAGGTAATGATGGCGATTTTGGATTCGGCTGCGATCATGCCGCGTACATGCGTTGCGGCGGATCAGGTGCTTGTTTTGGATACGGTGGGATCCACCAACACGTATGCCGCGGATTTGGTGCGTGCAGGTCGGCTGTTCGGCATGGATGGCATGGACGGCATTGCAGGGAACCTCGTGTGGAGCGGGCGTGAGATCGTGGTTGTCGCGGCGAACGAGCAGACGGCCGGTCGCGGGCGGCTCGACCATACGTGGGCCAGTGTGCCGGGGGAGTCATTCATCGTGTCGCTGGTGGTGAGCGTGCCGGTTGCGATTGTGCGCGATTCGTCCGTCAATGGTTGGCTGCAGATGATTGCCGGTTGCGAGATGCGTGAGGCGATTGTTGGTGCGGTATGCGATTTCGGCGGCACGCTCGATGAAGATGTTTTGCTGAAATGGCCGAACGATATTTTTGCTGGCGGCAAGAAACTTGGTGGCGTACTCGCTGAAATGGTGCCGATTCCGGATTGCGGGGATCGCGTTGCCATTGTGATCGGCGTCGGTTTGAATCTTGCCGTCGCTCAGGAACGATTGCCGATAGATAAGTCCACATCGTTGCAGTTGGTTGCGCGCAATCTGCCTGATGCGATGGTGTTGCGCGATGCGATTGCCGTACGTTGGGTGCAAGGATTGCGCTCGCGGTTGGCTGATTTCGAAGAGGACCCTCACCGTGAGGCTGTGCGCGCCCGGGAAGCGATGACCCCGATCTGCTGGACGCTCGGCAAGCAGTGCGAGGCTCATTTTGTGGACGGAACCACTTTGCAGGGCAGGGCTGTCGCGTTAAACGACGACGCCTCCCTGACCATTGAGGATCAGGAAGGCGTATTGCATCGGGTGAGCACGGCCGACGTAGGCGTGCTCAGTAAGTAAAAATTACTTGATTGCTGAAATTTGCCGCAATCTCACTTCAGCTTGGCAAGACCTGCGACCACGGCGGAAGCGATAACGGCCTTGACCGCATCGCCTGCGACGAATCCCATGGAAGCCACGGCCACAATCGGCAGCGCGATGCCGGTAATGGCGGACTGCACGATGAAACCAAGCAGATAGTCAAGCGCAATGCAGCCGGCGACACAGGCAAACAGGTAACGTGCGGCGGTCAGCGCGCCATGCTTCAGCGAATCGGTGCGCGCCTCACCCTTCAGCAGCGACGTGACGATGGCCGCCGGCAGGAAGCCGATCAGGAAGCCGGCGCTCGGGCCAACCAATGCCATGGTGGAAGCGCCGCCGGCGAACACCGGCAGACCGACCGCGCCGGCTGCCAGATACATGAGCATCGCGGCGCCGGCCTGCTTCCACGGCAGCATCAGCGCGGCCAGCATCACCACGAACGTCTGTAGCGTGATCGGCACCGGCGTGCCCGGAATCGGCACGGCACCGGCCGCGGAGGCGGTCCACATGAGCACGGCGAACAGCGTCGGCTTGAGGATGGATCCGACCGTGCCGCTGGTGGCGGTTTTCAGCGTGGTTTTGAGTGTCAGCATTGCGTTACGCACGATAATTCTCCTTGGATGTGATTGCATTACGTTGATGAATCGACGATTGTTGACAGCCGAAATGATGGCAAGCGCGAAAGTGACGAAAATGCAAGGTTTGTCAACTTATGCCCCCAATCGTAGGCTTGCCAAGTTTCGGTAACGTTTGTGGAGCCTTACAAAAAGATTGCGTGTCTTTTGTGGGAAACGAGTTCACGATTCTTCGTTCGCGCGACCAAACTTGACGTTATGCCTAAAAATGTCAACAAACTTCTGGTGGCGAATCGCGGAGAAATCGCGCTTCGCGTAGTGCGCACCGCCCGTGAGATGGGGATTCCCACGGTTGCGGTGTACGCGGAGCAGGATCGCCATGCACAATACGTGCAGATGGCTGACGACGCATATCTGCTTTCCGGAGACACGTATAAAGACACCTATCTCAACGAGGATCTGCTGATCGACATTCTGCAGCGCAGCGGTGCCGACGCAGTGCATCCAGGCTACGGATTCCTTTCCGAAGTGGCCACTTTCGCGCAGAAAGTGATCGATGCGGGTGCGGCTTGGGTTGGTCCGAATCCGAAAGCCCTCGTGGATTTGGGGGATAAGATCACCGCACGTCGTGTGGCCACGTTCGCCAAAGTTCCGCCGGTTCCCGGCATTTCCCAGTCGATTTCCGACATGCGATTGCTGCTGGATTTCGCGCACACGCACGGTTATCCGCTCATGCTTAAGCGTACCGATGGCGGCGGCGGTCGCGGCATCACGCTCGTGCACAACGATGACGAGCTGCGCGGTTTCTACATGAATCATGATGCGCTGCAGGGCGGTGATCTGAACGAATATTTCGTGGAACGATTCATCGACAAAGGACGTCACGTCGAAACGCAGTGCGGCCGCGACTCGCACGGCAACTTCACCGTGTATTCCACGCGCGACTGCTCCGTGCAGCGCCGCAATCAGAAGCTTGTCGAAGAGGCGCCGGCACCGTTCCTTTCCTCCGAGGTGACTGACCAGCTGGAAACCTACTCTCGCCGACTGTTCGAAGCCGTCGATTACGAGGGGCTTGGCACCTGCGAATTCATGGTGACCGAACAGGGCAAAGTGTACTTCCTGGAAGTCAATCCGCGTCTGCAGGTGGAGCATACCGTCAGCGAGGAGGTCTGCGGACTTGACCTGGTGCGCGAGCAGCTGACCATCGCCAACGGTGGGGAACTGACCGTGAACCATCCGCTTCGTGGACACAGTTTTGAACTGCGCCTGACCTGCGAGGATCCGGCGAAGAACCTCGCGCCAAGCTCCGGCACGCTGGCCTCGTTGCGCTGGCCGTCCGGCCCGGGCATCCGTGTGGATTCCGGCGTGGTCGAAGGCGACACCATTTCGCCGAAATTCGATTCGATGATGGGCAAACTCGTGGTCACCGCATCTGACCGAGCGGCAGCAGTGGCCCGCGTGCGCCGCGCCTTGAGCGAGCTGAAGGTGGAAGGCGTGCCGACTCCGGCAAGCTTGTTCGAACAGATTTTCAACGACGACGAATTCACCGCCGAACACGGTGTTGCATACGATGTCAGCACCAAATGGCTGGAACGCAAGTACCTCAACAAGGAAGCCGCATCATCGCAAGGCGGGCAGCCGGCGTCCATGTCTGGCGCTTCCGAGGTCGACAAGAAGGAATCCAGCGAAACCTTCGTCATCGAAGTCAACAATCGCCGAGTGTCGCTGACCGTGCCGACGACATCGTCGCACCTGACGGCGGTGCCAAGCACGTGACGCGAAACGTGCCATCCAGCCGCTGCGTGGGCAGGGACTGCATCATGCGCAGAAAAAACAGCAAAGCAACGACGGCCAATCCGGTGTGATCGCAAGCCCGATGCAGGCCGTCGTGACGCGTATCAATGTGGCCGAAGGCCAGCAGGTGGCCAAGGGCGACCTGCTCGTCGTGCTCGAATCCATGAAGATGGAGAACTACGTGTACGCGCCGGTCAAGGGCACCGTCACCAAGATCTTCGTCGGCCCGGCCGCAGGCATCGAAGCGGGCGAGACGTTGATGACCATCGACGTCAACGGCGCTTCCAAGGCGGCTGACGGCAAGCCGGCAACGGACGGTAATACGGAAACCAAGACGGAAGGCGGCGCGAAATGACCGACATCATCGCAAGCCCGGCCGTCAAAGAGGCCGTGAAGGTCGTCATGGAACAGCAGGAGCGACTGGGTGACGAAGCGGCTGCCGAAGCCCGCGAATCGCAGCCGATCCGTACGTCTGTGCTGCGTGCCGCGCAGCTCGCCGCCGAAGCCGAAGACCACGCCCGCGGTCGCCAGCACGTCAAAGGCAAGCTGACCGCGCGCGAACGTCTCGACCTGCTGCTTGATACCGGTTCCTTCGAGGAAATCGGCCGTTTCCGCGGCGGCGACATCAACGGTGGCCGCGCGGGCTCCGCCGTCATCACCGGCTTCGGCGAGGTGTTCGGCCGCAAAGTGGCCGTCTACGCGCAGGACTTCTCCGTCAAAGGCGGCACGCTTGGCGTGGCCGAAGGCCGCAAGATCTGCCATCTGATGGACAAGGCGCTCGACCTCAAGGTGCCGATCATCGCGCTCATCGACTCCGGTGGCGCGCGCATCCAGGAGGGTGTGGCCGCGTTGACCGAATACGGCCACCTGTTCCGCAAAACCTGCGACGCCAGCGGTTTCGTGCCGCAGCTATCGCTGATCCTCGGCCCCTGCGCCGGCGGTGCCGTCTACTGCCCGGCCCTGACCGACCTGATCATCATGACCCGCGAGAATTCCAACATGTCGTCACCGGTCCGACGTGGTCAAGCGGCACCGGCGAAGTGATCAGCATGGACGATCTGGGCGGCGGCTACGTGCACAACGCCACGTCCGGCGTGGCCCACTATCTCGGCGAGGACGAGGCCGACGCGATCGACTACGCGCGTACCGTGCTCGCCTATCTGCCGTCCAACTCCGACCAACAGCCGCCGGTCTACGCGTACGCGGCGACCCGCGCCGACCGTGACGTGGCCAAACGCCTCGCCACCATCGTGCCGGACAACGACCGCCAGCCGTATGACGTGCTCGACGTGATCCGCTGCATCGTGGACTACGGTGAATTCGTGCAGGTGCACGAACTGTTCGCCGCTTCAGCGGTGGTCGGCTTCGCCTGCGTCGACGGCCATCCCGTCGGCATCGTGGCCAACCAGCCGAACGTCAACGCCGGCATTCTCGACGTCGACTCATCCGAAAAAGTGGCGCGATTCGTGCGCTTGTGCGACGCGTTCAACCTGCCGGTCGTCACCTTGGTGGACACCCCGGGCTACAAGCCAGGCGCCGAACAGGAACATGCGGGCATCATCCGCCGTGGCGCGAAGGTCATCTACGCCTACGCCAACGCGCAGGTGCCGCTCGTCACCATCATCCTGCGCAAGGCCTTCGGCGGCGCATACATCGTGATGGGCTCCAAATCCATTGGCGCGGACATGAACTTCGCCTGGCCATCCAGCCAGATCGCGGTGCTCGGCGCGGCCGGCGCGGTGAACATCATCCACCGCAAAGACCTGCAGAAAGCCAAAGACAACGGCAAGGACGTCGAAGCGCTGCGCGCCAAGTACATCGCCGACTACGAACGCACCACCGTCAACGCGAACCTTTCGCTGGAAATGGGTGAGATCGACGCCATGATCGACCCCGAACAGACACGCGAGACCATCATCGAATCGCTCCGCCTGCTCGCCAGCAAGAAACGCGTGCGCCGAACCAGCAAACACCACGGCAACCAGCCGCTGTGACGGACGCAACGCGACGCAACCAACGTAAGCAACCACAACAATCGCAAGAAATTTTGGAACAAGTAAGGAAGATTATGAACACCTTTTTTCTTGATCGACTGAACAGCGAGCCCCACGCGCTCGCCTTCGCCGGCCAATCCACCCCGTGGCCGGTGGCGCTCGCCGACCAGAGCGCGAATCCGGCGCTCGACGAGGCCCTGCACACCCATGCGGCCGCCGCGCAGGCGCTGCTGTATCCGGTGTCCGCCGAGCTGCTCGCCACCACCGGACGCCCGGTCGACCTGTTCGGCTTCGAACCGAACCCGGCACGTCTGGGCGCCGCAGCCGCGGCTTCCGCCAGCGTTCCCGGCATCGCGCTGACCCAGCTGGGCGCGCTGCTCGACGCCGCCGCACTCGGCTACAATCCGGCCCAGGCCAAGCCGGTCGCGGTGCTCGGCCACTCCCAGGGCGTGCTTGCCGTGCATATGGTGCAGGCGATCTGCGAAGCCGGTTCCATCGACGCAGCCGCAGCCAAGATCGACGAGATTCTTGCGATCGCAACGCTGATCGGCGTCGCCGGCACCCGTCAGGCACGCCAGCTCGGTCTCGCCGCACGCCACGGCGAGGCGACCCCGATGCTGTCCGTCAAGGACATCACCCGCGCCCAGGTGGACGCGCTGATCGAACGCGTCGACGGCGCACGTGGCCCGATCGCCGTGGCCGTCACCAATTCCGCCACGCATTACGTGTTGTCCGGCTATCCGGAGGACCTGGCCGCATTCGGCGTGGAGGTCGCCAAGGAACACAAGCGTCAGGCCAAGCTGCGCGAAGAGAAGGTGCGTGGCGGCCGCGTGTTCGACCCGACGCTCGAATATCTCGACGTGACCCTGCCGTTCCACAGCCCGCTGATGGCCGATGCCGTCTCCCAGGCCGTCGCATGGGCCGAGGCCTGCGGCATCAACGCCGACCATGCCCGTGAGCTCGCCGCCGAAGTGCTGCTCAACCATGTGGATTGGGCCGCCCGCGTGCGCGCCCTGATGAAGTCCACCGATCCGAGCGCCCTGTGGGTGCTGGACTTTGGTCCGGGCAACACCGTCGGCAAACTGTTCTCCACCGTGGCCCAGGGTACCGGCGTCGGCGTGGTGGAGGCCTCCACCGTGGCCGATCGCGGCGCGCTCTCCACGCTTGAGACCCTGCCGGAACGCACCCAGAACTGGACGCGTTTCGCGCCGAGCATCATCCACACGTCCGCCGGAGACAAGGTGCGCACCGCGTTCACCGAACTTACCGGCAAGGCTCCGGTGCTGCTGGCCGGCATGACCCCGACCACCGTGGAGCCGGAGATCGTGGCGGCTGCCGCCAACGCCGGCTACTGGGCCGAGCTCGCAGGCGGCGGCCAGGTCACCGCCAGCGTGTTCGACCGTCACGTGGCCAAGCTCGAGGAGGAACTCGAGGAAGGCCGCACCGTCGAATTCAACGCCATGTTCATGGACCGCTACCTGTGGAACCTGCAGTTCGGCTCCCAGCGCATCGTGCCGAAGAAGCGCGCCAGCGGCACCCCGATCGACGGCGTCGTCGTCTCCGCAGGCATTCCGGAATTCGACGAGGCCGTGGAACTCATCCACAACCTCAACGCTGACGGCTTCCCGTACGTGAGCTTCAAGCCGGGCACCGTCGACCAGATCCGCCAGGTGGTGCGCATCGCCAAGGCCGTCGCGCCAACCAAGGTGCTCATCGAGGTCGAAGGCGGCTCCGCAGGCGGCCACCACTCCTGGGAATCGCTTGACGATCTACTGCTGAGCACCTACGCCGAAGTGCGCGAGCAGTCCAACCTCGTGCTCGTGGTCGGCGGCGGCATCGGCACGCCGGAACGCGGCGCCGACTACATCACCGGCGAATGGGCCACCGAATACGGCCGTCCGCTCATGCCTGTGGACGGCGTGCTCGTCGGCACCGCCGCCATGACCGCCAAGGAAGCCCACACCAGCCCCGAAGTCAAGCAGATGCTCGTCAACACCCCGGGCATTCCGGTCAAGGGCGACGGCAACGATCCGTTCGCCCCACTGGGCGAGCAGTGGGTGCCGTCCGGCCAGGCCAAGGGCGGCGTCACCTCCGGTCTGAGCCACCTGCACGCCGACATCTACGAGCTGGAGAACTCCTCCGCCCGCTGCGGCCGCCTGCTGGTGCGCGTCATGAAGCACCCGGAGGAGCTGGAAAGCCGTCGCGACGAGATCATCGCGGCGCTGAACGCCACCGCCAAGCCGTATTTCGGCGATCTGAAGACCATGACCTACCTTGAGTGGGCCCAGCGTTTCGCCGACCTCTCCTTCCCGTGGGTGGACGAAACCTACGCCGATCGCTTCCTGCACCTGCTGCAGCGCATCGAAGCCCGCGTCACCACGCAGGAAAGCGGCGAATTCGCATCGCTGTTCGCTTCCCGCGCTGACGTCGAAGCCGATCCGAACGCCGCGATCGCCAAGCTTGCCGAAACCTACCCGCAGGCCGGCAAACTGACCGTCACCCCGATGGACGAGGCATGGTTCCCGGTGCTCGTACGCGAGTATCCGAAGCCGATGCCGTTCGTGCCGGTCATCGACAACGACCTGCTGCGTTGGTGGGGCCAGGACCAGCTGTGGCAGTCCGAGGACTCCCGCTATTCCGCCGATTCCGTGCGCATCATCCCCGGCCCGATCTCCGTGGCCGGCATCACCACCGTGGACGAGCCGGTGGCCGACATCCTCGGCCGCTTCGAAGCCGCCATGGTCAAGCGCGTGTCCGCCGAATCGGCGAGCGCCGACAAGACCGCCTTCGCCCAGTTGGGCGCGGCCGTCTCCGCCGAGGAATTCATCCGCAAATCCCCGAACATCTCCTGGGTCGGCCACCTCATGGCCAACCCGGCGTACGGCACCGCTAACGGCGACGCCAACTACGAGATCCGCAAGGTGGCCGTTGAAGGCAGCGTCGAAAAGTACGACCTCGACATCCATCTCGACACCTTCTGGGACAACGATCCGGACGGCGGCGCCTCCAAGCACGCCGTACGCGACATCGTCATTCCGCTGAACGTCGACGGCAACGAATCCGGCCTGTTCCCGGTCGTGGACCGCGACCGTCTGCCGGAGCACGTCTACCGCATGCTCGCCGACACCGCGGGCATCGGCAACACCGCCATCACCGGCGACAAGCTCACCGCCATGCCGCAGATCGAGGAAGTGCCCGACAAGACCGCCTTCCCGTTCGGCCAGGCGCACACCGGCTACACGCTGTCCGCCAACCTCGGTTTCGACCATGAGGCCGCCACCGGCGGCGCGCTGCCGAGCGACCTCGTGCCGTCCCGCATCGCCCCGGACGCGCTCGTCGGACCGGCTTGGCCCGCCATCTACGCGGCCCTCGGCTCCGTGTACGTCAACGGCTTCCCGGTCATCGAAGGCCTGCTCAACGCCGTGCATCTCGACCACCTCATCGAACTCGAGGTGAGCGAGGACGAGCTGCTGAAGCACACCGGCGAGCGCATCGAGCTCACCAGCTGGGCCGACGACTACTTCGAATCCGCCTCCGGCCGTGTGGTGACCATCCACGTCACGCACACCGCTCAGGACGGTACGCTGCTTGCCAACGAAACCGAGCGTTTCGCCATCCGCGGCCGCGCGTACTCCGACGCGCTGCCGCCGGAAGCGCCCGACTATGGTGGAATCGAAGCCGAAATCGAAAGCACTCCGCGCCGTCTGCTGCGTCGTGTGAAGGTCGTCGCTCCGCACGAGATGACCGCCTTCGCCCGTACTTCCGGCGATTTCAACCCGATTCACACCTCCCATCGCGGTGCCGCCGTCTCCGGTCTCGCCGCGCCGCTCGTGCACGGCATGTGGCTGTCCGCCACCGCCCAGTACGCGGTGCAGGCGCTCGACGAGAAGGGCGCGCATTACGAGATCGCAGGCTGGACGTACAACATGTACGGCATGGTGCAGCTCGACGACGAGGTGGAGATCTCCATCGAACGCGTCGGCCGTGTGGCCCACGCCGGCATGGTGCTGGAAGTGACCAGCCGCATCGACGGCAATATCGTGTCCCGTGGCACCGCCATCGTGCGTGCGCCGAAGTCCGCCTTCGTCTACCCGGGCCAGGGCATACAGCAGCAGGGCATGGTGCTCGACGAGCGTGCCAAGTCCCCGGCCGCACGAGACGTGTGGGAGCGTGCCGACAAGGTGACCTGCGAGAAGCTTGGATTCTCGATCCTCGCCGTCGTGCGTGACAATCCGAAGGAACTGACCGCCAACGGCGTGACCTACCGCCATCCGGAAGGACTGCTCAACCTGACCCAGTTCACGCAGGTGGCGCTCGCCACCGTGGCATTCGCCCAGACCGCACGTCTGCGCGAAGCCGGCGCCGACATTTGGCCGGCCTATTTCGCGGGCCACTCGCTGGGCGAATACAACGCCCTGAGCTCCTTCGCCGGCGTGATTCCGCTGGAAACCGTGATCGAACTCGTGTTCCACCGCGGTTCCACCATGCACCACCTCATTCCGCGTGACGAGAAGGGTCGCTCCAACTACCGCATGGGTGCGCTGCGTCCGAACCAGTTCGGTGTGGGCGACGACGGCGTACGCGAATACGTCGAATCCGTGTCGAAGGCTTCCGGCGAGTTCCTGCAGATCGTGAACTACAACCTGGCTGGCCAGCAGTATGCCGTGGCAGGCACCATCGCCGGTCTGAAGGCGCTGAAGGCCGATTCCGACCGCCGCGTAGCCGAATATGGCGGCAAGCCGGCATTCATGCTGGTGCCGGGCATCGATGTGCCGTTCCATTCCACGCTGCTGCGCAAGGGTGTGCCGGAATTCCGCGACAAGCTTGACGCGCTGCTGCCGAAGCACATCGACTACCGTGGCCGTCTGGTTGGCCGTTACATTCCGAACCTGGTGGCCGTGCCGTTCGAGATGACCAAGGAATTCGCCGCGAAGATCCTCGAGGTCGTGCCGTCCGAGCGCATCAAGGCCGCGTTGGACGATCCGAAGGTGTGGGATTCCTACGCCGAGGACGACCAGAAGCTCGGCCGTCTGCTGCTCACCGAACTGCTGAGCTGGCAGTTCGCCTCCCCGGTGCGTTGGATTGAGACGCAGGCTCTGCTGTTCGGTTCCGCCGAACAGGGCGGCCTCGGCGTGGAGGAGTACGTCGAGGTGGGTCTCGGCAACGCTCCGACGCTCGCCAACCTCGGCGCCAAGACGCTGCGCCTGCCGCAGTTCGCCGGCCGTGACGTGACCGTCTACAACGTCGGCCGCGACGAAGGCCGCGTCTACATGACCGATTCCGATTCCCTCGTTGCCGACGACGATGCTGACGATTCCGCCGCAGCCGCTCCGGCAGCAGCTTCGGCTCCGTCCGCTGCCGCCGCAGCGCCTGCCGCAGTCGCCGCAGCACCGGCTGTCGCCGCACCGGCCGCACCTGCCGGCGCTCCGTCCGGCGCCGCCGTCGCGGATATTCCGTTCAACGCTTCCGACGCAATCGCCATGCTGCTGGCATATTCGGCGAAGGTGCGTCCGGACCAGATCGGCGAATCCGACACCACCGACACCCTGACCAACGGCGTCTCCTCTCGCCGTAACCAGCTGCTCATGGACATCAGCTCCGAGCTGGGCGTGGCTTCCGTGGACGGCGCCGCCGAAGCGACCGTCAAGGCGCTGAGCGCGCTGGTCGACAAGGTGGCCCCGAACTACAAGGCGTTCGGTCCGGTGCTGTCCGACATCGTCCGCGACCGTGTGCGCGGCCTGTTCGGCGCCGCCGGCGTGAAGCTCGGCCAGATCACCAAGCGCGTGACCGACACCTGGCAGCTCGGCGAAGGCTGGGCCTCCCACGTGGTCGCAGCCCTTGTGCTGGAAACCCGCGAAGGCGCCAGCTCCCGCGGTGGCGACCTCGCCTCGCTGAGCACCGAAGCCGCTTCCAACGCGGCCGCCGCCAACGCGCTGATCGACGCGGCCGTGCAGAAGGTCGCCTCCGACAAGGGCGTGGCCGTCGCCATGCCGAGCGCAGGTGGCG
>ENA-OQNM01000452-OQNM01000452.1-human-gut-metagenome-genome-assembly--contig:-NODE-452-length-15257-cov-3.382287_pt1 | contig 15257 bp, 11 predicted proteins | sample MGYA00242632_ERZ504886 | MGnify/ENA primary metagenome ERZ504886 (study PRJEB26092, sample SAMD00036424) | human gut metagenome | host: Homo sapiens | study: EMG produced TPA metagenomics assembly of... | reverse complement strand
CGACCAGGCCGCTGCGGACGAGATTCTGCGCGCGGCAGGCGTCTCACCCCGTATGATCGCCTTCGCGCACGCCACCACGCAGGCCATGATCGACACCGCCGGCGAGGTCACACCGGCATTCGGCCGAGGCGAGGTCATCACCGTGAACGGCACCCCCGTGGAACTGCTACTCGTCAAAAACCCCATGGGCTTCCGCCTGTCGCTGGCCTCGTTCAAGCCCGAAGGCTGCGACACCATGATCTGCATCAACGACGAATACGCCGACGGCCGCGACATGAGCTGGCTGTGGGACGTGGACTTCACCTCGCTGCGCGGCACCGGCGTCAAAGCCGTGTCCGGCGTACGCGCGTGGGACATGGCCCTGCGCCTCGAATACGATCAGGTGCCGGTCGAATCGGTCAGCACCGACCTGGAGGAATCGGTCGTGAACTTCGTGAACGCGAATTCTGGCAACCCCCAAACACATCTACTGCACGTACACGGCCATGCTGAAAACGCGTGCCGCGCTCGCCAAAATCGCCGACGTGGCCGACGCCGGCGTGGGCAAGTGAGCGCCGCGCGAAACGAAACCGCGCAATCGCAAAGCAAAACAGCGGAAGGAAGACGAGGAGACGATATGAGCCAGGTCATCGACATCGTGTCGCTGTATCCGAAGGATATGAACATCTACGGCGATTCCGGCAACGTGCTCGCCATCCAGCGCCGGCTCGCGCTGTACGGCTACGAGCCGCGCGTACACGCCTACAACCAGGGCTGCGACTGGCCCGAGCACGTGGACATGATTCTGGGTGGCGGCGGCCAGGACACCGGCCAGAAGAAGATCATCGACGACTTCTTCCAACGCGCCGACCTGCTGCGTTCGCTCGCGGCGGACGGCGTGCCGATGCTGATGATCTGCGGCCTGTACCAGCTGTTCGGCGAGTATTTCGAAACGGTCGACGGCTCCCGACTCGACGGCATCGGCGTGATCGGCGCGTACACGGTCGGCCAGGAAACACGCATGATCGGCAATCTTACGGAAACCTCCGCCGATTTCGGCAAGATCATCGGCTACGAAAACCATTCCGGACAGACGTTCCTGCGTGACGGCGTGCAGCCGCTCGGCACCGTCGAACAGGACGGCACCGGCAACAACGGCGAGGACCATACGGAAGGCGCGCGCGTCCACAACGTGATCGGCACGTACATGCACGGCTCGCTGCTGCCGAAGAATCCCGCGATCGCTGATTTCCTGATCCGCACCGCCGTCGAACGCCGTTACGGCACGTTCGATCCGGCCGCCGCCGGACAGACGGACGCGCAACGGGCCGCCCTGCATCGCATCGACGAAATCGCCGACCGTGCTCGCCGCGTGGCCATGTCCCGTCCGCGCTGACGGCTGCCATGCCGGTTCGCCGACAATCGCACCGCCCGCGCTGAACGCCGGATATCCGCCACTTTTTATGCGATTGACCGGTTTCGCTCGGCGCAGATGTGAAGAAAATGCGATAGAGTGGTACCACCATCACCTAAAGGAGGACATCATGGCTGATTTTAATTTTGGTGACGGCCTGCGCAAGGTCTTTCTCGCCGGCGTCGGTGCCTTGGCGACCACTGTTGAGAAGAGCCAGGAAATCGTTGACGACCTCGTCAAGAAGGGCGAGCTGACCGTCGAGCAGGGCAAGGCCCTCAACGCCGAACTCAAGCACAAGGTCGCGGAGGTCAAGGAATCCTCTGAAGCCAAGGCTGCAGAGGAAACCAAGGAAGCCGAACCTGAAGCCAAAGCCGAGTAACGTTCAATCGTTCACATCGCCGTCTGCTCGTCGCATCACGTTCAGACGGCGATTTGTTATGCGGAACTTGCGAAACATGCGAACGGCCGTGTGCGGAACGTAAGAAACGTGCGAAACATGCGAATCGCATGAAATACGCGGGACGCAAGTCTCCTCATGAATCCCACTCATCGTAATCCGACCAACGTTTGCGAGCAGCGATATGTCTTTGAATTCTCCGATCGAGCCGGATGCGGCCCGCCCCGAAAGCGTGGAGCCGGTCACACTTTCCGACCGAGTCAACGCGGTGATCAATCCGACGGCGAACCCCTCGTCCGACGCGGCTGCGGCAACGGCAGCCAAATCCGCGGGAAAAACGGGAATCCCGCAATCGCAAGGCAAACAGAACGACGCAACCTTTACGCAATCCGAAACCATCGGACTGTTCGGCCCGCGTAAAGACTCATTCTCGCAGCGCTACCACCTGACTCGTCGAGGCAAACTGAAGCGACTTGCGCAAATCGCGCAAATCGTCAACCAATTCGACATTGTGCACGGCCTGACCCCCGTCAAAATGCGGCTCATGTTCGAAGCGCTTGGCCCAACTTTCGTGAAAGTCGGACAGATCCTGTCCATGCGCTCCGAAATCCTGCCCCAATCGTTCTGCGACGAACTCGCCAAACTGCGCGCCGACGCCGACCCCATGCCGTACGGCACCGTCCTGCAAGTGCTGGAAGACGAATACGGACGCCCGGCCGGCGAAATCTTCGACCATATCGACGCCACACCGCTCGGATCGGCAAGCCTCGCGCAAGTGCATCGTGCGAAACTCACTACCGGAGAAGATGTGGCCGTCAAAGTGCAACGCCCGGGCGTGCGCGAAACCATGGCACAGGATGTGTCCATCATGCGCACCATCGCACGAATAGCCGCCAAAACCATGCCCAGCGCCCAAGTGGTCGATCTCTCCGGCGTGGTCGAAGAACTGTGGGACACCTTCGAAGCCGAAACCGACTTCATGATCGAAGCGCGAAATCTGGCGGAATTCAAACGATTCTGCGAGCACTACAAATACATGGACTGCCCGAAGCCATACTCCGACCTGTGCACCGAACACGTGGTGGTCATGGACTACGTCGAAGGCATTTCCGTCTCGCATCCTGATGAGCTCATCGAAGCGGGCTACGATCTGAAGGAAATCGGCACCAAACTGGTCGACAATTACGCCACGCAAGTGCTTGACGAAGGCTTCTTCCACGCGGATCCGCACCCGGGCAACATCATGGTGCGCGGCGGGCGGATCGTGCTGCTCGACCTAGGCATGACGGGCCGGCTTAATGCCAAAACCCGTTCCGTCTTGAAAGACATGATTTTCGCGGTCGCCAAACAGGATTCGCCCGCGCTTGCCGACGGTCTGCTGCGTTTCGCCGGTGCCGAGGCCGATCCGGAGGATTATCCGGCGTTATTGGCCGACTTGGATGTGATCGTCAAGGAATTCGGCACAGTGGATTTGGCCGAGCTGGATATCGCCGCCATGCTCACCGCATTGACGCAAATGGCGCAACGACACGGCATTGAAGTGCCGAGCACCGTCACCACGGTCGGGCGTGCGCTGGTCACTTTGGAAGGCCTGCTCGACGAGTTCATTCCAGACGTGAATATGATTCAGATCATCTCCGACCATATCGCCGCAAGCACGTCGAAGAAGGATTTCGCCAAGGATGAGGCGAAATCGCTGGTTATCGAAGGTCATCAGGCGCTGCACAGTCTGCTCGCTGCCGCCAATGAGCTGAAAGTGGCCTCCCGTATGCTTACGCGCGGCCAGTTGCGCGTGAATATGGAGATGGTCGGCTCGCAGGAGCCGATCCACCTGCTCGCCAACATGGTGAACAGGCTTACGATGGCGCTGATCGTCGTCGGATTGTTCATCGGCTCGTCGATTGTGTATTACGCGGGCATCAAGCCGGTGATTTTCGGCATTCCGATTGTCGGTTTCCTTGGCTACGTGATCGCGTTCATCCTGTCCGTCTGGATTGTGTTCGACATCTACTTCAAGGGACGCGATTCGAAGAAGCGGTAGCCGGGCGTCTTGCGTTGCGGGTGGCTTGTGTTGCGGCGCGCTCGCATTCGTGTTGGTGATTGCGTTCATATCTGCGTTTGCGATTGCATTTGCGTTCCCGGATTATTCGATGGGACACGGCTTTTTGCTGAATAATCAGACAAGTTGTCAATGATTTCACTCCCCCTAATATGGACCCATTGACGGGGTACTGTTTTGGTGGCATAATGCTCAATGTCGACGATGACATCACCACCCGGTTCCCATGGAGGAGAGGACATGCAGGCCGGGAAATCCCAGCGAAGCGTGCTCGCGCTCGTGATCACCTGTGCCCTGATTCTTGGATTTGGTATCCCCCTTATTCCCCTTGTCGGAGTGGATTCCGCCGAAGGGACGGAGGTCTCCGCCGCTTCCGACGTTGCCACCGTCTCCGCCGAAAACAGCCTGCAGAACGGCAGTTTCGAACAGCCGGACGTGTACCAGTACCGTGAAACCAGCGATGTTCCGTATTGGAAATCCACCACGACTTCAGGCAACATCGAAATCGGCAGTGTCTTCAAAAACGGCAACGGAGACAATGACTCCCTGCACATGCGCACCGGCGAGAAAGTGGCCGCGGCCGAAGGCAGCCAATTCGGCAAGCCGGCCACGTCGAACGGCAACGACCAGTACGCCGAACTGAACTCCAACCAGGCGAGCTCGCTGTACCAGGTGGTCAACACCGTGCCCGAATCGAAATACGATTGGGGCCTGTACCACCGCGGCAGGCAGGGCAAGGACGCCATGGCGCTGGTGGTCGGCCCGAAACAGAACGTGGCCCCCATGAAGACGTCCGCCACCAGCAACGACCAGCTGCAGCAGATCGTCACATGGGTGTCGGGCCAGCAGGACCGTGATTTCGGCCTTGACATGGTGCATTTCAGCCAGACCGGCACCAGCCGGAAAATCACCGTATACACCACCAAATTCGCGTCCGGCGGCAGATTCGACACCACCGGCGTGAGCTCGCCGTTCAGCTGGTCCAAAGACAGCCGCCACACGGAACGTTGGGAACTGTGGATTATCGTCTCCGACTGCGACGAATGGTATGGGCATGGCGAATTCAACGGCGATGAGGATCCGGACGCCTCATACATCGTGCCGGAAGGCCAGAACGAGACCCTGCTCGGTTTTGTGGCCGTGAGCACCTCCACGGGAGACATCACATCCGGCAACCTGCTCGACGCGGTGCAGTTCCGCCAGTACTATCGCATGGACTTCCAAACCCCGCCAAGCGGCAGCGGCACCTACAGCACGGACGGCGAAACACCGGTCGCGTTCGACAGCGCGGCCTCGAAAAGCGACTACGCGCTGGTCGGCAGCGACGTGACCGTCTCCGCCAAACCGGTCGACGCCAGCCACCACTTCCTCGGCGCGTATGTCGGCGACACGTTCGTAGACGCGAACCAATGGACGGCCAACGCGGACGGCTCGTATTCGCTGACGCGCACGCTGACGGCCAACCTGTCCGTACGCCTGATGTTCAGCGCGAACACCGTGGTCTACAACGTCAACGGCGGCGACCCCTACGATTCCGACAATCCCGAAACCGGCCACGAGATCTACATCAAGAGGGGCTCAAGCTATACCAACAAGACCGCCGCCACCAAGCGGAACGACGACGGATGGCGGTTCACGGACTGGAAATACGATGACGACCATATCCTCGGCGTCAACCACAAGATCACCTACGGTTCCAAAACGAACGACCTGTCCATCAGCCAGAACGACCAGACCGTAGTTTCCGGCATTCCGGCGGAGAAAGGCATCACGCTCACCGCGCAGTGGACGTACCGGCAGGCCGTTCGCCACCACGCCCGAACGAGGACGCCGAATACACCAGCTCCTCAACGAGGACCCCGAACGGCGTGATGGCATACATCAACATCCCCCGACTCAAATCCACCTTGCCGATCTACCACTACACCACACCGGAATCGCTGCAGAAAGGCGTCGGCCATCTACGTGGCTCCGCCCTGCCCGTCGGCGGCAAAAACACGCACGCCGTGCTCTCCGCACACCGCGGCCTGCCGACCTCACGCCTGTTCACCGACCTTGACAAGGTGAGGAAAGGCGACCACTTCTACATCACCGTGCTCAACCGCACGCTCGCCTACGAGGTCGATCGAATCAGCGTGGTCAAACCCGACCAAACGAAGGAACTCAGCGTCCAGCCCGGCAAGGACCTCGTCACGCTCGTCACCTGCACGCCGTACGGCGTGAACACGCAACGGCTGCTGGTGCGCGGCCATCGCGTGCCATACAACGCGGCGCAAGCCAAACACGAGGCTGCGGATTCCGCGGTCTCGTCATTCACCGTCTACGGTTTCGTCGCAACCTACGGCACGCTCGCCATCGCGCTTGCCGGCATCGCCGTGCTCCGCCGCAACGCAGCGGCCCGCACCCCGCATCACGCCGCCGATTGGCCGCATAGCCTCACCGTCTCAGTCCGCTAATAAAAGGCGATTAGCCAGTCTTACCGGCTCGGTAATCGCCCTTCCATATTTTGTCCCGCGAAAGCCTTTCGAGGCCGACGTGGGTGCCGTTAGAGCGTGGGAATCGCCATATGCAACGGCGAAACTGAATAATCGGTGAAATCGTGAGCGAAAACCGGCAAACTGGGCTACGCTCGTAACAAGTGGCTCATTGCGCGCGCAAATGCGGTGAGCAGGGTCAATCGCAAGGGAGGATGCCCATGTCAAAGTCGTTTCTCAAGAAAGCGCTGCTCGGCGGTGCGGTGGCGGCGGGAGCCGCGGTGTGGGCGATCGCCCCGCGTTCCTTCTCCGACAAGCGCCGTCATTATGTGCCGGCCGTTCCGGACGTGTGGTACGCGCACCGCGGTCTGCATGACGCCGGTTCCGGCCTGACCGCGCAATACGCCAACGAAAGCGGCGAATACGTGGCGCTCGCCCGCCGCATGGCCATGAAAGCCGGGTACGGCAGCCCTGATACACCCGGCGTGATTGCCCCTGAAAACTCGCTTGCCGCGTTCGCAGCCGCCTGTGAAGCCGGGTACGGTATCGAACTGGACCTGCAGATGACGCGCGATGGCGAGGTCGTGGTGGTGCATGACGGCGACCTGATGCGCGTTGCCGGTGATCCGCGCCGTATCGCGGATCTTACGTATGATGAGCTGACCCGCATTCCGCTGTTCCCGACCGATGCACCGGGTGCCTGCAAAGCCGCGCCGCTGCCGTTGGCGTTGGAGAATCCGCCGCTGGTCACCACGCCGGACGACGCGCCGGAAGGCTACTACCAGCATGTGCCGCTGTTCGCCGACGTGCTCAAGGTGGTCGCCGGCCGCGTGCCGCTGATCGTGGAATATAAGTTCGACGATAATTCGAAGTGGGATCCGCGCGACGTGGAGCTTATGGAGAAGGGCGACGCGTTGCTGCAGGCATACTCCGGCAAGTATGTGATCGAATCGTTCAATCCGGCGGCCGTGAACTGGTACAAGGAGAACCGTCCGGAAGTGTGCCGCGGCCAGCTGTCTTGGTGGCCGTACGGCGAGGACAAGCCCACCGATCCGGTGGCGCTCGGCAAGGAATACGCGGCCGGCGCGCTGGTGTTCGACTGGATTTCCCGTCCTGATTTCGTTGCCTACGATTGGAAGGGCGGCAACAGCCCGCAGGTGAAGCTGGCCCGGTTCATGGGTGCGGTGCCGGTGTCGTGGACCGTGCGCAGCCGCGACGAATACGCGCAGTGCTGCGACCAGTTCGACCGCCACATCTTCGAAGCGTTCGTGCCCGACGAACAGTAGCCGACTGATAGTTGCCCGGCGAGCGACAGCAGCCGGGCGCTAGTCGACGGACTATGATCGACAGGCGACAGCCGGTTTTATATGGTTTCGGCCTGCCATCGCATGATTGGTGCGGTAGCAGGCTGAATTTTTATTCGATTGATTTATTCCGATTGGCAGCTCAGTCGATCACGCCGTACAGACGGTCGCCGGCGTCACCCAAGCCCGGCACGATGTAGCACTTGTCGTTGAGCTTCTCATCGACGGCGCACAGCACCAGCTTGAACTTGATGGACGGGTCGAGGTTTTCCTCAACGAACTTCAGACCTTCCGGAGCGCCCAGAATGCACACTGCGGTGATGTCCTTCGCACCGCGCTCGGCCAGATAGTGGGTGGCCGCAACGAGCGTGCCGCCGGTGGCGAGCATCGGGTCGATCAGGAAGCACTGACGGCCGGTGAGATCCTCCGGCAGACGGTTCGCGTACGTGATCTGCTGGGTCGGGTTCTCCTCGTCGCGCTTCATGCCGAGGAAGCCGACTTCAGCGGACGGAATCATCTTGGTCATGCCGTCCAGCATGCCCAGACCCGCGCGCAGCACCGGCACGATAATCGGAGCCGGGGCGGCGATGTGCTTGCCGATCATCGGAGCCACCGGGGTTTCGATGGGCTTGTCCACGACTTCGATGTCGCGGGTGGCTTCGTAGGCCTCGAGCATCACGAGTTCGGAAACGAGCTCGCGGAACGTGGAGGACGGAGTGTTCTTGTCGCGAAGAACGGTGAGCTTGTGATCCACCAGCGGGTGGTTCAAAACATGAATATCCATGGTTTCTAAGCGTAGTCCATGTATCGGCTGTTCGGCAACGTGCCGGTAGGTCGGTCAAATGAAACCCAGATGAGCGCCGATTGGATGGCAATCGAAAATCGCAAGAAAGCCAGAGAAAAATCAGGAAAACATCAAAAAGAGGAGAAAAGCGCCGAACCACGAAAGCGCCTGTCGGCGCAAAGGCCGCTCGCAGCGGCAAAAAATGGAGCCCGGGGCTATGCATGGCCCGGCGCGAATTCCTATTGTACAGTCGCGCTCGACGCTTCGCAGCGCCGTGTCGCGTGGGGTATGAAACGGGGGAAAATTACGGAAAGCGGCGGTGGAAAGCAGTAGTGGAAAACGACAGTGGAACGGCCTATTCCAATCGTCCGCGCCGCCACAGATTCGCCCCGTGGCGGAAATCCTTGGCCGTGGCGAACAGGTTGCCGGCTGTGTGCATCAGTTTCGCAGCCTTCGCGCGCGCCCGCTTCTCAACGGCCGACGGGCGGCTGCCGGCCGCAGCAGACGCAGCGGAACCGTCGGAAACATCAGATGATCCAGCCTCGCCGGAACCGCCCAGCGAAGCTAGTTTGCGCGCTTCGATACGCAATCCCAACGCAACCACGTCGGTGAAGGCGGCGGCCCGCTCAAGTGCCACGGCGAAATCGCCTGTAAACGCGCCGGCCAAAATCGAATCGGCGGTACGTGCGATGTCGTCTTCCGTCGGTGCCTGGTCCACGCCGGCAATCGCGGAAGCGGTGGTGGCGACGGGCTCGCCGACGCGCCACAGTTGCGCGATCGATTCGCGGTTCTTCCGCATCCACGTACGCAGCAGATACAGTCGCCACAGAATGCCCGGCAGCGAGTCGGGGTCGGCATGGCTCCACAGTTCGGCGATCACGTCCACGCCTTCGCGGTCCACCAGCGTCAGCACGCGTTCCACCAGTTCGGCGTCCTGCGTGTGGTGCACGCGGTCAAGCAGCGCCGCGGCCGACGCATGGCACATTTCGTTGATTTCCGCCGGATCGGCGCCGCCGGCGATATTGTCGGCCATCATCTGGTCGAGCTGGCCGGGGCGTGCCGGACGCGGCGAACCGGTGTTCGTGAAACCGGCGGAACGGCTGGGAACGACTGAACCGGAACCGTAGTGCATGTTAGTAGACAATGGGGGAGACCTTCTGAATGTCGATGATGCTGGGGCCTTGCGGTGTGTCGATGATGAACAGCGACATGGCGGTGCCGGTAGGCATGTATGGCGATTTTGCGATGAGCTGCTTGGCAAGCTGCTTACGCGCGCACAGGCCGCGCAAATGGTCGTACATGCCGCCGATGACCGGCCGGTGCATGCAGATGGCCGTGGTTTCGCGGCTGTTGAGCGTCTGCGTGATCTGCTCGCGGAACGCCAGCCATGAGACCGCCGGATGCTCGGCGAACGCGTCCTCCGTCAACGCGTTGATGTGTTCCATCGGCCGTTCGGTCTGCCAGCTCAGCACCTGCAACGTCTCCTGGCAGCGCAGCCACGGCGAGGTGGCCAGTCGCGTCGGGTTGAAACAGGCGAGCTCGCGGTTGAGGGCAAACGCCATCGCCGCGCCTTTCGGCGTGATTGGACGGTTCGCGTCGGTGCCCTTCCACGACTTGCGCGATTCAGCCTTCGCATGGCGTACGATCAGCAGATTCTGCGCGGTCGCGGCACCCTCCTGCACGCGGTCCACGAACACTGCCAACGTGTCCTTATCGGTCGAATGAGACAGTATTTTGCGCGCCTCACGCACGGAAACCCAGACGATATCGTTGATCTCGCCCACGTCCGCGCGGTGCACCGGGCCGAACGCGTCCAGCAGATGTTCGGCGTCGTCGGCGGAAATCGGCTGCGCCATCCAATACAACGTGTGCTTGGTGTCAGCCGTGCAATCGTGCGAATGCCGGGTCTTCTTGCCCTCTTCGGACAACGGGTATTCGACTTCGCACAGATACGGTCCGAGTTTGACCGGCGACCCCGTCTCTTCGCCGATTTCACGCACCGCCGCATGCCGATGCGTCTCGTTCTGCTCGAGCTTGCCTTTCGGCCAGCTCCAATCGTCATACTTCGGACGGTGCACGATACATACTTCAATGCTGTCGAGCTGTTCCTGCGCAGATTTGCTACTGGCGATCGCAGGATCGTTCGCGATATCGCTGCCCGCCTTCCATCGCCATACGATGCCGCCGGCGGCTTCCACGATGCGTCTCATCTTTTCGCTCATATTGTCCTATTCTAGGCTGGGCCGGGCTGGCGGCGGCGCGTGACGTCCGAACATACAGAAAATGGCCGGGCCCGCAAAGTGCGGAACCGGCCATTCGCCTCGATCGATCAGTGCCTTACCGGTCGACGCGTGTGTTTCTTGATGAGGTATTCCTGGCTGTCGACCAGCGGTCGGCCTTCCTCATCCTTGCAATGGCGCACATAGGTGCCATCGGCCTGCATATGCCAAGACGCGGTGGAATCGGCCATCTGCAGATCGACGTACTTGATGAGCTCGTCGATCTGCTCCGGAGCCACGATGCGGACCAGCGCTTCGACTCGACGGTCGAGGTTGCGGTGCATCAGATCGGCGGAACCAATCCACACTTCCGGACCGGCCGCAGGGCCTTCGCCGATCTGCGGGCCATCGGAGTTGGCGAACGCGTAAATACGGCTGTGCTCAAGGAAACGGCCCAGGATCGAACGCACGCGGATGTTCTCGGAAAGTCCCGGAACGCCCGGCTTGAGCGCGCAGATGCCACGTTCCACGATGTCGATCTTCACGCCGGCCTGGCTTGCACGGTACAGCGCGTCGATGGTCTTCTCGTCGACGATGGAATTGACCTTGATCTTGATCCACGCTTCCTTGCCGGCGCGTGCGGCGTCCTCCTCGCGGCGGATGCGCTGAATCAAGCCGGAACGCACGGTGCGCGGCGCCACCAGCAGACGGTGGAAGCTCGACTTCGGCGCGTAGCCGGACAGCTGGTTGAACAGGCGGGTCATATCCTGACCGACCACCGGATCGCAGGTCAGCAAGCCCAGGTCGGTGTAGATACGTGCGGTCTTCGGATTGTAATTACCGGTGCCCACGTGGCAGTAACGACGCAGGCCGTCGGCTTCCTGACGCACCACAAGGCTCAGCTTGCAGTGGGTCTTCAGGCCGACGATGCCGTACACCACGTGCACGCCCGCGCGTTCCAGCTTGCGTGCCCACGCGATGTTGGCGTCCTCGTCGAAACGCGCCTTGATCTCGACCAGCGCCAGCACCTGCTTGCCCGCGTGCGCGGCGTCGATCAGCGCGTCGATGATCGGCGAATTGCTGGATGTACGGTACAGCGTCTGCTTGATGGCCAGCACCTTCGGATCGGCCGCGGCCTGCGCCAGGAACGCCTGCACGGACGTCGAGAAGGAATCGTACGGGTGGTGCAGCAGGATGTCGCGCTCGCGGATGGCGGCGAAAATGTCCTGCGCACGGGACGATTCGACTTCGGCGATCTGACGATTGGTGGTCGGAATGAACGGACGGTACTTGAGATCCGGACGGTCGATGCCGCCGAGCTCGAACAGCACGGTCGCGTCAAGCGGCGCCGGCAGGCGGTAGACCTCGTCGGCGCTCACGCGCAGCTGGTCGGCGAGCAGCTGGGACAGGAACGGGCTGGTCTCGTCGGAGATCTCCAAACGGATCGGCGGTCCGAAACGACGGCGCAGCAGCTCCTTCTCCATGGCGTTGAGCAGGTTCTCTGCATCATCCTCTTCCACGTCGATATCCTCGTTACGGGTAACGCGGAAGGATCGCGCTTCCTTGATGATCATGCCCGGGAACAGGGATTCCAGGTGCGCGATGATCAGGTTCTCCATGGTGATGAAGCCGTAGCGCACGTTGGTGGCATCGTCGTCGGTCATGTCGTCGACGGGCACGAGACGGTTCAGGTTTCCAGGAATCTTCACGCGAGCGAAGTGGGACTTGCCGGAAGCCGGGTTCTCCACCAGCACGGCGAGGTTGATGGAACCGCCGGAAATGTACGGGAACGGGTGGGCCGGATCCACGGCGAGCGGCGTCAGAACAGGGAACACCTGCTGACGGTAGTAGCGAGACAGGCGCTCCTGTTCGGCGGCGGTGAGCTTGTCCCAGCTCAGCAGCACGATCTGTTCCTTCGCCAGGTCGGGAAGAATGTGATCGATCATGTAGTGCGCGTGCTCGTCCTGCAGGCGGTGCGCCTGCTCGCTGATGGCGCGCAGCTGCTGCCTTGGGCTCAATCCGGAGGCGGCCGTCACGGCGATGCCGGTGTCGATGCGGCGCTTCAGACCTGCGACGCGAACCATGAAGAACTCGTCGAGGTTGTTCGCGAAGATCGCGGCGAAGCTTGCGCGTTCGATGATCGGCAGATCTTCGTCTTGGGCAAGTTCGAGGACTCGCTTGTTGAACTTCAGCCAGCTCAACTCGCGGTCGAAGAAGCGGTCGTTCGGCAACGGCTCTTCGCCGGCCTGAAGCTCACGCTTGTCGTTTTTATCGGTCTCGGCGATATGCTCAGCTATCTGGCTGCGCAAGATCGCCTTCGAGGGTGCGTCAAAAATCTGTGCCATACTTTCCTACTTTATCCTTAAGTAGCTGGAAATGCTGTAAAAAGCCGGCAAAATTTAGCTGGAGTTAACATTCGTTCGCTCATTGTGCAAATTAGGGTGTCGACACGCCGTGTTTTTGTCGCAAACGCACGCAAACGAACAAACACGCCTTGCGTTTCGCACACGATGGAGCATTTTTATGATTCTTGCGATCGTAAAGCAACAGTTGCGACAAATACGGAACATCAGCCGGTTTCGGTTTGCGATTGCCGGATTGCTGAGCATAATTACGAAGTACAAGAACAACTTAAAGAGCAGAGCCCACAAAGAGTGTATGGCCAAGATAGGTCGTTACGTTGAACGGGCATTGGATAGACTTACCGTTACGACGATGTTGTTGTGCAGAGATTCTGCCCTTAAGGTTCTTGCAAGGAAGGCCCGCTCGGCGGGCCTTCCTTTTTATTTGCCTGTTCTCAGGGAGTTTTTCGGGAAAACGACGGACGCCGATTATCGTCGTTGTGTGGATAACGGTGCATAACACGCCGGGGTTGTGGATAACTCGCGTCCTCCGACCACAGGGCCGGTTCAGCTTGCAATGGTGCTCGCCGAAGCTTTTCAATCGACGGTATGAGTAATGCAACGTCTTTTTCGAATGTTCCTCCGGTGCCGCTGCCGTCGGGCGGGCTGTTGCCGGTCGCCGGCGCGATCGCGCCGCAAGCGTCACCGCCGACACAACGCAGAACCGTCTCTGCGCAACGGTTCTATACGCCGCCGGGATCGAATCGCGGTGGAACGCAACTGGTTGGCGCTGTGCCTGGAACGTATGGCATGGTTGCGCAATGCGGTCGCGCATCGGTGGAGGAACCCTGCGATATGGGCAATGTGGTGGTTATCGACTCCGTGGTGGCCGGAGTGGGCACGAGCACTCTGGCCGCCTTACTGGCCCGCGAGCTGAGCGAACGCGGCCTCAAATGTGTGCTCGTCGACGCCGATCTGCAAGGAGGTGGGCTGGATGTGCTTCTTGGCGTGGAAAACGAGGACGGCTCACGCTTCGGGGAAATCAGCGCTCCGCTTGGCAATATCGACGGCAAAGCGCTACTGCGGGAGCTGCCAATCTGGGATGGTGTGCCATTGCTGGCATGCGATCCTTGGAAAACCGAAAATCCGCAATCGTGGGAAGTGCAAGCGTGCATTCATGCGCTATCGCAGGTGCGAAGCGTGGTCGTCGTCGATATGGGGCAATGGAACGGACTGCAGGATTTGACGGAACTGCGCAAGGCCATCCGCATTACCGTGGTCGAACTGACGGTACTTGGTCTTGCGCGGGCCAAAGCGAATCTGCGGGCGCATTACGGTTCGATCGGAGAACACGATGCCGCAACACAGGAACGGGAGTTTCTCGTAGGCGTGCAACCGCGCGGAACCGTACGCGACCATGGCACGACGGCAATCGAGGAAGCGGCGGAATACCTCGACTGCGATATCACCGCGGTCATCAAACCGGATGCCAAGCTTTGCAGCGAACTCTTGGAAGGGCTTGGACTGTGCAAACCCAATCGTACGAACGCGAAAGCCATCGCAACGTTGGCGGATCTCATTCAGGAAGCGTTGGGAGAAAAGAGCATCAGTCATGGAACTCGGGCCACTTAGCGACATCGCATCCGAGCCGGGCGTCACCGACATCGCGGTAACCTGCGACGGAACGGTGTGGGTGGATCGCGGCCAAGGTATGCGGCCACATGCATTGCGCGTGCCATTCAGCGGTCCCCAAGCCATCCGCGATTTCGCCGTGCGGCTGTGCTCGCAGCTTGGCAGAAGGCTCGACGACGCCTGCCCGATAGCCGACGCCTCCACCGTGGAAGGCGTGCGCGTGCACGCGGTTATCGCACCGCTCGTTCCTCAAGGCGCCGCCATCAGCATACGATTGCCGGACGTTGTTGCGCCCAGTCTGGAATCTTTGGCGGAAAACGGCATGTTTCCAAGCGGATGGATGCCCTTGCTGGAAGGATTCGTGGAACGAAGGGCCAGCGTGCTCGTGACCGGCGGAACCGGAGCAGGCAAAACCACGCTGCTCAAAGCAATGCTTATGCGATGCGCGCCGGGGGAGCGCGTCATCACCGTGGAGGAGGTGCGCGAACTTGGCATGCTCAACCATGCCAACCACGTGTCGCTGGTGACGCGCGGCGCACATGGAAGGCAAGGCGCCATAGGGCTGTCGCAGCTGATATGCGCGACGTTGCGTATGCGCGGACGCATGTGTGGCGATGCAGGGCGGCGAAGTCGTGGATCTGCTGCGCGCGCTG
>ENA-OQNM01000449-OQNM01000449.1-human-gut-metagenome-genome-assembly--contig:-NODE-449-length-15360-cov-3.350883_pt1 | contig 15360 bp, 17 predicted proteins | sample MGYA00242632_ERZ504886 | MGnify/ENA primary metagenome ERZ504886 (study PRJEB26092, sample SAMD00036424) | human gut metagenome | host: Homo sapiens | study: EMG produced TPA metagenomics assembly of... | reverse complement strand
ACGGTCGGCCCGGCGGCAGAGCTGCCGCATCCGATCGATGAAGGCCGGGGTCACGGTAGCGTAAGCCTTGCCGTTGTCGCCCATCACGGGGTCTACCACCTTATAGGCCGAGGGCCAGAGGTCAAAGGCCTTTTCGGCCAGCGCGGCCTGCTCCTCGCCTCCGAGGTAGCCGGTGTAAATGCAGTCGAAGCTCAGCCCCAGCTCCCGGTAATGTTCCAGTGCGGCCTCGCCGTAGGCGCAGCCGTCCAGACGGGCCGGTGTCCCGAAGCCGCCGGTGTGGGTGGAGAGCACCACCGTGGGCAGTGCCACCGGCTGGACGCCCATGACGCTGAGCACCGGCAGGATGACCGCCAGACTGCAGCGCCCCACACCGGAAAGGTCATGGATGCAGAGAACTTTTTTCGGTTCCGTTATCTTCAGCAAAAAAGAAGCCTCCTTCGCAGAATATGCCTTTTCCCATAAACCAAGCCAGCCCATAACCGGCCCAGTTTATCAGCATATGATACAGTATACCACATTTTCCTGAACAAAAAAAGCGTATAGTGAATCCTTTGGCGGAAATACTATCCTCGCAGCCCAAAAATTTTGATTCGAAGGGAGTGCCTCCTATGAAAAACGAACACACAAGCTCCACTGCCCCGCTCCTGATCGGCATGGCCGCCGGTGCCGCACTGGGTGCCGCCGGCGTCATGGCCACCAACACGAGCCAGCGCCAGATGCGCCGCACCGCCCGCAAGATCGCCAAGGGTGCCGAGCACGCCGTGAGCCAGCTGGACAAGATGGTGGGCGACTTCGTGGAGCACAAGATGGAGGGCTGACGGCCCCCGCATCGCGCAGAAAGGCCGGGACAGAGGGTTCTCCCCCTGCCCCGGCCTTTTGTTGCAGCAAAAAAGCCAGCAGATAAATCTGCTGGCTCTTGGTCCGAGTGGCGAGAAAGGAGGATTTGTCAACGCGGAAAATTCTTATTCCAACTTGGGTATACTCCTGTTGTGTCCGACATGAACAAAATCGTTCAGAAAGCTGCCGCATTGTCTTTCCCCACATGGACGTTAGCCGTATGAGATATGGATACTGCAGCATTATATAGGGTCAAATACGACAGAAGTCATTGATTTTCTTTGTTTATCTGTGATACCATTCGTTATAAGACCGATGGCGTTGCTCTCTTCGCCTATGGTGGAGACTACAGCTTTCCGAAAAACACAGCGAGGTGACCATTTTTGAAACGTCGAACTTTTCTTGTCTGCACCGCTGCACTTTTTTGCGGTGCGTTTCTGGCAGGGGGCTGCACTCAAAAAACTTCTCTGCCTGTCCTTCAGCAAATCGAATACTCCAATTTGGCAGATTCGGATACACAGGCTCTTCTTTCCAATCTTTTGCAGAATGCCGGCGTATCCGACCTGCGGACACGGACCTTCTTTGATCATGTGCAGAAGTTCAACAATGCTGTGGACCCGGCATGGCTCACCACAGGTTTTGAAACCGCCAAGCCTTTGGATCTGAAATACGATCCTTACTCCATGCAGGACGCATGGACAGAAAAATACGATACCTTCCCCGGCTGGAACTGTCGGATCACCGCTTGTGGGCTGTTCGGTGATTTTATCACCGTCACAGGCAAGGCAGACCTTGACTCAGCCGAGGACACCCTGTTTATGGACTATGAAACACTGGATTCTGACCCAGAATCCCTTTGCGGCGATGAACGGCAAAAGTTTGATGCGCTGTTCGCCCCGGTCAAAACTACCAATACGACCGATATTCCTACCCATTTGAAAACGATTCAGCAGGAATGGAAGAAACGCGGCCTCTCCTTTGTAGAAGATGATAAGATTCGTCTTGTCTCCGTGGTCCTGCATGATCAGTTCTCCGAAACGGACAATTCTCTTATGATCGGTCATGTCGGCGTTATGCTTCCCACATCGGATGCGGTATATTTCGTCGAAAAGGTCGCTTTTCAGGAGCCGTATCGCTTATTGAAGTTCAAAAATCGAACCGAGTTGAGCGATTATCTGATGCTGAAATACGACAACTCGTGGGGACAGGATACTGCCCACACCTTTATTCTGGAAAATTCAGACCTGATGGACGGCTGGCGTATTCTCGAAGAACCGGAAAACGCAAGCTAAAAGCATCCAATTCATTGGGAGCCGTTCGGTCTGACAGCTCACTCGCCCTCTGATACCAAAAAGACGCTGCAGCCTCTCGCCCAGAGGCGGCAGCGTCCTTTTTATCTCGGAATGTTTTGTTCGCAGGGGAACTCCGGGCTTATGACAGGGTATGTATAATGTGCAGAGCCATATTAGCATTTTCTTTGTCCACAAACACCTCTGTGACATACTGCGGTTTTATGCCGAGGGTTCCAATTCTTGCTTGATCAAATGTGTTACGTCGATTGACATCTTTAGTTTTGCAATAGAACTTGATTCCCGCAGCCGCCAACGCATCCGTGATGCGATTGCATTGGTAAGGGTCAGAAACTGTTGCAATTAGCGATTTGAAAAAATGCTCTAACATAAAGAGACCTCCTCGTATACACTCTAATCTCGTACAAAGCCATCCGGCACATAATGGTCGCTGTATCCATTCGGAAGTTTCTCCAACGGTTCGCCGTCCACTTGATACTTCAGCTGCATCTTATTTCACAGCCTGTTTCAGCCGCTCCAGATCATCCGCATCCGGATGAGAAAGAGCCTTGTCGAAATTCTCGATCATTGCGTCCAGATTGGGCAGATGAAGTGGCTGCTTTTTCATGTTCTCATATCGCTGGCGTACCAACATCGGCATCTTCCCCTGACACATGAAGCTGCCGATCACCGTGTTGCTGCTGTGCAGATCTTTTTGCACGGTTTTCAGGATCTTGTTAAAATATTCTTCGCTGCCGCCAAAACCAGCGGTACCAAACAAAACACCTGCTTTCCCCGCAGCTGCTTCAAAAAGACCGAAGAACTCTCATCTGCTTTTCCCTTATCCGTCCAGAAACCCACATAAAGGGTGTCCGCTTCCATGGCGGCAGGGTTCGGGTTGCCAAAATAACAGCACTCTGCCTGCGGCAGACAGCTGTGCAATGTGTCTGCCAGTAATTCCGTGTTGCCTGTTTTACTGCTGAATACGATTGCGTAACTCATAGCTTCTCCTTTGGAGCCGTTGGCTCTCTGATGTTATTTGGATTCTATAATATTTTCAAATGAAACGCAAGAGATTCGGGCAACTTGCGTAATGAGAATTCCAGTCTGAAGTGCGCAGCAGATTGGTCGCGCCCACACAAAACAAGCAAGATGGGAGAAAGCACAATGACTGAGAAGCGTTATCTGAAGTGGTATAATAAAGTCGGCTATGGTTCAGGCGATATTGCGGGCAACGTGCTGAATGCTCATGCAAGTTTCCGTACTTACGCATCCCGCGAAGAATATCGGACAGGCTCCTCCTCTTTGGCGATGAAGCTGGACGGCATCTGGAAATTCGCCTATGCAAAGAACCACACCAGTGCCATCCCCGGCTTTGAAAAGACGGATTACGATTGCAGCGGCTGGGATGACATTCATGTTCCGGCACACATCCAGATGGAGGGCTACGACATTCCCCAGTACGCGAATATTCAGTATCCGTGGGATGGCCGTGAAGAAGTACAGCCGGCGAGATCCCGCAGCGGTTCAATCCGGTGGCAAGCTATGTGAAATACTTCGAGCTGCCGGAATCCATGCAGGGCAAGCCCGTCCACATCGAGTTCGAGGGTGTGGAAAGCGGCATGGCTCTTTGGCTGAACGGGTCTTATGTGGGTTACACCGAGGACAGCTTCTCCGCACACGCATTCGATCTGACTCCCTATCTCCAGCCGGGCGTGAACAAACTTGCCGTGCAGGTGTTCAAGTGGACTTCCTCCAGCTGGTGCGAAGATCAGGACTTCTTCCGCTTCTCCGGCATCTTCCGCAGCGTGTGGCTGTACGCCATCCCCACCGTGCATCTGGAAGATGTATCCGTCAGAACGCTGTTTGCCGGGGATGATTTCGCTCATTCCACGCTGGAAGTTGCACTGCAGGTGGAGGGTAAGGGCGCAGCCCGTCTGACCCTGCGCCGCAGTGAACTGGAAGTGTTCTCCGAAAAAATCGCACTGAACGGCGGCTCTGCTCTGTTCAGCCATGCGGTGGAGAACCCCCACCTGTGGAGTGCAGAGGACCCGGCTCTGTATGAACTGGAAATCGAGCTGCTGGACGATGCAGGCCATCTGGTAGAGGTGACCGGGCAGAAAGTCGGTTTCCGCAAGTTCGAGCTGAAGAACGATCGGATGCTGCTCAACGGCAGGCGCATCGTGTTCAAGGGTGCCAACCGTCATGAGTTCAGCTCCATTACGGGTCGTGCTGTGGGCGTACACACCCATGAGGAACTGCTTCGGGACATCATCACTATGAAGCAGAACAACATCAATGCCATCCGCACCAGCCATTACCAGAATCAGGATGCACTGTACGACCTGTGCGACGAGTATGGTCTGTATCTGATCGCAGAGAACAATCTGGAATCCCATGGCACATGGGACATCCATCAGGCGGGCATTCGCGGCATCGAGGGTGTTCTGCCCAATGATAAGCCGGAGTGGAAAGCTGTCTTGTTTGACCGCATGAATTCCACTTACCAGCGTGACAAAAATCATCCTGCTGTTCTGATCTGGTCTCTGGGCAACGAATCGTTTGGCGGTGAGACCCTGCTCCAGATGGCAGAGATGGTCCGCCGCTTTGATGACACCCGTCTGGTGCATTACGAAGGTGTGGTCAATGATCCCCGCTTCCTCGAAACCACCGATATCGAGAGCCATATGTACAGCACGGTGAAGGACATTAAAGAGTATCTGGCACAGGGCGACAAGCGGCCTTATATCGAGTGCGAATACTCTCATGCTATGGGCAACTCCAACGGTGCTTTGCACAAGTACACGGAACTTGCCGACCAGAAGGACTGCGGCTATCAGGGCGGCTTCATCTGGGATTACATCGACCAGTCCATCTGGAAAAAAGACCGCTACGGCAAGTGGTTCCAAGCCTACGGCGGCGACTTCGGTGAGCGTCCTACCGACTATAATTTCAGCGGAAACGGCATTGCCTACGGTGGTGACCGTGCTCCTTCTCCCAAGATGCAGGAGGTCAAGTTCTGCTATCAGAACATCGCCGTTTCCATCGACAACTCTGGCTTCGAAGTCTGGAATAAGAACCTGTTCACCTCTACGGATGCTTTCGACTGCGTTGCACTGCTGCATCGTGATGGAAAGTTGTATCAGCAGCAGGAACTGACCAATATTGATGTTGCTCCCGAAGAGCGTTCCAGCTTCCCGCTGCCGTTTATGGTCCCTGCGCTCCCCGGTGAATATGCGGTGACCATCAGCTTCCGTTTGAAGGCGGACACCAGCTGGGCAAAGAAGGGCCATGAAGTCGCCTTTGGACAGGGTGTGATCGCTGTGGTCCGTTCCATTCCCAGCAAGAAGGTCACGCCGTTTACCGTTACGCACGGTACACACAACATCGGTGTCCGGGGTGAGAATTTCGATGTTTTGTTCTCCGATCTGAATGGCGGCTTGACTTCCTACCGCTATGCCGGCAAGGAGATGATTCAGGAGATCCCCCGTCCCAACTTCTGGCGCGCTCCCACCGACAACGACTGCGGCAACAACATGGGCGGTGTTCGCGGTCAGTGGAAGCTGGCAAGCCTGTACGCTACCGCCAAGGGCATCGGCAAGGAGATTCCGTCTGTTCATGGCGGCACCATCCTCCAGAACCCCACCTGCGAGGTGGAAGCCGACAGCGTGGTCGTGACCTATCTCTATAACCTCCAGACTAGCCCCGCAGCAGAGTGCAGCCTGCAGTACCGTGTGTTCGGTGATGGCCGCATCCAGACCACCCTGCACTATGACCCGGTGGAAGGACTTGCAGCAATGCCGGAGTTCGGCGTACTGTTCAAGATCGACGCTGACTACGACACGGTGGAGTGGTACGGAAACGGCCCTGCGGAGACCTACTGGGATCGTCAGCATGGTGCAAAGCTGGGCATTTACCAGAACAAGGTCGCAGACAACATGGCACAGTACCTTGTGCCGCAGGAGTGCGGTGCAAAGACCGCTGTGCGCTGGGCAAAGGTAGTGGACCGCAAGGGTCGCGGGCTGCTGTTTACCGCAGATGCCGCAAAGCCCATGTTCTTCTCTGCGCTGCCCTACACTCCCCATGAAATGGAAAGTGCCAAGCACCCCTACGAGCTGCCCCCGGTCCATTACACGGTCATCCGTGCTATGGGCGAGCAGATGGGCGTTGGCGGCGATGACAGCTGGGGTGCCAATGTCCACCCGGAGTATATTCCTGATGTGACCAAGCCTGTGGAGTTCACCTTTACGTTCCGTGGCATCTGATGATTGGCCGCAAATGAGGTGTTCTCCAAACTTTCTTTAACGTATTGAAGTATACAAAAATAATAAATCGGGTGCATTGCACCCTGAATATGGACTGTTCGCACCGAGCAACGGGCCATTGCCACATGGCAATGTATGAAACGTAGCACCAAATGGCCGGGCAGCAGCGTGACTGAAAGATCTCCAATCTTTCGGTCGGCTGTTGTCCGGCTATTTTTATAGCTTTAGATGGCCTTCTCCCGAAAAGGAGCAGGTTTTATGTTTGCCCTCTTTTCATGGCTGCCCCAAGCGGCGAAATATCCGTAGTGTCTCCAAATTTTCGGCATTTCACATTTTATCGAAAATTTTGAGGTTACACATAGGCTCTCGCATTCTTCACTACGAGTTGGTCACTGGTGAAAGTGTCAATATTACTGTTTCTGCCGAGATTGCGGAGGTTATCTACGATTCCCGCCGCATGGAATACGCCAGCAACGAGCGTTCACGCTATCATACGGCTTTTTCTTTGGATTCCGAGGATTACGAGGGAACAAACCTAGTTTCCGAGAAAACCCCGGATGATTTGATGGCGGAACTGGAAAATCGGGAGCATCTGCTTGACTGCCTTGCACATTTACCATCAATCGTTCAGGCAGAGCAGATTTTTACCGTAGACAAGAGCAGGGTGCTGAAATATCTCGGACACCTCACCCCGGAAGAAATGAGCCGGGTGGATGATGCTGTCCGTGCCAGTCTCGCCCTGAACCCGATGGGGAGCATTCAGCGGCTTCCACCCATCATCCGCTCTACGGCGGCTTACGCGCCGCCTGAGGTGGTTGACGGCAAGCCGCCCATATCTATCCCTACACACCCATCAAATCGTCCTTTGAGGACGCTGGGAGCGTCGAGGACATGATGCTGTACACCGAGTTGGAAGCTGCGGTACACGCAATGATCCAGCGGCTGGAATACAGCTTCACATTTAACCCCAGCTGCTCACCATCCCGAAGCGTAAGCATCAGGTTGCTGAAACCCTTGAAGAAGCCGAAAAGACCGCATAACGACAGGCACTTGTAAGCCATCAACCATCCGCCAGCAGCAAGAGCAGGGCGGAAAGCATCCGCGCCCTTGCGCCTGATATGAAATTGGAACTTTGATTTTCTCGCCCGGCTTTGCCACGGTGGGACGATCAAAGGAGCGTGCGTTTGAACAAAAAGAAAAAGTCCACAAACACTTCCCCTTATCCCGATGAAGTCATCGACCGTCTGGCACGGGCATTCTACCCGGCCATCCTTGCCTGCTGGAACAGCGAGGCGGGCAAAGAGAATTTGCTGCATGGCAGGCGGAGCAGGCTCATCACACCCCCAGCAAAGAAAACAGAGCGTTCCCGACGGGGAACGCCCTGTTGTACATATCGCTATTGTCTGTGGTCTTAATCGCAAGTTTTACAAGCAGTGCAATTCTCAACAACTTGTTTGCGATATGCAATTCACGGTTGTTGCCAACGAATCAAATCGTGAATTGCGATGGCAGGGTGCGTCCTATTCAGGGGCGCACCCTTTTTTACTATGCTTCATCATTTTCTGCGCGCAGCATCCGGTATCCGACACCAACATGAGTCTGGATCAGATGCGGCGCATCCGGGTATCGTTCCAATTTTTTGCGCAGAGACGCCATATAAACGCGCAAGGATGCAATGTCATTTTCCTGCGTACTGCCCCATACTTTCTGCGTGAGGGAGGTATGCGTCAGCACTTTGCCCACATTATGCGCCAGCACACACAGCAGTTTATACTCGATGGGGGTCAAATGCAATTCATTCTCGCTCAACCAGACGCAGCCTGCCGAGAAGTCGATCTTCAAAGGACCATTGACAAAAACCGGACTATTTATGCCGTCAGAAGCCAGCAGATTCAATCGGCGCTGCGTTACACGCAGTCTTGCCAGCAACTCATCCACGGAAAACGGCTTTGTCAGATAATCGTCTGCGCCGTTGTCCAGTGCCTCGATCTTATCAGAATCCTCGCTCCGGGCACTCAGGACGATGATGGGCAGGTTCGACCATGTGCGGACGCTGCGGATGACCTCGATGCCGTCTATATCGGGCAACCCAAGATCCAGCAGCATGATGTCCGGGTTGTGGCTGGTAGTCATCATGATCGCCGTTTCCCCATTGGAAGCAGTCAGATATTTATAGCCGTGGGTCTTCAGGGTCGTTGTGATCAGACACCGTACAGGAACATCATCCTCTACGACCAGAATGGTCGGCTTATTCATGAATATTCACCTCACTTTGCGGCAATGCAAAGGAAAAGACACTGCCATTGGGAATGTTGTCACGCAGGGTCAATGTTCCGCCGTGAGCCGTCAGGATCGCTCGGCAGAGGGGCAAACCCAGTCCAAGGCTGCGGTGGCTGTCTGCGATGCGGCTCTGCCCGGTATAAAACATCTCGAACACCTGTGCTTTTGCGCGATCCGGAATGCCGGGACCGTTATCCGCTACTTCCACTACGACCTGATGGTCTTTCCGGTAAGCCGAGATTCGAATGACCGAACCCACGGGGGTGTATTTGATGGCGTTATCCACCAGATTGACAACGACCTGCATGATCAGCCGTGCATCCACATTGACCAGGAGGATCTCGTCCCCATACTGTGTTGTGATGGTGTGTTCGCAGCTTTTCCGGTTGACATGATGCAGTGCTTCTTCGATCATTTCGTCCATCAGCTGCGGCGAGATCTGCAGATTCATCCGCCCATCTTCAATGCGAGTGATGGAAAGCAGATTTTCCACCAGACCGATCAGCCATTGTGCATCATCAAAAATATCGGTGCAGATCTTGTTCCGGGTCTCTGTATCCAGCGTTTCTCCGTTGGAAAGCAGATTGCTGGCGTTGCCGGAAATGGAGGTCAGCGGGGTGCGCAGATCATGGGAGATCGTGCGCAGCAGGTTTGCCCGCAGCTCTTCATTTTTTGCCTGCACGGTTGCCTGCTCTTTTTCCAGTGCGTTTCTGCGGTTTTCGATGGCCAGCGCACCTTCGCCCAGAATGGAGAGCAGCACACTGTTTTCAAAGGCATCCAGCGGTTTTTCGGACAGATCGATCCCGATCACTCCAAACACGCCGCCTCCGGTCCGAAGTGCAAGATAAAGTCCCTTTGCGTCCGGGTAGCTATCCGTGCCTGCACCGGAACGCTTTTTGTTGGCAAACGTCCAATTTGCTGCATCACGTTCTTCCGGTGCAGAAAAGATGTTTTGCGCCGTTTCCCCGTCAACCCCAAAAAACTGTTCTGAACCAAGATTTCCGTTTTGTTCCGGGTAGACGATCAGGCTCCGGTTCAGCAGCTTCATCAACTGGGACGCTGTCTGAGAGAGGATTTCTTCCTCGCTTTTTGCTCTCTGTAAAAGCTGGTTTGTGTCAAACAGTATTTTTGTCCGGAATGCTGCCTGCGCAGACATTTTTGCATGGTCTTTCAACCGTGTTGTCAGGGTGCAGGTAATGATTGCAGAGGTCAGCATCAGGGCAAATGTGACCTGATAACCGGGGTCATACGCATGGAATGTCAGGCGCGGTTCCGTCAAGAAAAAATTGTATAGCGCAACACTGGCAATGGAGCCCAGCACACCGCAGGTGTAACCGCTGGTACACAATGCGGTGAACAGCACCCCCCAGCATATAGAGCATAATAATGTTATAGCGTGCAAAGTCCAGTTGCAAGAAAAAGAAGCCGATGAGCGTAATGCAGCTCAGGATGCCTGCGGTGATCAGCAGATCACAGACAGAGGGTAGAAGCGGACGGGTGAACAGCTTTCTTCCGGAGTCATAGCCAGTCTCTGCAGAAGCATCCGGGATGATGTAAATATCCAGATTAGGCGCAGTCATCGTCAATTTTTCAGTCAGTGACGGTCCACTCCAGAAATGACGGCGATGTACGCTGGAGCGCCCCAGCACGATTTTTGTAATGCCGGAGATGCGGGCAAACTCTGCGATTTGCTGCGGAATGTCATCTCCGTAGATCGTAGAAATGTCGGCACCTGCCTGCTCTGCCATACGAATGTGCTGCTGCAAGCGCCGACGGTCTTCTTTTCCCATCTGATCCGAATCCGGAGTCCGGACATACAGAGCTGTAAAGGTCCCTCCAAACGCCTTTGCCATCGTTGCCGCCGTCCGCACGATCTTTGCATTGGAAGGAGAGGACGACAGACACGCCAGAATATGTTCAGTGGGTGGGTCGTTCCGATTCATAAAGATCACCTGCCTTGCCCACAGTATAGCACAATTTGATGGTCACGACCACCAGCCACGTCTTTTTCCTTCTTGGCGAATGATCTCCTTTCGTATGTGATCCAGCGCATCTGCTGCCCGGAAACCACTCAACATGACTCCAAGAACCATCAACAGCAAAACGACATCCATACGATCCGTCCTATCTTTTCAGAGCCGGAAACACTTCTGAATCGATGCGTATTTTCCCAAAACCAGCATACTTTCATCCCGGCACAGCTGCGTATCCGGCGTGATGTTCATATCGAGCTTTCCGTCTTTTTTCAGCGCAAGAATATTGATGTTATACTTTTTTCGGATATTGATCTCACCGATCGTGCGATCCATCCATTCCGGCGGAATGGTCACTTCCATGATGGCGTGGTCGTCCTGCAGCTCGATATAATCAAGAATGTGTTCGGAGCTGTATCGGATCGCTGCCCACTTTGCCAGCTGCTTTTCCGGGTAGACCACTTCATCTGCACCGTTGCGCAGCAAAAACTTGGCTTGTACATCCCGCTCTGCACGCGAGACCACAAGCTTTGCGCCCAGCTCCTTGAGCAGCGATGTTGTTTCCAACGAACTCTGAAAATTGCCGCCGATGGTTACGATGCACACATCAAAATTGCCAACACCAAGGGAGCGCAGAAAGTATTCGCTGGTGCTGTCACCGATCTGTGCATTCGTCACATAGGAAAGCACGGCGTTCACACGGTCTTCGTTGCTGTCGATTGCCATGACCTGATGACCCAGTTCATTCAGTTCCCGTGCAATATGGCGGCCAAAACGGCCGAGCCCAATCAAAAGAATCGATTTCATACTTGTCTCCTTTATCCGATTGCGATTTTCTCCTGCGGCAGACGAGAGTGGGCAGGGCTGCTGCCAAATGCCGCATAGATCAACGTCAATCCGCCAACACGTCCCAAAAACATCAGTGCGATCAGCACCCCCTGCGAAAGGATCCCCAGCTGCGGCGTGATACCCAATGTCAGACCTACCGTTGCCACGGCCGAAGCAGTCTCATACAAACAGACCGACATCGGCAGCTGCTCTGCCGTAGCAATGACAAAGGCTCCGAGGAAGAACAGCGTCAAATACATCCCTGCAATCGTGGCAGCATTCTTGACCGCGGAACCATCTATGCGCCGCCCGAAAAATTCGGCATCTTCTCTGCGGCGGAAGGTCGCCCACATATTGGCCAGCAGAACGGCAAATGTTGTGGTTTTCATGCCGCCTGCCGTAGAGCCGGGCGAACCGCCCAACAGCATCAGAACCACCATCAACGCCTGGGAGGGGCTGCCCATTGCAGCAAGATCAGCGGTGTTAAAACCGGCAGTACGGGGTGTAACGGATTGGAACATCGACAATAAAATGCGCTGCCGGGCAGAGCCTGCCGTGAACTCGAAGCAATAAAAGTACAGCGTCGGCAGTACCAGAAGAAACGCCGTTGTGACAAGGATCACCTTGCTCTGCATCCGGTAACGGTGAAGCTCAAGGCGGTATGTACAAATATCCTCCCATGTCAGAAAGCCAAGTCCGCCAAAGACGATCAGGGCTGCGATCACTGTGGTAAGCAATGGGTCACCTGCATACCGTGTCAGCGAAACAAATTTTGCACCCTCTGTTCCCAGCAGGTCAAAACCGGCATTGCAGAACGCCGAAATGGAATGAAACAGCGCGTACCAAATCCCGCGCAAACCATAATCGGCGCAGAACGTCGGCAGCAGCAGTGCAGCACCGACCAATTCAAACAGGGCGGTGATCCGCAGAATAAAGCCTGTCAGCCGCACGATGCCGCCCATCTGCGGGGCAGCCGTAGCTTCCTGCATCGTGCTGCGCTGCTTGAGGGAGATCTTTCGCCCGGAAAGCAGCGCAAAGGCAGCGCCCACTGTAATGACGCCCAATCCTCCGATCTGGATCAGAAGAAGGATCACGCTCTGCCCGAATGCCGACCAGTAGCTGCCGGTATCTTGAACCACCAGTCCGGTCACACAAAGGGCAGAAGTGGAGGTAAACAGTGCCTCATGGAACGGTGTAACGCACCGCTGCTGTGCAGCAATCGGAAGCATCAGAAGTAATGCCCCCACCAGATCAACTGCCGCAAAACCTGCAATAATGACCTGAAAAGAAGAAAAACGGTGCTGCCTGTAACGAGGATATTGAATCATAAAAGCTCCTTTACCTGTCCGTGTATATAAAGTTTAGCATGGAATAGATAAAGGAGCTGTAAAGAAAATTGTAGAAATATAAAGATTCCATTAAAATTGATCAGTCAACACTAAATAACAAATGCCGGACATCACCAGCTCAAAAAAGCGGTAATGGCCAGCATTCATTAGAAAACAAATAATCCGAACCCATCTCCTATCGGAAACAAGTTCGGATTATTTTTGTTTGGTCCGAGTGGCGAGAATCGAACTCACGGCCTCTTGAACCCCATTCAAGCGCGCTACCAAAACTGCGCTACACCCGGATATTTGTTGTGGCTCATCGCTCACAGCTCCATTAGTATACCCGCTGCAGGCCGTTTTGTCAAGCGCTTTTTTTATTTTTCTTGGATTTTTTCTGGATTTTTCGCTCATCGTCCAGAAGCTCTCGATGGTGCGTCCATTTCATTTTCGGTGACTGCCATTGCCACGGCAAAGACGCTGTGGGCGCCCGCATCCAGCAGTGCCTGCGCACAGGCTGCGGCGGTAGCGCCGGTGGTGATGACGTCATCCACCAGCAGCACCCGCTTCCCTTCCACGAGCTCCGGCTCCTGCGCCCGGAAGGCACCGGCCGCATTTGCCAGACGCTCGTCCAGCGAGAGTCCTGCCTGATGGCGTCCGGCCCGGACGCGGCAGAGCGCCTTTGGTAGCAGCGGGAGGCCCAGTGCATGGGCCAGAGGCTGCGCCATCCGTTCCGGCACATTGTAGCCGCGCCGGCGGCTGGTGGCAGGCACCGGAACGATGCAGTCGTAACCGATGGCCGCACCGGAGACCAGACCCGGCACCGGCTCTGCAAAGTGCATCTCCACTTCTGCTCCGAACAGCCGGGCCGTCATCTCCACGCCAAGCTCCACCGCCGTCCAGCTTTCGCCTTCGTATTTGGCGCGGAGGATGGCGCTGCGGACGACGCCCTCGTACCGGTAGGGCGCAGCCGCCCCGTCCAGAGCGCCCAGATAGTGGCGGCTCGCGTCCAGCCGCATGACCGGGCTGCGGCGCAGCTCTTCCAGCCGCGGTGTACACACCTCACAGAACGGCAGCGTTCCCAGCACCCTGCGGCAGCAGGGACACCGCCTCGGGAAAAGCAGCTGGCGCATCTGCCGGGCAAGCTGCGCGGGGCAGCTGTAGTAGCCCGTCATCAGTCTTTCTTGACGGCGACGATGATACGCACCTTTTTGCCAGCCGCGCAGCCAAAGTTGTCGTACCAGCCGGTAAGGTAGTAATCATCGGAGTTGACGGAAGTGAGCTTGGTGTAGTAATACTGGCCCTTGTACCACAGGTAGACCTGCGTATCATCGGCCATTTCAACCCTTTCGCCCTTGGAGGAAAGGACGCTGGCCGCACCCACCTTGTCGATCTTCATGGGCATCAGCTGCACCATATTGCGGACAGCGCCGGTCGTCTCCTGGCAGACCGCGATGCCGCCGGCCAGCACAGGATACTTGATGGAAGTGCTCAGACTAACCTGCTGGCCGCTGACGTAGCCGATATAGGTCGCACCGCTGCCGATGAAGTTGAATATCTGGCTGACGGGAGTGCCGGTGATCTTGGCGATCTGCTGGAAGCCGAGGCCCAGAAGTGCGCCGGTGTTGCTGGTCAGGCGTTCCCACGCGGTGCTGAGGATGTCGCCGGAGATAACGCCCCACAGGATCTCTGTGGTGGTGGGTACCATGATGCTCTTCACCTGACTGACGACTGCATCGGTATCAATGGTGCCGTCGCCCGGCTGAGCCTTGATGGCGCTGAGAAGGGTGCTGTAGTTCGTGGCGACGTTCTTCACATCGTCCAGCACACCGTAGTACCACAAGTCACCGGTCACATCGTTCAGGATGAGCTTGTCGATCTGCCCCTGCGGGTTGGTGGTGTAGTAGCGGACATCGGAAGCCTTTAAGTTTACCCCCGATAGGCGGCTGGGACGAACCGTCCCAGCCACACCCCCTGTACTCGTATCAAGGATCTGCACGTCATCCGCCAGAGCCCTATCGCCCAGCGCGGTGGCGTTCTCGTTCACAGTGCCGCTGACGGAGCGCTCATCGATCGTTTCCACGCTCTCGCCTTCGGGGCTGACCCGCACTTCCACCAGCCAGCCGGTGGGAAAGTTCAGGCTTTTGTCTACGTTCACCTCGCGGGCAAGGCCGTCGGTACACAGGACCTTGACGGTCTGAAGCACATCGGCGCTGTTGTCCTCGTCGATGAGGTTGCGGGAAGCCGACTGCACCACGCCGTAAAAGACCTCGTCGGCCTCCTCGCCGGTGATGATGCCTGCGGCCACATTGTTCATGCCCAGCAGCAGAGTGACCACCTGGCCGACACCGCCGCCGTTGAGGGAGGACACCTGGGAAGCAATGGCCGTGCTGCCCAGCGTGTAGGACGTGCCTGCCACCGTAATGGAAGCGGGAGCGCTGGCCGTGGGAGACACCTCGGTGATGCGGCCTGCGGCACGGCGGGTATAGACCCACAGGGTCTTGAGGCTCTCGCTGTAGTAGTAGACGTCGTATTTGTTCTAGCTCTGCGGAGCCGGAGA
>ENA-OQNM01000447-OQNM01000447.1-human-gut-metagenome-genome-assembly--contig:-NODE-447-length-15417-cov-2.818182_pt1 | contig 15417 bp, 14 predicted proteins | sample MGYA00242632_ERZ504886 | MGnify/ENA primary metagenome ERZ504886 (study PRJEB26092, sample SAMD00036424) | human gut metagenome | host: Homo sapiens | study: EMG produced TPA metagenomics assembly of... | reverse complement strand
AATGCGGCGGTCACGGCCAGATGGCCGCCGCTGACCGCCATGAGATGCACGATTCCGGACCTTTGGAACGCGTCCTCCACCTGTGCGGCGTATGTGGAATCGATGTCGGCGCCATCGCCTTCGGCCGGCACGTAGTCCTGTCCGAGAACACCCAATGTCAGTCCGGGGACGAGCACTTTCCCTTGGTCGGAAAGACGTGCGGTTTGGACGAAGAACGCCTCCTGCATCATGCCGATGGCGCGCATCGGCAGGTTTGGCGGCCTGACGTGTTCGACTGTCGTGACGTCGGTCAGCCACAACGGCATGGCACCGTATCGCGCTTCGGAGATGCGACCCGCGATCTTGTAGGTGCCGTCCTGTTTGAGTTTGCCGCATTCAGGCCGGTCCGCGTATATACGCGCTCGTGCCGAACTGGTTTGCCGTACGCCGTCGATGGTGACCGATGTGATGCGCGCGTCGGCACGGCAGTCGTTCGACCGTCTGTCGGAGATGACGGTCGGCGAGGTGGCGCGCGCCGTGACGACGACGGAAGCGTCGCCTTCCGCGGCCGCCCGAGAAGCCGGGTCGCGCCATTGCAGCAAATCATAGGTCAACGCGCTTGCCGCGCAAACCATCGCAGCGATCGCGCAGACCGTGACGCTCGCATGCCAGAGCGTTATCCGTCGTCGAACGGACGCCGGCAATCGTGGGAAGGGCAGTCCCGCCAGGACCGCCAGCGGTATCATGCAGGTGAGAACGGCCGGCAAAGCGCCGAGCATGCCGTCATGCGACATGCAATATGCGAAGCCGGCGTGCGCGGCCAGACTGGCCGCCCAACCGCATATTGCGGCCGGCAGCAGTCTCCAGTCTCGGCTCCCGCGCTCCCTGGTCAGCCAATCGCGTGTGCCCGTCATCTCACGCACACTTGGTCACGGAACTTCGCCAGAGTCTTCGAACCGATGCCCTTGACTTCCAGAAGCTGGTCGACGTTGTCGAACCGTCCTATCTGTGTTCGATAGTCGAGGATGCGCTGCGCGGTGACCGGTCCGACGCCTTTGAGGGTCTGCAATTCGCCTAGGTCTGCGGTGTTGAGGTCAAGCTGGTTCGATTGCTGCGCTCCGTCTTGCCCGTCATGGCTGTCCGGTGTGGACGCGTCCTGCGTCGGCCCGTTTTCTTGCGGTGCCGGCGTTTGTTCCGTTTGCGGGGCCTGTTGCGGCTGCTGTTGGGCCTGTGAGCGTATCTGCGACCGCGAATGCTGCAGTTCGCTGTAGTGGATCGTCTGTTGGACGAGCATGGTCAGGCTCGCGCACAGCGCGCACGACAAAGTGAGGATCGCCATGAGCGCGTGGAACGGGCGGAACGCCAATCGTGGCCTGTCGCGTTTCGGCCGCTCCCCCTCGTCGGGTTTGTCCGTCGGCCGGACGCCGGCGAGCTCCGCCAATGTCGGTTTCGCGTCATGCGTCTTCCGCTGCGGCATCGGTCGTGCGGGTTCGTGTGATGCGGACGGTTCGTCCGATTGCGCCTCCATGGCCGTAAGGCTGTTGGGTCGGGACGGTTTTTCGGGCATGCCCAATCCCCGCAGCCGCTTCGTGGCGGCCGGCATGCCAGTGCCGCCGTCCGCCGTGTGGATGGCACGGATGGGGTGAGTGCCGCGAAATGCAAATATGCCCATGCATCCAACATTGGAGGATGCATGGGCATACTGTCCAGCCGAAACGGCTCCTGTGGTCGGAGAACGCGGGTTATCCACATTCCTGGCGTGTCGCCATGGTGCGGAAGAACCCGCGTCCTCTTATGCGGGCCGTCTCGTCAGAAGATCATTCCGCGGGAACGATGGAGACGATCTTCGGAGCCTTGACGATGACCTTGCGTGGCTCCTTGCCGCCCAGTCGGTCGGCGACGGCTTCGAGCGCCATCTTCTCCAGCTCCTTCGGATCGATGTCCGGGGAGACCTCGAGCTTGGCGCGCACCTTGCCCTTGATCTGCACGACCGCGGTGACGGAATCCTGTCCGACGTAACGTTCGTCGGCCTTCGGCCAGTCGGCGTGCGCCAGGGATTCGGTGTGGCCGAGCTTGCTCCACAGTTCCTCGCAGATGTGCGGGGCGATCGGAGAGAGCATCAGGATCAGCGGTTCGACGGCGGCGCGCGGCACGGCGTCGAGGCTGGTCAGATGGTTGTTGAGCACGATGAGCTTGGCGATGGCCGTGTTCGGACGCATGGCCTCCATCTCGACGGTCACGTCGGCGATCGTGTTGTTAAGCAGCTTCAGCGTCTTCGTGTCAAGCTCGCCGTCGGTGACGCGCACCTCGCCGGTGGTCTCGTCGATGACGTTACGCCACAGGCGCTGCAGGAAACGCATGGAGCCGACCACGTTGCGGGTGTTCCATGGACGGGATTCGGCCAGCGGGCCCATGCCCATCTCGTACAGGCGGAAGGTGTCCGCGCCGTAGTTCTCATACATGTCGTCAGGCGTGATGATGTTCTTCAGGCTCTTGCCCATCTTGCCGAACTCGCGGTTGGCATGCTGGCCGTTCCATGTGAACGTCGGCTCGCCGTTGGCGTCGGCGGGACCTTCCACCACTTCGGCGGCCGGCACGTACTGGCCGCGGTCGTCGGTGTAGGCGTATGCCTGGATCATGCCCTGGTTGAACAGCTTGTGGAACGGTTCCATGGAGTCGACGTAGCCGAGGTCGAACAGCACCTTGTGCCAGAAGCGGGAGTACAGCAGGTGCAGCACGGCGTGTTCGACGCCGCCGATGTACAGGTCCACGCCGCCGGACTTGCCGGCGGTCTTGTTGTGGTCCGGACCCGATCCAGTAGTCGAACTCGTCCTTCTCCACCATGTGCTTGGTGTCGGTCGGGTCGATGTAACGCATGTAGTACCAGCAGGAGCCGGCCCAGTTCGGCATGGTGTTGGTGTCGCGGTAGTAGGTCTTCTTGCCGTCGCCCAAGTCGAGCTCGACCTTGACCCAGTCCTCGTTGCGGCTCAGCGGCGCTTCAGGATTGGATTCGGCGTCTTCCGGATCGAAAGTCTTCGGGCTGTAGTCCGGCACGTCCGGCAGGTTGATCGGCAGCTGGTCGTCCGGCAACAGATGCGGGGTGCCATCTTCGCCGTAGACGATCGGGAACGGCTCGCCCCAGTAACGCTGGCGGCTGAACAGCCAGTCGCGCAGACGGTAGCTGACCGTGCCCTTGCCGACACCAGCTTCTTCCAGCCATGCGTTCACCTTGTCGATGGCTTCGTCCACGCGCAGTCCATTGAGGCTCAACGCGTCGCCCTTGGCACGGGTGGCGTCCACAGCGGAGTTGATGACGATGCCGTCGTGGGAGACGAACGGAGCCTTGCCCTCATAGTTGGCCAGATCGTCGCCGGATTCCGGCAGCGGCTGCACGGTGTAGGTGACCGGCAGACCGAACTTGACCGCGAAATCGTAATCACGCTGGTCGCCACCCGGCACGGCCATGATGGCGCCGGTGCCGTAATCCATAAGCACATAGTCTGCGGTGAACAGCGGCAGCTTGGCTCCGGTGATCGGGTTGATGGCGTACAGGCCGGTGAACAGGCCGGTCTTCTCGCCCGCCTCGTCCACGCGGTCCTTGGCGGTCTTGGCTTCGGCGGCCAGACGGTACGCCTTCACGGCCTCGACCGGGGTGGCGTAGCCGCCCTTCCAATCCTCGGGGGTTTCCGCCGGCCATTCTTCCGGAACGTTCTCAAGCAGGTGGTGTTCCGGGGAGACGACTGCGAAGGTGGTGCCGAAGAGGGTGTCGGGACGGGTGGTGTAGATCTCCATGTCCTTGACGCCGTTCGGGGTCTCGACGTCGAAATGCACGGAAGCGCCGTGGGATTCGCCGATCCAGTTGCGCTGCATGAGCTTGACCTTCTCAGGCCAGTCGATGGTGTCGAGGTCTTCGATCAGACGGTGGCCGTATGCGGTGATGCGCATGGACCACTGGCGCAGTTCGCGCTGGAACACCGGGAAGTTGCCGCGTTCGGACTTGCCTTCGGCGGTGACCTCCTCGTTGGCGAGCACGGTACCCAGGCCCGGGCACCAGTTGACCGGGGACTTGGAGATGTAGGCCAGACGAAAGTCGTTGAGCACGTCGGCCTGCTCGGCTTCGCTCAGGTCGGCCCAGGCCTTGCCTTCGAAGCCCGGGATGGCGCGCTTGCCGGATTCGAACTGTTCGACGAGCGTGCTGATCGGACGGGCGCAGCCCCTGGAGCCGGACGGGTTGGTGGCGTCCTCGTCGTACCAGGCGTCGTAGATGCGGGAGAAGATCCACTGGGTCCAACGCACGTAGCCGGGGTCGATGGTGGCGAGGAACGACGGTTGTCGAAGCTCAGGCCCATGCGGTGCAGCTGGCGGCGCATGTTGGCGATGTTCTGTTCGGTGGTAATGCGCGGATGCTGGCCGGTCTGCACGGCATACTGCTCGGCCGGCAGGCCGAAGGCGTCGTAACCCATGGCGTGCAGGACGTTCTCGCCCTTCATGCGGTGGTAGCGGCTCACCACGTCGGAGGCCAGGTAGCCCAGCGGGTGGCCGACGTGCAGGCCCTTGCCGGACGGGTAGGGAAACATGTCCATGGCGAAGTAGGCGGTGCGGCCTTCGGCGTTACGGCCCTTGCCGTCCTTCAAATCGCCGTTGACGTTGGCGGCCCAGAAGGTGCCTTGCTCGTCCCAAATCTTCTGCCACTTGTTTTCGATGTCCTGCGCCAGTGCGGCGTTGTAGCGGAAGTTGGGCTCTTCGGTTTGCGTGCTCTTCTCGTTGTCACTCATAAATCAGCAAGGTAGCCTCGCAACTGGACACGTCGTCAATCGTTATTCAGCATCCGAGACGATGGCTTTGGGGTCACCGTTCAGCGAAACCGTGAGCTTTGTTTGGCTTGTGAACGTATCCTTGGCGGCCGTCCAGCTGCCATCCTCAACCATGTCTTCCAATGCTTCCGCGATTTTCTGCGCCAATTCGGCTGGTGCCTTGACTCACGGCGATGCCATAACCGACCTCGCCCTTGTCCGCAATCACGTCCATATACTGGGGCCCGTTGGCCGCTTGAAGACCGGAAAGCACCGCCATATCGGAGGCTATGGCATCCGCCGACCCTACTTGCACGGCCGTGACGCACTGCGCATAACTGCTGCGCTCCTGAATCCGAGCCTGCGGGTGGTTGCCGCGGAAGATGCCGACTGTCTCGTCACCTTTCACTGCGCACACCGTGCCGTCGCCTACGTCACCCACCGAACCTGCGTCATTGGTGAATCGGCCACGCTCATCCGACCTGACCAGCAAACCGACGCTGGTCGTGAGGTATGGTCCGGCAAAATCAACGATCGCACTGGACCCATCGGTGATAGGCCAAGAGGCGACGACCATGTCGACCTGTCCATTGTCCAGCATGGAGCGCCGGTTTTCGGGGCGAACCTGTTTGAAGACGATCTGCTTGTTCGCATAGCCGAGTTTGGCGGCCACGTATTTGGCGATGGTGATGTCGAAGCCCTGGTATGTGCCGTCATGCCATGCTCCCACCGATGGCTCGTCGGCTGCGACCCCAATGGCGATGGTGGGCCCCTCCGGCGCTCCGGAGACGGTGGTGACTTGAATTTGGCCGCAACCGGCCAGACCGGATAATGGCAATATCACGCCAAAGGCCGCGGCGAATCCTGCCATCAGTCGGGAGCGAAATCCGCGCCGCATCGGACGGCGAGCGCGGAGCATGCTACGGCTGGCGAACGATGACCAGTGGTGCATAACCGTCAAACGCCTTACTTGAACATGCGCGAACGTGTGAGGAACCAGGCAACCGCACCGGAAAGCACCATGGAAATCACGATAATGAGCATGAAACCCCACGGCTTGTCAGTGAACGGCATACCCATCATGCCGCCATCGAAGTTCATGCCGTACATCGAGAAGATCAGGGTCGGGATGGACAGTGTGATGGAGATGATGGTGAAGATGCGCATCACGTTGTTCAGGTTATTGGACACGATCGAGGCGAAAGCGTCGGTCATGTTCGCAAGAACGCCGCTGTAAATGTTGGCCATCTCGATAGCCTGCTTGTTTTCGGTGATGACGTCGTCGAGCAGGTCCTCGTCGTCCGGGTATTGCTTGATGCGTTGCAGGGTGGTGAGCTTCTCCATCACGATTTCGTTCGATTTCAGCGATGTGGTGAAATACACCAAAGTCTTGCTCAGCTCCATGAGCATCACGATCTCGCGGTTCTGCATGGAGTGGCGCAGCTTCAGTTCAAGCTTGTCGCTTTCGCGGTCGATGATGCGCAGGTAACGCAGGTACATCGTGGCGTTGCGGTACAGGATCTGCAGGATGAAGCGCGAACGCATGAAGGTGTTGAAGCCTCGGATCGTGCCTTCCATGAATGGGTGGAGCACGGGCGTGTCCTGCATGCAGACGGTGATGATGAGGTTTTCGGTGACGATGATCGACAGCGGGATGGTCTCGTACCAGTCGCGTCCGCCACGCTCTTCCACGGTGGGAATGTCGACGATGATCATCGTGTAATCGTCTTCGACGTCTACACGTGAACGTTCCTCGTCATCCAAAGGGGCACGCAGGTCGGCCAGGTCGATGCCGGTTTGCGAGGCGACGGTGGCGAGCTCCACATCAGTGGGTTCGCTCAAACATAACCAGGAGCCGTTTTCCGGTTTCTCGATCTGCTCCACTTGGCCATTGATTGAGCTGAAGATTCTCAGCATGTCGTCTCACCCGCCTTCCGCGCTTTCTTACTGTTCTATCGCTGTACGGTTCCAAACCGAGATTAGTCTAGACCCACCGTTCGAATTTGCGAGCGGGGTTTCGCATAGCGACCATCACCAGACGATTGGCTGCCAACTTGGCATGTGCGGTCCTCGCAGATCGGTCGGCCCGTTCTCCCAGTCGGCGCTGTCGGCGATGGCGGGAGCCTTGTTGTATTCCTCCAACTCCCACAGGGGCTGTTCGATGGGGGTGCCGTTGACGCTGTGGCGCACTTTGAGCCGGCACCAACAGGCGTTGCGCATGCCGCCGAGTGCGTTCATGCCGTCCGGGTCAAGTTCGAGCAGGTTGGAGATGGTGGCGGTAATCCATGAGCCATGGGTGACGAGCATCAGCGTGGTGGGCGTGCTGTCTGAATAGGCGGAGTCGATGACCAGTGCGCGCACGGCATCGGCACCTCGCTGCCCCACGGCGGCACGGCTTTCCACACCATGCTTGGTTTCGCCCCCAGTGTGCTGTTTCCAAGAGGCGTAGTCGTCGGCTGCCACGGCTTTGATTTCGGCGCGGGTCATGCCTTCCCACTCGCCGAAGCTGCGTTCACGCAGTCGTTGGTCACAGGTGACTGGCAATCCCAAAATATCGGCGAAGGCGTGTGCGGTCTGTTGGGCACGGAACAGGTCGGAGGTCATCACCACCATGCGCCGGCCGGCGGCAGGAGCCTCCTCGAACTGGCGCGTATCAGTGCGTTCGGCGGCGTCAGGACCGGGCTGGGCGATGGCTTCGGGATGCTCGGCAAGTCGGTTCACCTTGGCCCAGTAATACCGTGAAGCGAGCGCGAATCCGGTCTGGTCGACCTGCCATTGGCCTACGATGTCGAGCGGCACATCGATCTGGCCTTGCAAGCGATGTTCGAGATTGTATTGCGTACGGCCATGACGCAGCATCATCACTTCATCGATCATCGGTTTTCGTCACCTCGTTCTCTTGCGGTTTGCCATACTCATCTCAGCACAACCCCTAGAATGGCGGCATGGAGATTTCTGAGTCGACTTGGGCGTTCATCGCCAAACACCGCCGTGAAGATGTGCGTGATGTGGCCTTGCACGCCAAGCATGATGGCGACGTGGATGTGCCGTTCGCGCTGGAGCAAATTGCCGGCTGGCAGCGCGCTTCACTCAAGCTACCTGACTGGGCGTCCCATGATGGGCTGATCTTCCCGCCGCAAGTCCCAATGGAACAATGTTCCAGCCAATTCACCGCACAGTACAAGGCTCGGCTGGCACAGCGATTGTTGGCCGAAGAGGCAGTCGACGACGACTCCCCGGCATCCCTAGTCGATCTGACCGGCGGTTTCGGCGTCGACTTTTCTTACATGTCCCGAGTGTTCAATCGTGCCATATATGTGGAACAACAATCCATTTTATGTGATATCGCTCGCCATAATTTCCCGATACTCGGCCTTGGCCACGCCGAAATCATCAATGATGATTCAACAGCAGTGCTTGATACGCTTGGCCGAGCCTCCATGATCTTCCTCGATCCGGCCCGCCGTGACGATCATGGCTCGCGTACCTACGCGATTGCCGATTGCACGCCGGATGTGCTGACCCTGAAGGATACGCTGCTGGCCAAGGCACCGACGGTCATGGTCAAGCTCTCCCCCATGCTCGACTGGCATAAGACCATTACGGATTTCGCCGGCGCGGTGCACGAGGTGCATATCGTCTCCACCGGTAATGAATGCAAGGAATTGTTGCTGGTGTTGGGGCGCGGCCGTTGCGCCTCACCGCTCGTGGTATGCGTCAATGACGGGCAGGTGCTGTCGTACAAGGCCGGCGATAACAGCGACAATCAAACCCCTATCAGCGATTCTGCCTTAGTTGCATGCAATACCTGTAATACCGAGGATCTCCCGGCTGAGGAAAGCGCGAACGGCTTCGATTCCTCGCATTGGAAGTACCTTTACGAACCCAACGCCTCAATCATGAAGGCCGGGTGCTTTGATGTTCTCGAACAGCGCTTCGCCGTGCATCACATCAGCCCGAATAGCCACCTGTTCGTGGCGGCCGAACCTATTTCCGATTTTCCAGGCAGATCATTCGTCATCGAATCCATCGCCACCATGAACAAGAGAGAACTGAAGCAGCTATTGGCCGGTCTCACGCACGCCAACATCTCCGTACGCAATTTCCCCCTAACCGTGGCCCAGCTACGCAAAAAACTCAAACTCAAGGACGGCGGCAACACCTACCTCTTCGCCACCACCGACCTCAAAGGCCATCACCTAGTACTGCGCACTGAAAAGCGAAAAAGTGGCTCCCTCTGACGAGGAAGCCACCAATACGTCAGCTAATCAGTCCTTGGCGATGGTCTTGCCGGCGGTCGGACCGGAGGCAAGGTTCTGGATCTCGGTGACTTCGAGAACCGGAATCACGGCCGGCTTCTTGGTGCCCTTTTCCTCGGCGATCTTGACCTGCTCGTTGTAGATGTCGTCGTCAACGTGCAGCACCACGTTGCCGCGGAAGCGGTAGCCCTGCTTCTTCTCGAGGTTGGCGAAGGCGATGACCAGCGGAGAGCCGTTCTTGAGGTTCTCGTAGTGCTGGCCGGCGGTGCGCTCGTGGTAGGCGATGTGCGTGTCGTCCAGCACGAACAGGGACATCTTCGGGCCGAGGTCCAGTTCGCCGTCCTTGGAGACGGTGGTGATCCAACCGAGGTTGTTCTTGATGAATTCCTTGATTTCCGGAGTAATGACTGCCATGTCGAATCCTTTCATGATTGCTATGGACAACGTATTTTTACTCTTTCCAGAGTACCGGTTTCGAGCGCGACTAGCCCGGATGTTCGCTGTGAGTAACCTCACCTTCGCACAGCTTTCATCCGGTTCTTACCTGCTTGGCGATGCCGCGCCCCGGCCGCGCACCAGCCACACACCTGTCACACACCCGACGCCCATCGACCGGTCGATTTTGGCCGGTAGTTCCCGTAATCTGTGAGCCGAGAGAGCCACAAGTTTTCCTAACTGTCCTGAGGTGCACCATGGGTTTGGTCGAACGTTTCAGCAAGCTGCGCAGCCGCTGGTCCCGCAGCTTTCCCCCGAATCTCGCCCGACTCATGTTGCTGGGCTGCGCCGCATTATGGGGTGGCAGTTATCTGCTCGCCAAATTCGCCATGGAGGCGATTCCGCCCCAATGGCTGATGGGTCTGCGCATGATAGGCGCCTGCCTGTGCATGCTGGCCTTGTTCCATAAGCACATCGTGCCGTATCTGACGCCGAAGATCATTGTGCCGGCGCTCGTGGTGGGTCTGACCTACTGGGGCACGATGGTCACCCAGACCATCGGCCTGCAGACCATTGAACCGGGCCGCAGCGCGTTCCTGACGGCCGCCTACTGTGTACTCACCCCGTTCGCCACGTGGATCATTTCGAAAACCCGCCCGAAGGCCATCAATCTGGTCGCCGGCGTGATCTGTCTGATCGGCGTCGGCTTCGTCTCGCTGAAGCCGGGCGGTTCGCTGTCTCTGAGCGCCGGCGACTGGCTGACCATCGCCACCGCGGTCATCTTCTCGTTCAATCTAACCTGCCTTGGCGTCTACACCAAACGTTTCGACCCTATCGCCGTCACTTTTGTGCAGTTCGGCGTTGCCGGCGTATTGTTCATCATCGGCGCGTTGTTCACCGAACCCATGCCGAACGCCAGCTGGCTGGCACCCTCAGTAGTGGCCAGCGTGCTCTATCTGTTCCTCGGCGCCACGATGAGTGCCCAGATCATGCAGAACATCGGTCTGGCTCACGTGCCTGCCTCGCAGGCGTCAATCATCATGTGTACGGAAAGTCTGTTCGCCGTCACGTTCTCCGCGCTGTTCTGGGGCGAGACAATCATGTGGACTTCGCTGGTGGGCTTTGCGCTGATCTTCGTCGCCGTGCTGATGTCGGTAATCAAGCCGACCAAACAGTCGCTGCACCGGAACTGACGATTCAGTTTCGGCCATGGATGGTCATGGGTTCTCCATTGCCCTGAACCGTTACGGTGAAGGCCGAGGCTCTTGAAGGCGTGCAATCGGAAATCGGACTTGGCATCGCCAAACTGCATTTCGAGTTGGGTGCCGGCAACGGCAGCTTCGCTTGGGCTGCATGACGTTCTGCTGAACGTCGTTTTCGCTCCAAGCGAACCAATTTCGGTTGTTCTTTGCGCTACTTTGCGCCACTTTGCGCTGATTCCCACTGCTCATCGGCACCATATTTTTGAGTCATTCCACATTCCGCTGGCTAGGTTTTGAAGGTCTCGTGTAGGCATCCTCTCGGTATCACCGAGCCTTAAGCAACCTTCCAGCCCGACACTTTACGGTCGTGTCTTGTGAAGAAGTTTTTCGAAGGTCTTTCCCTCTCATCCATCGTGGCGGGCACCCTTGCCGCCGTCACCTCATTCTTACTGGCATCGAAAATCGGTATCGCCGGCTCGGTAATCGGCGCGGCAGCCAGCTACATCGTCTCCGCGGTGGCCACCAAAATCTATCAAAACATACTCACCGCCTCCGGTGAGAAACTACAATCGGCCTCGTCTTCCGGCAACGACGATGACACTACGGCCAATAAGTCCGATAAGGCAGCCGAATCCGAGTCCGATACGACGATGACCGGCATGGTCAATACCGTTTCCACCGCGCGCAAGCCGCGCGAAGTCGTGTCCAATCGAGCGAACGGACGAACCTATTCGGTCAATGAACTGCACAAGGCCCGCTCCCATAATTCGAAGCGCACCGCCATTATCGTCACGCTGGTATCCGGCCTGCTCGCCGTGGCAGTAACCGCCGGCATCGTCATGCTGGTCACGCAGGGCCGTGGCACGGACCATATCATCACTCCGTCCACCACGCCCACGCAAACCGACACCAAAACGCAGACCGACACGTCCAATCAGAATAACGGACTGCCGCAGCCGGGCATTACCGACGGTTCGAATGATTCCAACACCAAGGACTCCACATCCGGCTCGCCCAACGACGGCACCGATTCAAGCACGTCCGGCTCAACCGGCACCGACTCCTCCACCGATTCCAACGCCAATGGATCCACCGATGGTTCGACCGGCACCGATTCCTCCACTAATTCGGGCACGACTGGCGGTTCCACCGGTTCCGGCACCACCGGAGGCACCACCGGCACCGGCAACGGTTCAACCGGATCGGGTTCAGGATCAGCCAATGGCTCCGGTTCCTCTTCCAGCTCCACGGGCGGATCATCCAGTTCAAACTCCGGTAATAGCGGTTCGAGCGGCTCCTCAACCGGTAGCAGCAGCGGAACCGGCATCAAATTCATTGGCTGACAATCGCCGACTCGATAGCAGCGATGGCGTCAATGCCAGTCAATGACGTGGGGCAATGAGAACATGGAACGTATGACTACCATCATTATGAATACCTCTGATGATAATCGTGGTCAGCTGTTTTTGGCTTTATTCCAAGGTTTTCCATTTTTGGGAAACCTGCCGATTACCCTCGTTTTCCACGAGGCACCTACAGGCACCCAAGAATAATCTCGACTGCCCCCACCGGCCGACCACCACCGGCCGGTCCATGATGCTCATTCGAGATCTCCCGCCGACGATAGGCGCCCGGACCCATACCGTCTATCCAAGGGGAAGCCAATGAAGGACACGGAGAACAGGCCGCAACCGAGAAAACGCAGGAAATGGGGATCGGTGATCGTCCGCAAGGACGCGGACGGCAACCCGACCAGTTTCCAGGCGCGATACGTCAACCCGCTCGACCCGTCCAAGAAGGTCGGACGGAACTTCGGACTGGAATATGAGACGGAGGCCTACAGGTGGCTCGATGAGGAGCACTACCTCGTCACGCTCCACAACAAGGGCATCCGCCAATGGGTCCACCCATCGCAGCGAGGCACCGATACCATGCCCACATTCAGGGAATACGCCAAAGACTACTTCGACAAATACCGCAAACCGGACGGCAGCAAGCTCTCCGGACGAGCCAACCGGTGCAACGAGATCGTGCTGCGCCGGCTCAACAAGACGTTCGGCCCTGGTGGGCCGTTCGAGCACCCATTCGGCGAACGCGCGGATGATGACGGAGGCGACGATCACGCCGATGGATCCCCAGAAGCACGGGACGAAGTCCGGCTTTGCATGGTCGGTCCAGAACCAGACGACCAGAGCGAGGAGCAGCGCCAGGCCGGCGGCCAGAGCGGCGAGCTTGTGGAACACGAGGGCGATCGTGCGGATGGGATGCGTGACCAGTCCCACCGCCAACGCGACGACGACGAGCAGGGCGACGAAGCCGGTGACGATGATGGCGATGCCCAGGTATATCGCGAGCATATAGAGTCCGAACATGATCGACCTTCCTTCTCTCTTTTCTATTTCGTTTCTTCAGGCAAGTAGGTGTAGGCGACGGCCGCACCCTCCGCCTCAAGCAGCGCGGCGGCCTCGCGAACGGCGGCGGCACGGCGCTTCACGGACTCCTCGGCCCGGACCCAGTCGGGCAGTCCCTCGGGCAGGCCGGAGACGCGGGAGAACGAGAGCACGGCCCTTTTCTCCCCCCTGTGCCGTTCCACGATAGCCGCGACGGCGCGCCTGTGTTCGGCAAGATAGTATTCGAGCATGGTTCTCATCCCCTCCGAGGGTTGGATCCGGTATTTCTCCGACTCGTATTTCTTGACCATGTCCACGGTAAGGTTCGCAAGCACGGCCACGTCGTGCTGGGTCATGCCGATGCGTTCGCGCGTCGCGCGCATCCACGCCTTCGCCTCGCTCCAATCCTCTTCCGCCATGACCCCTCCTAGATATAAGAAAGCCGGATCCGCCTGCGCGAACCGTGATTATACCTTTAGTATAATCGAGGTTTTCTACAGGGCGGACCCGGCGTTTCCCGGAGCACGGTCGAAGCTGTGCCCCGTTCCGTCACTCGGCCGATGCCGATGGATTATCGTCGGTCATGGTCTGCTGTGTCTCCGTCATTTCTTTTTCCTTTCCTTGTTGTTATTGCCGAAGTCGAAGGCGATGCCCTTGTCCTTGTCGATGAGGAGCGCGGCGTCGAACGTACTGCCCTTCCTTGAGGTGAAGCCCTTGAGGCTGACCTTCCGGCCGTCGAGCAGCCTGCGCATGGTCATGTCGGTGATGGTCTTGCCGGCGATGGTCGTCCAGGCGCGCCAGCCGCATCCCTCCGTGGTATTCCATGTGCCGTCGGGTTGTTTCTCTCGCCGGTTGGTGGAGCATTGGAACACCTTGCCCGTTTTGACGACGGGCTTGCCGCAGCGTGGGCAGTCTCCGAACGATTCCGCGTTCCGTGTTTTCGTCTGCACGTGGTCCTGACGGACGGCGGTCTGCGCGTCGGCCGGGATGCGGGCGGCGAGGTCGCGGAACTCCGTTTCGACCTGCGAGGCCGCGGCCTGGCTGTGTTCGACCTCCGAGAGGCGTCGTTCCATGCCTGCGGTCAGTGCCACGTCCTTGAGCTTCGGGGCGACCACGTCGATCAGGGATCGGCCCTGTTCGGTGGAGCGGAGCTGCTTGCCCTTGCGTTCCACGTATCCGGTGCGGATCAGCTTCTCGATCACGTCGGCGCGTGTGGCCGGCGTGCCGATGCCTCCGGAATGAGATTCGTCGTCATCCAGTGCGGCTTTGAGATCCTTGTCCTCCACCCAGCGGCTCGCGTGTTCCATCGCGGCGAGCAGAGTCGCCTCGGTGAACGGCTTCGGAGGCTTCGTCTTTCCCTCGGACAGAGTCGCCCCGCCATGTGGAACGGGGGCGATTGAGACTCCGGCGGCGAGGTTGGCGGGGATGATGTTGCCCGCGGCCTCGTCCTCCTCGCCATGGTCCTCCTGCGGGGCGGCATGCTCGATGGCGTGCCAGCCGAGGGAGACGGGCTGGTCGGAACGGCTGGTGAAACGGCATTCGCCCTCGGGCAGAAGTCGGCCTTCGTCCGGATGTTTCTCGCACCAATGCGGGTCGATGTTCGCGACGACGTTCGTCACGTCGTGCACGTAGTCGTCGCCCACGGCCTCCCACATGCGTCGCACCACGCGCGTCAACACGAGACGTTCGTCGTCGCCGAGCTCGTCGAGCGCCGCCTTGTCGGCCTGCATGGTGGGAAGGATGGCGGTATGGCCGGCCACCTTCGCGTCGTTCACGGTCAGTTCGAGATGTGGCCGTTCAGGTTTCGCGTCCGGTTCGATGAAGCCGGCGGCGAGCCGGTCGCCTTCGGTGAGGCCGCGCAGCGTGTCCAGGTCGTCGTGCGTGATGTACTGCGAGTCGGTGCGCGGATACGTCGCCTAGTTTTTCTCATACAGGGATTGCAAGGCGGACAGGGTGCGGGCGGCGGTCAGGCCGTGCAGCCGGCTCATGTCCTTCTGCAATCCGGTCAGGTCGTACAGGCGGGGCGGCGCGTCGTGCTGCTGCTTGCGTTCGGCCTTGAAGATCGAGAAGGCGAAGTCGTCCGAGTTGACGATCCGCAGCAGCGTCTCGGCGTCCTCCCGCTTGTCCAGTCGTTCGCCGGCCAGTTTCCATCCGCCCATCGGGGCGACGACCTTCCAGTACGGTCGGGCCACATGGCCGGCGATTTGCCGGTCGCGGTCCACGATCATCGCGAGTGTGGGCGTCTGCACACGTCCAACGGTGAACCGAGCGTTGTAGACGAGGCTGTAGGCGCGCGACGCGTTCATGCCGATCAGCCAGTCGGCCTTCGCACGGATCATCGCCGAATCGGCGAGCCCCT
>ENA-OQNM01000441-OQNM01000441.1-human-gut-metagenome-genome-assembly--contig:-NODE-441-length-15512-cov-3.596425_pt1 | contig 15512 bp, 11 predicted proteins | sample MGYA00242632_ERZ504886 | MGnify/ENA primary metagenome ERZ504886 (study PRJEB26092, sample SAMD00036424) | human gut metagenome | host: Homo sapiens | study: EMG produced TPA metagenomics assembly of... | reverse complement strand
ACTACGACAGGGCGGTATAGACCGGCGTTGAAACGTAAAATTTATTGGTTCTGCACAGTTGAGCCCAAAACGAGAAAAAGCCCATTGTTGGTTGTCACAACAGGCTTTTCCGGCATTTCACAAGGCATTTGCACAGCAGTGGTCAAATGGTGGTCAAAAATCAGGGACACTCAACACGCAGTATCCCTGTGGAAAGATTTTACAGACGAAAGCGGTGCACCATTCCAGCAGATTTTGTCCTGATCATAGACTACACGGGTGGCCTCTTTCACAAATGCTTTTACTTCCGGGTAGGGACTTGGCCACGTCACATTGATTCGCCTGCAAGTCTGATAGGAGATGAGATAAAAGGCATCGCGCTCCGGGTCGCGATTGAAATAGCCTTGCGCATTTATGGAATACACATCATTTCAAGTAAGTAATTAATAGATTCATGACAGCTTCGTCAGAAAGTTCGTATCTCGGAGTACCGCCAAAACTAGGCAGGGGAGCAACACCAAAATCATGGACATACTATGCCGACCATGCTGGTCGGACAATTTATTTGATAGAATAAAAACAACTTCTGCACTTGGTGAAATCCTGAGAGCGACTGCCGCTTTACGATTAATTTAAGACGCGATTCAAAGACGACAGCAAAATCCCCGCTCGTCTTACCCCTCATACCCTTTTCCGTCGTACTTATCCCTCTCGGGGGTGCCCAGCAGCACATCGGCATACGGGCCGCCCAAGGCTTGCAGGCCGGCGGCGACCAGACCTGTGAAGCGCACGGCACCGAGGTACCGCAGGTGGGTGTTGTCCTCCTTGCCGTCGGGGTAGTTGGGGTAGAGGTTCGGGGCAAAGACCATGTACAGCTCGCGGCTGGCGGGCTCGCCCATCTCCTGCACCAGCTTAGCGGATGCGGCGCTCAAATCAATCAGCGGCAGGTCCTCGCGCGCGGCCAGCAGGCGCACAGCGTCGGGGTAAGCACCGTGGGTCGGAACCAAAGTGCCCCCCTCAAAGCGGCGGCGCACCAGCGGCGTGATGAGCACGGGCAGCGCGCCCTTGGCCTGCGCGGCGTGGGCGTAGGCCAGCAGGTTGGCGGCGAACTGATCAGGCGCGGCGTAGCGGGTGGGGTCCTCGGACTTTTCATCGTTGTGGCCGAACTGCATCAGCAGCAAATCGCCCGGGCACAGAGCCGCCTCCACCGGAGCCCACAGGCCCTCGTCGTAAAAACTCTTGGTGCTGCGACCATTGCGGGCATGGTCGTACACCGCAATGCCGGGGCGCACATACAGGTCCAAGACCTGCCCCATGCCGCACTGCGGCCACGTGGAAATATTATTGAACTGCACGGTGGAATCACCGATCCAAAAAATACGCGGTGTCATAAGCCAAAACTCCCTTTATTACATTATTATATCTACTATAGCGCGCGCCGCGCGCCAAAACAAGCGTTTCAGCCGCGGTAGAGCGTGCGTTTTGCCCAACCACCCACAAGGTCCACGGCGGGACCCATCAAAAGCATGATGCCAATCGTGACGGGCCCGACGCTGCCGCCCAAGACGAGCGTCAGCACGACCCACGCGGCGTCCCACGCCATGCGTACGGCGCGGAAGGGCAGATGGGGCAGCGTGGCCGCCAGTACAAAGGACATCGCGTCATAAGGCGCGGTGCCGAGGTCGGCAGTCATGTACAGCGACGCCGCCACGACGAAAACCGCAAGGGCGGCCACCATGAACACAAACCGCGCAGCCCCGCCTGTGGGAGCCGTGATGCCGTACAGGCCGGAACACCCAGCCGAAGAAATCCGCCGTCGTAGCCCACCAACACCATAGTTGGCCAGTGTGCCAAGGCCGATGCGGTGCGGGTCCTGCCACAACACAAGGCAGAACATGACGGCGTTGATGAGCAGTTCGGCGCTGCCCAGCAGCCAGCCCATGCGGGCGGCAAACGCGAGGCAGGCCGTCGTGAATGGGTCGGTGCCGAGGTCGGCCAGCACAAGGGCGGCCACGGCAAAGCCCATAAACAGCACGCCCACCGTCATGACAGCGGCGCGGCGCAGGCGGTAAGCTCCGGCTGGTAAAAAGTCAGTAAAACTCATTTTTGGCATTTTTCGGCAGTCCTTCCCGTACAACAGTTTTTTATACTAACCATATCACGCTGCCGCGTGCCAACACAAGACACAGTATTTATAAATGCGAAATTGTTCCCCCTGCACTGGCGAGCGCGTTGACTTTTGGCAGTGAAAAATGGTATAGTACTAAAAAGGGAGTGTCGGAATGTTTGAAACAATTACAAAACATGTGCGGGAAACTCTGTCGTGCGGTTCCTGCTCTCCCACCTGATCATTCTGCTGGCGGCGCTGCTGATTTGTGCGGTGGGATTCCGCAGCGCGTTCGTCATTGTGCGCAATGATGTGCTGGACAGCACAATGTTTGCCATGACGCAGGCCGTGTCCAGCGTGGACAACGGCCTGACGGAGCTGCGCACGCTGGGCATGCAGACCGCCCGCAGCGAGTCAATCTATCGGTTGGAAAATCTGCGCCACACCGACGATAACTACTACCAAAACATCATCCGCGCTATCAACGAGTACTACCAGCGGATGCTATACTACTCGCCCAACTGGGTGAACAATACCTTTATCTATTTAAACAGCATGGACCGCGTTATCTACAACCGCGCGGTCTATGCGCCGGACATTTTCAGCGGCTACCTGCTGGAATGGGGCGATGACGCCGCGCTGTGGCAGGCGGTCTGCACCGATGACAACCGCGCACCGTTTTTCTGCAAGCTGGGTGGGCAGGACATCTATTACGGCATCCCCAGCAGCCGCCTGATGAGCAGCAAGACCGGGACCGTGTTCTTCCGCATCGATTCGGACTGGTTGGAGGAAAAGTTCTCGCTTTTGGAGCAATACAACGGCTATTCGCTGTTTGTGCTGGACGATGACAACGGCGGGGTCTGCCTGTACAGCCACGATGACCTGAGTCTGGCCGACAGCCTGCCCGAAGACTGGCTGACCGCGCAGGGCACATGGAACAGCGGCAACGATTTGGTCCTGCACCTTGCGGGCAGTGACTCGCTGGGCTTGAGTTATCTGCTCGTTTTGCCGGAACAGCAGGCAATGCGGCAGCTGAATACCCTGCGCAACCAGATGCTTTTCCTGATTTTTGCCGCGGTCGTGCTGGGCACGGCGGTATCGCTCTACTTTTCGGTGCGGCGCGGGCGGCCCGTCAATGAGATCGCGCGCGCCTTGCAGGCGGCTGACGGCGCGGTGAACACCGATTTGAACCTTATCAGCAGCGCGGTCAGCCAGCTTGTGCAGGATAACACCCATCTGCTGCAGGAGCAGGCGGCCGACCGCCCCGCGCTGCAGACGGCATTTTACCACAACCTGCTCAAATCGAACTTTGTCTCCCGCCCGGAAATGGAGTATATGGCGCAGCGCGCGGGCATTGAACTGACAGATAAAACCTACTGCGCCGCCGTGCTGCGCCTATTCCCCGGTATTGATATTGACGCCATTGACGGCCAGACCGTGGAGGACGCCAAGGTGCTGCAGCAGGCCATCAGCGCCTATGTGGACGAGCTGTGCGTGCGCCCTGTGCACAACTACAAGCGCAATACCCTGGAAACCCTGTATATGTTTGAGATCCAGGACCAGGAAAAACTGCTGGGCGTGCTGCACCGCGTTGCGGCGTGGCTGCATGAGCAATACCATGTGGAAGCCCATTGGGGCGTTGGCACCCCCTGCGATGACCTGATGCAGTTCTGGAAAAGCGCCGAGGAAGCCGCAGCCGCCCAGCACGATGCGGACGGCGGAACAGCGGTGCAGGTGTACGGCAGCCAGCTTGGCGCCCGCGATGGCTATTACTTCCCCTATGTAGTGGAAGAGCGGCTGACCCAGAGCCTGAGCGCAGGCGATGCCAAAGCTGTGGAAGATGTGCTGAGCCTTTTGCAGACGGAAAACTTTGTGCGCCGCAGTTTGAACCGCAGCCGCATGCGCCAGCTGAACCGCCGCATTGTGGAAATCCTTTCCGCACAGACCGGCGTTATAGTGGAAGAAAACGCTGACCTGATGGCGCTGAACGAACTGGCGTTTGACTATAAAGGCGATTGCGAACCCTATTTTGAGCGGCTGAACACCCTGTGCCAGGCGCTGTGCAGCGAGGTGACCCAGCAAAAGAACGCCCGCCGCAGCGAAAACGTGAAAGCCATTGAGGAGTATATCCGCAAGAACTACCACAACCCGAATCTTGGCCTGGCCATGGTCAGTGCTGAATTCAATCTGTCGGAGGGGTATCTGTCTGCCATTTTCAAAAAGGAGACCGGCACCAACTTTGCCGAGTATCTGGAGCAGCTCCGCGTCAAGGCGGCCTGTGTTCTGCTGCAGGATGGCTGCAAGGTTTCGGATCTGCCGGAGCGGCTGGGGTACAACAGCATCCAGTCTTTCCGCCGTGCGTTCAAGCGCGTGATGGGGGTCAGCCCCAGCGAATACCGCGGGTAACACACCCATGGCGAGCGGTAGGGCGGCCGATCCCCCCGGCCGCCGAGAACAGCATGCTGCCGGAACGTATCCGGATCGTCGGGGACGCCGCCCCCTGCAGTGCAGAATGCACAGCGGCAGTAATAGCAAAGCAAAAGACATAGCATCGAATAATTTTGCAAAGGGAACGATTCTTCTCCACAAGAATCGTTCCCTTTTTCTTTTGGGGAACAGTTGCATAGAACAGGGCTTTTGCCCCTTATGCGGCGGATTTTGGTGTGGTATGATGCAGATACAGCAAGCGGAACGGACAAACCCGCTGCAGAGCAATCCACACCATGAGAGGAGAGAATTCATCCATGCCACTGAAAACCAAGTCGGCACCCAAGGAACACCTGGGGCTGACGACCAGGCAGAAAATGAAAAAGTACCGGGCGTTCTATATTATGTTCATCCCGCTTTTTCTCTGCCTGATCCTGTTCTCCTATTTGCCAATGTTCGGCATCCTGTACGCTTTCACGGATTATACCCCCTTCAAACCGGCCCAGTTCGTTGGACTGCAGAACTTCCAAAAGCTGTTCTCCCAGGCCGGCTTTTGGAAAGCGTTCTTCAACACCCTGCAGATCAGCATTACCAAGCTGGTGATTGATACGCTGGGCAGCATTGTGCTGGCGCTGCTGCTGGATGAGCTGCATTTCAAATGGTTCAAAAAGATCTCCCAGACCATCATCTACATCCCGCACTTTATGTCCTGGGTTGTTGTGGCTTCCATCTTTACCATGTTCCTCTCGCCGAAAAACGGCCTGATCAACGGCGTTATCACCGCTTTGGGCGGCGATTCCATCTATTTCCTCGCCAACGAAAAATGGTGGCGGCCCATCTTTTATATGATCGCTGTCTGGAAAGACATCGGCTGGGGCACCATCATCTACATTGCGGCGCTTTCCGGCGTGGATATGGAGCAGCACGAAGCCGCCGTTCTGGACGGTGCAACCCGCTTCCAGCGCGTGATCTACTTAACGCTGCCCGCCATTTCCGGCACCATTGTTACCGTCTTTATCCTGAACCTGGCCAAGGTTCTGAACCTGTTTGACCCGGTGTGGGTATTGCAGAACTCCATGGTCATCAACACCTCGGACGTTTTGGAAACCTATGTTTACCGCATGGGCATTTCCGGTTCGCAGTACGGTCTGTCCACCGCAGCAGGCTTGTTCAAATCCGTCATTTCTATCCTGCTGGTTGCCATCGGCAATAAGCTGAGCAAAAAGCTGACAGGCGAGGAGGTACTGTAATATGAACGGCATCAATTCCAAAGACCGTTTCTCTTTTGCCAAGGGCTACCGTGCCCGCACGATCTTTTTGATCTTTGATATCCTGCTGCTGGGCATCCTGATGTGCATGATGGTGCTGCCGCTGCTGAAAGTGATCGTTGATTCCATCGACCCCACCAGTTACGGCGTGCGCCTGTGGCCCCGCAAGATCGATTTTTCGGCTTATGAGATGATCCTGACCACCTCCAGCCTTTACCGCCCGTTTTTGGTCTCTGTGCTCACCACCGTTGTCGGTACCGTTACCGGCCTGTTCATCATCACGATGGGTGCTTATGTCCTGATCCAGAAAGATATGCCCGGCCATGTTCTGATGGGCCGCATGGTTCTGTTCACCATGATGTTCAGCGGCGGTATGATTCCCACCTACCTGACCATCAAGAACCTGGGGCTCATGAACAACATGCTGGCCGTTATCATTCCGTGCAGCGTTTCGGCTTACAACACCATTCTGATGCGCAGCTTCTTTGCCAGCATCCCGAACGAACTGTTTGAATCCGCCACCATTGACGGCTGCTCGCCCTTCGGCTGCTTCTGGCGCATCATGCTGCCGCTGTCCAAGCCTGCGCTGGCTTCCGTTGGCCTGTTCATCGCGGTCGGCCTGTGGAACGAGTATATGCACTTCATCCTTTACATCACCGACCCCAACTGGCAGAACTTCCAGGTCAAGGTCCGCTCCCTGATTCTGGAAGATGGCCTTTCCGGCACAGCCATCACACTATCGGCTGATATGTTAAAATCGGCAACGGTCGTTGTGGTCGTGCTGCCATTCCTGTTCATCTATCCCTTTATACAGAAATACTTCACCAAGGGCGTTACCCTGGGTGCTGTCAAGGGCTAAAAACTCGTACTTGCGGCGGAGTAATCCGCCAGGTAAAATAGAATTATATCAAACGGAGGAGAAAACCATGAAAAAACAGATTTCCATGCTGCTGGCCACGGCCTGCGCAGCCTCCCTGCTGGCCGCCTGCGGCGGCTCCGGCAGCACGGCGGCTTCCGCGTCTGCGGCCGATTCCACCGCTGCATCGTCCGAGGAGACGGCTGCCGACGCCGCTTCCCTCTACGAGAACGCGCAGAAGCCCGACAAGCTCGTCTGGTGGGTCCATGACGGCATGCACCAGGAAGATGGCTCCGAGCAGTGGATCGCCGACTTCGACGCCAAGACCGGCATCGACTTGGAGCTGGACTTCATCGACAATAACGAGTACACCAAGAAGCTCGAGCTGGCCTACGCTTCTGACACGGTTCCCGATACCTTTGACCTGAACGGCGAGACGCTGGGCAACTACGCCGCGCAGGGCGCTATCGCCGACCTGACCGACCTCGTCCACGAGAGCGGCCTGTATGACAAGGTCGACAAGAACCTGTGGGATGCCCTGACCGTCAACGGCAAGATTTACGGCGTCCCCCGCGAGACGCCTTCCGCTATCGTGACCTATGTCCGCAAGGACTGGCTGGACCGCCTCGGCATGGACGTGCCCACCACCTATGACGAGTTCATCGAGATGCTGACCCGCTTTAAGAACGAGATCCCGGAGTGCACCGCACCTTACACGGCCCCGGCCTGAAGAGCACCCAGGCACTGCCTGAGTTCTACCAGGGCGCAACCGCTGACTATGTGAAAGTTGACGGCAAGTGGGTCGACGGCATGGCACAGGATAACATGCTGACCGCCCTGCAGAACCTGCAGGATGCTTACACCGCCGGCCTGATCGACCAGGAAGCCATCACCAACACCACCAGCTCCTGCCGTGATGAGTGGTACGCCGGTACCGTCGGCTGCTTCCCGTACTGGGGCGGCCTGTGGGGCGAGACGCTGACCGTCCGCCTGAAGCAGAATGTCCCCGACGCCGAAGTCATCGCTCTGCCTCCCATCGAGGGCGCTACCTATCTGTACAGCGCCCCCAGCGTGCAGGTTATTTCCTCCAAGCTCAGCGATGAGCAGGTTGCCTCTGTCTACAAGTATTTCATCGAGTACATGCACGACGGCGGCGAGGGTCAGGTTCTGTTCCAGAGCGGCGTTGAGGGCGTGCACTGGCAGCAGAGCGGCAACAATATTGACCCGCTGCCCACTATCTCCAAGCCTGCCGAGGCTTTCCGCAAGGCATGGATCACGCCTTGGCTGGCCCTCACCCCGATGACCGCCACCGATAAGAATGTCGAAGTTTCTCAGGAAGTCACCGATTCTCTGGCCGTTGTCTCTGCCAACGCGAAGAACATCTCCGTCTTCCCTGTGTCCGAGCAGCGCACGATGATTACCTCTGACCTGACCACCACCCGCGAGAACATCATCTCCCGCGTAGCCATGGGTCAGCTTACCCCGGAAGAAGGCATGGCCGAGTACAAGGCACAGGCCGAGACCCTGAACGTTGCACAGGCGTTGGAAGAAATGAACGCCAACGCATAACCTTACCATTCTCTAGTCCTTCTAAATACAAAGGAAAAGGGGCCGGGCGATTGCCCCGGCCCCTTTTCCTGTATCTGTGACCCGTTAAGATAAAGGAGCAAACCATGAAGATCACCTTGACCCAGTTCCGCCCCAATACCGCCGAAGCCGTCTGGACTGACTGTTTTGCCCAAGCCATTGCCGAACTGCACAAAGCGGGCGGCGGTGTGCTGACCGTACCGACAGGGGAGTATTCCACCGGCCCCATTGAGCTTTGCAGCAATATGGAGCTGCACCTGGAACCGGGCGCGGTCATCCGCTTTTTGAACGACCCTGCAGCCTTCCCTTTGCAGGAATGCCAGTACGAGGGGCGCATCTCCCACCGGCCCAAACCCTGCCTTTCCGCTTTCAATGCCGAGAACGTGGCCCTGACCGGCTCCGGTGTGCTGGATGGCTGCGGCGCACCGTGGTGGGCTGCCCAGCGCGCCCGCACCCTAGCCAATGGCCGCCCCTACCTGCTGCATTTTGAAAACGTCACCCACCTGCGCGTCTGCGGCGTGCAGCTGCGCAACAGCCCGGCGTGGACCGTCCATCCGCTGAACTGTGTGGATGTGCTGATCGAGGATGTCTCCATCTGCAACCCTTACAATTCTCCCAACACCGACGGCATCAACCCCGAAAGCTGCCGCGATGTGCGCATCCTGAACTGCCGCGTTGACGTTGGCGATGACTGCATCACACTGAAATCCGGCACCGAGGAAACGCCGAGCCCCGTACCCTGCGAGAACATCGTCATTGCAAACTGTCTGCTTGTGCACGGACACGGCGGCATAGTCATCGGCAGCGAGATGAGCGGCGGCGTGCGCAATGTCACGGTCACGAACTGTGTGTTCACGGGTACCGACCGCGGTTTGCGCGTCAAGACGCGCCGCCGCCGCGGCGGCTGTGTCGAGAATCTGCGCCTGTCGAATTTGGTAATGGAGCGCGTGTTCTGCCCGTTTGTTTTTAATATGTACTACAGCTGCGGCACGGCCGAAAAAGACCGCTGGGTGTGGGAAAAGACACCCTACCCCGTGGACGGCGGTACGCCCGCATTCCGCAACATCCGCATCAACGGCGTCACCGTCGTGGGGGCCACGGCATCGGCGGGTTTCTTCTACGGTCTGGCCGAAAGCCCTATCGATGGCCTGAGCCTGACGGACTGCCATATCGAGATGGCCCGCGGTGCGGCCCCCGAAAAGCCCGCCATGATGGGCAACTTGGAGCCGATGAGCGCGCGAGGGTTCTTCCTGCGCAACGCGAAAAACGTGGAATTTCACAACGTGACGCTAAAAAATGCAGACGGCGAAGCCTACGACACCGACGAGAGCGTCGACGGCGAGTTTTAACAGGAGAAAAGAATGAAACTGTACGATAACACGACTGAAAACGGCCAAAATTACAGAAACCCCGTGCTGTACATGGACTACAGCGACCCCGATGTCATCCGCGTGGGGGAGGATTACTACATGGTGGCGTCCAGCTTTACCTACCTGCCCGGTGTGCCACTGCTGCACAGCCGAGACCTCATCCACTGGGAACAGCTGGCGTGGTGCGTCGAAAAGCTGCCCTTTGCTCGCTACGACCTGCCCGCCCACGGCTGCGGCACGTGGGCCCCGGCCATCCGCTACCATGACGGCATGTTCTATGTCTTTATCCCGCTGCCCGACGAAGGCATTTTTGTCACAACTGCGAAAAATCCCGCAGGCCCGTGGAGTGAGCTGCACTGCATCAAGCAGGCCTGCGGCTGGATCGACCCCTGCCCGTTCTGGGACGACGACGGCAGCGCCTACATGGCCCACGCCTACGCCAAGAGCCGCTGTGGCATCAAGCACCGCATCGATGTCTGCCGCATGGCCCCAGACGCAAGCCGCCTGCTGGACGACGGGGTCGAGGTGTTCAACAACGAGCTGATGCACCCCACGATGGAAGGCCCGAAGTTTTATAAGCGCAACGGGTGGTACTACATCTTTGCGCCTGCGGGTGGCGTCGGCACGGGCTGGCAGGTGGCGCTCCGCTCTCGCAGCCCCCTCGGCCCCTATGAGCAGAAAATCGTTCTGCATCAGGGCAATGCCCGCACCAACGGCCCCCATCAGGGTGCGTGGATCGACACGCCCGCGGGCAAGGACTGGTTCTTCCACTTCCAAGACGACGGCGTCTATGGCCGCATCCTGCACCTGCAGCCCATGACATGGTGCGAGGATTGGCCGTTCATCGGCTTGGAGCAGAACGGTGACGGCATCGGCGAGCCGGTCGAGAGCTGGCCGCTGCCCCTGCCAGAGGTGAACGCCCCCTATGAGTTGACCGCGGATGACGACTTTTCCAAAGGTCTCGGCATCCAGTGGCAGTGGCAGGCAAACCCAAAGAAAGAATGGTACACCGCCGAAAACGGTGCACTGACGCTGCCCGTTCTGCCTTGCGCCCGCGGCGAAAGTCTGCTGTGGTACATGCCGAATGTGCTGACGCAGATGCCGCAGACCCGCGCGTTCACGATGCAGATGACCGTCACGCTGGCCGCCGACGGTGACGGCGACGAGGCGGGTATCGCGGTCATGGGGCACGATTACTCTGCACTGGCGCTGCACCGCGGCGCGGCGGGCAATGAGCTGGTGCTTTACCGCGGCAAAGTCACGGCCCGCACAGCCGAGGGCGTGGCCGAGGAAGAAGGCGTCCTGCGCCTGCCGTTTGCGGGCGACACCGTGACCCTGCGCCTGTACTTTGAGGACGGCGGCACCGTACACTATGCCTATGAACTGAACGGGCAGGAGACGCTGCTGGACGGCAGTTTCCCTGCCGCCAAGTCCACATGGTCCGGCGCAAAGCCTGCGCTGTTTGCCCGTAATACCGCTAACCGTGCGGGCGGGCAGGGCCGCTTTGGCGCTGTGAGCTTTGAATGTCTGTGAGGGAAGCGACGATGAATGAATACGCTGAATATTTTGCGCTGATACGCGAAAATGACTTTGAGGGTGCAAAAGCCTATCTGGCCGTCAACCCTGCCGCAGCCAATGCGCGGGACAATACGGGCGTACCCGCCGCGTTGCGCGCCATGCAGACCGGGGACGATGATTTCTGCCGCTGGATTATTGAGCAGAGCCTTTCCAAATTGAACGAGACTGACCCCGACGGGGCCACAGCTCTGCACTATGCCGCGGCCAAGGGAAGCCCCGGAACTGCTGCGCTATCTTGTCGAGCGTGTCGGCTGGGACCCCCTGCGCGGCGACTGCAAGGGCCGCACGCCCTACGGCATCGCCCATGCGGCGAGAAACGCGGCGGGCGAAGCCTACTTTGCCGAGGCCGTCGGCGCAGCATGGGACGATTTGTACGCCAACCCCGTGCTGCCCGGGTTCCGCCCGGACCCGTCCATTGTGCGCGTGGGCGAGGACTACTACATGGTCAACTCGTCCTTCACATGGTTCCCGGCCATCCCCATCAGCCACAGCCGCGACCTTGTCCACTGGGAACCCGTCGGTCATGTGCTGACTGACCCCGAAAACGCGATGTTACAGGGCCTTGAGGGCGGCCACGGCTACTGGGCACCCGATATTTCTTATTATAATGGGCGTTTCTACGTCACGGCTACTCTGCGCCGCAACGACGACCATCCCCGCCCGCGCGCGCAGATCGTGACGAGTCGCCCCCGCGCCCGAAGGCCCGTGGGACCCACCCGCCGTCATTGAGGAAAACGGCATCGATCCGTCGCTTTTTACGGACAGCGACGGCAAGCGCTACATGGTGCTGAACCGCGGCGCGCGTCTGCTGCCCCTGACGCCCGACGCCCGCGCGGCGACAGGCCCCGCCCGCCTTTTGTGGTACGGCGACATAAAGCGCGCTAGCGAGGGCCCGCACATTTTGCAAAAAGACGGGTGGTATTATATTATTTTGGCAGAGGGCGGCACCGGCATGACCCACCAAATCAGCGTCGGCCGCGCCCGCACGCTGGACGGCCCCTACGAGTCGTGCCCCTACGACCCGATTCTGCACCAGTACGACCCCAATGGTACTTTGCAAAAATCCGGCCACGGCGACTTGGTGGAGACACAAAACGGACAGTGGTACGCGGTTTACCTCTGCGCCCGCCCGCAGGACGGTTTCAGCCCGCTGGGCCGCGAGACCGCGCTGGACCCCGTGGAGTGGACCGCCGACGGCTGGCCCATCATCAACCGCCGCAAGGGGCCGTCCGCGCTGCAGCGCCGCCCCAACCTGCCGCGGTTCGTGCCCCACGCCGCCAGCCTTGACCCCGCCGATGCGCGCAGCCTTTGGGTCAGCCCGCGCCTGCCCGCCGATGCCGCATGGGACGGCTGCACGCTGAGCCTGCGCGGCGATGTGCGCGATTTGGACGACAAAGCAACAAAAGCGGGTATCTACACTCGCCAGACCGCCCTGCAATGCAGCTTCTCCGCACGGCTGGACACAGCCCTGCGCCCCGGCTGGCAGGCGGGTATCACAGGCTATTACGACGAAAAATCCTATTGCAAATTCGGCCTGCGCGGCACCGAAAACGGCACGCTGGCAGAGCTGACCGTCCGCAGCCCAGAAGGAAAGACGGTCGTGCGCAGTGCGCCCGCGGCCTGCGGCACCTTGCGCATGGAGGCCGACGGCCTGACGCGGCGGTTTTACCTCGATGACACAATGTTTGCCGAGCTGCCGCGGGCAGAATTCCTCGCCGATGAGGGTCGCGGCTGCCAAAAGCGCTTCACCGGCAGCATGATGGGATTGTATGCGGTCGGCGCGGATTTTACCGCAAAATTCGGCGAATTGTCAATGGAAAATTATACGCCTGATTGGGCACTTTGAGAGGAGGCTCCCTATGGAGCTTTGGTACACCCAACCTGCCGTGGATTGGAATGCGGCGCTGCCCGCGGGCAACGGACGTCTTGGCTGTATGCAGTTCGGCGGTGTCGCGCGCGAGCGGTTCCAACTGAATGAGGACAGCTTGTGGAGCGGCGGCCCTATGCACCGCCTGAACCCCGACGCCTCGGCCACGCTGCCCAAAGTCCAAGAACTGCTCCGCCAAGGCCGCCTGCCCGATGCCGAACGGCTCGCGCTGGATGGGCTGGCCTCGACCCCGTGCGGCATGCGTGCATACCAGCCTTTGGGTGATTTGACTTTGGATTTTGACGGCCTGCCTGCCGAAGCCGACGACTACTGCCGCGGCCTTGACTTGGACGCGGGCACGCTCTACGTCCGCTTCACCGTGGGCGGCGCGCACTACGCGCGGGAGGCGTTCGTCTCCTACCCGGATGGCGTGTTCGTCCTGCGGCTGACGACCGATGCGCCGCAGGGACTCTCCCTGCGCTGCCGCTTGGACCGCAAGCGCCGCGAAGAGACAGGACACTTGGACGATGCAACGATCTATTTCACGGGCGATTCCGACGGCATCGGCTTTGCTGCCGCGGTCCGCTTGGCCGAGCACGATGGCGGCACGGTGCGGGCTGTCGGCGATACGCTGCTTTTGCGCGGCGCGAAGTCGGCAACCTTCCTGCTGGCTGCCGCCACGACCTACCGTGAGGCCGAACCCCTGCAGGCCGTCACCGCCTGCCTTGTTGCCGCGGCCAAACGGGGGTATATGGTTCTTAAAGAACGCTATACCGAAGATATTTGCAAAAACTTCCACGCCTGCTGCCTCACCCTTGCCACAGACCCCTCCTTGGAGGCCTTGCCCACCGACGAACGCCTGAGGCGCGCCGCCGCACAGCCCGACCCAGGGCTGGACGCGCTGTACTTCCAATACGGGCGGTGGCTGCTGTTTGCGGCCAGCCGCCCGGGCAGCCTGCCCGCCAATTTGCAGGGCGTCTGGAACGACTCGTTCTTCCCACCGTGGGACTCCAAGTATACGATCAACATCAACACCGAGATGAACTACTGGCCCGCCAACATCTGTGGTTTGGCGCAAAGCGAGGAACCGCTGTTTGACCTGCTGGCCCGCATGGTGCCCAACGGCCAACGCACCGCGCGGGAGCTGTATCACTGCCGCGGCTTCGTCGCCCACCATAACACCGATCTGTGGGGCGACACCGACCCGCAGGACCGCTACATTCCCGCGTCCTTCTGGCCGATGGGTGCAGCGTGGCTCTGCACCCACATCTGGCGGCATTATCTTTACAGCGGTGATATGCAGTTTTTGCGTGCGCAGTTCCCGATGCTAGAGCAGGCCGTGCTCTTCTTCACCGACTTTTTGGAGCAGGACGCCGCCGGCTATTACGTGACGAACCCTTCGGTTTCGCCGGAGAACACCTACATCCTGCCCGACGGCGTGCGCGGGCATCTCTGCATCGGTCCCACGATGGACCGCCAGATTTTGCGCGAGCTGTTCGCGGGCTACCTTGCCGCAGCGGCCAAGCTTTCCGTCACGAATGAGACGACCTGCGCCGCGGCTGCCATCCTGCCCAGACTGCGCCCGACGCAGATCGGCAGCGACGGACGCTTACTCGAATGGGGCGGCGAGTACGGCGAGGCCGAACCCGGCCACCGCCATATCAGCCACTTGTATGGTCTGGCTCCGGGCAATGAGATCAGCACCCTTGCTACGCCGGAACTTGCCGCCGCAGCGCGCAAAACACTGGAATACCGCCTTGCCCACGGCGGTGGCTACACAGGTTGGAGCCGCGCGTGGATCACGCTGTTTTTGGGCGCGGCTGGGGGAGGGGAGCAAGGTCGAAGAAAACCTGCGCGCCCTCTACGCCAACTCTACCTTCCCGAATCTGATGGACAACCACCCGAGCAAGCGCGGCCCTGTGTTTCAAATCGACGGCAACTATGGCACGACCGCCGCTATGGCGGAATGCCTTGCCCAAGTCAGCTATGACGGCGTCAACCCGCAGGCCGTGTCCCTGCTGCCTGCACTGCCGCCCAACTGGCAAAGCGGCGCGGTGCAGGGCCTCTGCCTGCCGGGCGGCGCATGCCTTGACCTCGTATGGGAAAACGGCACTTTGCAGACCGCGGCCCTGCACGCCGCGGCTCCGTGGAAAATGCGCCTGCACTGCGCGGGCGCGGAGGCTGAAATCGAGCTTTCGGCAAGGCAGAGCGTAACCCTGAACGCCGCCCTGCAGCCCATACATTAAAAAACGGAGGGAAAAATGAACGACTATACGGCAGAAACCGGCAACTCCCGCAACCTGCGCCGCGGTGCCCACCAGCTTTTAGAGCTGTACCGCGGCCATTGGGGCCAGCTGTTTTGGGCGGCGTTCTGGTTTACTGTCAAACATTCTCCGGCGTGGGTCACGCCGATCGTCATTGCCAACATCATTAACATTGTCACCGATCCGGAGCATCATAATCTGACGCAGTT
>ENA-OQNM01000440-OQNM01000440.1-human-gut-metagenome-genome-assembly--contig:-NODE-440-length-15524-cov-3.218354_pt1 | contig 15524 bp, 14 predicted proteins | sample MGYA00242632_ERZ504886 | MGnify/ENA primary metagenome ERZ504886 (study PRJEB26092, sample SAMD00036424) | human gut metagenome | host: Homo sapiens | study: EMG produced TPA metagenomics assembly of... | reverse complement strand
TAGCAGAGCAAAAACAAGGCTCCCTCTGATTGCATCAGAGGGAGCCTTGTTGTCTGTGTTTTACTTACTACTGGGTGACGCCGTTGGTGCCGGTGTTCCCGCCGGTGCCTCCGGAATTACCATTATCGTTGCCGGTATTGTTCCCGTTGTCACCGCCGGTATTGTTGCCGGCGTTGCCATCTCCGCCGGTAGTGGTGCCGGGATAATTCGGGCACTCGGTGGAATAGCTCGGATTGGCGAGGCACTGCTGGGCGAACTCCTGAGCCTGCTGTTGCTTCTTGGCTTCCTCTTCGGCCGCCTTCTGCTGTGCGTCCTGCTCAGCCTGCTTCTGCGCGTCTTCGGTGGACTGCTTGTTGGTGTTGTTGGACAGGCCGCTGCTCTGTCCCTTGCCCAAGCCCCAAGTGCCGTCGGAGCCGCCGATCTTGCCGTTGTCTTTAGCGGTCGGGAACTGCTCCGCCTCGGTGCCTTGCAAGGCCTGAGCCATGAACTCCTGGAACAGGTGGGCGGGGTATCCAGTGGAAGAGACGCCGTATCCGGAGAAGGCTGGCACCACTTGCGGATTGCCCTTATCGTCCGGATTCCAGATAGCCCACACATTCATCATGCTGGGGGTGTATCCCACGAACGACGAAGCCATTTCGTCGTTGGCGGTACCGGACTTGCCGGCGACGGGCCGGCCCAACATGCTGGATGTGCCGGCCGCCGTACCGTACGTGGTGGTGCCCTGCATGGCCTTCTGTACCAAAGCGCAGTCGTTGGCATCGAACACCTTGGTGCCGTTGCTGGGCGCGTTGTACATGTCCTTATTGTTGGAATCAAGCACTTTGGACACCATGTGCAAGGTGTTCTTCACGCCATTGTTGGCGATGGTCGAATGGCCTTGCGCCAAATCCCACACGGTCAGGGCGTTGATGCCCAGCACGTTGTACATGGAGTTTTCATCGATATCGCCCTGAATGCCCGCGTCATGGGCGATTGCGGCCGTGCGCTTCGGCGTCAGATGCTCATTGACGTTCATGAACACCGTGTTCACCGAGTTGGCGGTGGCCTGATACAGATTGATGTTGCCCCAGTTGTTCTCCAGAGCGTTGTTCACCTCTTGATCCAAGCCGGTGAAGTGCTGGTGGGAATTGCCGTTGAACAACGTATCGAAGCTGACGCCGGATTGCGCGGCCCCCAGCAAAGCGAACGGCTTCATAGTCGAACCCGGTTCGAATACGGCCTGATCGGCATTGTTGAGCTGCTTGGACAGATAATCTGAACCGGCGTATACGGACAATACTTCACCGGTCTTCGGGTCCAGCGCTATGCCGCCGATTTGCAGGGATTCAGGCATGTCGTCCAGACGGGTGTCGCCGATGGACTGCATAAGATCCTGCTTGCTCTTGTCGATGGTGGTGATGATCTTGTATCCGCCAGTATCCAAATCCTCTTTGGTAAAGGCCTTGGACTGCACCAGCTCGCGGCGCACCATATCCAGCAGATAACCGTTCGGCCCCGCGTATTCGTTCTGCTGCGCCACCGCGGCGGTCTGCGGGAACTTGGCATCAGTGTGCTGCTTGGCAGTGATGTAACCATCCTCCTGCATGATGTTCAGCACACGCTTGAAGCGCGATTTGGCCATATCGGCGTTATCGGCCGGATCCCACGTGGACGGTGACGGAATAATGGCCGCGATCATCGCCGCCTCAGACAGCGTCAGATCCTTGGCGTCCTTATTGAAGTATGCCTTGGCCGCTGCCTGGATACCGTAGGAGTTGCGGCCCAGATAGATGGTGTTCATGTAATTGCACAGCACCTCGTCCTTGGATTCGGTCTGCGCGATTTTGATGGCCATGATGGCCTCGCGCGCCTTGCCCACATAGGATGTGGTTTCGCCCATGTAATACCGCTCGGCATACTGCTGAGTGATGGTGGAACCACCTTGGCGCGTGCCCTTGGTCACATTATTAATGAATGCGCGGGCGATGCCCTTCAGATCAAGGCCTTTATCCGTGTAGAACGTACGGTTTTCGGACGCCACAATCGCGTTGCCGATGTAGTCCGGCAGCCCCTCGCAAGAGATGATTTCACGATTCTGTTCCGCGTAGGAGCCGATCGCGGTGGTGCCGTCCGCGTAATACACGGTGGTTTTCTCGGCCAACGCGAACTTTTCGGGTTGCGGGACCTCGGTGGTGGTGTACAGGTATGCGAATACTGCGATACCGGCCAGCAAGCCCAGTCCAATCAGGGAGAAGAAGATGCCCAGCACCCATTTCAGTACACGGTGCTTGCCTTTTCCTGTGTTCTTTTTCTTCCTGTTCGGGGCTCGATGGCTATTGGAAGCCTTGTGGCTTGCGTGGCGGGAACGGCTCTCCTGGGGCGTATAGGGGCCCTCCTGTGCGGAGTGGCCGGCTCTGCTTTGCGCGGTGCGCGGTTGCCTCAGAGCGGGGCCATTGCCTCCCGAATGTGCACGACGAGTATAAGAAGCCATGGTGTCCACCGTAACTGTTGGCCTTGAACAATCGTTTGACGTGAGCGTAACCACACGCATTTATGCCGGTATTTTTTCCGGAATTCTTACAATTGGGCACGCTTCTTGATGTTGCATGAATATTGCCTGAATGCGCTGGTTGGTCTGCCGTGCGACCCGGCGCGCACGTTTCGTGTCGCTGCGCTGGTCCATACGTCTCCATAGACTTATCCCCAGCCTCCACGCGGCGCTATGTCACCCAACTCCCCCAGGGCAGGAATGCAGCAAGGGTAAGTGGCCTCTGACGGGTGTGTGGAGGTTTTCTTTATGTGCGGATTTGGCTGTGAGCTGGCACTAGCGTGGTCCCCTGTCCGGGGCGCGGCCGTACAGTCGAACGTATGAATGACGCACAGACCCCTAGAATTCGCGACCCGCATGCGGCGGTCAATCTGGTCGGCTCAGGCGCAGCACAGCCTGACTCGTCGTCGAACGTTGTTGACCCATTGGCTGCGCTCGGCCCGGTCTCCGGTTCAGATGCATCGGCATCCACATCAGGCTCCTTACGGGATTTCAGGCCGCTGGACATGGACGATGCGGATGGGGCATCTGATATCGACCGCGGCTTGGCCCGGCTTGACCCGCTTACCGTGCGCCCGCGAATCTCCAGCCGCGTACTGTGCGTGGTATTCGGTCTGCTCCTGATCGCTATCGGCTTCGGCGTGTGGTGGGGGTGCGTGTTTACCGAAAAACGGACAATCGTACGACGAACTGGTCTGGAAAAACCTGCACAACGATGTACCGTCCTGGGCCACCGGCGTGATGAACGCCGTCGCACAATCCTGGCTGGTTATCGCTGTCAGCTGCACAATTGCCGCAATCGGCATTATTACGGCGCTGATTCGACGCCGCTGGTGGTTGGCCGGGCAAATCGCCGTGTTCGCCGTGGTCTGCTTGGCCGTCACCCGTATCAAGGGTCTGTTGCCGCGTCCGTTCATCATCAACACTGAATCGCCTGCCGCTAATTCCGCGCCTTCCGGTCACACGATGCTGGCCGCAGCCTGTGCGGTGATTCTGCTGCTTACCGTGCCTCGTGCGGTTTCGAGCTTTGGCGGGCGTCATCGGCGTGGTTTGGGCGGTGACCGTCGGTGTCTCCGTGATATACGGACAATGGCATCGCCCTTCGGATGTGGCGATGTCCATCCTGCTGGTGGCGGGATTGGCCCTGCTCGCTCTGGCAGTTACGCGCAAGTCCGGCATGGACGAGCCGGGTCGCCGCGTCTCCTCAGTGAGCGTGCAAATCGTCGGCAGCGTGCTGATTACCGGGGGCCTGCTGTTGCTCGCCTACAGCGGTTATGTGATCTGGCAGGTGGTGCCGGGGCTCAATGTCAGCGCCAGCTGGGCGGTTCAGGGGGCGAATGTCAGCGCTGTTGTGGGCATTGCGGGTGTGGCCATGCTCGCATTCGGACTGTTGCTGGCCCTGCGTCAGATCACTGCAGCGCCCTTAAGCCGGCTGGGTCTGATCGGCGCTCCGCCGGCACCGCCCAAACGGTAAAACATGGGGTGCGAACGGCCGAATTTGCCCGGCACAACGGCGGAATTTGGCAGTTGGACATGATTCATGAGTATTATGACGCCAGAAACGTCGTGTGTTTCGCGCAATACATAAGGAGTGGGTATGGCTACCAAACTGGTGATTGTGGAGTCTCCGACCAAGGCCCACAAGATCGGTGACTACCTGGGCAAGGGGTACACCGTCATGGCGTCGGTCGGCCATATCCGAGACCTCGCGCAGCCCAGCCAGGTGCCCGCGGCAGACAAGGCCAAGTTCGGCAAGTTCGGCGTGGACGTCAACGACGGGTTCAAGCCGTATTACATTGTCGACGGCGACAAGAAGCGTACGGTCAGCGAACTCAAATCGGCCCTGAAGAACGCCGATGAACTCTATCTGGCGACTGATGAGGATCGCGAGGGCGAGGCCATCGCGTGGCACTTGGTGCAGACCTTGAAACCCGAGGTGCCGGTCAAGCGCATGGTGTTCCACGAGATCACCAAGAACGCCATCAACGCCTCCCTGAACAACACGCGCGATGTGGATGGCAATATGGTCGACGCACAGGAGACCCGCCGCATCCTCGACCGTCTGTACGGCTATGAGCTGTCGCCGGTGCTGTGGCGCAAGGTGGGCCCAGGCCTGTCCGCCGGCCGCGTGCAGTCCGTGGCCACCCGCCTGATCGTGGAACGCGAGCGCGAACGCATGGCGTTCAAGCGCGCACCGTACTGGGATATCGTCGCCACGCTGTCCGCGCCTGACGCGCTGGGGGAGCGTGCCGAATTCTCCGCCCGCATGATCGCGCTCGGCGGCAAGCGACTCGCCGGCTCCAAGGATTTCGGTGCCGACGGCCAGCTGACCCCGGACGGGTTCGCGGCGAACGTTCGCCAGCTTGATGAGGCTGGTGCCACCGCCGTGGCTTCGGCGCTGAAGACCGCCGATTTCACTGTGATGTCGATGGAAACCAAGCCGTACCGCCGCCGCCCGCAGCCGCCGTTCACCACCTCGACCCTGCAGCAGACCGCCGGCAATCGCCTCGGCATGGGTGCTCGCGCCGTGATGCGCGCGGCCCAAAGCCTGTACGAGAACGGCTACATCACCTATATGCGAACCGATTCGGTGACGCTGTCGCAGGAGGGCATCACCGCCGCCCGCAACGCCGTCTCCTACCATTTCGGCGACAAGTTCCTCTCCGCCGAGCCCAAGCAGTACGCCACCAAAACCGCTGGCGCGCAGGAAGCCCACGAGTGTATTCGCCCGGCGGGCTCGCGCTTCCACGACCCGGACGAGCTGGCTTCCAAACTTCCCGGCGACCAGCTGCGCCTATACACGCTGATCTGGCAGCGCACGCTTGCCTGCCAGATGGCTGACGCCACCGGTTCCACCGCCACCGTGCGCCTGTCTGCGCCGGCCGGCCCACCGAGGGCGAGGCCGTGTTCCAGGCGTCCGGCACCGTCATCGAATTCCCCGGCTTTATGAAGGCCACGGGGGAGGGGCGCAAGCCCAAGGCCGCCGCTCCCGGCGCTGGGGCTGGCTCGGACCAGGCTGCTGCCGCCGGCAAGACGGACGCCAAGGCCGTCAGGGGTGACGCCTCCGAATCCAACACCTCCCTGCCGCCGATGAGCGTCGGCCAGCAGGTCGAGGCAAGCGACATCGAACCGGACGGCCATGAAACCCAGCCGCCGGCCCGCTACACCGAGGCCACGCTGGTCAAGACGCTGGAAGCCAAGGAGATCGGTCGCCCGTCCACTTACGCGAGCATTATCTCCACAATCATGGATCGCGGTTACGTATACGAGCGTGGCCGTGCGCTGATCCCCAGCTGGCTCGCCTTCTCCGTGACCAAGTTGCTCGAGACGAACTTCCCCAAGCTGGTCGACTACCAGTTCACCGCCGAGATGGAAAACGGCCTTGACCGCATCGCCCACGGCGAGGAATCCGGCCGCGACTGGCTCACCACTCTACTCGGTCCGCGAGGCGCGCCCGCAACGCGACGAGGCGCACGAAGGCCTGCAACAGCAGGTCGCGCAGCTCGGCGAGATCGACGCGCGCGCCATCAACACCATCGACATCGGCGACGGCCTGCACGTGCGCGTCGGCCGTTACGGCCCGTATCTGGAAGACATGGAGCATCTGGACGCCGAAGGCAACCCGAAGCGCGCGTCTCTGCCGGACACCATCGCGCCGGATGAGCTGACGGTGGCCGTGGCCCGCGATTTGATCGACAACCACTCCGGTGGACCGCGCGAGCTGGGCGTTGATCCGGTATCCGGCGGTACCGTCGAGGTGCGCAATGGGCGTTTCGGCCCGTATGTGGCGTTGGTGCCGCCGGCTGAGGCTTCGGCTGGCGCTGCTGGCGATACTGCTGGTGCTTCTGCGGCCAAGAAGGGTTCGAAGAAGGCCGCGGCCGCCGCCGCGTCGCGCCCGAAGATGGCCTCGTTGTTCAAGACGATGAGCCCTGAATCGCTGTCGCTGGAAGACGCGCTAAAGCTGCTGAGCCTGCCGCGCGAAGTGGGCACATACGAGGAAACCAACGCCGAAACTGGCGAGGTATCCGAATGCACGGTGGCCGCCAACAACGGTCGCTACGGCCCCTACCTGACCAAGACGGGTGCCGACGGCAAGTCGGAGACCCGCTCGCTGGCCTCGGAAGACGAGATCTTCACGGTCGATATCGACAAGGCCAAAGAACTGTTCTCGCAGCCCAAGTACGGCCGCGGGCGTGGCCGTGGTGCCGCCAAGCCGCCGCTGCGTGATTTGGGCAAGGACCCGAACACCGGCAAGAACGTGACCATCAAGGACGGCCGTTTCGGCGCGTACATCACCGATGGCGAGACCAACCGTACGGTGCCGCGTCAGTACACGCCTGAATCCATCACCCCTGATGACGCCTTCCGACTGCTCGCCGAAAAGCGTGCGGCTGGTCCCTCCACCCGTGGCCGTCGCGGTGCTGGGCGTGCTGGTGGCGCCAAGGCCGTTGCCGGCAAGGGCAAGAAGGGCGGTACCTCGGCTGCGGTTTCGGCGCAGGAGGCCAAGCGCGCCGAACGCCGTGCCGAAGTCAAGAAGTTGGCGAACAAGGGCTGGTCCAACCAGCGCATCGCCGAAAAACTCGGTTCCACCCCCGCCACTGTGAAAAAGGACGTCGACTGGCTGACCGCCAACGAGGACTACGAGCGCCCCGCCGTAATTCCCAAGCGTGGCTGAGCGGAATTATTGCTCTACTTGCGTTTCAAGGGGCTGATTTCTCGTTTTGAGAATATCTACTTCCGCTTCAAGGGGCTGGTCATCTGCTGAACCACGAGTATGAACGGCTCCGCGCCAACGTCATTCCGCCGTTTTGGAACGTTGTCTACTTGGGCAACAGCCCCTCGAAACGGAAGTAGACCTTCAGAAAAGACCAAATCAGCCCCTTGAAACGGAGGTAGAGCTGGTTTAACTGCCTGTTGGGCGCAACTCTGCGCCTAACGCTAAGGTCAATAGCATGAGCGGTCTGTTTGTTTCGTTTGAAGGTGTCGATGGCGTGGGCAAGACCACGCAAGTCGAGCGGCTGCATGCGTATCTTGAGGCTCAGGGGCGTACCGTGGTCGTTACCCGTGAGCCGGGAGGCACTGCGTTAGGCAAGGCCATTCGCCAACTGCTGTTGCACGGTGTGGATGGGGGCGCAGTCGACATCGCACCGCGCGCCGAGGCGCTGCTATTCGCTGCAGACCGAGCCCAGCACGTTGCCGAAACCATCCGCCCGGCATTGGAGCGCGGTGAAGTGGTGATCACCGACCGCTATTTAGACTCTTCCTTGGCCTATCAGGCCGGTGGCCGCGAACTCACGCCAGAAGAGATTCGATCCTTAAGCATGTGGGCCACCAACAACCTGCTGCCCGACCGCACGTATTTGCTGGATATGGACCCAGCCCTGTCCCACCATCGCCTCGAACACGCGGAAGACCGTATGGAATCGGCCGGTGATGACTTCCAGTCCCGCACCCGCCAGGCCTTCTTGGACTTGGCCGCCGCCGAGCCGAATCGTTTCCGCGTTATCGATGCGAGCCAGAGCATTGAAGCGGTATGGGCTGCCATCGAATCCGACATCAAGGAGCTCGCATGAGCGTATGGGATTCACTAGTCGGCCAAAAGCCGGTAATCGACATGCTCAGTCGTATCGCGCAGGGCGACCCGAGCCAGATCACCCAGTCGTGGCTGATCTGTGGACCTCCCGGATCGGGCCGTTCCAACATGGCCCGAGCATTCGCGGCGGCGCTGGAAAGCCCGGATCACGGCATGAGCGCTGAGCCCACGCGCGTCACCCAGCAGGTGCTTGCCGGCACGCATCCGGATGTCACGGTGCTGACCACGAACAAGGTGACTATTGGTATCGATCAGGTGCGTGAGATACATCACTACCTCCGAGCAGATGCCCGCCACCGCGCCGTGGCGCATCATCATCATCGAAGACGTGGATCGCATGCTTGAGCGCACCACCAACGTGCTCTTGAAAGAGATTGAGGAGCCGGCCGAGCATTGCATCTGGCTACTGTGCGCGCCCAGCGCCCAGGACGTGCTGCCCACCATCCGCTCGCGCACACGCATCGTGAACCTCGCCGTGCCCTCCACCCAGGCGGTGGCCGGATTCCTGACCTCCACCACCAATGTCGAGCCAAAAGTGGCGCAGCGTGCGGCCCGACTCGCCGAAGGCCATATCGGCATCGCCAAGTTGTACGCCACCGACGAACGGGTTATGTCCGACCGCGATGAACTTGTGGTCGGTGTGCTGAATCTGGCCCGTGCCTCGGATGCAGTGTTGTTGGCCGGCAATCTTATCGACAATGCCAAGGCCCAGGCCGAGGCAGACGCGAACCGCATCACCGCCGGTCAGGAAGCGGAATTCCGCCGCATCAACGGACTGGCACCGAGCGACCGCATCCCGCCGAAACTGCGTGGCGCATTCAACCAGATTGCCAAGAAAGACGATGTGAAGCGTTTGGTCACCCGCCGTACGCGCGACGTATTGGATCGTGCGCTGAACTCCATCGCTTCCATCTACCGAGATGTGGCGGTGCTGCAGAACAATGCGGAGGATTCGGTGGGCCTCATCAACCTGGAGAACCGCTCGTCGATCACCGAATTGTCGGTGCGATTGAACCGGGCCGGTGCCGTGACCCGTCTGGACGAAGTGGCCCACGCCCGCAAGCGCCTAGCCGGCAACGGCAACCCGCTACTGGTATTCGAGTCCCTCTTCTGCGCCCTGATCTCATAACCCGACGCAACTAGCCCCCCTCTGATGAGTGGGGGCTGTCGAGCGTAGCGAGACTGGGGGAGAGACCCCGTAACGCACAGCCCCCAGTACGTCACACATATGAGCGATACTGGGACGTATGAAGATTTCCGCCGATTTCACCGTCATCCCGGACGATTTCGCCAAGGCCGCGGCCCCTGAATATTTCAATGGTGGCGTGCCTGTGGTCTCCTTCCCGTTCTACATCGATGATGTGGATCCCGAGGCCCGCTACCTGCACTGGGAGTTCGTGGACCCGGATTCGATTCCGGTCTGCGGCTTCGAGTGGATTCACTGGTCCGTGGCCAATCTGCCGATTGATGCGCTGATGTACGACTTCAATGATTCGCATGCGTTGGCCATCCCGCCGGACTTCTCCCGTCAGCTGCCGGCCATGATTCCCGAGACCGTGCAGGGGCGCAACTCCTCGGCCTCCAAGTTCTTGGGCCGCAGCACTGACCCGGCGGTGATCATGCGGTACAACGGTCCGCAGCCGCCGGACAAGGATCATGAGTACTACCTGCAGGTGTGGGCCACCAAGAAGCCGTTGCCCGGCTTGAATCAGGGCTTCTGGCTCAACGAGCTGTTGCACGCGCTGCGCAACAGCGGTGAAGTGCCCGACACCGACGGCATCTTCCTGACCGGCAAGGCGTGAGCCACATGAGCCCCCGCAGGCGGGGGCTGTCAGCATCACTGACTGGGGGTGGGTCAGTACAAAACCACCTTCAGTCCGACTTCGTCGTCCAGCTCCCGCCAGTGGGAGCGTGACCACAACAAAGAAAGGACACCATCACACTATGGCCTGCACCACGATTCTGGTAGGTAAAGACGCGAGCTATGACGGCTCGACCATCATCGCCCGCAACGAGGATTCCGCGAACGGCGAGTTCAACCCGAAGCGCTTCATCGTCGTGAAGCCGGAGGAACAGCCGCGCGAATACAAGTCGGTGATCTCCCACCTAACCATCACCCTGCCGGACGACCCGCTGCAGTACACCGCCGTGCCGAACGCGGACCTCAAGGAAGGTATTTGGGGCGAGGCCGGCGTCAACGAGGCGAACGTGGCGATGAGTGCCACCGAAACCCTGACCACCAACGAGCGCGTGCTCGGCGCCGACCCGTTCGTGGAATACACGCCGGCCAAGGGCGATGAGCCCGAGGTGCCCGGCGGCATCGGCGAAGAGGACTTCCTGACCATCGTGCTGCCGTATGTCAAGACCGCACGCGAGGGCGTCCAGCGCCTCGGCGCGCTGCTTGAGGAATTCGGCACCTACGAGATGAATGGCGTCGCCTTCTCCGACTCCAACGAAATCTGGTGGCTGGAAACTGTGGGCGGCCATCACTGGATTGCCAAGCGCGTGCCGGACGAGGCCTACGTGACCATGCCGAACCAGCTCGGCATCGACGAATTCGACCTTGAGGACGCTCTGGGTGACCAGGAAGCGCACATGTGTTCCGAAGACCTTGCCGAATTCATCGAAACCAACCATTTGGACCTCGCGGTGGAGAACACTACCCCGTTCAACCCGCGCGATGCCTTCGGCTCCCACTCCGACTCCGACCACGTGTACAACACCCCGCGCGCCTGGTACATGCAGCGCTTCCTCAACCCGTACGACGAGGTGTGGGACGGCCCGGACGCCGACCACAAGCCCACCTCCGACGACATCCCGTGGGCCCGTCAGCCTGAGCGCAAGGTGACCATCGAGGATATCAAGTACGTGCTGAGCTCCCACTACCAGGGCACCCCGTTCGATCCGTACGGCCAGCTGGGCGATGAGCGCACCCGCCACATGTACCGCACGATCGGCATCAACCGCCAGAGCCAGCTCGCGGTGATGCAGATCCGCCCGTACCGCCCGCAGGCCTCCCGCGCCATCCAGTGGATGGCATACGGCTCCAACCCGTTCAACACGCTGGTACCGTTCTTCCCGAACGTGGACACCACGCCCGCCTACCTTGAGGACACCACCACCCGCGTGACGTCCGAGAACTTCTACTGGGCCAACCGCATCATCGCCGCCCTGTGCGATGGCGCCTTCCGCTCCACGTCCAACGCCGTTGAGCGCTACCAGGAGAAGACCGGTGCGATGGGCCACCGCTTGGTCGCCGCCACCGACGAGCAGATCGCCCGTCTGGGCTTGACGGCCGCCGAGGAAGCCGCGCAGTCCGCCGCTGAAGAGGAATTTGAGGCCGACAACGTGGATGGCGATGTGCAGCCGATGACCCCGGACGAGACCATCGCCGCGCTGCGTAACCCCGAGGTGCGCGAGATTCTCGCCGCCGCCAACCAGACCATGGCCGACCAGCTCAAGGAGGAAACCGAAAAGCTGCTTGACTCCGTGCTGTACACTCGCAGCATGGAAATGAAGAACGGCTTCCACATGTCCGACTTTTAGTCCGTATTGAGCTCCCCTCCCTGAGGGGCTGAGCCGTTAAGAAAACAGCCCAGTGGGCTGTTTTTAGGCGAAGAGGCGGCGACTGCCGCCCCACCACCCCGCCCCATCACACAAACACAGAAAGGCTTTATATGACCACCATCGAAGACTTCACCAGCCAGTACGGTCTGGTCCAGAAGATCGACGCATTCGGCTACATGAAGTACCTGGCCGAGAACCCTGACGCCCCGCGCAAGCACGGCAAGGTGGTGCTCGTCACCGCCGATACGCCGCTCAAGGCATCGCGCGGAGAAGGCAAGACCACCACGACCATCGCCCTGATCGACGCTCTGAACAAGCGCGGCATTGATGCGACCGCCGTGCTGCGTCAGCCGAGCATGGGCATCACCGCAGCCGGTTCCAAGGGCGGTGCCTCCGGCGGCGGCAAGGCTTCCCTGACCCACCCCGAGCTCATCGACTGGGGTCTGTGCGGCGAAATGGGCGCCATCGAGGCGGCCCAGAACCTGCTCGTCTCCTTCGCCGAGAAGGCCATCGATGACGGCAAGCTCGACACGATTCTCGTGCCGCGTGTCTCCGAGGTTCCGAGTCGCTCCCTGCGCTCCACCGCTGTGGACTACGGCAAGGGCAACGTGCCGGAGAAGGTCGTGCTCACGCCGACCTGCGAGCTCATGCAGATTGTGGTGCTCTCCCGCTCGATGGACGAGATTTCCGAGCGCGTGTCCAAGATGATCGCCGGCACCAAGGACGGCAAGGCCGTGACCTTCGGCGAATTCGTGGACCTGTGGCGTATCACTGGCATTTTGGCCGACGCGGTCAAGCCGGCCAAGACCGAAACCGTGAACGGATCACCGGTCTACGTGCACGGTGGCCCGTTCGCCAACGTGTCCATCGGCATTCCGACGCTGGTCTCCGTGGAAATGGCCTGCGCCCTGCATGACGTGGTCATCGTCGAGGCCGGTTACGGCACCGACGCCGGCGCCCAGAAGTGGCTGGACATCGCCTGCCGCGAATACGGCGCGCAGTGGCCGTCCGCCGCCATCGTGGTGACCCGTGCCTCCACCTGGCGCGACGATCCCGAGCTGGCCTGGCGCTACCCGTTCCACGTGCAGCGCCTGGAGAACCTGGACATTCCGACCTTCCCGCTCATCAACCTGTGGGAAGGCGAGGACGATCAGGTTCCGTCCCTGAAGGCCACCGCCGACGAGCTGGGCTTCCGCACGCCGATCATCGGCAACCTGTTCCGCGACGGCGGCGAGGCGCTGGCCCCGCAGCTTGACGGTTTCGTCGACGCGTTGCAGAACGGCTCCATGCCGGCCGAACCGCACTCGCACAAGGGCATGGCCCTGACCGAGAACGCCAAGTGGGTGGCCGAGAACGCCTACGGCGTACCGGCCGAGCGCGTGATTTACAAGCCGGGCTTCACCGAGTCCGTGTCCGAGGCCATGGAACTGTGCCAGAGCGCAGGCATCTCGCTGGACGATCTGGCGTTCGTGGCGGTCAAGTCCCCGGCGACCATGACCGACAACGACCGTGCCCCCGAAGAAGAGCGCACCGTGACCCTGAAGAAGGTTGAGGTGCATGCCGGTGCCGGTCTGGTCCACGTCAACCTGACCACCAGCCTCACCACCCCCATGCCCAAGATCGTGTGATGACAGGCATGAGGTGAGGTAACTCGCTTTTGAGGGGCGGATTTTCGGTTTTCCGGAGGTCTATCTGCGTTTCGAGGGGCTCTTCGATTGCGAAATCCGGAGTATGACCATTGAAATTGCAATGTTTATACTCCGGTTTTCTTGTTTTAAAAGCCCCTTGAAACGCTAGTAGAGCTTCTGAATGTTGGAAATCAGCCCCTTGAAACGTAGAAAGCCCGCCGCCGGCGGGCTTTCTACATCTGAGCTTCCCTCTTTGAGGGGAGCTGCCAGCGAAGCTGACTGAGGGGAGCCAGCATACGCAAACTAGAAGTTGCTACCCTGAGCCGTTAAACGGAAAGCCCACCGGGCTTTCCGTAGGCGATGCGAGCAGCTATGCTGCGAGGGGAATGGTGGCAACTAGAAGTTGCCACCATTCCAGCCCCAGTCGGTGGTGGCGGTGTAACGGATGTAGGTGCGGTCCTCGGGAATACCGAGCGTGGAGTTCAGCGCGGCCATAATGCTCTCGGTCAGCTTTTCCCAAGCAGAGCCCGGCACAGAGCGGCCGAACACGTTGACTTCCACATAGGCGGCGGGCTGGTCATCGCTACCACCGAAGTAAATCGGCATATTGTCCTCGAACGGGCACATTAGCCAGCCCTCGGACTTGCTCGGCACGGCGGTAATCGCCTTGCCATAGGCAGCCTTCAACGCCTCGCGCTGCTCAGGGGTGGTGGGCACGGACACATGAGTGTGAATAACGGGCATAATTCCTCCTTGATTCGGTTCGCTTCCAGTCTAGCCTCAGCGGTTGCTGTTGAACATGGCATGCGGATGTAGGAAGCTGCTTGCAGAACGGACCGGGGCAAGGCCAATTTGGGGAGATTATTGGCCTTTCCAGCCAATATATGTTCCGCAGTCAGCCCAATAGTGTTGAATACCCTTGTGAGAAAACTGATTGAACAACTGATGAAGTTCGGCATTGTGGGCGTCATCGCCTTTGTTATCGACTGGGGTATTCTCAACCTATTGGTTGGCATATTCCACATGCACAACGTGCTGGCTGCCACCGTCTCTTTCATCATCTCGCTGATTTTCAACTATCTGGCGAGCATGAAATTCGTATTCAAGCATCGTGATGACATGGCGCGCTGGATGGAGATTCTTATCTTCGTGGCGGGCGCTGTAGTCGGTCTGTTCATGAATGACGCGATTATCTGGATTTCCACTTATGGCATGAACCATGATGCCTATGTATCGCAGCATGCCGAATATCTGTTGCGCACCAATATCGGCAAGTTGGTGGCCACTGCCGTGGTAATGATCTGGAACTTCTTGATTCGCAAGTGGCTGCTCGACGATACGCACACCAATGCGATGAACCGTCTGAAGTCCGCTGAAAATCGACTGAATGCCGAGGAGCTTGAAGCCAAGTGGCAGAACAGCTTCTCCCACAAGCTCGGCATCTGGTCCCTGGAACACACGCCCAAAGGCTGGCCGAAGTAGCGTTTTGACGTATAAGCCCCCTCGTCAGAGGGGGCTTAGCTTTTGTCTCACACACTCACTTCAGTCAAGGTCGGCTGCTCGGTGGAGCCCTTGATCTGCTTGAAGCCAATCAGCGCAATCACCAGCGAGACCAGTGCCAAAGTGGTCACCACCATGAAGCCGCCATGCGAGCCCATGCGGTCGATGAACTGGCCGGCAATCGCCGAACCGGCGGAGGAGCCGATAGAATTCATCGCACCCATCCACGCCATGCCTTCGGTCAGGCGGGAAGGCGGCACCAAGTGCAGCATGAGCTGGTTGCCGTTAATCCACGTCGGAGCCTGGCACACGCCGATGATCAGGTAGATGATCATAATCACCCACAGATGCTTGGCGAACAGGAACGTGCTGATGCCGATGTTCACCACGGCCAGGCAGAAGTAGAACGCGCTTCCACAGGGCAATCGACCAGTTCTTCGCGCCGTACACCAAGGCGCCCATCAACGAGCTGATGGAGAAGCAGGCGAATACAAAGCCCGTGTACTGCTTCATATTCGACTCGGTGGCGGAATGCGATGATCGAGATGCCTGTAGCCGACTGGAACGCGGCCCAACGCCGAACCGAGTCGGACGCGATACCGCAACTCACGACCGGTCCCCGACGACTCGGACGCCGTCCGTTCGTCCGGTACGACGCGACGTCGCGCCGCGTCCGCTCGACTGACGCGGTACGTACGTCGTCGGT
>ENA-OQNM01000436-OQNM01000436.1-human-gut-metagenome-genome-assembly--contig:-NODE-436-length-15626-cov-4.190657_pt1 | contig 15626 bp, 18 predicted proteins | sample MGYA00242632_ERZ504886 | MGnify/ENA primary metagenome ERZ504886 (study PRJEB26092, sample SAMD00036424) | human gut metagenome | host: Homo sapiens | study: EMG produced TPA metagenomics assembly of... | reverse complement strand
CGCACTCTTCCCATCCCACTGACAGGACGAAGAGCAACAGACATACTACTATATGAATATATTTGCGTCATCATCTATTTCTATCCGTAATGATTGTTTCCGTTTTCGTCTTTATATTCATCCAGACCTTTTTTCATAAGTTGCCATAGCACGCAAACTCATACCTACACTGGAGAACCTCATCATGATATAAATTCTGCATAGTTACTTTACGAGTCAGGCAGAGAACATTACAATGCAGTAATCTGCACATTCGTCTGCCGAAGCATTGCCTAATGGTGACATACGGTTAGCAAAGTCAAACAGCTTATCCATACCTTTCACACCTGAACCGGCAGTAGTCATGGTCGGTGACTGAGATATGGTATTCACACGCACATGATGTTCACGACCATAAATGTAACCAAAACTGCGTGCGATAGATTCAAGCAATGCTTTTGCATCCGCCATATCATTATATCCATAGAATGTACGTTGTGCAGCAACATAACTCAAAGCCAGAATTGAACCATACTCCGCAATAGCATCCAGCTTTTTAGCAGCTTGAATCATTTTGTGGAACGAAACGGCAGATATATCCAGAGTCTTGCTCAACATATCATAATCGAGGTCATCATAAGTACGTTTCTTACGAACGTTAGGAGACATACCGATAGAATGCAGAACGAAATCTATTTTTCCACCCAATATTTCCATCGAACGTTTGAAAACATTCTCCAAATCTTCTACGCTGGTTGCATCTGCCGGAATTACCTCACAATTCAGTTTCTCAGCTAAAGCAGAAACTTCTCCCATGCGGACAGCTACCGGAGTATTGGACAATGTAATGGACGCACCTTCTTCTACAGCCTTTTCAGCAACTTTCCATGCGATAGACTGTTCGTTCAATGCACCAAAAATAATACCTCTTTTTCCTTTCAACAAATTGTAACTCATACCTTCTTTATTGTTAAATTAGTTTGCAAAGATACAAACAAATAAATTAATCATAGCTTTTTTTGCACACAAATGAAGAAATAATGCAATTATAAAACTAATTTTTACCATTTAAGGTTTCAGCTAAATGAGAATTTAACAAAAAATCCACTTATTCTATCAAATAGTGCACATAAAGGACAATTCTTTCAGCTATATTTGCCATCGAATTAAGAGGTTTTTTCATAATATTTATTTAAGGTTAGAATTAGGTTAACATGAAACATTATTGCTGCTCCCGTAAATAGCCCGTGAGGGTCTTTTACGGGAGAGTGATAAGACTTCTTAAAGCAACAATCAACTAGATAATTATTAATCTTAAACATATATAATACCAATGACTACTTTAATAAAGAAGATTCTATTACTTCCTGCCACATGTTTAATTCCTTTTTTGACCGGATGTAATAATTGTCCGTCTACGACTATTGTAGAAGATATTATAGATCCCGCCATCTATACAAGCCTCCCTTTCAAGATGGATAAAGTTGAACAACCTACTTTCCCAGACTATTCGGTAAACATCATAGATTTCGGTGCCAAGCCAGACGGTATTACTTTAAACACAAAGGCTATTAATGATGCAATCCAACAGGTTAATGCCAAAGGCGGTGGTAAAGTCATTATCCCTGAAGGCTTGTGGCTGACCGGTCCCATCGAACTATTGAGCAATGTGAATCTATATACAGAAAAGAATGCGTTAGTATTATTCAGTGCAGACCATTCACTATATCCCATTATAAACACTTCTTTTGAAGGTTTGGAAACCCGTCGTTGCCAGTCTCCTATTTCAGCACGTAATGCTGAAAATATAGCGATTACAGGCCACGGAGTATTTGATGGTAATGGAGACACATGGCGTCCGACCAAGAAAGATAAACTGACTGAAGGCCAATGGAAAAAATTGGTCGCCTCCGGTGGTGTGGTAGATGCCGACGGAAGAATCTGGTATCCCAGTGAAGGTGCATTGAAAGGTGCTATCCTGTCAAAAGACAACTTCAACGTACCTCGTGGAGAACTTACCGATTCTGACTGGGACTACATGCGCGACTGGTTACGTCCTGTATTGCTAAGTTTCATCAAATGTAATAAGGTATTGCTGGAAGGAGCGACATTCAAAAATTCACCCAGTTGGCAGATCGGTTCCGATGTTGATGCAGTTGTCAATGATAGTTCCGACCCCATCAATATAGAGAAAGAATCCAATCAGAAAGAAAAATACTTTCCGGTCCGAAACTGCGATTTTTTCAGGGTTCTGAATATTTTTCCAAATGTCTGACCGACGGTAACCGTTCTCATTTCCACGTAATTCTTCTGCCGATACTCCTTCAGCAACGGCAGCGTCACCACCAGCCACCAGAGAGCCGTCACGCCAAAACCGATCATCTTAGAGACAAAATCCGGCAGCACCCCGACCATATCCGGCCCCAGAACGTAAGCAATCAGTGCTACAAGAAACGGAATGCAGGATCCCAGGTATCCCCACGCATAGCCATAGGAGGATACCTCATCCATACGTTCCTCCGTTGTCACATCATTCAGCATGGAATCGTAAATCGTCAGCGATGCATTATAGCAGACTCTTGTCACAATATAAATGACCAGAAACAGCACCCAGCTCGTCGCAACGCCATTCAGCACACATCCTGCAATGCCCAGGCCTGCCGTTGTGGTAAAAAAGATCTTTTTCTTATCCTTACGATCCGCCAGCACACCGCAGACAGGACCGATCAGTGCCACCACCACCGTAACAATTGAAATGGCAATCGAATAATACGCCGTCGCCTGATCCGAACTGATTTTTCCCGGCCCTGTACCGATTGCCAGACTCTTAAACCAGATCGGAATCAGCGAACAGGCAAGCATAATAAATGCCGAATTTCCCACATCATATAAAACCCATGCAAACTCCTGCTCCGTCAGATTTCGAAACACTTTTGTCCGATGAAGAGCCCGAAACAGACCACTCATACTACAATCCCCACTTTCTTTTATTTTGTCATGCAGTATCAGTGTAGCATAGATTTCTTGATATTCAAAGTATTTTTTGTATGAAAACAGGCAAAATCATTTGCGAAACGCCAGTTTTCCAATCCTTCCATGATCCGCCGGAAATTTCACAGCAGATCATTTCGATTTCTCAGATTAATGCCGGTGTCTGCGCCAAAACGGAAAGAATCGCAATCACCGCAAAAATCACAGCAGCTGCCACTGCAGCAATCATAATTTTTCTTTTCATAGCATACCTGCTTTCTCTATCATGTTTCCGGAATATTTTGTTTTCGTAATCATATCTTTTTCCCTAAAGACATTATACCCTATGCATAGGAATACATCAAACTTTTCCAGTCCAGGCCATTTCCAGACAGCTTTTAAAAAACAGTTTGGAATGACTCCAAACGACTACAGGCGCAGGCGGTCATAACCGTCTGCGCCTGTAATCGTTTCACTTTTTTTGCAGATGTTTTATAAGAATCTGATTCCTATTTTTTTATTTCTCTGCTATACTTATGCTAAGATATCAGACACGCTCTTGCACCGGCCTGGCAGTCCGTGCATTGAGAAAAGATAAGAAAGCAGAGGATCAAAGAGATGACGAAAATCCCTAACAGACTTCACAAATACGTGCCATCTATGCTGCTGTTTCTGCTGTTTGAAGCAGTGGCAGTTACGCTGTGGCTCACAAAGGAGAATTTTTTCTATCTGCTGAATTTCAGCTACATCGGAGCCTGCCTTGGGCTTGGAACAGCACTATTTACCGCCGGAAAACGGTATGCCCGGCATTCGTCCAGTTGGCGGTGGGCAGCTATATGTTGCTGTACCTTGGCGTGATTTCCCGTGAAAATATGCAGATCGAAGGGTTCTGGTACTACCTGTTTCTCGGCGTTTTCGAAGCAGCAACTATCCACTACGCGGTTGCAAAAACTTTTACGGTACCGCTGCTTTTTGGGTCGTGGCTGGTGCGGCTACGCCTGCTGGACAGCTATGGTGCTGGACTTTCTGCCCTACAATCAGCCGCAGAAGCCACGAAAAGAAAAGCTGGGCTTCCTTCGCTATGTGATGTTTTTTCTGTCTCTGGCGTTGGTGTCTGGGCTGTTTCTGATGCAGGTGGCACATCTGGAGCAAATCATGTTCTGGCTTTTCCTGGCCGGGAATGCGCTTTATTACCTTGTCGGTATTGTGTTTGCCTTCCTGTTTCAAGATAATCGGGCGTTCTGCAAATATCTGTGTCCCATTACAGTTTTTCTCAAACCTATGAGCTATTTTTCTCTTCTGCGCGTCCACTGCGATGAGGATAAGTGTGTCCATTGCAGGAAGTGTCTGCAGGTCTGCCCCATGAACGTGGAGGTTAATAAGGAAACCCGCAAGCGGAAAAACGGAACAGAGTGTATTCTCTGCTATGAATGCACGAAAGTTTGTCCCTCAAAAGCACTGCATTAACCGTTTTCCTCTTCCGTAAATTTATTCCTCGCTTCAGCCGTCAGATCATTCAGCTCAGAGAAAACAGCGTGGCAATTAATTCCTTCTCTTCCTCTTCGGTCGGCAGATCTGCCATATCCATCCATCGTTCATATTCTCCGGCAAATCCTCCGGCAGCCATTGCCTCCATGCGAAAAGACGATACAGCCAGAAGTACGGATTGTCGCCACATCCGGACCCAGCGGATTCATAAAACCGATCCCTTAATTACCTATACATAATTTTACCTGATTTTTCATGAATCGTATATACTAATGGTTGGAAATCCCCCTGTTATAACAAAATTCCAATCATTATCATACCATATATAGTACATTAATGATTGGAATTATCTATATCTTCTTTTAGCATTCTACTGCTACCTTAATTACACCGTCCCGCTTACCTTCAAAGAGTTCATAGGCTTCCTCTATCCTTTCTAAGGAATAGGTATGGGTGATAAGCGGCTCTGTGTTCAGTTTTCCCTCTGCAATCAACCGTAATGTTTCTTCACAGTCACAGCCATCCACTCCTCCGGTTTTAAAGGTAAGATTTTTTCCATACATATCCGGAAGCGGCAGGATCTGTGCCTGATCATAAAGAGCAACCACCGTCACCAGACCATTGGGTCTCGCGCATTCCCAGGCCAGACGGAAGGTAGCTTCCGCCCCCGCAACCTCCAGCACAACGTCAGCTCCCCCATGATCGCTGTTTGCCCGTACAAACGCTTCACACTTCTCCGGAGAAACCAACAAAATCTCCGGATAATGCTGTCGGATAAACTGCAGACGATTTTTATCCTTTTCACACACAATAATCCGTCTTGGTTTTTTCAGCATTACCGAAAGCAGGGTACAGATACCGGTGGGGCCGGCTCCGATGATCAGCACCGTATCCTGCTCTGAGATCTCTGAAATACGCGCTGCCCAGTAACCGGTAGCCAGAACATCACCCACCAGCAATGCCTGTCGATCCGTAACGCCATCCGGAATCTTATTCAGTCCCTGATCTGCAAAGGGTACACGCACATATTCCGCCTGGCCGCCATCGATCCGGCAGCCCAGCGCCCAACCGCCATTTTCATCTGTACAGTTATTCACATACCCTTTCTTGCAGAAAAAGCATTCACCGCAGAAGGTCTCCACGTTTACTGTCACCCGGTCTCCCGGTTTTACCTTGGTAACTGCCTTTCCAACCTCTTCCACAATCCCCACCATCTCATGGCCAACCGTGATCCCGGGTACTGCCCGCGGAACGCTGCCATGCTTGATATGCAGATCGCTGGAGCAAATGCTGGCGAGTGTCACTTTGACAATAGCATCCCGCTCCTGCATCAGGGTCGGTTTTGGCTTCTCTCTTAATTCGAATTTTCCTTTTGAAACGTAGGTATACGCCTGCATATTTCTATTTTCCTCCACGCTTTTTATAATCCTCGTCTATACGTTTTTTCCAGTCTGCGTTCAACGGGGCACTGCACCGGACAGAGCTGATTGCTTCGCTGACCACCTCATAATTCAACGCAGTTCCTTCGCTGTCGCACTGATAGTTGACTGCACGGTCTGCACCGATTCCGAACTGGCTTGCGGTCTCTACCGCGTCAATATTAGCACCGAGGAACAAAAACTCCCAACCGTATTTCGCTTTCTGCCGCTCGATCATCTGCCTCACTTTTTCGCTGTTGTACCTGCGGCTGGCATTTTCCATTCCGTCCGTAGTGATTACGAACATGGTGTGTTCCGGTACATCCTCCGGTCTTGCATACTTATGAACATTTCCAATGTGATGAATCGCACCGCCGATGGCATCTAAGAGCGCTGTGCATCCGCGAACTGTATAATCCCGGTCGGTCATCGGTCGGATTTTCTTTACATCTACACGGTCGTGCAGGACTTCACTCACATTGTCAAACAGTACCGTTGAAATCAGTGCTTCGCCCTCTGTTTTTTTCTGCTGCTCAATCATGGAATTGAATCCGCCGATGGTATCCCGTTCCAGTCCGTTCATAGAACCGCTGCGGTCTAAGATAAAAACGATCTCTGTTAAATTCTTTCTCATATGCTTATCCTCCTAAAAGATCTCGCCCTTACGGGCTCGCTGTCGCAGTATTCGCCAAGGTTTCGAGCAAGCTCGAGGGCTCATTCCTCACGCAAATGACTGCTCGATTTCGTACCTTACAGCCATAGTATAGCGATTTTCTTTTGCGGAGTGGTCGCATGGAAAGCGACATTTCTTTTTCCTTATGTACCGATCAGACTCTGGTCAAAGGCAAACAGTGCTTCATTGATTTCATACACATTATAGTTTCCCCGTTCAACAAAATATTCTACAATGATGTCGAATTTACTCGAATGGGACAATGTGAATCCTGCCTTGCCGAGCATCTCCTGCATCTGGGCAAGCGGCAGCTCCAAAGCGAGGGCAAATGCCAGCACCGTAGGTTTGGATGGCTTATAGAATCTATCCGAGCGAATTTTTGAGAAGAGCTTCCTGTCAATATTTGCTTTCTTGTAGCACTGTGCATCCGTCATACCGCTTTCCTCAATCTTTCGAAGCAGCATTTCTGAAAAGCTCTCATCCATCTGCCCCAGCGCCTCTTCCAGAGACTGACTGCTGCAGGATTTACAGATTGCTTCGGGCGGCAGCGGGACAGATGCAGCTTCAAAGCAGGATTCCTCTTGCCATGCTTCGGAACACCGACTCTGTTCTGCCCTCCTGTCGGTATGTTCTTCCACATACCTGTCATCTATGTACACTGCGATGTCATCAAACAGCTTTCCGCTAATCTGATATGTCTTTCGGTCAAAAATAACGATATAGACCATCATCTCGTTTTCCAGCAGAAATTCGCTGATGGTATCGACTGCAACCTTCAGAGCCTGGTCTTTTGGATAGCCGTAAACACCGGAGGAAATCAGCGGAAAGGCTACAGACTGACAGCCATTTTCTTTCGCCAGATTCAAAGATGTCCGATAACAGGATTCCAGAAGCTCCTGCTCCCGATGCCTGCCATCCCTCCAGCGCGGACCGACTGCATGGATCACATATTTGCAGGGCAGACGGTATCCCTTTGTAATTTTTGCACTGCCGGTTTCGCAGCCATGCAGCGTACGGCATTCTGCAAGCAGTTCCGGTCCGGCCGCACGATGAATGCAGCCGTCCACACCGCCGCCGCCCAAAAGGGACGTGTTGGCCGCATTGACAATCGCATCAACACTCATTTTTGTAATATCGTTTCTGATCATTTGCAACGGCATGAAGCACCCCTCCCATTCGTTCAGCAGTTGAAAATCAACATTAGTAAATAAAATATCCCATAACATAAGCTTCTTTAAAAACACTTTGATTCTTGACTCTAGGAACTTTATCGAGATATTCCATGTCATTACTTGCAATCTTAACTCTTTTTAAGTTAAGATGCAATATTTGAGTTAAAAGTAGTTGAAAATCAACATTATTAAAAATCATTTTCGAAAAAAGTCCGATGTAGCATGAGCATTACACCCACACTGCACCGGACATTCCACATCATCAACTGCTCTGTCTATTTTCTTCTTCCTGCTCATGCAGCTGCTCTTTTTTCTACTCGTCCCCTTTCAGGATTTCTTTGCCACAATGTCAAGTGATGAATTAAAAAAAGACAAGCAACATCAAAGAAAAATTTCTTTCACAGCACTTGCCTTTTTCTATTATATTATCGTTATAAAAGCTCCTACTTGAATGCTTACAAACTGTTCTTCAAAATCTCCAATACCTCATCATGATTCAACACCTTATATCCACCTTCCATGATGATGGTTCCATTTGCAATACCATGCAACATTTCTTCTGTTGCCCCCAACTCATGGAGATTCATTGTAAGTCCCAGTTCTTTCATCCAAACTTCCATACAGGAAAGCCCTTCTCTGGCAACCTGTTCATCAGCTTTTCCAGCAGGATTGACCTCCCACACATTCACAGCAAAACGGCAAAACTTGCTAAGACCATAAGGCATAATATACCGATATTGAACTTATTATAAATGAATCTATATCACCTGAAATGTTTTCCATTTTCCGGACTTCTGCCTCCAGAAGAAAATGACCGCCCGAATGCTCCAGTCACAAACCATTGCAATAGCAATCCCGATCACGCCCATTTTCAAAACAATTCCCAAGAGCCATGATAAAAGCAGACGCACCGCTATCGTGGAGATAACCGAAACATACATGGTAAATTTCACATCACCCGCTGCCCGCAGCCCATTACTAAGCGCACCGGAAAAGGGATATGCTGCTGCATTAAACACGTTATGGATTAAAACCAGCCAGATTACAAGCCGTTTGGTCTCCGGCTGCAAAGCATAAAATTTCATAAAGAATGGAGTCAGAAGAAAAATCAAAAGATTCCATGCCGATGAAATCAGCAATGTGATTCTTGTCAATCTCTTAAAATAATGCTCCGCAGCATCTGCATTCCCATTTCCCATACACTGTCCAATGACCGTTATAAATACGGGACCCATAGCGACTCCCGCCAGCGCAGCCAATGACCAGATACTTTGTGCAACACCATTTGCAGCAATCTGATATGTTCCAAAAAGTGCAACGATACCGCTTAATGCTACTTTGACTAACTGGAATATACCGTTTTCCATCCCATTTGGAATAGCGATTTTTAGAATTTGTTTCATGAAATCCACATTCCACCGGAAAATCCACTTGCAGCGATAGAACACTTCATTTTTTCTCTGAAAACAAAGTACTGTAATCATCACGGCTGAAAATGTCCGAGCGATCAGTGAAGGGTATGCAACACCTGCAACACCTGCACGCAAAACAAGTACACCAATGAAATTTCCAATAACATTGATGATATTGGAAATTACCGACAAATACATGGTCACACTGGTTTTTCCAATACTGCGAAAAAGGGCAGCGCCAGCATTGTAAACCGCCAATGCCGGATAGGAATATGCAGAAATCCTAAGGTATGTAATACAAGAGTGCATCACAGAATCTTCCACTTTACCGAACATCAGACGAAGCATCCCTTCATTTCCAATTAGAACCATCACTACGATCAGTATGGAAAAAATCGCAGAAAATGAAAGAAGCTGACTGGCGGATTCTCCAGCGTCATCATTTTTCTTTCTACCAATATACTGGCTGATCACAACCGCCCCTCCAGATGCCAATGCTGTAAACAGATAAATAAAAATAGTATTGAACTGATTTACCAGTGAAACACCGGATACTGCCGCTTCTCCTGCGTAGCTGACCACCAGTGTGTCCGCCATCCCTACAAGCATTATCAGCAGCTGCTACTAAAACAGGGGAATAATCATAGCCATCAACTTCTCGTTTGAAAACAGAGTTGTTTGCTGATTCACGCCTTTTCCTCCTCTTATTGTTATTTTTTGTTTTACAGATCATATAATCGATTGCATCAAGTGACTGCTGCTTTTCATGTACCTCATCAAGCAATTTGTACCGATATTTTCGCAACATCCTTATCTGCATTTCTTGATCTTCGCATCCTGAAATTTTTGCGATTTCTTCTTTGCTTAATCCGGCGTTTATACGGGAATCATAATCCGGTTTCATGAAATGGCACTCCCTCCTCAATAAAAAATATAGGTGCAGAAATTAAAGCTGTTTGCTTTATCTCTACACCTATATTATAATTTTCTAATTGAATTATATCAAATACTTAGTTTTTATGGTTTGTCCATGCCTAAAAAGCATTGAATATGTTTGATGAATTTTGTGGTTGCTAAGCTAAACGGCTGACCACGTTTCCATGCTAATACACTTGTTGCTGTAAGTGGCGGATCAAGCGGTCTGAATGTAACCTTTGATTGATTCCAGAACGGTACAGCCCCTTCAATCACCAATGAATATGCCAAGCCTCCATTCACCATAATTGCGCTGTTCGTACTTAAATTGCTGGTAAAAACAATATCCAGTTTCTCATAGTAGTTGCCAAACCAACTTGCCAACTCACTCTGCACATTCATACGCCTAGGAAGAATCAAAGGCAGTACAGACAAATCTTTTGCGCTTACCGTTTCTTTCTTGGAGAGTGGATCATCCGATTTCATCAGAACCACCCATTTTTCCCTTATATTCAAGCGAATAAATTCATATTTTTCCATATCAACCGGCTCAAGAAGCAAACCAATATCCAGTAGTCCCTTCTCCATTTGTTCCTTTACCAAATCTGCTGTGGCTGTAAAAATGTCAAAAGTAACACGGGGATATTTCCGACGAAAGGACTCAATTATTTTAGGAAGAAGTTGTACAGCAGCAATTTCTCCACACCCAATGGAAATTTTACCTTCCACCTGTTCCTCTTGCTCCACTAATTCTTTTTCTGTCTTATCTACAAGCTGCAAAATTTCTTCCGCACGACGGCGAAGAAGTATTCCTTCATTTGTCAATTTGATTTTCCGTGTCCCTCTATCAAACAGCTTTACACCAATATCTTCCTCCATCTGTGCAAGCTGACGTGAAAGTGTCGGCTGCGTGATATGTAAAACTTCTGAGGCTTTTGTGATACTTTCTTCCCTTACTACAGTCAGAAAATATCGAAGAACTCTAATTTCCACGAAAAATACCTCCCAAATTCATCATGCTTAATAAGTATATTATAACGTATCTATACTCGAAAGGCAATAAAAAACATCTGCTCATCGTATGCTTACCGGTAATATAATTTTATGTAAAACTTGATAAACACCTATCATTTAATCGTTCTGTCTACATTGTAGAGCGGGGAAAATCGAAAAACAATGGACGGAGTACAAGTCCTTCCAAGAGGGATAAGAAAACTTCTGAATGGGTAAACAGTGCTAAAAAAGGTTCTGACATTGAAGCACAGCTCCATGTCAGAACCCATTTATTTCACAAATTATTTTTTTGGGTTGCGTCGCCCGCTGTTTTCCGAGCCACGCACTTCCTCATGGTAAAAGTAATTCACAATGACCGGGTGCCCAGGCTCTGCCCGGCCGTAGGGCAGCTCGTTGTCCACGAAGGGACAGCTGTTTTCTTTCGCCAGCCGTTCCGCTTGATCCTCCAAACCACGGAAGTAGCTTCTGTCTCCCTTGTTGTAGATAGCGTCGTACAGCGGAACCAAGTCAGGATATTTTTTACAAATATAGTCCATGATGTCTTTTTTGAATCCGCCTCGCAGATTTAGATTTTCTAACCATATCAGGTCGCATTGATTTCTGACCTGATGGAAGATAGCCTCAAAATCCGTGATACCCGGAAAGACAGGGGCAATAAAGCAGACGGTGCGAATGCCCGCATCATAGATCTGCTTCATGGCATCCAGCCGTCGCTTGATGCTGACGGCATTGTCCATATCATTTTTAAAGCCTTCGTCCAATGTATTGATCGACCAAGAGACCGTGACCTTTCCCAATTTTTTCAGAAGGTCGATGTCACGGATTACCAAATCCGACTTGGTACAGATGAGAATTTCTGCCTCACTGCCCCGGAGCTGTTCAAGAAGCTTTCGGGTGTTCTGAAACTGAGCCTCCTGGGGCAGATATCCATCGGTCACTGAACCGATGACTACGCGCTGCCCTTTGTATTTTTGCGGATTTTTGATTGCCGGCCAATGTTTCACATCCAGGAATGTCCCCCACGGTTCGGTGTGCCCGGTAAATCGCTTCATAAACGAGGCGTAGCAGTATTTGCAGCCATGGGTACAGCCCACATAAGGATTGACGGAATAGCCTCCCACCGGCAGGGCGGATTTTGTCATAATATTTTTGGTTTCTACATCCTGAATCAGAATGCTGCTCTCTTTTACTTCTGTCATGTCTTCTGTTCCTCCAATACCCGGTAAAAAGCCAGGGGAAATTCTTGTACCATCTGTGCCTCGCCCATGATAGGAAGCAGATCTTCCTTCATAAATACAGGGATGCCAAGCGAATGGGCCTGATGTGTCAGGTTCCACACCCATTCCGGTTTCGATACGGCTTTGCCCTTCCTATGTCCGGTCTCAGTCCCAATGACGATCCACTCAATTTAATACAAACAGCCACCGCTGATGCCTCCTTACCGTTTTAAGATTTAGCCTTCTGCCGCAGGTGCAACTTTCCCGAAGCCGTTCCAGGCATACAGGCCCTTCTTGTCCTCATCGCCCAGGAACTTGTCCACCTGACAGATGTGCAGGATATGGTCGCCCACCTCCACCGACTGCTGCAAGATAGCCACCATCGCCAGCCGGGTGTCCGCCGGAATCTGGATATCGCTGCCCTCCACAGCCATCATCTCGATGTTGTTGGCGGCCACCTTGTCGGTCTCGGCACCGGTAGATGCTCCGCAGGCCATTACTGCGCCTGCCAGACTCTCACCGGGAACAGTGACAATGACTTTGCCGGTCTCACGCACACGCTTGCCGGTGTGGGACTGTTTGCCAGTGGCGAAGCCCACCATAGGCGGATTGAAGGAGAGGTAAGACACAAAGCAAATGGGAGCCAGGTTCGTAGAACCATCCTCCTTTTTAGAGCAGATCAGTGTCAGCGGATTGGGGGAGGTCAGAACAGTAGCCTCCATAATGTTCAGTTCTTTCATAAAATTCAGACCTTTCTAAGAGATTTCAGTCGTTGACTGTATGTCCAACCAGTGATATATTTATTATATTTGATAGTAATTTTTGTTCAAGTACGCAAATTATTTATACCTGGTATCAAAAAATATACTGCAAAAGACGAGGAACGATCCAATTATGACTTATGAAGAATTCAAAGAAAAGGTTGGCAGTGTCATTCTAACCGGCGAGGGAAACTGCCCGGTCACGCCGGTGGTTCAAATGCTGCAGGGCAAATGGAAACTCCAAATTCTCTATGAACTGTGCATCAAGTGTCCTATGCGGTTTGGGGAACTGAAAAAGATGCTAAAGCCAATTACAAATACGGCGCTGACAAATGCCCTCAAAGAGTTGGAAGCCGATGATTTGATACAGCGAATCCAATACAACGAGATGCCCTTGCGGGTGGAATATTTCCTTACTGAGAAAGGTCGTGACCTGCTGCCGGTCTTTTACGCCATTTCCCAATGGGGAATGAAATATATACCATGATTCTAACTATATTAATATCTGTATGATAATAGCCGGGAGGCATTGACAATTTGAGTCAACTTCCCGGCTTTTTATGCATTCTCTACTGCTGCAAAGGATTCAGGAAGCAACCTGATTCATGAGAGTTGATAACTCCCACCGCCTGCAAATAGGCATAGATGATTATGGTCCCAACAAACTTCATGCCCCGCTTTTTCAAATCTTTTGAGACGGCATCAGATAATGGTGAGCTAACCTTGTCTACTTCTTGGATGATTTTTTTCTCTGTCCAATGCCATAAGTATCGGTCAAAACTGCCCCACTCTTGCTGTATCTTTTGAAACACTTGTGCGTTGACCACTGCAGCTCGTATTTTCAGCCGGTTACGGATGATTCCAGAGTCAGCTTGCAGAGCCGTCAATTTTTCTTCGCTATAAGATGCCACCTTCCGTAAATCAAACCCGTCAAAAGCACGGCGAAATGCTTCTCGTTTATTTAAGACACATTCCCAGGTGAGGCCTGCCTGAAAATTCTCCAAAATCAACATTTCAAACAGCAACTGGTCATCGTGGACCGGTCTGCCCCATTCCTCGTCATGGTATCGCAGATAAGTGGTATTAGTCGGGCTCACCCAATGGCATCGAATCTTTCCATCTGTCCACTGCATTCGTATAGTCATTTTGAACTTGCTCCGAAATCGTTATGCCTCGCACGCCTCCCGGAGAGCAGGCAGCAGCTCATCCAGCCGCCCGTCCAGACCGAAGGACTTTTCTTTGATATTGTCCGTAATGTAGATCTCACCAAGATTGAGGGTCACATAAGTGGCGTTTGGCTCGCTGGCCACCAGGCGCATCATCGGGGCCTTGATCAGCTGATTGCGCCAGCCAATGCCCAGCTCCAAAACCACCAGTTTCTTCCCGTGGTAGGTTTTCAGAAAGTTTTGGAACCGTGCCTGGGCAGCGGTATCCGGAATCATTCTCTGACCCGCACCCATGTGGATGTCCATGGGACCGCCGCACTTGGGACAGCGCGGCACCAATTCTGTAGGCACATGGCCGCTCTGTTCGGCAGCCGATAATTTTTCTGCCACCTCCAGACTAGGATAGATGGTGTCGTGGCAGGGGCGGGCACACTAGAAAACAAAAATCCAAACCCTTCTCCTATCGAGAAAAGGTTCGGATTTTCATTGTTTGGTGCGGATAAGAGGACTTGAACCTCCACCGAGTTGCCCCGATTAGAACCTGAATCTAACGCGTCTGCCAATTCCGCCATATCCGCATATTCTGTTTTGTTCGTGAGCCGTGTCGCTCGGAACGATAGTTATTATACCAGATATACCGGAATTGTCAAGCGTTTTCTGCAAAAAACTTTTCTCTTTTTATAAAACGTCATACTTCCGTAAAAAAGCCCGTCGCAGGCCGGTTTTCCGGCACAGGACGGGCGGTTTATTTGGTCGTTTGAGCGTGGCCGCCGGGCACTGGCGGCAGACATTTTCTGTTGCTTACAACGCGCGGCCCCACACCAGCCACAGGTACACCGAGCCGGTCAGCACTGCCGCCAGTGTAAAGGGCACCCCGATGCGCAAAAAGTCGGCTGTGCGCACGGTCTCACCATTCTTGCGCAGGATGCCGATGGCCGCAATGTTGGCCGATGCCCCGATGGGGGTCAGGTTGCCGCCCAGCGTTGCGCCGGTGAGCAGACCGAAGTAAAACCACCTCCGGTGCCATGCCTGCACCATTGTTCATCAGCGCGGCAATGCCCTGCACCACCGGCAGCATGGTGGCCACATAGGGGATGTTGTCAATGAAGGCCGACAGCACCACCGATACCACCACCAGCAGCACATACAGCCGGAAAGGATCCTCCCCGGCCACGGTATGGAACAGCTGCGCGGCAGCGTCGATGACACCCGCCGTGCGGATGCCCGCGATCACGATGAACAGCCCGAAGAGCAGCAGCAAGGTGTCCCGGTCCAACTCCTGCACCACCTGCACCAGCGGCTTTGCCGAGCGGTCCCGCAGGCAGGCACGGACCACGCCCACCACGCACAGGGTCATGCAGATGAGCCCGCTGCGCAGCTCGTACAGTGTTGCCAGCAGGCCGCTTTCCGGCTGCGGCAGGAAAGATGCCACGATCAGCAG
>ENA-OQNM01000430-OQNM01000430.1-human-gut-metagenome-genome-assembly--contig:-NODE-430-length-15699-cov-6.794310_pt1 | contig 15699 bp, 9 predicted proteins | sample MGYA00242632_ERZ504886 | MGnify/ENA primary metagenome ERZ504886 (study PRJEB26092, sample SAMD00036424) | human gut metagenome | host: Homo sapiens | study: EMG produced TPA metagenomics assembly of... | reverse complement strand
ATTAGTTTCTTCCGGTGGTGGTGGAGATATAGTTGAGGTTGATGATTACATTGCAGTAGTTTGTTGTTGAAGGAAATAACGGAAAGGCATTTATCTCAATGAATAACCCTAAATAGTTCGTTCGACTTAGAAGTAGATGATCGGACAACGGCATTCAGGTGATTGATATTGATAGTGGCAAGTCCTTTCGCCATTGTCCTGCCCCTCAATGTAGGAAACATCTGTTTCTATATTGATGTTATACCCGCAAAAAATGCGGATCCAAATGCATATAATACCCACATATTTTTCTCTGTCTACACTTCGGTCAACTCCGTTGTCCGGAGTTCGATTCCTCCATTCTTCTAAATACAAAAAACCGTTCAAGGAACGGCTTCTTTTACGCTAATGAGACATCGGGGATTCGGTCTACGCTCCGCTTCGGTCCGCGCTTAGCAGACGTCCACCGGACGTCTAGCGCCCCGGTCAACTACGTTGTCCGGAGTTCGATTCCTACGATGTCTGACATTAAAAAACGCCTCTTTAAGAGAGGCATTTTTAATGAGACATCGGGGATTCGAACCCCGGACAACTTGATTAAAAGTCAAGTGCTCTACCACCTGAGCTAATATCCCATATATTCAGATTGTAACAGGGCTAGTTGGATTCGAACCAACGAATGCAGGAATCAAAATCCTGTGCCTTACCGCTTGGCGATAGCCCTTGAGTAATACTCGTGCGCCGCACGGATACGCATATAATGCGCACGACACTATTTGCATTAATGCAAAGGGTGGATACAGGGATTCGAACCCTGGGCCTCCAGAGCCACAATCTGGCGCGCTAACCAACTGCGCTATACCCACCATATTTACTTCATATGGTCCATATGGAATTGATATGAAATAAAAAATGTGCCTGAAGGGATTCGAACCCCCGACACCCGGCTTAGAAGGCCGGTGCTCTATCCAACTGAGCTACAGACACATATGGGATACTGCGAATACTGCAATATCTAAGCGGGTGATGGGAATCGAACCCACGTATCCAGCTTGGAAGGCTGGTGTTCTACCATTGAACTACACCCGCATGTAGTCGGGGTGACAGGATTCGAACCTGCGACCTCCTGGTCCCAAACCAGGCGCTCTAGCCAAGCTGAGCCACACCCCGAAGGATTTGTTTGCGTTCTTTCCGTGACGCAAGAATTAGTATATAGCAAAGGGAAGAATATGTCTAACAACTTTTTTTAAGTTTTTTTATAGTTTTTTTTTAAAATGGCTGCCGGTCAGCTTAAAAGAGCTTCCCGGCAGGCATTTTATCCGTATACGTTGCAATTCAACGCCTATACTCTAGATCACCTTCACAAGCATCTCTTTCATGGCGCGAAGAGCCTTACCTCGATGGCTTATGGCATTCTTCTGCTGTGGAGTAAGCTCTGCAGAAGAGCAGCCGTACTCATCTAAATAGAATATAGGATCATAACCAAAGCCGTTGGTTCCCGCTATCTCCCATCCTATATAGCCCTCCATAGTCTGTCTGGTCACAAATTCCTTTCCATCAGGCAGCACTGCGGCGATAGCACACACAAAGCGGGCTGTACGCTTCTCCTTTGGCACCCCGTCAAGGCGTTCTATAAGATTATTATTCTTTATATCATAGGAAGTATCCTCGCCCATATAGCGCGCTGAATATACTCCCGGTTCCTTATTCAGATAGTCAATCTCAAGTCCTGAGTCGTCTGCGAGAACAATTGCATCTGTGTGTGCCGCTATTGCGCGTGCCTTAATCAGCGCATTGTCTTCAAAGGTCTTCCCATCCTCCACTATATCCACATTGATACCTGCTTCCTTCATTGAACGGATATCCACGTCACAGTCTGAAAGTATCTCTTTGATTTCTCTGAGCTTATCCTTGTTTCCTGTTGCAAATATGATTTTTGTCATAATATATTTCCTTCCTTCAGTGCTTTTGCCATATCATCTGTTATCAGAAAAGGCCTTTATACAGAGGTTACAATCCTGTTTTTCCTTTACATTGATATATGCCACACCATCATAGCTGATATAGCCCTCGCCATCATCCAGATTGACCGTAGACATGTATGCTTCTCCCGAGTTGTACTCTATAGCCATCGGATGAGTCGAGCCCGGTGTATTTATATAAAGTACAATGGCATAACGTTCACCGGACTCCAAATCAACAGGCTCATCAAAATCAACAGTGTAATAGCCTGCATTTTTTAGTGACCCCTCAGCCACCAGCGTCTTATTTTTAAAAGAATACTCATTCTCAAAATTCTTAACTACATACAGCTTGTATGAGGTATCCGCTGCTGTAGCATAAAAGCCGGAAGCCCTTAGCGATTCAGCCGACTGTGCGGTAAATATGTTGGCTCCGTACATATCCTCCTTGTCGTAGCCCATCTTTCCTACCCAGCCACACAGGTCACTCTGGTATATATTATCATAATTGTCAGCACTCTCTATATCTGTATAAACAACATTGTGCGTGCCCACATTTGTATCGTAGTATGACACATAGAACACCCCATTGTCTCCAAAACTGCTGCCCCAGCTGTTCTGGCATATAAAGGCTCCATCTCCTTCCAGATCCACATTGAAGTTTTCCTTAGGGTAATTGTCATCCCAGCCAATTATAACCACATCATGATTTGGCTTATCTTGCCCCATGTAACAGTAAGAATTAGTCTGCTTATTGTAATAAGGCGTCTTTGTCTTTGAGCTTGCTATTGTACTGTAAAGCGATGTCTGCACACCACCATATTTGAAAACAGCCTCCTTTATGCCCTGATAGTCCTTTCCATCTATGATAAGCATCTGCTGCACATGCTTTACTGCAGCAAGATCATCGCGTGTCACTCCATCTCCGTAAGGATCATCCGCGTCATAAACCGGTCCCTGCCATGCTGCCAGATATGCCATTCCCATGGTATACTCTCCACCGTCATACTGATTGACGTTGAAGGAATTGCTCATACTCATATGATCCACGGAAAACAAAAGCTGCTCCTCCGGCATAAGGGCTGACTCGAGTGCACTTGTGGCCGCAAAAGCCCAACAGGTGCCATAGCTGCCCTGATCCCTGATTAGTGACACACGCTGTCTTTCCCTCAGATCATACTTTGTTGGCACCGTTGATACACCCTCGGATTTGTCTGTCATAGTGAGTGTATTTGTCGCCGTATCAAAGCTGCAGGTCATATCCAAAAGTTTAGACAGCTTGTCTAAGCTTGCATAAAACTGCCCCTTATACTGTACAAAGCCATTGTCATCTGCCAGCTTGAAATCAGCTGTCAGACTGTGCTTTTCCACCAGAAGCTCATTTTTATTGTATACATGTGCACTGCTGTTTAGTGCATCGCGAAGCATAGACACGGGAACCATTATATTCCTGTTCTCATCCATATACACATGCTCATCCTCGCTCGTATACTCCTTATTTTCTATCTTAAGCCTGATGGTGGTGCCATTTACATCAGCAGCCACAAGCGGACTCCATATAGTATTATCTATCTGTGCTCCTCTGAACGCGCCAAGTGTAGAGCTGTCCTTTGCATATATGTAAAAATTAGACACAAAGATAAGTGCCAAGATGAATGTAAATGCAATATATCTCTTTGAATATTTCATATACCCTGCTAATCCTTTTTCCTTCTCGGAGGCTTAGGCCCCATAAACTGATAAAAATATGTCTTTATCATACCATTGTAGATTTTCCTGTTTTTGTCAGCTTTTCTGCCGATATAGCGCTCTGTATCTTCATAGCTCGTAATCAGATACATCGACCATGCATCAAGCCTCTTATAAGCTTCTCCAATCTGTGAATACAGTGCCGGGAGCGCTGATTTCTCCTCGAGTCGCTCACCGTATGGAGGATTTGAGATAATAAATCCATACTTCTTCGGGTGATGCAGGTCAGCCACAGCCCTCTGCTGGAAATGAATCATGTGCTCCACTCCGGCTCTCTTGGCATTTTCCCTGGCTGCAGCCACCACATCAGGGTCAATGTCATAGCCCTGGATGTCCACCTGCACATCCTTATCTATCATATCCTCTGCCTCCTGCACAGCCTCATACCACAGCTTTCTTGGTATGATATTGGTCCAGCTCTCAGCTGTAAACTCCCTGTTCATACCGGGTGCTATGTTTGCTGCCATCATGGCTGCCTCTATCGGAAATGTACCACTGCCGCAAAACGGATCCACAAGTATTCTGTCTGCATGCCATGGTGTAAGCATGATGAGCGATGCTGCAAGTGTCTCAGTCAGCGGCGCCTTGCTCGTTGCCAGACGGTATCCTCTCTTGTGAAGGGAATCACCCGATGTATCAAGTGTCACCATCACCTCATCCTTGTACAGAAAAACCCTTACCGGATACTGTGCTCCGTCCTCCGGGAACCAGTCAATGTGATAAGACCTCTTCATTCTCTCAACCATAGCCTTTTTCACGATAGACTGTATATCAGATGGTGAAAAAAGCTTACTCTTTATGGAAGAAGCCTTTTTCACCCAGAATCTGCCGTCCTTGGGAATATAATTTTCCCATGGGAGAGCCTTTACATTTTCAAAAAGCTCATCAAATGTGGCAGCCTTAAAGCGTCCTACCTGAAGTAATACTCTCTCTGCGCCTCTTAAGAATATATTCGCTCTGCATATAGCCTCAGCATCGCCCTCAAACGATACCCTGCCGTCCTCCACACGTGTTATCTCATATCCCAGATCATATATCTCCCTCTTTACGACTGCCTCAAGGCCAAAATGACATGGCACAACAAGCTCAAATCTATTCATATATTGTGTAACTGCCTTTCTATAATTGTACTTTACATTGTTATCTAATATTGTTGCATAAATTTCAATTTTTTTAAATAGTTTCAGCCATATTTCTGCAACTTTTTTTGATATCCGCACATAGCATTGTATCCACCTATGACTGTCGCTGTATCAAAACCGCGATTTCCCAGATATCTGGCCAGCTTCATGCTGCTTCCACCATGCGTGCAGTAAAAAATCACACTCTGTGACACATCGAGTTCACTCTCATATGAATCCGTGATATCCATAGGCATGCTGAGTGCGCCTTTCCAGTGCGACCTGTCGTATTCCTCTCTTGTTCTTATATCTATAAGCAGTGCATTCATCTCTTTTTGCACCTTATAAAGCTCATCCGCATAAACTATTTTAAATTTCATACATCCATACGCCAAAATACGAATTTACATTATGATATTCATTTTATTATGAGATGTGAACTGCGATAAATCACCAAAATCATTATAGCTGGCACTTTAGTACTTTAACTCTTTAATAAATTAACCCGTTTTATTAAGATTATATTATTTTGTGTTTCAAAGTATTGCTTTTTAATTACTGTTATTTTATAATGTTTCCGAAGAGAGAAATCTTTTCAATGTTATACCTCTTATTAATTATTTATACTCCCCTCAAAAGAGCCGGTCACATGACCGGCTCTTTTATACTGCTTATATTTTTTATATTTATCAATCCAAAAGCATCTCATACTCTGTTAACGGCAGTGGCTTTGAATAATAAAAGCCCTGTATACTGTCGCAGTCTATATTCTTCAAAAACTCTACCTGCTCCTGACTCTCAACACCCTCGGCGGTCACGCAGATTCCCAGCTCCTTGGCCAGTGCTATCGTGTGCACAAGCAGCCTCTCACCATTTGAATCTCCTATATAGTCAATCAGGCTCTTGTCGATTTTGAGTGTATCAAAGCACTTCATATTGAGGGTAACAAGTGATGAATAGCCTGAGCCAAAATCATCCACCAAAAGTGGAAATCCATTGCCATGGAATTTATCCGCAATACTCTTGATTTCATCATTATCGACCGCTGCACTCTCTGTAATCTCTATAGGCACAAGATGTGTGTATATGCCGATTCTTCTTGCTATATCATGATATCTTTTAACCACAGACTCAAAGTACAGGCTCGCTCTGGACAGGTTGATTGAGATAGGAACTATTTTTTTCCCTTCATCAAGCCATCTTCTCTGATGTGTACACACCTCGCGGAATACATACTCATCAAGCGCCTTAATCATGCCGTTTCTTTCAAAAAGCGGTATAAATTTGGATGGCGGAATAATCTCATTATTTTCTCTTCTCCACCTGACAAGTCCCTCTGCACCGACCAGCTTGTTGGTCTTTGGAGCATACTTGGGCTGATACCATATCTCAAAATGATTGTCATTTAAATCCCTGTAGAAGTTATCCTCCATCTGCTTTTCTTCGACAATCCTTTCTGTATCGGCCTGACTGTATATCTGATAGAGCACGTCCTTCCGCTCCTTGATCCGATTCTTGGCAAAGTTGGCCTCGCCGTATGCTTCCTCAACCTTTTTGCCCGGCTCCCATTTTGTCACACCAAAGTATGGCTGAATCTTTGGAATCTTTAAGGATTCTGAAACCTTAATAAGCTGTAAATTGATGGTCTCTATCTTTCTGATAACCTTATTTATCTTGTCATCCGCAAAGAAAATAACAAATCTGTCTGCATTTATATGACCTGATATGTCATTATATCCTACAACACCGCGTATATTTTCAGAAATCCATCTAAGCGCCTCATCGCCCTTTGCCACACCACAGATGGAGTTCACTATCTTGAAGGAGTGAATATCCATGGAAATCAGATATCCTGATACGTTTCTGTCACGCAGCTTCTTTTTAAAACTCTCGTAATTGTTGCCTCCGGTCACTGCATCCACATACGCTATACGCTCAAGCTCTCTTTGCTTCTCCGGGCTTATATCCGAAAAGCCCGCTATCATCTTGTGCAGCTCTCCCACGCCAGACACATTGACAAACTTGGCTCTGCAATACTGTACCTGTCCATCCCTCACGATGCGGTAATCATGCTGATAGGTATCCTTTATCAAAAACTGCCTGCGCAGATTATTAATTGATGTCTCTAAAAGCATGTGAAGCTTATCCTCCTCTAAGACGATAGCATTTACATACTGTTCCATCATCTCTTGATAGCCCGGTTTTGACTCAAGCACTTCTCCAAACATAGCACGGACAGAAGGATTCATCCTGTATGGATACATCTTATTGTTGTCTACATCTACATAGTAGATACTGTTGAAGTTGCTTCCTAAAGCATTCACCATCTCACTCTCGTTAAGACGCTCATCAAGCTGCTCAGCAAGCCCTATTGCCTCAACTGTTCTGCCAGCATCATCAAAGCAAATCGACTTGAATGATATCCTGTAGGTATCTGTTCCTTCCTTGGCATGCAGTACTACAGTAGCAAATTTTTCTCCATCTGCAATCTGTTCAACAGCCTTCAGCAGATTGTTCCTGTCAACCATGCTGTCTATAAACGGATTGTTTATAATATCCACATTTTTCTCTTCTGAGCCATCTAATGAATCCTCTGATAAAAAAGACCTCAAACGGCATTCCTGCGGAAAGCACTTAAAAACATACTTTCCCCAGGATGCGAATGCGGTCTTTATATCCATCTCTATATTGTTTTCATCATCAAATCTATTACTCATAATAATTCCCACAAAAATAAAATAATTATTAAAACTCTTTCATACCTATCACTACTATATCATTAGTAAGTCATTTCGTAAAGTTTTGTTTTTACTAATTTTGTTCTTTTTGTGTATTTTATGAATATATATTTTATTTTATAGCGTCGAGTGCGTTTGAGATATCTGCAATCAAATCCACCTTGTCCTCAAGACCTAAGCTTATTCTGATAAGCTCTGCCGGCACTCCTGCTTCCTTAAGCTGCTCATCATTCATCTGACGATGCGTGCTTGTTGCCGGATTTAAGCAGCAGGTTCTCGCATCTGCCACATGTGTCTCGATTGCTCCAAGCCTTAATGCCTTCATAAATGCAGACGCTGCCTCTCTGCCGCCCTTTAAGCCAAATGATACGACTCCGCAGCCTCCGTTTGGAAGATACTTCTGTGCTCTCTCATAGTATTTGTTTGAAGGAAGCCCTGAGTAGTTTACATAGGCAACCTTTGGATGATTTTCCAAAAATTCAGCCACTGCCTGTCCATTTTCCACATGCTTTGGCATACGCACATGAAGTGACTCAAGGCCAAGATTCAGCATAAATGCATTCTGTGGTGACTGCATAGAACCAAAATCGCGCATAAGCTGTGCTGTACATTTGGTAATGAACGCACCTTCCTTGCCAAATTTCTCTGCATATGTGATGCCATGATAGCTGTCGTCAGGTGTGCACAGTCCCGGATATTTATCTGCATGTGCCATCCAGTCGAATTTGCCGCTGTCTACGATTGCTCCGCCGAGTGTGGCTCCGTGTCCGTCCATGTACTTTGTGGTAGAGTGTGTGACAATATCTGCGCCCCACTCAATCGGTCTGCAGTTTACAGGTGTCGGGAAGGTATTGTCCACTATAAGCGGTACTCCGTGCTCGTGTGCCACCTTTGCAAAAAGCTCTATATCAAGCACCGTAAGCGCAGGATTGGCAATAGTCTCACCAAACATAAGCTTTGTGTTTGGTCTGAATGCTGCATTCAGCTCCTCCTCTGTAGCATCAGGAGATACGAATGTAGCTGTAATACCCATCTTCGCCATAGTTACCGCGATGAGGTTGAAGGTGCCTCCATAGATGGATGATGATGCCACGATATGGTCTCCGCACTCACATATGTTGAACATGGCATAGAAATTGGCTGCCTGTCCTGATGATGTGAGCATGGCAGCAGTGCCACCCTCCATAGCTGCGATTTTTCTTGCTACCGTATCACAGGTTGGATTCTGCAGTCTGCTGTAGAAATAGCCCTCTGCCTCAAGGTCAAAAAGCTTTCCCATGTCCTCGCTTGTGTCATATTTGAATGTAGTTGACTGAATAATCGGAATCTGTCTCGGCTCTCCGTTTCCGGCTGCATAGCCTGCCTGTACACACTTTGTACCTATACTGTATTCTTTCATTGTGCTTCTCCTTTATTATGTTAATGTTTCAGATGGATATAGTATATTACATTTGGCGCGTTTTGACAAATTCTTCAAATCGTGGAAGTGTGAGAGTAATTTTACCGTACTCAGAGGTATCTATAATCCCCTTTCTTTTGAGCCGGTCTCTATATACCGAGAATAATCCTGAATTCATACTCGGAGAGTATCATCTTCCTCATATTTACCCCACTGTGAATGATCATCCCAAACCCATACGGGTTGATGTTTATCTTTGGCAATCTCTTTTTTGCTCTGCCATCAGCAGAACCGGGACTTTTATTATTGCCTTTTTTATTCTCTTTTTTTGCCCCGCCGACAGCAGAACCTGGACTTTTATTATTGCCTTTTTTATTCTCTTTTTTTGCCCCGCCGACAGCAGAGCCTGGACTTTTATTATTGCCTTTTTTATTCTCTTTTTTTGCCCCGCCGACAGCAGAGCCTGGACTTTTATTATTGCCTTTTTTATTAAGATTCTTCGGAAGCATAGCATAGACCTGTTCGGCAGTATATTCATGCCCTTCTTTTCCGTCCGGTGCAACATGCATTGCTATTCCGTATTTGCTTAGCGTTATACTGCTCGCTTTCATTCCGTTCTCAAGCATAATATTAGAGTTGACAACAATGTCAGCCGCAATATTGTATGCTTCAGGGTCTTCAACATCTCCGCGAAAGCAATGCTGTAACACAACATGCAAAATCTCATGCATCATGACAAAGTCAAGTTCACTATCACTGAGACTATCGAGAAAATCTATGCCAAAAGTAATCCTTACTCCATCCGTACAAGCCGTTTCAATTTCTTCACTGACAGCATAAATCATATGCATTAAAAGTAAACCGTAAAATCCATGGTTATACAAAATGCGCATGCGTGATAACAGAAGTCTTTTTATGCACCCTTTAATCTTGCTTTCAGACAGAGCCATTTATTAACCATCCTTTCGTTTGAAGCCACCTTGCAAATTCCGGAATGGTCATGAGCTTTTCTTTGTAATTTTTATCTATGCACATATAGTCTTTCAGCAATACTGCGCTGAAATCGGGAGGCATTTTGTCTGCATATCGGATTGAATTTGCGATTCTGCTCATTTCATCTTTGTGCATCCGTGCATAGGCGGTCATAGATGCCGTTAAAGCGTACATGACATCAGTATCCTTTGACATCTGTGGCATTTTGCCGTCAAAAATATCTTCAACGGACGGCAGGTTTTTATATACCTTGGCCCATGTTCTGAATTCAACCGCTGCACCTGTCCCGACAAGTCCGGCAATCAAGTAATACATGCTGTCTATGTCATCATCAATCCAGTTCAGAACATTGCTTACCATTTCCCACGAACGGGGAGTCGGGAAAGCGAGATCATTACTGTCGGAATCAAATCCCATGAGATAACTTTGCCTGAAAGACAAAAAACCGACAACCTTATCATTGATACCGGAGGAAATTGCCCATTGCTTCCACGAACTGAAACTGCCTTCAATTTCGATGTGCATAAGTCGATTTGCCAGAGCTTTCGGCATTTTGAAAGCTACGGATTTATCTGTCACACGGTTTCCGGCAGCGATCACGATACAATTCTCAGGAAGTTTGTGCTCTCCGACAACTCGGTCAAGTGTGATCTGATAAGCTGCCGCCTGTACGGACTGAGGTGCTGCGGAAATTTCATCAAGGAACAGGATGTTGACAATATCGTCACTTGCATCCATTTGGAATATCTGCGGTTTCAGCCACACTGCAAGCGTTTTGTCAGCGTTGGCGGTAGGAATGCCTCTCAGATCAATGGGATTAAAAAGAAGCAGCCGGACGTCAGTTACATTGACTCTTTTGCCGGTCCTCTCTCCAATCTCTTTTGCAATCTGGCGAACTGCCTGCGATTTACCAACGCCGGGAGGTCCCCACAGCATCACTGACGGCATGGTTTTGATGGGATAATTATGTTGAATGATTGCGCAGTAAGCGCTTGACAGTTTTTCAACCATTTTCCCGACATTCATAGAGGGTATGTTGGTCATTTTAATATCGCTCATGTCTTATCTACTCCTAATTTCTTATTAAGTATTTCGAGCTTTTTGCGGCATTCCTCAATTTCATCGCTGAAACTTTCGTGCTTTTTGAGTTCTTCCTTAAGTTGATATTCTCTTTCTTGCAGCTTAGCAAATCCATTTTTCAATTTATCAAAGTGCTTTTGTAAATCATCAAGAAAATTATCGATTCTTATTAAATTGCCCGTATTCGTATCTCCGAGTTCTACATAATAACGACCGTTTCGTTTCAACCAAATATAAGGTTTTTCCCGTGTCATGTTAGCGGGGAGAATAATTTCAAAACCTCGATATGTTGTAAGGGCTTTCTCTTTCGGTTCAAGAACATATCCAATAAGAGAAGAATGAATGTATTCTCTTAAATGTTTACGCTTTTCCGTCGCTTCCTTCTTTACCTTGCTATCAACCGGTTCGGGATTTTCTTGTTTCCATCCGTTGTAAAATGCAATATCGGCTTCACATTGGGCAATATTGTTCTCTTGATTGGATATTTTTCCGGGCATCTCTAACAGTTCTTTTTCCATGCAAATTCTTGAATCAACAAGTTTGCGCTGCAATGTCAGATAGCGCGAAAGCTCGTTTGCGGTCTTCACACGCTCTTTTACAAGAGGATTTCCTACGGCCAGAGCTTTGACCTCGGCATAGTCGAGCACTGTGTCTTCAATATCCTTTCCACTCCGCTCGGTAAGCGATCCGGAAAGCAATCCGGTAATAAATCGTTGCTTGGTTTCGAGCAGCTGCCATGAATAGGCATCAAAGCTCCCTTCTGTGATATATCGGAAAATCTGCACTTTTGAATTGGTATTTCCTTGGCGCAGAATGCGCCCCTCACGTTGCGTCATATCTGCCGGTCTCCACGGAACATCGATATGATGCAGAGCGATCAGCTTATCCTGAATATTTACACCGAGTCCGAGTTTGAAGGTCGAACCGAGCAACACGCGAATGTCGCCTTTCCTGACTTGAGCAAACATGGTATTTCTCTGTGCTTCGGTCCGGGCGTCATGAATAAAAGCAATCTTGTCAGAAGGAATGCCTTTACTCTGAAGCATAGTCTTCACTTCATCATAAATGTTAAAACCCGTTTTAGGAGTCGATGTGTCGCAGAAAATGATTTGTGCAGATTTACGAACCGTTGTTTTGAAATATATATCAGCAACATTTTCGACACAGCGTGCCACTTTCGATTGATAAGTGAACATAGCACTTGGATCGACCAGCCTTAAATCAAGCGCTGCTTTCCTTCCGTCCGTCGTGATTTTCAGCATATTGTCATCTTTGCGACTAACATATCCTTTGCGAACATCCTCTGCTCTCTGCGAAATATCTTTCAGATAATCTGCAAAATCATTTGTTTTCGAGATCAGCGCATCGGTATATCCATCTATCTGCGGGATACCGGCTAATGTGTCCACTTGATGAAAATCGGCAATGGATGACAGTAGAGATGTGAGTTCGGGAAGGTTGTGAAACTTAGAAAAACGAGTGGCAAGCCGATAACTGCTTGTGTCAACATCAATTTCAAATTCCGTGCTCCTTTCTGCAAACATACCGATCCAACTGTCAAAGTTCTGAAGGTCCAGCATGGCAAGTTCACCGCTTTGCAAATACATCTGCATAATAAACGCATCTGTGATAGAATTTGTAATCGGAGTTCCGGTAGCAAAGACAACTCCTGCGCCGTCATTCTTCTTCTGCACCATATGTACCTTATCCATCATATCCTTGCATTTCTTGGAACCTGAAGCACTGATTCCAAGAACTTTATCTGCTTTTGTTTCGATAGGAACATTCTTAAAATTGTGTGCCTCATCTACAAAGAGTCTTGTAATTCCTAGATCATCAAAATACACACCGTTATACAAATCATCCATTGCAACGGCAAGTTCAGATAAGGCTTTTGAAACCGCCTCTTGTTTCTTCTTCAAACGAGAAGTGGCCTTGTTCTTTTTGCCCGCTATTTCTGCGATAACTTCCTGTTCATAAACAAGCTGGTTTCGATAGTATTCCTTTGACAACGGAATCCGCTCAAAACAACTGTAAGCAATAATGATCCCATCAAAATCCTCGTCACGTATTCTTTCAAGAAGACTTTCTCTTTTTGATGGAGTAAAACTCTTCGGCTCTACACAAAGAATATTGGCACTCGGGTACATGGCATAGAAAATGTTTTTCCATTGACCGACAATGTTATTTGGAACAACAAACATGTTCTTTTCAGACAGCCCCATGCGGCGCATTTCCATTGCCGCAGCAATCATAACATAGGTTTTTCCGGCTCCGACATCGTGTGCCAATAGAGTGTTCGGAGTAAAAAGAATTCGCGCAACAGCGTCTTTTTGATAGGCATAAAGCTTTATCGCCGGAGACATGTCGGGAAACCGTAAAAATGATCCGTCAAAAATTCTTTTTCGAACGCAACTGAAATTGTTTTCAAAAATTGTTTCAAGGCGTTCTTTCCTTCCTTCATCCTCCCAGATCCATTTTTGAAACATCTTTATCATTTTATTTTGCTTTTCTATAGCGAGAATGGTTTCAGACTGGTTTATAACTCTTTTCTTGCCGGAGGAATTTGTTTTGCAAACGACTTCATCGGTAACTGCGACCGACTTCATGTTCAAAGTTCTTTCGAGAATATGAAGAGCGTTTATTCTGTCGGTACCGTATGTTCGTGTCACCTTGACGTCATGATTGTATCTGCTTTTGAATGGTATTTCCCAAGTACCGGTCAATTCATCGTGTTTTGTATTGAAATCTTCTTCGTTATCGATGCTATACCAGTATCTGCGCCAATCGCCAAGAAGATGTTCAATAAAATCATCAATTATATCCGTAGGTACCCACGGCGAGCCCAGTGTCACATAGATATCTTTTGTTGCAACAGTAGGAGGAAGAACCTTTTCAATAGCTTTGACATTATCAGCAAAATAGCCGTCGTATTCCTTATCAGCTTCTTTAGCCGCTTTCCATTTCCGCATCATATTGCCTGACAGATATTCCTCAGAGGTTTCCCAACCCTTATAGAAGCACTCGCCCCATGTTTCCGGATTCTGATAGATAGATCCTTTCAGCGTACCGATAATTGTTTTGTAGTCTTCACCGGTTATTGAAGAAATATATTCAATATCAACCCGTCCGAGATTAGATAGACTGAAAATGAGACCGTCGGAAATGCTGTCAGCGTGAATACCCTGAGTCCTTACATCTTGATTGAACGCGTTTTCCCAATCGAGCGGAAGATCCATGCAGGTAACTTCACGTATATGTGCTTCTTTTTTCTCTTTTTCTTCACGGGCTTTCCGCTCTAATTCTTCTTTTTCCCTGCGGCGGCGTTCATTTTCCTCATGCTTTTCTGCGGTACGCTTAGCTGCAAGGAGCTTACCTATAACCTCCTCAATTTCATCTGAGGAATACTTGCTGTCAATATTCCCCGCAAGCCCCAAAATATCAAAAAGACTCAACTGTGCACTGTCACCAGAATGATTTTTATTAGACATGTACCGTCACGCTCCGATCCTCTTTTGTTCACCAATTTAATTATATTTTACAGCAGAGAATGTACCAATTTCGGAACATAGAAAAAGCAGACTGCGTTTTCACAGTCTGCTTTTCTTGTAAAGACAGTTGTATTTAGGCATGTCTCGCTCTGGATACAGATCCTTTCTTAATCGAAAGGTATCTCCTACTCGTCAGCGAAAAAATGCCGTTAAAAAGGAAATCCAGAAAATATATGATAATTCTAAACAGAATTATGGCGCCCCTAAAATTGCACAGGAACTACGTAAATCTGGCGAAACCATCAGTCAACGCACCGTAGGTAAATACATGGCGTGAAATGGGCATTCGTGCCCAGTGGACTAAACCGTGGACTACTACCACCAAAGATTCTGATTTTAGCAAAGAACTCCACAACATTCTCAACGAACAGTTTAATCCTGAACGTCCTAACGCTGTCTGGTGCACAGATATAACTTATATCTGAACGCAGGATGGTTTTGTATACCTTAACTGCGTTATGGACTTGTATGCCAGAAAAATCATTGTCTGGACTCTTGCAGACACTATGGAAGTATCTACAGTTATCGAAACAATCAACAAGGCAAAAGCCTGTCGTAATACTGATTTACCACTTATTATCCATTCAGATCGTGGCAGCCAGTATGTTTCAAATGCGTGGCGTAAAGCCACTGAAAAGATGCAGCAAAGCTATTCTCATAGTGGTTATCCTTATGATAATGCCTGCATCTAATCTGTCCATTCCTTAATCAAAAGAGAATGGCTCAACAGATTTCATATCATTAACTACAAACATGCCTATAGGCTTGTATTTGAGTATATTGAAACCTTTTACAATACCGTTAGGATTCACAACCACTGCGACTATATGTCTCCTAATGATTTTGAAAAATTGTTTGAGAGGGTATCTTCTCTGCCAGCAGCTTAGTTGGCAGAACTTCTCATTTATCAAGCTTTTCGGTACCACGGTACAAGAGAATATTTACAATGGAATGTGGAACTACGGTGCCGCCCTCTCGCTCATCATGCTGCTGCTGATAGGCATCACCGTCCTCTTCACCAACGAGGAAGACGGCGCATCGAATGAAAGCGGAGGTATGATATGATGACACGAATCTTGACCCGCGGCTACTTGTGGCTGCTGTTGGCGTTGCTCTATTCGCCTATCC
>ENA-OQNM01000429-OQNM01000429.1-human-gut-metagenome-genome-assembly--contig:-NODE-429-length-15700-cov-3.420150_pt1 | contig 15700 bp, 13 predicted proteins | sample MGYA00242632_ERZ504886 | MGnify/ENA primary metagenome ERZ504886 (study PRJEB26092, sample SAMD00036424) | human gut metagenome | host: Homo sapiens | study: EMG produced TPA metagenomics assembly of... | reverse complement strand
GAGACGGATGTGGAGCTACCGGTGAATTGATAGCAAACAGACAAATAAATATATTAACTTTAATAACAGACAATTATGAAGAAGGTTTTATTTTTGGCTTTGGCTGCAGCAGCAGTAATGAGTTGCTCGGAAAGTGAGGAGATAGAGAATGCCGGACAAAAGGCGGAGATTAAATTGGGAACAGTAGTGGGTAACACTACGAGAGCCGCAGTGACTGATTTGCCGGAATTGCAGAAGGTAGGGTTCACTGTGTATGCTTATAATACGGGAGCAACAACAATGGCCTCTGTTGCGACTTTTGATGCAATGAAGGAATTCATGGCAGATGTTAAGGTAACTTATAGTGCTCCCGACTGGAGTTTGACTGGGGGAACATATTATTGGCCAATGACGGATAACTTGCAGTTCTTTGCTTACGGGAATCCGGGTACCGGGGCCTTGACGTACAATCAACCGGCTGCTGGTGCTATATATCCTTCCATTACTTATACGGTAGCGGATGTAGTTACCCAAACGGACTTGGTAGCCGCGAAAGCGATGGATGCAACCAAGGCATCAAATGCCAGTGGGGTATCTTTGAAATTCGGCCATATACTGACGCAAATAAATTTCACTGTCAAGGCAGCCGACGCTTTGACTTATAAACTGAAAACACTTACAATATCCGGTGTGCACAATAAGGGAACTTATGGTTTTGATGATTCAACATGGAAGTCACAGGAAGGAACGGCTACTTATGCACATACGATTGACGGTGGTGCATTGGAAGTGAATACAACGGGTGTGGAAGTGAATACAGCCTGGATGTTGATGCCCCAGACGTTGGATACGAACGCCAAAATCAATGTTGTCTATGACATCTATGAGAAAGACGTTCTTCTTGATACTGTAACTTCCGCCATTGACTTGGATGGTACACAAGCCTGGGGTGAAGGCAAAAAGATACGTTATACGCTGACGCTGGCCAATAAGGCGGCAAAAGTAACCTTTGTACCTGAAGTTGGTCCGTGGAGTACGGCTGATGATACGAATGTGGAAAAATAAAAGGCAGTATCCATAATTTTGTGTAAATAGAAACGGGTACTGTCCGCAAAACTGAATTGCTTCTATTTTATTCATTCCCCGAGACTTCTTTATGAAAGTTTTCGGGGAATGTTTCTTTTATGAGTATTATTTATCTATTTTTGTCACTGCAACAAACAAACAAATCTACTTGCCGATGCCCAACTCTTCTGCTTGCGGAGGTAAAAAACAATGCGCTCAATGTCCCAAGGCTGTGGACAATGCAATAATATATGCTTCTCACCCCAGAGGATTCCATCTGCCGGCACGGAAGTGTGAGGAAAATATTGTAATTTTTCTGCTGCAAGGAGAAGTGCTTGTTAACAGTAAGGAGTATGCGGGAACTGTGTTGCATGCAGGTGAGTTCATCCTTCAAGCTATTGGTTCCAAGTACGAAATACTTGCCATGACGGATGTGGAATGCGTTTGTTACCGGTTCAGTAAGCCTGAATTCTTCTGTGAGGACCGGTATAACCATATCATGAAAGAGATTACCCCTCCATTGATATTCTGTCCTTTGACCATTACTCCCGAATTGCAGCTCTTTCTGGAAAGTTCCAAGGCCTATTTGTCCGAGGAGAAAATTTGCCGGGAAATGCTTTGTTTCAAACGAAAAGAACTTGCTTTCATTCTTGGAAATTATTACTCCGACTATGAGCTTTCCATGCTGATACATCCTCTTGCCCAGTATACTAATTCCTTCCATTACTTTGTCTTGCAGAATCATGCCAAAGTCAAGACAGTAGAGGAATTTGCCCAGCTGGGAGGATATACAGTGGCTACTTTCCGGCGTATATTCAATTCTGTTTTTCATCAACCGGTGTACGAGTGGATGATGGAACGGAGGAAGGAAAGTGTGGTTTATGAACTTCGTTATACGGATGCTTCCATATCAGAGATTTGCTATAAATATGGCTTTGAATCGCTGCCTCATTTTTCCAATTTCTGCAAAAAGAATTTCGGGGCTTCTCCCCGTAGCTTGCGTGCCGGCAATTTATCTGAAGTAAGCGGCATGTCATAAAAAAACTCCTCCGGCGGTTTCCCGGCAGAGGAGTCTCTTGTGATATTAATCAAATATAGTGAAAGCTGAGTGATAAATCTGAGCTTGCTCAAAAGGTTTATCCGAAGCGCATCCTATATTATTTGCAGAAAGACCGGATTAGTCTTTCAGTTTCGCAATGATAAAGTCGCGGTTCAAACGAGCAATGTTGCTGATGGAAACATTCTTCGGGCATTCAGCTTCGCACGCACGGGTATTGGTACAGTTACCGAAACCGAGTTCGTCCATCTTGCTCAACATAGCCTTGGCACGGCGCAATGCTTCCGGTTTGCCTTGGGGCAACAGGTTCAGCTGGCTCACTTTGGCAGAAACGAACAGCATAGCAGAACCGTTCTTACAAGCAGCCACACAAGCACCACAACCGATACAGCTGGCAGCATCCATAGCCTCGTCAGCGATGGGCTTCGGAATCAGGATAGCGTTGGCATCCTGGGGAGCACCGGTACGTACGCTGACGTAGCCGCCTGCCTGCATAATCTTGTCGTAGGCCGTACGGTCGACCATCAAGTCCTTGATAACCGGGAAACCGGCAGAGCGCCACGGTTCAACAGTGATGGTATCGCCGTCGTTGAAACGACGCATATAAATCTGGCAAGTCGTAGCGCCGGTTGCAGGACCGTGGGGGTGTCCGTTGATGTAGAGCGAACACATACCGCAGATACCTTCGCGGCAGTCGTGGTCGAATACAACCGGTTCTTTACCTTCAGAAATCAGCTGTTCGTTCAGGATATCCAGCATTTCGAGGAATGAAGTATCGCCCGGGATATCTTTCATTTGGTATGTTTCAAAAGCGCCTTTTGCTTTCGGACCCTTCTGGCGCCATACCTTGAGCGTAAATGATATATTTTTATCCATTTTCTTTAATTCTTTAAATGTTCAACTTCCCGATTAGCTCTTGTAGTTACGAGTCTGTACCTTGATTGCTTCGTAAACCAGCGGCTCTTTCAGCAATACCGGTTCCTTTTCGTCAGAACCCTGATATTCCCAGCAAGCCACGTAGAAGTAGTTTTCATCGTCACGCTTGGCTTCGCCTTCTTCAGTCTGATATTCTTCACGGAAGTGACCACCGCAGCTTTCGTTACGGTTCAGTGCATCGTAAGCAACCAGCTCGCCCATAGTGATGAAGTCGTACAGACGGATAGCCTTGTCGAGTTCTACATTCATACCTTCCTTGTCGCCCGGGATGAACAGTTCTTTCTCGAACTCCTTGCGGACTTCTTTCAGCTTCTTCAGACCTTCCTTCAAGCCTTCGGCCGTACGTCCCATACCTACATATTCCCACATAATGTGGCCCAGTTCCTTGTGGATAGAGTCTACAGACTTCTTACCCTTGATGTTCATCATCCAGTCAATCTTCTCCTGAACGGCCTTTTCTGCAGCTGCAAATTCGGGCAGGTCGGTAGAGAAACGGGGAACTGTAATCTGGTCGGCCAGATAGTTCTGGATAGTGTAAGGCAATACGAAGTAACCATCGGCCAGACCTTGCATCAGGGCGGAAGCACCGAGGCGGTTTGCACCGTGGTCGGAGAAGTTACATTCACCGATGGCGAACAGTCCCTTGATGGAGGTCATCAGTTCGTAGTCAACCCAGATACCACCCATGGTATAGTGGATAGCCGGATAAATCATCATCGGGTTTTCGTATGGGCTGACATCAGTGATTTCTTCATACATATCGAAGAGGTTGCCGTAACGTTGTGCAACGACATCTTTACCCAGGCGGTTGATAGCTTCGGAGAAGTCAAGGAATACGGCAAGACCGGTGTTGTTCACGCCGAAGCCCTTGTCGCAGCGTTCTTTGGCAGCGCGGCTGGCAACGTCACGCGGAACGAGGTTACCGAATGCCGGATAACGGCGTTCCAGGTAGTAGTCGCGGTCTTCCTCGGGAATATCTTTTCCTTGCAGTGTACCTTCCTGCAGTTTCTTGGCATCTTCCAGCTTCTTCGGAACCCAGATACGCCCATCGTTACGCAGAGATTCGGACATCAAAGTCAGTTTGGACTGCTTGTCACCGTGAACCGGAATACAAGTGGGGTGAATCTGTACGTAAGCAGGGTTGGCAAACCAGGCACCTTTACGGTAGCAAGCCATTGCAGCAGAGCAGTTACATGCCATTGCATTGGTAGAAAGGAAGTAGGTATTGCCGTAACCACCGGTAGCGATTACCACAGCGTGGGCGGCAAAACGTTCCAATTTACCGGTAACGAGGTTCTTTGCAATGATACCGCGGGCACGTCCGTCAATGAGGACAACATCTTCCATTTCGTAGCGGGTGTACAGTTTTACGGTACCTACGTTCACCTGGCGGCTCAATGCAGAGTATGCACCCAGCAACAGCTGCTGTCCGGTCTGACCTTTAGCGTAGAAAGTACGTGATACTTGGGCACCACCGAAAGAACGGTTGTCCAGTGTACCGCCGTATTCGCGGGCGAAAGGAACACCTTGTGCAACGCATTGGTCGATAATATTGTTGGATACTTCAGCCAGACGGTAAACGTTGGCTTCGCGGGCACGGTAGTCGCCACCTTTTACTGTATCGTAGAACAGACGGTACACAGAGTCACCGTCGTTTTGGTAATTCTTAGCAGCATTGATACCACCTTGTGCAGCGATGGAGTGTGCACGGCGCGGAGAGTCCTGGATACAGAAGTTGAATACTCTGAAACCCATTTCGCCCAGAGAGGCGGCAGCACTGGCACCGGCAAGTCCGGTTCCTACTACGATGATGTCCAGACGACGTTTGTTGGCAGGGTTTACTAATTTTTGGTGAGCCTTATAATTGGTCCATTTCTCAGCCACCGGTCCTTCCGGTATTTTAGAATCTATCTTAGTCATAATGCAATTTACAATTTAGTCATTTACAATTTGAATTTAGCAAGCGCCGCACAATGATTTTGCAAAGAATACGACAACTACCAGAGCGAAGCAGAGGACAACGATAGTAGAATAGATGTTGGAGATACATTTCCAACGGTTAATCCATACTTTGTTGTTCCAGCCCAAAGACTGCATGGAGCTCCAGAAACCGTGAGTGAGGTGGAACCACAATGCGCCCAGCCAAACAAGGTAAAGCACTACGAATACCGGATTGCTGAAGGTGTTCTGAATGTGATAGACACCGTTGGCTGCATATGCCAGCGTGAGGGTGTCGGCATGCATGCCCATGTTGTGCATCAACTCGGGAAGCTGCATTTTAGCCCAAAAGTTTACGAGGTGCAGGCCCAAACCTACGATTACGATGATACCCAATACGAGCATGTTTTGAGAAGCCCATTCCACAGTCTTGGGCTTTTCCGTAACGGCATAGCGTTCGCTACCACGTGCCTTACGGTTCTGCATAGTCAACCAGAAAGCGTAGATGATGTGGATGATGAATAAGGCAGCCAGACCTACCGTAGCCACCAATGCGTACCAGTTTGCTCCCAAGAACTCACAAACCATGTTGTAGCCATTAGCCGAGACTAATGCAACCAGGTTCATCGCCATGTGAAACGTCAGAAACAGGACAAGGGCGATACCGGTAACGCTCATCACCACTTTCCTTCCTACAGATGAATTACTTAACCACATAAATGATTGAATTTAAGTTATTTAATAGTTTGAAAATTTGTTCTATCAGGATACTTCTGTAAATGTTTCGCAAAAATAGGAGAAATCCAGCGATAAAGCAAGCGATTAAAGAAATAATTCCGTAATCCGGCAGGATGCGAAGTTTGCGGACAAGTAAAAGGTTTACTCGTCCTCCTGGTCTTTGCCTTGCTCTTTGCAGATAATGGAAATCTTTTCTCCGTTTGCCAAACGTTTTCTCAGGGCGCGGGGTGTGTCTCCGAAAGAGTCTTTGCAGAAGTGGGCAAAGTGGGATAGGGAATCAAAGCCATAGCGGGCGCTGATGACTGAAATGCGTTGTTTGGTATATTGCAGGTCGTTCAGAATTCCTTCGCGTTTCTGTCCAGAATCCACTCATATACCGGGACCCCATACATGTTTTTAAACTATACGGTCGGAATGTGGTGGTGGTAGTATCCGCCGAGGTGGGCAACTCCTCCACATTCTTCACTTTGTCGTAGTTCTGCATGACGAATACTGGAAGCTTTCCGTATAAGTGCTGATGGGTAGAAAAATGTACTGATTTGGTGTAGTGGATAGTAGCATGTTAATATGTATGCCAGTTCCTGGCATTTCATTTCAATGTATTTGCTGCACGCATAAGGCTGCTCGTTGAGGTAGCAGGCAAGGCTTTTCAGAAGTCCTTCGAGCATGGGAATTGCTGTAAGCGGGGTGTAAATCAAGGGGGCTTCCGAGCGTTTCAGTATCTCTTTGTAACGCTCTTCGCAAATTAGGGGGAGCTCGGTGAACCAATAGACAATATATTCCACTTCGGTTAGAGCCAAGAGCTCTACTTTGGAGCCGATGGCTTGCAGGATGAGCTGGCGACTTTGGAGAGTGGTGCCCGGATATTCGTTACTGTTTACAAGTAATTCGCCTTTCAGCATAAATATCATGCAGTTCTGTGTGCACTTTTCAGCAGAGAAATGTTGTCCCTTGGGATAGTGGCGGTAAACCAATACTTCTTCTGATTTTTGAGGACATACCACACAATCAATCTGTCGGTTGCAGTAAGTTTCCAGTCTCATGAAATGATTAGCAAATTATTATAAATGTGGCAACAAAGATAGAATTTTTTTGTGAAAACTCTATCTATTTGTCCTATCTTTGCGTCAAACTAGTATAAAGGACTTATGAAAAAGGCTGTTTTTTTTGTATATTTTATCTGCCTTGTTGTATCCGGTCTTTCGGCACAGAATTGGGATATCAACACTTTGCACCGGGTTAACAGTTGGGATGGCAAGTTTGTCCGTAACTATAATAAGATAATTTCACGTTCGGAGCCCTATATTGCTGTCGGTGTTCCGGTGGCGATGGCCGTTGCCGCTTGGATAAAACATGATAAGGGTTTGCTGAAAGATGCGGTCTACGTAGGTACAAGTGTGGCGGGGGCTTTTGTTGTGACTTATGGAATGAAGTATCTGGTGGGTCGTGAACGTCCTTATGATAAATATCCCGACAGAGTACATGCATATAGTCATGAAGGCAGCCCGTCTTTTCCTTCCGGGCATACGGCAACGGCTTTTGCCCTTGCCACCTCGCTCAGTGTGAAGTATCCTAAATGGTATGTGATAGCTCCGTCTGCCTTGTGGGCTTGTTCCGTGGGAGTTTCCCGTATGAACGAGGGAGTGCATTATCCGTCGGATGTATTGGCGGGGGCTGCAATCGGTGCAGGATGTGCTGTGGTCAATATCTATGTCAACAAGTGGTTGAATAAATGGCTGTTTGGAGAATAATTTTAGGCGCGGATTACGCGGATTTAGTTTACGTATTCCGCATAATCCGCGCCTAATGTCGGTTTCAAGCCGGCTATTGAATAATGGTACTGTAAATGTCGTCATTCAACACTTTTAGAGCTTGCTGTACGCTCTGGTTCGTATTGTTCATCACCTGGAAGTATTCGTTCATGTCCCATAGGTCACGGGCAATCAAGGCTTTGAGTTGTGTCTTGATGAGCGGTAGGGATTGGTGGTACTGTTTCTCGTCAAACTTGATTTTCTCCTTGTCGGCAAGCGCACGTATTTCGGCAAGGAAGTTATCGTCTATCTCGAATTTCTCGTTGAAGGCTTCAAATTTCTTGTATTTGTTCTGCAGCTCCTTCCGGTGTTTCTCGATGTAGCCGGTAGTGGCTTTGATAACCACGCCTTTGGCTACGAGATTGCGGTGATAGTCTGTGTACTGGGTAGTGTCGATGGGGACGAAAAAGTCGGGCATGATACCTCCACCTCCGTAAACGGTACGCCCCATACGTTTGGTCTGCACTTTCAGGGAGTCGGCAAAATGGATACTGTCCGCATGAATCATTTCTCCATGATTGAAGCGGTCTATCAGTTCCTGATTATATTTATCCTGACTGTTTTCTCCACTCAGACGACCATCGAGGTTGGCGGTACTGTCGTAAGGCTTCTGGATGCAACGCCCCGAAGGGGTATAGTAACGGGCTATGGTCAGACGAATCATGGAACCGTCCGGCAGGTCGATAGGACGCTGTACCAGTCCCTTACCGAATGTGCGGCGCCCTACTATCACACCTCTGTCCCAGTCCTGAATGGCCCCGGTCACGATTTCGCTGGCAGAAGCGGAGTACTCGTCCACCAATACGATGAGGCGTCCGTTCTTGAAGTTGCCCGTACCTTTGGCAAAGAAATCACTGCGGCGCGAAGCCCTTCCTTCGGTGTAGACAATGAGTTCTTTTTGCTTGAGAAACTCGTTGGCAAGGTCGATGGCGGCATTCAGATACCCTCCTCCGTTTCCTTGCAGGTCGAGGATTAGGTCTTTCATCCCCTTTTTCTGCAGGCTTTTCAGGGCTTCTGCAAATTCTTCAGCAGTGGTTGCTCCAAAGCGGTTGATGCGTATATAGCCAATTTTGGGTTGTATCATGTAAGAGGCATCCAGACTGAGGATGGGAATTTTGTCACGTTTTACGTTGAAGTACAGCTGGTCTTCCACGCCACGGCGTACGATGGTCAGTTTCACTTCCGAGTCTTTCGGTCCGCGCAGGCGGCTCATAATATCTTCCGTGCTCATTTTTACTCCGGCAATGGCACTGTCGTTGACGGCTACGATACGGTCACCGGCAAGGATACCCACTTTCTCGGAAGGACCGTTGCTGACGGGTTGTATCACAAGCAGGGTATCTTCTATCATCTGAAATTGTACACCGATGCCCTCGAAATTGCCTTGTAACGGCTCGTTCATTTTCTTTACTTCTTCGGCATTGTTGTAGGTGGAGTGCGGGTCGAGTTGTGCCAGCATCTTGATGATGGCTTCTTCCACCAGCTTGTCTTCATCCACCTTGTCCACATAGAGGTTGGTGATGGCAAACTCTGCCATCTGTAGTTTGCGCAGGGCTTCATTATTCGGCTTTTGCGCTTGCGCCGTCATCGCGCATATACATATTATAATAGTAAATAGTTTCTTCATCATCTCCATTTTAATTCCTAATCCTTAATCCCTAATCTCCATTCCTTCCGGTATGAACATGCTGATGTCCTTGCCGTATTGCAGTAGTTCGCGCACAGTGGTGGAGCTGACGCAGGTAAGTTCCGGCTCGGTGAAGAGCAGGATGGTTTCTATGCCGGTCAGTTTGCGGTTGATGTCGGCAATGGTTTCCTCATATTCGAAATCCTTGACGGTGCGTATGCCGCGTATAATTAGGCTGGCATCTACCTGCCGGGCAAAGTCGATGGTCAGGCAATCGTATGACTGCACAATGATGCGCGGCTCATTCCGGTAGTAGTCCCGTATCATCTGTTCGCGCTTTTCCAGGGGGAAATACGTGTTCTTGTTTTCATTGATGCCGATTCCTATAACGATTTCGTCGATGAAAGTTAGTGCACGGCTCACTACCGAGGAGTGTCCGATAGTAAATGGGTCGAATGTTCCCGGAAAGATAGCTCTTCTCATGATGCCAAGTCTTCTTCTATAACCAAGTTGTTGATAATAAAGTTTTGCCGTTCCATGGTATTCTTACCCATGTAGAATTCCAGCAGTTCCTTTACGAGGTCTGTCTTGCGCAGCGACACTTGCTCCAGACGCATGTCCTTGCCGATAAAATGCTTGAACTCGTCGGGCGAGATTTCTCCCAGACCTTTGAATCGGGTGATTTCGGGGTTGGGACCTAGTTCTTCAATGGCTTTCACACGTTCCTCCTCAGTGTAGCAATAGCTTGTCTTCTTCTTGTTGCGCACGCGGAAGAGCGGAGTTTGCAGGATGTATACATGTCCCTTCTTTATCAGGTCGGGAAGAACTGCAGGAAGAAGGTGATAATCAGCAGGCGGATATGCATGCCGTCCACATCGGGCATCGGTGGCTACGATGACTTTGTTGTAGCGTCAGTGTTTCTATGCCGTCTTCTATATTCAAGGCTGCTTGGAGCAGGTTGAATTCTTCGTTTTCATAAACTACTTTCTTGGTCAGTCCGTAGGTATTTAGCGGTTTACCACGCAGGCTGAATACTGCTTGGGTATTCACGTCACGGCTCTTGGTGATGGAGCCGCTGGCTAGAGTCTCCCTCGGTAATGAAGATACAGGATTCGGTTTCCTGATCCTTGCCTTTACCGTCACTCAAGTGGTAACGGCAGTCGCGCAGCTTGCGGTTGTGCAGGTTGGCTTTCTTGGCGCGCTCGCGTACCAGCTTGTTGACGCCGGCAATGGCTTTGCGCTCTTTCTCGGAGTCCTGTATCTTTTGCAGCATCACTTCGGCCACAGCGTTCTTGTGCAGGTAGTTGTCCACTTCCGTCTTGATGAAGTCTCCTACGTATTTGTTTACTGTGGGCCGGCGGGCTTGTGCTCCTGCGGCGCGGCAGGCCACATGTTGTTGCTGCCCAGTTTCGTTTTGGTCTGGCTTTCGAACATGGGTTCTTCCACGTCGATGGCGATGGCGGCTACCAGTCCGTTGCGTATGTCGGCATACTCCTGGTTCTTGTTGTAGAATTCCTTGATGGTACGGGCAATGTGTTCCTTTAAGGCAGTCTGGTGTGTACCGCCTTGGGTGGTGTGCTGCCCGTTGACAAAGGAGTAGTACTCTTCACCGTATTGATTGGTATGTGTGAAGGCAATCTCGATGTCCTCTCCTTTCAAGTGGATGATGTCGTAAAGGCCTTCGCTGGTCATGTTGTCTTTCAGCAAGTCCTCCAGCCCGTGGCGGGAGACGATGCGCTGTCCGTTGTAAATGAAGGTGAGGCCCGTATTCAGGTAGGTGTAGTTGCGCAGCAGGGTTTCTACGAACTGGTTCTGGAAGGAATAGTTGTAGAAGAGCGTGTTGTCCGGTTCAAAGAAGATATAAGTTCCGTTTTCTTCTGTCGAGTCTTCGGTCACATCACTCAACAGCGTTCCTTTCTCGAAGATGACGGTACGTACTTTGTCGTCGCGGTAGCTGCGTACCTCGAAACGGCTACTCAGCGCATTGACCGCCTTGATGCCCACGCCATTCAGTCCGACACTTTTCTTGAAAGCCTTCGAGTCATATTTACCCCCGGTATTCAGTTTGCTGACTGCCTCTACCAGTTTGCCTTGCGGGATGCCTCGTCCATAGTCGCGCACGCTGACGCGCAGGCCGTCTTCTATAGTCACTTCTATACGCTTTCCGGCACCCATCTTGAACTCGTCGATGCTGTTGTCCATCACTTCTTTCAGCAACACATAGATACCGTCGTCGTTCTGTGAGCCGTCGCCCAGACGGCCTATGTACATACCGGAACGGACACGGATATGCTCCATGTCGTCCAGGTGGCGGATGTTGTCGTCGGTATATTCTACGCTGGAAACGGGGCTCTCTGTGATATTGTTGTCTGCTTCTTCCAGCGGCAGGGTCATATTGTTGTTATCTTCCATAAGTACGTTATTCCTTCATATTGCGCATTGCGACAAAGGTAATGAGAAATTCGGGGGTTCGCAAAAAAATAATGTCTTTTATGGACTTCTGACAAGCTTATATTCTGGATTTAGAATTTATTTTATTCCCTTCACAAAGCATCTTCTCCGTTTGTGCTGTTCCGTCTTGAAGTACTCCCATTGCGCTTGTACTTTGCCGTTCAATTCCAGCTCCGGATTACTTTCGGCATACTCGAAACCAAGTTGCTGATAGACGGGGATAAGGTCGGAGAACAGCAGTGCATTGACGCCCTTGTTCTGATATTCCGGTTTTACGGCAACCAGCAGCAAGTCGAGCATTTTGGGATATTTCTTCAAGAAGATGGTCTTGGCCAGGTGATACCAACCCATAGGAAGCAGGCGCCCGTGGGCTTTTTGCAACGCTTCGGCGAGGGATGGCATAGAAATGCCTACGGCAAGCAGCTGGTCATCGGCATCGGTAATCAGTGTCACCATGCGAAGGTCGAGGATGGGCAGGTACATCTTGACGTATTGGTCAATCTGCCGTTGGCTCAGTGCAGAATAACCGTAGAGGGGCTGATAGGCTTCGTTCATCAGTTCGAAGATGGCCTGACCGTAGTCTTGGGCAATCTTCTTGGCCGATGTGTATTTCTTTATCTTGAGGTTATACTTGCGCTGGATGAGGTCGGAGATGCGCTTGTGCTTGTCGGGTATGGCATCCGGAATGTAGATTTTGTACTCCACCCAATCGGCATCCTTCTCAAATCCCATGCGCTCCATATGTTGCGGATAGTAGGGATAGTTATAAATGGTGGCCATGGTGCTGAGCTGGTCGAATCCTTCGATAAGCATACCTTCGGCATCGAAGTCTGTGAATCCCAGCGGGCCTTGTATATGTGTCATTCCCCGTTCTTTTCCCCATTCTTCCACGGTGCGAATCAGGGCATCGGAGACTTCCGCATCGTCGATGAAGTCTATCCAGCCGAAGCGGACTTCCTTTTTGTTCCAGGTTTGGTTTGCCTTGTGGTTGATGATGGCAGCTACACGTCCTACGATTTTACCTTCCCGATAAGCCAGGAAATAGTCGGCTTCACAAAATTCAAATGCAGCGTTTTTCTTCTTGTTGAAGGTGTTGAGCATGTCATCGAAAAGGTCGGGGACGGAATAAGGGTTGTTTTTGTATAGCAGGTAGTTGAAACGGATAAAGCGTTTCAATTCCCGTCTTGTGGTTACTTTCTTGATTGTAATTGCCATAGTTGTTCAATATTGAGGTGGCAAAGGTAATGCAAACTGAGAGTAGAACAAAATAAGCTTGCTTATTTTTTATGCCGAGATGCAGCTTGCCTTATTTAAAGATACGTGATAATCTTTAAAATACCGCGTAGAGTGTCTGTAAATTTGCTGTTAGAGGTTGTATATCAGTACCGCTGTGTAGGCAATGTAGCAGAGAATCAGAATGCTCCCTTCCAGCCGGGTGATGATGCGTTTCCCGAAAAAGACACCGAACAGCCAAAGCAGGAGGCTGGCCCCAACAAGTACCCACAAATCGAAATTGGTGATGCCCGTCAGACGCAGTGGAGTGATGGAGGCCGAACAACCCAGCACAAAGAATATATTGAAGAGATTGCTTCCGATGACGTTTCCGATGGCTATTTCGGGGTTTTTCTTCAAGGCGGCTACGATGGAGGTGGCAAGTTCGGGCAGTGATGTGCCGCCTGCTACGAGCGTAAGGCCGATGATGGATTCGCTGACACCCAATCCGCGGGCTATGCCGCTGGCGCCGTCTACAAAGAAATTACCTCCGATGATGAGGCCGGTAAGTCCGCCGAGAATGTATAGGGTAGACTTCCACGCGGGTAACAGTCTGATTTCGTCTTCTTCCTGCAAGTGCTCTTTTTCCGGTTCCTTCATACTTCCATCCCTTTTTGCGATGGCAAAAGTATAACTCAGGAAAATGGCAAAGAAGCATAGCAGCAATAGGCCGTCGGTGATGCTGAGTATGTTCTCCCCACCGCCGTCCAGAAAGACATCGTTGGCACAAATCAGCAGGACGAAGGATGAAAGGATGCAAAGGGGTATTTCGCGTTTCAGTGTATTGCGGGTGATGGCTATCGGGGCAAAAAGGGCTGTACAACCCACAATCATCAGGGTATTGAACGTATTGCTTCCCACCACATTACCAATGGCAATGTCTACACTGCCTTTGAGAGCAGAGGAGATGCTGACGGTGAGTTCCGGTGCGGAAGTACCGAAGGCAACAATGGTGAGCCCGATGACGATGGACGGTATATGGAAACGTTTGGCAACGGATGCGGCACCATCTGTCAAGCCATTGGCACCCAAAAGAATGAGGAGCAGTCCTCCGACAAGAAACAATATATCCATAAGTATGTCAATTTTGAGTACAAAGATAATGCAAACTGGATATAGAATTTTCATGTTTGCATGAAAAAGTTATGTTGATTAGGATAGGAAGTTAAAAACATTCTGTATGTTTGGAGCATTTATTGGGTATGCTTGCATAATTAAAGAATCAAATCAAGAAGTTTATATATGAAGGTTATCCGTACTTTCTGTCTTAGTTGGCTGTTGATGCTGGCGGGCGGAGTGTCAGCTCAGCTGGTAGATAAAGTGCTCAGTGTTTTAGGGGAGGATAGTGTGGGGAGTGTCACAGTGGCAAGGACCGACTCCGATTCGATTCAGTTGTCGCTTGTCCGGCGGGAGTTGGAAACAGCCCGGCTGAACGAGGCGAATTTGCGGATGGAAATGGAGCAGATGAAGTTGGCGGGCTATGCGGCCGATTCGGTGAAACTGGCATTGCAGAAACAACGCATTGATTCGTTGCGGACGGTGACGCCGGGTATTCCGGTGGTGGTAGAGAAGGACACCTTGTTCTATCTATATGCCAAGCGTGGAGGGCATACGCCTCAGCAGCGGGCCAAGGATGTAAGTAGCGTCATCGAAGCATTGGGCACGCGTTTCAGTCTGCGTCCGGACTCTGTTTATTTGGAGAGTACGGATATTGTTACGGACTTGATGTATGGCGAAAAGGTCATCATTTCCTTTACCGATCAGGATGCTTTGTGGGAAAACTGTACTCGCGACCAGCTGGCCGCCAGCAAGAGGCATGTCGTGGTGGACAAACTAAAAGCCATGCAGAAGGAGCATAGCTTGTGGCAGTTGGGTAAACGCATCTTGTATTTTATCCTGGTGCTTGTAGGACAATTCTTCCTATTCAAGTTTACTAACTGGCTGTTCAGAAAGCTCAAACTACGCATCCAGAAACTGAAGGATACCAAACTGAAACCGATCTCCATTCAGGATTATGAATTGTTGGATACGCAGAAGCAGGTCAACCTGCTGGTGTTTGCTGCCAATCTGGTGCGTTATGTGGTCATGCTGTTGCAGTTGTTGCTGACAGTTCCACTGTTATTCTCCATTTTCCCTCAGACCAAGAGTTTGGCTTATACATTATTCTCCTACATCTGGAATCCTATAAAGGTCATTCTGAATGGAATAACCGACTATATACCCAATCTGTTCACTATCTTTGTGATATGCTATGCGGTGAAGTATTTAGTCAGACTGGTGCGCTATCTTGCCAATGAGGTGCAGGCTGAACGGCTGAAGATAAACGGCTTCTATCCGGATTGGGCCATTCCTACCTATCACATTGTGCGCTTCTTGCTTTATGCGTTTATGATTGCCATGATTTACCCTTATTTGCCGGGTTCCAAGTCGGGAGTCTTCCAGGGAATCTCTGTGTTTGTCGGCTTGATTGTTTCGCTCGGCTCCAGTACAGTTATCGGCAATATCATTGCAGGGCTGGTCATAACCTACATGCGACCTTTCAAGCTGGGTGACCGCATCAAGCTGAACGACACTACGGGCAACATCATTGAGAAAACGCCGCTTGTCACCCGCATCCGTACCCCGAAGAATGAGGTGGTGACCATTCCGAACTCTTTCATCATGTCTTCCCATACGGTCAATTACAGCCAGTCTGCCCGTGAGTATGGATTGATTATCCATTCGGAGGTCAGTATTGGCTACGATGTTCCGTGGCGGAAGACACACCAGCTGTTGATAGAGGCTGCATTGAATACCCCTGGAGTGATAGATGATCCCCGCCCGTTT
>ENA-OQNM01000427-OQNM01000427.1-human-gut-metagenome-genome-assembly--contig:-NODE-427-length-15789-cov-7.140531_pt1 | contig 15789 bp, 19 predicted proteins | sample MGYA00242632_ERZ504886 | MGnify/ENA primary metagenome ERZ504886 (study PRJEB26092, sample SAMD00036424) | human gut metagenome | host: Homo sapiens | study: EMG produced TPA metagenomics assembly of... | reverse complement strand
GGACAAAGAGAAAAGAAGAGAAGAAAGAGGCAAAAAAGAGCAAAAAGACAGCACTACAGGGAACTGAATGAGCCACCAAAACTCACCGTGCTTGAGGAAGTGGGAAATGCAGTCACACATGGAATAGGAGCAGGACTGATTCAACATTGCTGCTGTGAATTGAGATTCCAAAGCGTTTTTGAAGGATATACATTTGACAAATTACAGATTTATTTTCAGCTACGATGGCACCCGCTATCACGGCTGGGAGAGCCAATAAAAGTTATAAAAAAGATGAAACAGACTGATAACTTCAAGTTTGCAGAATTTGACCAAAATAAAACCAGTTCGTAAAATGATATTTTTACGAACTGGTTTTTGCGTTGCATTTTCAAATGATATTTATCTATTTTGTAATTAGCCAAAATATCTGTCAAGAAGTCCCTTAAGGGCTCTTCCGTGTCTAGCCTCGTCACGAGCCATCTCATGAACTGTATCATGGATTGCATCAAGGTTGTTCTTCTTAGCACATTTAGCAAGGTCAGTCTTTCCTGCTGTAGCACCGAACTCACAGTCAACTCTCCAAGCGAGGTTGTCCTTTGTAGTAGCCTTCATGTTAGGCTCAAGGTCCTCACCGAGCATCTCTGCAAACTTAGCTGCATGCTCAGCCTCTTCGTAAGCTGCCTTCTCCCAGTAGAGACCAATCTCAGGATATCCCTCACGATGAGCTACACGAGCCATGCAAAGATACATACCTACCTCAGAGCACTCGCCCTCGAAGTTAGCCTTTAACTGCTCGAAGATGTATTTCTTATCTTCATCAGAGATTTCAGGATTGTTCTTAACAGTTGAAGCGTATACTCCAAACTCATGCTCTGCAGCAAGTGTTAAATCTCCCTCAACCTTCTTGAATTTATCTGCGCCAACGTGGCATACCGGACACTCTGCCGGTGGATTCTCTCCCTCATAAACGTATCCACAAACTGTACAAACCCATTTTGCCATAATAATGTTCCTCCTTTTAAAGATAGTAAATAAATGTTTAATTGTTGTAAAAATTGTCAGGCTCTAGGAAAGCTCATTCTTGCAATCCGGGCAAAGTCCCGTAAACGAAACTGAGCAGCTCTCAATGGCTAAATCAGTGGATTCCTGCACCTGTGTCATCAGCTCATCGGCGAAGTCCAAATCGATATCCATCACGCGTCCGCAGCCTCTGCATATAAAGTGATAATGAGGCGCTGTGTTGTAATCGTAATGGTCAGGACCGACTCCGGTCGAAATCTTGATGATCTCACCAATTTCCTCAAGCAAGGAAAGGTTTCTGTAAACAGTTCCAAGACTGATGTTTGGAAATTCTTTTTTGATATTCTGATAGATAGTTTCAGCAGTCGGATGATCGGTCCGGCTCGCCAGAAAGTTGACTATCGACTCTCTTTGACGACTATACTTAATCATATGAATCTCCTTTTAAATGAAATCAGGAATTGTTACTGATATCAATATACACGATAGTACTATAATTGTCAAGAGAAAAATAAGAATAATTCCTATTTTATTTTTACAAGATGGCTCGAATAGCTATAAATCAAGTATAAATTAATAATACACATAATATCACTGCTTCACTCATAGAATAGTACAAAACGCGCAGGCGGGTAAATAAGCATGAAGAGATTCGTTACATACCTGTATTTATATGATGGCAGAATAAAAGGAAATAATGCAGGCTTTATAAAAGTAGAAATAAACGGAGAAAAAAGTGCATTTCTCGTGCAGATAAAAAATCTCGGAAAATACTCCGGAAAAGGAAAAGTGTATCTGGTATATGAAGCGGAGGCGGTCATAGAGGCAGGAGAGCTTACGGTAAAAAACGGTGAAGCGCGAGAGATATATAATGTAGATACCGAAAACGTAAAGGACAGTGGAAAGACATTTTTGCAGGTGCTCGGTGTAAGGATAGAACTGGAAAATGCAGATGAAAAATTTCTGGCAAGCTGCTGGACGGATAACACGGCTGCAGTTATAGGAAAACCACTCAAGGTACAAGCAGATTTATCAAATAAGAAAAACCCTGTATCGACTCCTAAGCCTGAACCGGGCTGTAAGAAAGAGGTTCATAGTCAAAATGTTGATGACAGTCAGGACAAAATCCGGCGCATAGACATATCAGAGCTTCGCACACTTCCGGCCAAAAACTGGTACATAGTCAACAACAGTTTTCTTACACACGGTTACGCAAACTATAAGCATCTCGTCATCAAAACGGATACAGATGGCAGGCAATATCTCGGAGTGCCTGGCGTGAGCGAGCCGCAGGAGCGCATGCTGGCAGGGATATTCGGCTTCACGGAATTTGAGCCGGCCGCCCCGGCAAATGCAGCGGATGTCGATAGCGGAGTGTTCGGATACTGGTTCTGCCAGCTGTAGTTTTTATAGATTATAAGAAAATGTCCTTTCCTCTGCACAAAACCACAGAAATTGTGTATAATTAAAGCTAACAAAAGAAAACTGTGGGAGGTGGCATTACATGAAAAATTATTCAAAGGATCCTGACAGACAGTATCATATCCAGGTCGCAAAGGGAGAGGTCGGCAGGTATGTTATCATGCCGGGAGATCCGAAGAGATGTGTTAAAATAGCTCAGTACCTTGACAATCCGGTCCTGATAGCTGACAACAGGGAGTTTATCACATACACCGGCACATTGGATGGAGTGAAGGTCAGCGTAACATCGACAGGCATCGGCGGACCATCCGCATCCATCGCGATGGAGGAGCTGTACAGATGCGGTGCAGATACCTTCGTGAGGATCGGAACCTGCGGAGGCATGCAGACAGATGTGAAAAGCGGTGACATCGTGATTGCGACAGGCGCCATCCGCATGGAGGGCACATCAAAGGAGTATGCGCCGATAGAGTTTCCGGCTGTGGCAGATTTAGATGTCACAAACGCGCTTGTTGCGGCAGCAAAGCAGAAAAACTTTACGCATCACACAGGCGTGGTGCAGTGCAAGGATGCATTTTACGGACAGCACGAGCCTGAAAAAATGCCGGCAGGCTACGAGCTTATCAATAAATGGAATGCATGGAGGATGCTTGGCTGTCTTGCGTCAGAGATGGAGTCAGCCGCGCTTTTTGTCGTTGCGGCAAAGCTTGGAGTCAGGGCAGGCTCATGCTTCCTTGTGGTCGCAAATCAGGAGAGGGAAAAGCTCGGGCTTGAGAATCCTGTGGTACGCGATACGGACATGGCGGTTCAGGTGGCAGTTTCAGCAGTGCGAAACCTCATTCGTGAGGATTGCGCCGGAGAATAAGTCAGACATAAAACACAGAAACGGAGAACGGACATTGGATATAAATGAAATTTTAAAACACGTTGACCATACACTTTTATCCCCACAGGCTACATGGGACGAAATCAGGCAGATATGCGATGATGCGATAAAATATCACACAGCATCGGTATGCATACCGCCGAGCTATGTAAGTCAGGCAGCAAAGTATCTGGATGAAAGGGTAAAGGTCTGTACAGTGATAGGCTTCCCTAACGGATATTCGACCACTGCGGTGAAAGCCTTTGAGACAGAGGATGCCCTTGCAAACGGAGCGAAGGAGATAGATATGGTCATCAATATCGGCTGGCTCAAGGATAAAAGGTATGAGCTGATAGAGGATGAAATAAAGAAGCTCAAGTCCATATGCAAGGATAAGGTGCTTAAAGTCATCATCGAGACCTGCTTTCTCACAGATGATGAGAAAATCAGGATGTGCGATATCACAACGAGCGCAGGGGCTGATTACATCAAGACATCTACAGGCTTTGGCACGGCAGGTGCGACCTTTGATGATATAAAGCTGTTTTCAGTGCATATCGGAGAGGGTGTGAAGATGAAGGCTGCCGGAGGCATTTCTTCATTAGATGATGCAGAAAGATTTCTTGAGCTTGGCGCTGACAGGCTTGGGACAAGCCGTGTGGTGAAGCTTATTAAGGCTATGGAATGAATTTTCGTATACAATAAATAACCGGGGAATTATATATGGATAAAAAAACAATTGAAAAACTGATTGATACAGCCATTGCACAGCTTGATTTTTCATATGCGCCGTACTCAGGCTTCAATGTCGGTGCGGCTCTTTTAGCAAAAAATCAGGCAGTCTACACCGGCTGCAATATAGAAAATGCAGCCTACACACCGACAAATTGTGCGGAAAGGACAGCATTTTTCAAGGCAGTGAGTGAAGGCGTGCGGGATTTTGAGGCAATCTGTATCGTGGGCGGAAAGAACCAAAAAGCGACAGGTTATACAGCGCCATGTGGAGTATGCCGCCAGGTTATGATGGAGTTTTGTAATCCGAAGACTTTTAAAATAATACTGGCAATTGACAGGGAAAATTATAGGGTTTACACACTGGAGGATATACTTCCGCAGGGGTTCGGACCTGCGAACCTTGAGTAGAGTGACCTGTAGCTGTACCTTTAAGGGGCTGTATAATGGACTGTAATAGTTGTTGATTATATGGTCGTGTGAACATTAGCCGCCTCAACAGGAAGTGGGAAACAGGAAATGGGGGAAATATGGAGAGAGAAGAGAATATAAGAGACAATATAATAAAGCTGCCGAAAATTGAGCTTCACTGCCATCTGGATGGCTCATTAAGCCGTGAATTTGTCGAGAAAAGGCTTGGCAGGACGGTGCAGGAGGCAGAGCTTAGCGTGTCGGATGACTGCACAAGTCTGGCACAGTATCTGGAGAAATTTGACTTGCCGGGGCAGTGCATCCAGGATGAAAAGGGGCTTGAGGGAGCCGCCTATGATGTGCTTAAGGGCATGCACAGGGAAAACGTCGTATACGCGGAAATCCGTTTTGCACCGCTGCTTTCAGAGAATGAGCGGATTAGCTGCGAGCGCGTGATAGAAGCTGCACTTAAGGGACTTGATAGAGGAAAAAAGGATTTTGGCATAGAATATGGGCTTATTGTGTGCGCCATGAGGCATCACAGCGAGGAACAAAACAGACGCATGCTGCACACCGCAAGGGAATTTTTAGGCGCGGGTGTGTGCGCGGCAGACCTTGCAGGTGCTGAGGTGCCTTATCCTATGTCCTGCTTCATGGAGCTTTTCAAATATGCAAAGCAGCTCGGGCTGCCTTTTACAATCCATGCGGGAGAGTGTGGAAATGCACAGAATATCATAGATGCAGTGGAGGCCGGCGCAGATAGGATAGGCCATGGAATAGCCATGAGAGGCCACGGTGAACTTGAAAGGCAGCTTTCGGCAAAGGGCATAGGCATTGAGCTTTGTCCGATAAGCAACCTGCAGACAAAGGCGGTGGCATCTGCAGATGAATATCCCATCAGGGAGTTTTTGGACGCCGGATTAAAGGTCACAATAAACACAGACAACCGCACCGTAAGCAATACAACTCTGTCAAAGGAGCTTGAATTCATAGAAAGAACCTATGGCATACGCGATGAAGAGCTGCCGCTTATGATGAAAAATGCACTGGATGTGGCATTTGCGGATGATGCCGTGAAGGAGCGGATTTTTAGGCAGCTAGTATAGTGCCGCGAGATTTATGGAGATTTAACATTTAACCGCAGCACAAATTTACGGACCGGAAAATGGAGGTATGACACCATGAAGAAATATAACAGAATTTTTGTGATAGTCCTGGATTCTCTGGGAATCGGCGCAATGCCGGACTCGGAAAGGTTTGGAGACACAGATGTAGACACCTTTGGACATATACTTGAGAGGATGCAGACTCTCGACATCCCAAATCTTACAAGGCTTGGAATGCTCAATCTGCACTGTGGCGGTCAGATGCAGCCGGCTGCTGAGCCAATCGGCAGATTTACGCGGCTGGCAGAGGCAAGCAATGGCAAGGACACGATGACAGGCCACTGGGAGATGATGGGCATAAAAACCGAAAAGCCCTTTAAGACCTTCACAGAGCACGGATTTCCACCGGAGCTCATCGCTGAGCTTGAGAAGCAGTGCGGAAAAAAGGTCATAGGCAACAAGAGCGCCAGCGGCACTGAGATAATCGAGGAGCTCGGAGAGGAAGAGATAAAGAACGGTTCGATGATTGTATACACGTCAGCGGATTCGGTGCTCCAGATTTGCGGTAATGAGGAGACCTTTGATTTACAGAATCTCTACCGCTGCTGTGAGATAGCCAGAAAAATAACGCTCAAGGACGAGTGGAGAGTAGGACGCGTCATTGCAAGGCCATATGTGGGGAAGAAAAAGGGGGAATTCGTGCGAACCTCAAACAGGCACGACTATGCGCTTAAGCCTACAGGTCTTACTGCATTAAATGCATTAAAGGACAGTGGACTGGATGTCATTTCAGTCGGCAAAATCAATGATATTTTCTGCGGAGAGGGCATTACAGAGGCATTCCGCTCAAAGAGCTCGGTTCATGGAATGGAGCAGACCATTGATATTTGTGAGAAAGATTTTACCGGGCTGTGCTTTGTGAATCTGGTCGATTTCGACGCACTGTGGGGACATCGCAGAAATGTGACAGGCTACGGAGAGGAAATTGAGAAATTCGACAAAAACCTGGGCATTTTAATGGAAAAGCTAAGGGATGATGATCTGCTCATACTGACCGCAGACCACGGAAACGATCCTACCTACAAGGGAACGGACCACACACGCGAATATGTGCCTTTTATCGCGTATTCAAAGAGCATGAAGGGCGGCGGCTCAATTGATGAGGAAGCCACCTTTGCGGTGATTGGAGCCACAATTACTGACAACTTCGGCGTAAAAATGCCGGAGGGTACCATCGGACATTCTATTCTTGAAGAACTTTAATGGGTAATATCTCAGGAATTATTAACTTTAACAGAAAATATATGGAGAAAAAAAATGAACAGTATATATGAAAAACTCACCACATGCCTTGCAAGTGTGCGTGAAAAAACAGATTTTGTACCCGAGACAGCCATAGTTTTGGGCTCGGGACTTGGAGACTATGCAGAGCAGATTAAGATAGAGACAACCATAGATTACAAGGATATCAAGGGTTTTCCGACATCCACAGTTCCCGGACACAAGGGCAGGTTTGTATTTGGATATGTGGATAGTGTGCCTGTTGTCATCATGCAGGGCAGAGTACATTATTATGAGGGGTATCCGATAACAGACGTTGTGCTACCGACACGCCTCATGGGAATGATGGGCGCAAAAAAGCTGATACTCACAAATGCGGCAGGTGGTCTCAATACTGATTTTAATCCGGGAGACTTTATGCTGATTTCGGACCATATCGCGACAGCCATACCAAGTCCACTGATCGGAGCCAATATTGATGAGCTTGGCGAGCGTTTTCCGGATATGAGCGAGGTATACAGCCGCAGAATGAGGAAAATCGTAAAAGAAAAGGCAGATAAGCTAGGCATAAAGCTGAGAGAAGGAGTCTACGTACAGCTCACAGGCCCGCAGTATGAGACCCCGGCCGAGGTCAGGATGTGTAAAATCCTCGGAGGAGATGCCGTCGGAATGAGTACAGCCTGTGAGGCACTTGCAGCGCGTCATATGGGACTTGAGGTTTGCGGAATCTCATGTATCACAAACCTTGCAGCAGGACTATCCGACAAAAAGCTCAACCACAAGGAAGTGCAGGAAACCGCAGACCGCGTGGCAAAGCAGTTTACAGAACTGATCACTGCTGTGGTGAGAGCAGTGTAAATGTTTAGAAACTTGACAATAAATCGTATCATAGCGTATACTTTAGAATCCTAACAGATGGGATGGAGGATTTCAATGTTAAATATATATTTAGGGGATATGGAAAATGCAATTTACCATCCTCCGGTGTATTTTGATAACACATATGAAGATGAATGGATAACGGATGAGCTGTCTGTCAAAATGATAAAAGATATAGATAAATCAGACGTCATTGGACCACATCTGGTACAAAGCCCGATACTGGGACCGATATCCACAAAGGAATTGTCCGGTGGAGTGAAAACCCTTATGCTGATGGCTTTTGATGATAGCGGAAAAATTTTTAACGCTTCAGCGTGTGGTGATAACTGCGCAAAGTGGATATTGAGAATTGCGGGCAAAAAGAATCTGACAATTAATCTGCATCATATAATGGATTTTGGTAAAGATTTTGAGGCAAAGATACTGAATACGGGAGAAATAGTTCACAGTATGGCTGAATTCATCAGTGTTGCAGGTAAATATGTATAGGAGAAAGTATGAAGGGTAAGCATAAAATTGTTGTGAAAAACAATAGACTTCATTATGAATTTGAAATAAAGAGAAATATCACGATAATAAAAGGGGACAGTGCTACAGGGAAAACAACACTCATAAATATGATCAGACAATTTGCAAATCTGGGTAATGCAAGCGGAATTGAAATCGAATGTGATGCCCCGTGCACAGTTCTTGAGGGGAAATATGTGGCAGATGCTGCTCAAAAATTTATCAGGAAATATCATTTTTATTGATGAAGAGAATCAGTTTATAAGACAGCAAGAGTTTGCTGAACTTGTAAAGGTGTCAGATAATTATTTTGTGATAATAACAAGAGAAAATCTGTACAATCTGCCATATAGTGTTGAAGAAATATATGGACTGTATTCTTCAGGAAAGTATCAGAACACAAAGCAAATATATCAGGAGATGTATCATATTTATCCTTTAAATCAGGATCTTTCATGTAAACCTGACAAAATAATTGTTGAAGATACAAATTCTGGATATGAGTATTTCAAGGCAATATCGAAAGAAAAAAATAATAGTGTGTGAAAGCGCTGGTGGAAAAACAAAAATATTTGCTATGCTAGAACAACTAAAAGCTGAAACAGAGAGTATTTGTGTAATAGCTGACGGTGCAGCAATTGGCCCGGAAATGGATGCATTATATAAAATGTCTGTGGAAAAAGGCAATATAAAGTTATATCTGCCGGAATCATTTGAGTGGATTATACTCAGTTCTGAGTTGCTTGAAGACAAAGAGATTAAGGATATTATGGACAAGCCTGAGAATTATATAGAAAGTCAGGAATATTTCAGTTGGGAGCGATTTTTTACAAAGCTGCTTGTGGATAAAACAGCAGGAACATACCTGAAATATCAAAAAGGAAAGCTTAATCCTACATATTTGCATGAGAAGAATAAAAATATAATTTTGAGAAATATAAAAAATAGTATAGATTTTTAAAAAGTATGATAAATTGGCGCAGGAATTGTTTCCTGCGCCAATTGTTATGTTAAATTATAAATGGGCTCATTTATTAACAAGCCCGTAAATATAGTGATTACACCACTTCCCATGTAGTATAAGATAATCATGCAATAGCCCCTCCTGCACGAAGCCAAGCCTATTAAGAAGCTTCATCGAAGGCACATTCCCAGGGTGGACAACCGCTGTCACCTTGTGCATGCGAAGCTCATTAAAGGCAAGCTTGGTGCAGAAGCCGACTGCCTCGGTGGCATACCCCATGTGGTGAAACTCACTGGAAAATTTATAGCCAATTTCACAGCTTCCGTAAAAAGCCGGAGCGATATTATGTATACACACAGTGCCAATAATCCGGCACGGATTTTCTTTCTGAAAAACATAAAATCTGAAAAGCTGTGATTTGACAGCCATATTGTATTCATATCTGAGCACCTTCTGCAGGTGCTTCACAGTATAAAAGTCCGGCACACGGTCTATTTCATACATTTCGAAAAGCTCTTTATCCCTATTGTAAAAATCCAAAACCTGCGGGGCACAATCAGCGCGTAATACCTTAAGAAGCAGGCGTGGGGTCTCATATTGAAAAAACATATTTTCCTTCTTTCACATTTGGTGTATCATGATAAATAGATTATAACACATGGAGCAGACAAATATGACACAAGATGAAAAATATATGAAACAGGCAATAAAACAGGCAAAAAAAGCATATGCACTTGATGAGGTGCCGATAGGCTGCGTAATTGTAGCTGGTGACAAAATCATCGCACGCGGTTACAACCGCAGAAATACCGACAAAAATCCACTCGCTCACGCTGAGCTTTCTGCCATCCGTAAAGCCAGCAAAAAGACCGGAGATTGGCGTCTTGAGGAATGCACCATGTATGTCACCCTTGAGCCCTGTCAGATGTGTGCCGGAGCAATAGTACAGGCACGCATTCCCAGGGTGGTAATAGGTGCCATGAATCCGAAAGCAGGCTGTGCAGGCTCAATCATCAATCTACTGCAGATGCAGCAGTTCAATCATCAGGTGCAGACAGATATAGGCATCTGCGGCGACGAATGCAGCACTATGCTTTCTACTTTCTTCAAGGAGCTGCGAAAGAAGCGCAAGCTTCAAGGGGAGTAAATAAATTGTGGTTAAAACCACAACGTAAGGCACGTAAGCCCCGGGTACCGGACTCACACGTACTCTCCCGAAGCGCGAATAGCGAAGAGGTTTAGATACTGTAGAAATTATGCCCATGAGACACAGAAACGCCACGGCATGGACGCAGGGGCGAGGAGAACCGCGCCATGGACGGCGCGTTTCGACGGTTTCGTCAAGTATAGAAAAAACTCAAGCATAATTTCGTACAGTATCTTAGCCACGTAGCGTAGCGACGGCGGGAGAGTATGTGTGCGCGTCCGGTACCCGGGGCTTGCGTGCCGTACTCATCCCACAAGAAGTTGCAATAAATCTTGACAAAACCCTGCATAATAGCGTATACTTAAGACTCCGAGCAGCCGGGGTGGTAGCGGTACCTTGAACCAACAATCCGCTATAGTTGGGGTGATGCTTCGTAGAGGGCTTAAGCGGTGGAGCTGCCCTCCATAAGTGGCGTTGACGTCTGGGTCTTGCGCAATGGAAATCTATGAACCGTGTCAGGGTGGGAACACAGCAGCACTAAGTAGAAGCTTTCATGTGACGCGAGGCAGCCTGGAGGGAGTTAACTGTGGAGGTAACGTCTGTTGTGATGGTTCGAAGCGAGGCGCTCGGATTTTTAGCGTATAAAAAAGAGGCGAATTTTCGGTTGTAGTGGCACGGTTTATACGCACGAAATAAAGAAAATCGAGGCATACAATGATTCAGGACATTGCACCACATACGTGGGACATAACATACAAAAACATACAGCCGGACCCGGACAGCAGGGTCCTTTTTTTTAGCAGGGGACAGCTTCTTGTGCAGCAGGCATCGGACAAGCCTGCTGACGAATCCAATCAGGATATTCATCAGATAAGCTTTCCGAGATATGAGGATATAAAAGCAGAATGCCACGACGCTAAATATCAGTATCTGTTTACACTTGACGATACTGCATTTTTCAGGGTGGCACTGTCACATGCTGACAAAATGCATATACTGGAAGTAACAGGTGGCAAATTCATAAACCGGCACTATATGCGCAGCGCGGCACCGAAAGAGTACGTGCTTGCCGCGATAACGGGATTTCATCTGGATGGCTGGTATGATAAGAATCATTTCTGCGGCAGATGCGCAAACAGGCTGGTAGAGGACGACGTGGAGCGCATGCTCAGATGTCCGGTCTGTGGCAACATGGTTTACCCGCGCATCAATCCGGCAGTGATAGTGGGAGTTACCAATGGAGATAAGCTGCTTTTGACAAAATACAATGGCAGAGAGTATAAAAAGTACGCACTTGTGGCAGGCTTTAACGAGATAGGTGAGTCACTTGAGGAGACTGTGCGCCGTGAGGTCATGGAGGAAACGGGACTGCGTGTGAAAAACATCAGATACTACAAATCGCAGCCGTGGGGCTTTACCGACAATATACTAGCGGGATATTTCTGTGAAGTTGACGGAACAGATGAGATTGAGGTTGACATGCAGGAACTTTCGATGGCAAAATGGGTGTCAAGAGAAGAAATACCTACATCCCTAGAGGAATTAAGCCTGACAAATGAAATGATTTCTGTTTTTCGGCTTGACAAAGGCGATTTCTGAATGTATAGTAAAGCAGTAGGAAATGAAACAGAGGTGCTATAAATGAAAATTTCAACAAAAGGACGTTATGCTCTTCGCCTTATGATGGATCTTGCAGAGAACAACACTGGTTCACCCATCAGCCTGAAGGATGTAGCGAAGAGACAGGATATTTCAGATAAATATCTTGAACAGATTATATCCATTTTAAACAAGGCGGGCTACGTCAGAAGTGTCAGAGGCGCCCAGGGCGGATACATGCTGAAGATGGAACCGCAGAACTACACAGTCGGCATGATTCTCAGACAGACAGAGGGCAGCCTTGCGCCGGTAGCATGTATAGAGGATGACGAGATAGTCTGCGACAGACAGCAGCAGTGCGTCACATCTATTGTGTACAAGAAGATCAATGATGCAATCTCAGGTGTGGTTGATAATATCACCTTGCAGGATCTGGTAGACTGGCAGAACGAGAAGAATGGAAATTATGTCATATAAAGAAAGAAGGTTATCATAGATGAGCAGATTAATTTATTTGGATAATGCGGCAACCACACAGGTATATCCGGAGGTTGTGGATGCAATGCTTCCTTACTTTACAGAGCATTACGGCAATCCATCAGCTATATACAGCTTTGCAGATGAGGCAGAAAGAGCAGTGGATCATGCCAGAGGAGAGGTCGCAGACCTTATTGGAGCTAAGAAGGATGAGATATATTTCACAGGCGGCGGCAGCGAGTCCGACAACTGGGCATTAAAGGCTACAGCAGAGGCATATGCTGCAAAAGGAAAGCACATCATCACATCAGCCATCGAGCATCATGCAATTCTTCACACAGCACAGTGGCTTGAGAAGCATGGCTTTGAGGTGACATATGTGGGTGTTGATGAGGACGGAAAAATCAAGCTTGATGAGCTAAAGGCAGCCATCAGACCTGACACAATCCTTATCTCAGTGATGGCGGCAAACAACGAGATTGGAACTATCCAGCCGCTTAAGGAGATCGGAGAAATAGCAAAGGAGCATGGCATTTTGTTCCACACAGATGCAGTTCAGGCATTCGGACATATTCCGATTAATGTAGATGATATGCATATCGACATGCTCAGCGCCAGCGGTCACAAGCTTAACGGACCAAAGGGCATCGGCGTGATGTATATCAGAAAGGGCGTAAAAATCCGCTCATTTATCCATGGCGGAGCACAGGAGCGTCAGAGACGTGCGGGAACACACAATGTGCCGGGCATTGTAGGACTCGGCAAGGCAGTAGAGCTTGCAAAGGCCAACATGGCAGAGCGCAGCGCATATGAGACAAAGCTCAGAGACCACCTCATCGAGAGAGTGACAAGTGAGATTCCATATACACGCTTAAATGGACACAGAACAGACAGACTGCCAAACAATGCAAACTTCTGCTTCAGATTTATCGAGGGAGAGTCAATGCTTATCCTGCTTGATCAGGCAGGTGTATGCGGCAGCTCAGGTTCAGCCTGTACATCAGGCTCACTCGACCCATCGCATGTGCTCCTTGCAATAGGACTGCCACATGAGATAGCACACGGTTCACTGCGTCTTACATTATCAGAGAAGACCACTCTTGAGGATATCGACTATACAGTGGACAAGTTAAAGGAAATCATAGCAAGGCTCAGAAGCATGTCACCGTTATACGAGGATTTCGTAAAGAAAAACGGCAAATCTGAGGCATAAATGATCAGGTTAGAAATTATAGTGACTATCACAACATTAATATATACATGAAAATTAGGAGGAACTAAGGACATGGCATACAGTGAAAAGGTAATGGACCATTTTAACCATCCAAGAAACGTAGGAGAGATGGAGAATCCAAGTGGTGTCGGCACAGTAGGAAACGCAAAGTGCGGAGACATCATGAGAATGTATCTGGATATAGATGACAACGGCATTATTCAGGAGGCCAAATTCAAGACCTTCGGATGCGGCGCAGCAGTTGCAACAAGCAGTATGGCAACAGAGCTCGTAAAGGGCAAGACAATCCAGGAGGCGCTTGAGGTTACAAACAAGGCAGTTATGGAGGCACTTGACGGACTTCCACCTGTAAAGGTACACTGCTCACTTCTCGCAGAGGAGGCAATCCATGCAGCACTCTGGGATTACGCAGAGAAAAACGGTATCAAGATCGAGGGACTTGAGAAGCCTGTAAACGATATCAGCGAGAAGGAAGAGGCGCCTGAGGAAGACTATTAATGAAAAAGAAGGTTGTAGTAGGAATGTCGGGCGGAGTGGATTCGTCAGTAGCGGCATATTTATTAAAGGAACAGGGATACGATGTCATCGGAGTCACAATGCAGATATGGCAGGACGAGGACGTATTTAAACAGTCACAGGAGGGCGGCTGCTGTGGGCTATCCGCAGTGGAGGACGCCAGACGAGTGGCAGCAGTGCTTGATATTCCGTATTATGTGATGAACTTCAAGGCTGATTTCAAGAAATATGTCATAGACTATTTCGTGTCAGAATATGAGCGCGCATACACGCCAAATCCGTGTATTGCCTGCAACCGTTATGTGAAATGGGAGTCGCTGCTTCACCGCTCGCTCGAGATAGGAGCAGACTATATAGCAACAGGCCATTATGCCCGCATAGCACAGCTTCCAAACGGCAGATACACCATAGCCAACTCAGTCACAGCGGAAAAGGACCAGACATATGCGCTTTACAATCTGACACAGGAGCAGCTTCGTCGCACGCTGATGCCTGTGGGAGAGTATGAAAAGCCACAAATCCGCCGTATCGCAGAGGAAGCAGGTCTGCCGGTAGCGCACAAGAGCGACAGCCAGGACATATGCTTCGTGCCGGATCACGACTATGCCTCATTCATTGAGAATGAGACAGGCAAAACCTATGAGCCGGGAAATTTCGTGGATGAATCGGGCAATATTCTCGGCCGCCATAAGGGCCTCATCCACTATACTATCGGACAGCGCAAGGGGCTTGGAATTACAGCCGCAACGCCTTTATTCGTGAAGGAGCTGCGTCCGGCAACAAATGAGGTCGTAATCAGCACAAATGAGGCACTTTTCTCAGACACCTGTTATATCAGCGATATAAACTATATGGCACAGGAGCACATCACACCGGACACCCGCAGCATAGGAAAGGTACGCTACTCTCACAGGGGAGCTGACTGTACACTTACCCCTATGGAAAACGGCATGATAAAATGCGTATTTGACGAGCCACAGCGCGCCATGACACCGGGCCAGGCAGCGGTATTTTATCAGGATGGGCATGTACTGTGCGGTGGAACAATTGAAAAGATGATGGTAAATTAGCAGGACTTTTGAACAGTCGCGAATATATTATAATAGAGCAGACAGCATAACTAAAATGCCGTCTGCTCTATTAAATTAGTACGTTGATGATGCATGTAAGTATGGGAGTTTCATTGATTTCAAATAGTAGGTTTTGTAGGTCTTACTGTAAGCTGTAAACCGAGATGCTGAAAAATATTAAGCAGTGTTCCGAGATTTGGTGTTGTTTTGCAGGATTCGATTCGAGCTATGGATGATTGTGGAATACCACACATTGCAGCAAGCTCTCTCTGGCTAAGTCCAAGAGAAGTACGCTGTTCCACCATGGCACTTACGATGGAAGGAAATATTTTCAACTTCATCGATGTCTTTTCCAATTTCAGGATCAACGGTTCTTACATGTTCCTTATAGTCATTCCAGGTTTTCATAATCATTCAGCCTCCTTTCGGGCAAGGTAATCATCACGTTCAGCCTTTGCCCGTTCAATTTCGCGCTTGGGAGTTTTTTGAGTTTTCTTGCGGAATTGATGCAAAAGCACAAAGGTATCATTTTTGAAATAAAAATATAAAACACGGTTATTGCCTGGGCGAAGCT
>ENA-OQNM01000426-OQNM01000426.1-human-gut-metagenome-genome-assembly--contig:-NODE-426-length-15802-cov-3.060096_pt1 | contig 15802 bp, 14 predicted proteins | sample MGYA00242632_ERZ504886 | MGnify/ENA primary metagenome ERZ504886 (study PRJEB26092, sample SAMD00036424) | human gut metagenome | host: Homo sapiens | study: EMG produced TPA metagenomics assembly of... | reverse complement strand
GCCTGCGGTGACACCGGCTTCCACCAGCTTCATCAGCTGTGCACCGGCGTCGTAGGCAGCCTGCTTCAGTTCGGGGGCAGTGGCCGGCATCAAAGCGGTGCCGGGCAGCATCAGGCCCAGAGCCTCGGCCATGACCTGCATGGTGGAGGCAGTGCCCATAAAGGAGCAAGCGCCGCAGCTGGGGCAGGCGTGCTGCTTGTAGTAGGTCAGCTGCTCGGCCGGGATCTCACCGCGCTCGTACTGTGCGCTGAACTTGCCGATCTGCTCCAGGGTGAGCAGCTCGTTGATGGCACAGCCGGGGTCGTTCTCGGTGTACTTGGCGGGCAGGTCGTGTGCCTCCATGACACCGCCGGTGACCACGATGGCTGCCATCATGTCCTTCATGCGGCCGATGCTCATGAGCATGGCGGGCATGGCCTTGTCGCAGCTGGAAATGAACACACCGCCGTCAAAGGTGGTGGCGTTGGCCTGTGCTTCCACCAGGTTGGTGATGGCTTCGCGGTGGGCCAGCGAGTAGTTGATGCCGTCATGGCCCTGGGCCATGCCGTCGCACATGTCGGTGGCAAAATACCGGGCAGCCTTGCCGCCGTGGTCGTTCACGCCGCGGACAGCCTCTTCCACAAAGATATTCAGGTGGCCGGAGCCCGGATGGCTGTTGCCGTAGGTGCTCTCCACCATGATCTGGGGCTTGCTCAGGTCATCGACCGTCCAGCCCATGCCCATGCGCAGGGGGTCCATCTCAGGGGACAGGGAACGGACCTGCTGACTTTTCAGCATTATATTCAACTCCTTATAAAACTCTCAGATACTCTCTCACAGGGTCAGGCGGCGGTCACGCGCAGCGACCTTCCACCAGCCTGTGACCTTGCCGTTTTCCACCACCGGGACCGCCGGGTACAGGGCGCTGGTGGGGCAGACGTGAGTCGGGATGGCAAACAGCTCGGTCCCGATGGGCGGGATGTCGGCGATGTGCTCTTCCGGCACACGCACCACCCAGTGCTCCTCGTTCTGGATCACGGTGCGGGCATACTCCATGCCCACGATCTCCGCGCGCTCCGGCTGGGGATCGGTGGCCACGGCCTTGCAGCCCAGATCCAGTGTGAAGGTGTCGCGGCTGGGGCGGCTCACCACGCGGGTGAGCAGGGCAGCAGCCGGAGTAAACTTCAGGTCCGGGTAGGCATTGCGGTAGCCTGCATCCTGAATGACGCAGGTGCCGGGGCTCAAAAACTCTCCGGTCATCTCGGCGTGCACCGGGAAGACGGGGTGCCGCCCATGATCAGGATCTCGCAGCAGATGCCGTCCGCCTTCAGGCGGGCCTTGATCTCCTCGATCTGCTTGTCCACAGGGGCGGTAGCCACCTCGCGCTCCTGCACGCTGCTCTCGTGGCGGTGGCCGTCGTAGCAGTGCATGCCGCGCATGACGATGCCGGGCAGGGTGTTCCACTCCCGGTACATCGCTTCCACTTTATCCAGCGGCACACCGGTGCGGTGCTGGCCCATGTCCACATCCATCAGCACATTGGCCTTGCAGGTCTGGCCCAGCTTGCGGATCTGCTCCGTGTCATCGCCGATGGCAAAGAACTCCACCTCCGGGAAGGCGGCCTGCAGCGCGGCAAAGCGCTTGATGTTGGGGCCCACCAGCGGGTACGCCAGGGTCAGGTGCTTCGCACCGGCCTTGGCAGCCATTTCGGCCTCGGCGATGGTGGCGCACTTGAAGCGGTCGATGCCCGCCTCGATCTGCATTTGGACCACCTCGGCCATCTTGTGGGTCTTGATGTGGGGCCACAGGCGGGCAGCGCCGCCTGCAATGTCGATCATCTTGCGGATATTCTCGCGGATGATCGCCGGGTAATAGACCAGCTGCGGGCTTACGATGTCCTGCTGACCCTCAAAGGTATAGAGGTTGTCGTTGATCTTATTCATACTCCACCAGCATCTCGATCTCGACCGCGATGTTGCCCGGGCAGGAATTGGTGCCCATGGCGGTGCGGGCGGGCAGACCCTTCTCCTCGCCGAACAGCTCGAACAGCAGGTTGGAGCCGCCGTTGATGACCTGCGGCTGCTGTGCAAAATCATCGGTGCAGTTGACAAAGCCCAGGACCTTGACGCAGCGCTTGATGCGGTTCAGGTCGCCCAGCTTGGCGTCCAGATTGGCCAGCAGGTTCAGCATGCAGTTGTAAGCAGCCTTCTGGCCCTGCTCCAGGGTCAGGTCGCCGCCGACCTTGCCCACGATGTTGTGGCCGTCGCCGATGTCAGGGCCGCAGCCGCTGCAGTACAGCAGATGATCGCCGAACTCCATGACCGGAGTGTAGACGCCGCCCTTCGGCGGGGTGCGGGCAGGGTGATGTTCATTTCCTTGAGCTTATCGTAGACATTTGCCATAAGAAAAAACCTCTCTTCTTTTTCTCTGACGCAGCCGAAACGGGGGCTGCTGCCGGTTGAAAGATGTTCCGCAGCCGGTGTACGCCGACTGTGAAGCGACTTGTTTATATTCCTAACAGCGTGCTGCCCAGGCTCAGCACCAGGGGCACGCTGATCAGGATACTGAGGGTGGAATGTGCAACGGCCTGGCTGGCCAGCTCCCCTTCGGTGTCGTACTGCTTTGCCAGCACGGCCGTCAGGCTGCCTGCCGGGCAGGATGCCAGAATCAGGATCGCCATGCACAGGGTGCGGTCCAGCGGCAGGAAGTACAGCGCCGCCAGGAAGCCCAGCGGGAACACGACGCACCGCAGGGCCGTGATGAGCCATACCATGGGGTTCGTGACCAGTTTTTTTAGGTCACTGCGGGCCAGCATGCCGCCGGCGATCATGAGGGCCAGCGGGGTGGTGGTGTTGCCCACCGCCTTGCAGAAGCTGTCCAGAATGGCGGGCAGCCGCAGGCCGGTCACCAGCATGACCACCATGATGGCGGTGGTGATGTTGGTGGGGGTAAGGAATGCTTTGATGCTCACCTTGGCTTCCGGGTCGAACAGGTGCTGTACATAAGTAAAGAACAGGATGTTGTAGGCCATGATGCCGCGGCACCGTACAGGGCACCCGCCTCGCTGCCCAGCAGGGCGCTGATGAGTGGGATGCCGATGAAGGCGCTGTTGGGCATGACGGCGGCACCCACCAGCACGGCCTTCTGGCCGCGGGTCAGGTGCATGGCCCTGCTCAGCACAAGGCAGATGCCGATGGTGAGGATGTAGAAGATCTCCAGCACCACATAGCCCTTGAGCATGCCGGCCACGGCCTCGCGGCCGCCGTCGATGCTGGCACTGGCCAGCAGGGTGCAGGGCAGGGTGACCGACATGACCAGGTTGGACAGGAACTTGCTGTTCCTGTCATCCATGATGCCCAGTTTGGTCACGGCTGCACCGGTGCCGATCTCCAGAAAGATGATCAGGATCTGCTGCAGAAGGATCGCGATCGACATGGCAGCTCCTTACACCGTCAGCACCATACCGGCACCGGTCGTGGTGCGCCGGTCGTGGTCAATGGCGACCTGGCCGTTGACGATGCACCAGTCCAGACCGGTGGCCTTCTGGGCAGGATTCGTGAAGGTGGCATGATCCGTGAACTTCTTCGGATCGAATACCAGTATATCAGCATAATTGCCTTTCTGCAAGCTCCCTCGTCCGACCAATCCCATTCTTGCGCGGGCTGGCTGGTCATCCGGCGGATGGCCTCCTGCATCGTGTAGATGCCGCGCTCAGCCACATACTCCCGCAGCACCTTGGGGAAGGCACCGAACATGCGGGGGTGGGGCGTGTCGGTCTTGGCATAGATGGCATCGGAGATGATATTGGACCAGGGCAGACGTGCCACCGTATCAATATCATCCTGGCTCATGGACATATTGATGATGGCAGTCTTCCCGTCCTCGCTGTGCATCAGGTAGGCGGCCAGTGCAGCGGCGTCCTCAAAGCCGAATTTCTCGGCAGCCTCCGTCACCCGCATGCCCAGGAACTTCTCGTTTTCGGGGCAGACCACGCCGCTGATGATGATGCGGTCCCAGCCCAGCGTGATGCAGAAGTTGTCCCAGTCATCGTACAACACGCTGCTGGTACGGCGGAACTCCTCCACACCTTCGGGGTGCCCAGTTTTTCCAGTGCACGGGTCATGTTGCCGGCCACGAACACCGGGGGCAGCATGGTGGTCAGGGCCGTGCTGCCGCCCTCGTAGGGGTAGAAGTCCACGGTCACGTCCATGCCCTCGGCGCGGGCGGCTTCGATGTCGGCAATGGCAGTGTGGATGTCCTTGCCCCAGTTCTTCATGCCGCAGCTCTTGAAGTGGCTGATCTCCAGGGCACAGCCCACGCGGCGGGCGATCTCGATCACCTCGCGCACGCTCTGCACCATGCTGTCGCCCTCACCGCGGATGTGGGTGGTGATCACACGGTGGTAGCGGCCCACCGGCTCCAGGATGTAGGCAAATTCATCGGTGGAGGAGTAGCACTCCGGCAGATACATGATACCCAGCGACACACCGGGAGCACCGGCGGCCATGGCGTCCTCGATCAGAGCACGGGCATCGTCCAGCTCCTGCTGGGTGTAGGGAGTGTCGGCAAAGCCCTTGACGCAGATCTTGACGGTGCCGGTGCCGATCATGGCGGCAACGTTCAGGGGCAGGTCGGCCTTGTGCAGGGCAGCCAGATAATCACGGTAGGTGTGGGGGCCGTCCAGGCCGATGGGGCCCATGACGGCTTCTTCAAAGGAATAATACTCCTTTGCCGCCTCGTCCGATTCCGGGCGCGGGGTCATGCTGATGCCGCAGTTGCCGGCCACCGCCGTGGTGATGCCCTGGGCCAGCTCCACCTCGCCAAAGTGCGGGTCGTTGAGGGGCTTTGCGTCGTGGTGACGGTGGATATCCACAAACCCCGGGGTCACCACCTTGCCGGTGGCGTCGATGACCTGGTCTGCCGGCTCCGTGATGCCCGGAGCGATCTGAGCAATACGGTCGTCCTGCACCAGCAGGTCTGCCTGGTAGGGCTGGCCCCCCAGGCCGTCGTATAGGGTGCCGTTCTGGATCAAAATACGTTTCATGATAAGTTCCCTCTCGCTACGAATTTGCCCTGCGGCAAGGCGACCCTGCCGCAAACGACGAAAGGGGCAAGGGCGTATGCCTCGCCCTTTCGGAGAACAGATTTACAGTTTGCCGGCTTAATCGGTCTTACAGATCTTCTTTTTCGTCAGCAGCAGCCTCAGCAGCAGCGACCTTTTCCACGACAGTGCCGCGGCGGTCGTCCATGACGTGCTTCAGGCGCACATCGTCGGGAGTGGTGTCAGCAGGGAACATGAGAGAGACCACAATGCCGAACACCAGAGAAATGATGGTAGCAGGCACAGCCGGACCACCCATGGTGGCGTTGATCCAGTTCTTGAAGGAAGGCAGCACCAGGATCAGCACGCCCAGCAGAGTGCCGGAGCCGATGCAGGCCAGACCGCCCTGCCAGTTGACACGCTTCCAGAAGCGGCCCAGCAGCATTGCGACTGCGACGCCGGGCAGGAAGGCGCCCACGATGGTGGAGATGTAGCCGATAACGTCGTTGATGAACAGGGTGATGAAGAAGGCAGCGCCCAGGGTGCAGATCAAAGCGACACGGCTGACCTTGGTGTAATCCTTTTCCTGGATGGTCTTGCCGGTGATGCTGGGGTACACGTCGGTGAGCAGGATGGTAACGCCGGAGATGGCGTCGGAGTCACCGGAGGACATGGTAGCGGACAGGCCGCAGATCATGAACATCATGCCGATGATCGGGGGCAGTGCGTTGGTAGCCATGTAAGCAAAGGCGTAGTCGCCGCTGGCCAGGGTGTCACCATTCATGGTGGCGATGGTAAAGCAGCTCATGCCGATGACGGCGGTAACAAAGCTCCAGCCGAACAGCAGGATGCCCTGGCCCAGGAAGGCCTTGCGGGCAGTCTTTTCGTCCTTGGAGGTGTAGATACGGGTACGGTGGGTCGGCGTACCGATAACGCCCATTGCCGTGGACAAGACCAGCGCGATCGCAGCCATGACACCGTAGGAGCCCAGGCCGTAGAAGGTCATTGCGCCGGGCTTGCCAGCAGCGGTGAAGGTATCCACCACGTTCTGGTAGCCGCCTGCCAGGGGGATGGCACGGACAGCGATGGTCAGGAAGCCGATGAGGATGGCGATGAACTGGACAGCGTCGGTGGTAACAACGGCCATGTAGCCGCCGATGAACACGTAGATGCCGAAGCCCAGAACGGTGATGATCTTACAGGTAACGTCCGGCAGCTGGGTGACGTAAGCCAGGTACTTGGCACCGCCGTTCAGGTGGTTGCCCAGCCAGATGATCTCGATGACGAACATCATAAAGCCCATGACCTGGCGGATGATCTTTTTGCCGCCGTAGTAATACTGTGCTTCCTCAGACATGGTCAGGAAGCCCTTGTTCTTTGCCTTGGTGAACAGCAGCATGGACAGGATACCTGCCGATGCGCCCAGGCCGTAGATGGCACCGCCCCAGCCGTGGTTGAAGCCGTTGCCGATGGCACCCATGGAAGAACCGGTGCCGATCATGGTTGCACCCACGGTGCAGAAGATCAGGAAGAAGCCGAGGTTGCCGCCGCCGGTCAGGAAGCTGCTGCCCTCATTTTTGCCACGGCTGGTGATCCAGCCCACAAAGATCATAAAGCAGATCCATGCAATAAAGCCGCCGATAAACAATGGGATGTATTTGGGATCCAACATAGTTTCATTTCCTCCTTAGAAACATTTTCCTCAGCCCGGCGCAGGGTCCGCTCGGGCCGATATGGCTGTCAGACATTTCCCCGCTGCGGGCCGGCACCGTGGGGTCGTTGTCCGACAACAACCTTGCTGAAATAAATGTACCAATTTTTGCATCATCCGTCAATAGATTTTTAACATTTTCTTCAAAAAGAACCATTTTTGGCGTATTTTATAGTTTTCCTGTTCATAATTTTGTCATTTCCACGAAAAACAAACTGCCCCTTGCAGTCTATTTTCCGGTGTCGTATACTGAAATTGGAGCAGGGATTTACAGAAAAAAATCCAAGCCCCTTTCAAAAGCAGCGATGTTTCGCTCATTTTTAATCGTTTGCAATTTATTAAGTTGTCCGACAATGCCGTCGCAGGCCCCAAAAGTGTCTGCATCCCGTGCAAAAGGCAACGATCGGCGGCGCTCCGGCCGCCGAAAAAAGGGCGGACGGCCTGCAGTTTTCAGCCGTCCGAACCAGAAAGCGCACAATTTTTGTTCGGATATTGGAACACGAGTTTCAATACAGCCCGATATCCGAACACGTCCGGTGTTTTCAGGATTCCTGTGCGGAACACATCGGAACACTTTCGTCGTTTTCCCGACCTGGTCCGAATGCCTCTCAGAGGCCCTATATATAAGGAAAGGAAGTGAGTCCCATGCCTTCCGGAGATGCCCACCGTTCGCTGGCACGCGCGCTGGATATTCTGGAGCTGTGCAGCCTGAACGGCAGCGGTTACACCCTGACCCAGCTGTCGCAGCAGCTGGGCATTGCCAAAGGCAGCATCTCCCCGCTGCTGCACACCCTGCGGGACCGCGGCTACCTGACCCTGGACGACCAGGATCATCGCTACCGCATCGGCCGCATGGCGTTCCGCATTGGGAACACCTATCTGGACGAAGCCAGCGCCCTGCGGGAGATCTACCGCCTGATGCACGACATCGTGTCGGTCTGCCACGAGACATGCCACCTCGGCAGCCTGAAAAACGGGGATGTCTATTACCTCAAAAAGGTGGAGACCCCGCTGCGCAGCCGTACCGTCACGGTGGAGGGCCGCAGCCTGCCGGCCTACGCCACCGGCGTGGGCAAGGCTCTGCTGGCCGACTACCAGCTGCCCCAGCTCAAGGCCCTGTATTACGACGGCCTGTACCCGCTGACCGAGCACACCATCACCGACTTCCGCCTCCTGGCCGACCAGCTGGCCGAGATCCGGGCCAGCGGCTTTGCCTACGAGTGTGAGGAGAGCACCCGGGGCATCCGCTGCATCGGCGTGCCGCTGCGCAAAAGCGGCAAAGTGGTGGCCGCGCTGAGCGTTGCCTTCCCGCTGGAGCGCTACAGCGACGCTGCCGCCGCCAGCGCCCGGCAGGCGCTGGACGAAGCCCGGCGTCAGATCGAGCGAATGCTCTGCAGCGTAGAGCTGCAGTTCTGAGCCCTATAAGAAAAGGAGTGTTATTTATGCCTCAGTTGATCACCATCGGCGAGACCATGGCCGCCTTCACCCCGGACAGCGTGGGTGCCCTGCGCTATGTGCAGAACTTCGGCATCCGCACCGCCGGTGCCGAGAGCAATGTAGCCGTGGGTCTGGCAAAGCTGGGCCTGGAGGCCGCCTGGGTCAGCCGCCTGGGCACCGATGAGTTTGGCTGCTTCATCCGCAATCAGCTCCGTGCCGAGGGCGTGGACTGTTCCCGCGTCATCTACGACCCCGACCACCGCACCGGCATCATGTTCAAGGAGACCGGCGTGGGCGAGACCAAAGTGTTCTACTACCGTGAGAACAGCGCCGCCAGCCACCTGTGCCCCGAGGATGTGACCCCCGCTCTGCTGGACGGCGTGAAGGTGCTGCACATGAGCGGCATCACCCCCGTGCTGAGCGAGAGCTGCCTGGCCATGACCAAAGCCGCCTTTGCTCTGGCCAAGGAGAAAGGCGTTGCCATCAGCTTTGACCCCAACATCCGCCGCAAGCTGTGGCGTGGGCAGGACTACGCCCCCCTGATCCGGGAGCTGACCCTGCAGAGCGAGATCGTGCTGCTGGGCCTGGACGAGGCCGACGCCCTGTTCGGCCTGCGCGACCCGGATACCATCTTCGATCTGCTGTTCCGCGACGGCTGCGCACAGTATGTGGCCATCAAGGACGGCGGCAACGGTGCCTGGGTGGCCGACAAGACCACCCGCGAAAAGCTGCCGCCCTACCCCTGTAAGCCCATTGAGCCCATCGGCGCCGGTGACGGCTTCAATGCCGGCTTCCTGGCCGGCATCCTGCAGGGCCGCGATGTGGTCACCGCAGGCCGCATGGGTGCCATCTGCGGCGCCCTGGCCACCCAGACCCCGGGCGACGTGGAGGGCTACCCCGACGCCGCCCAGATGAAAGCTGCCCTCACCGGCGCTGCCATCACCTACCGCTGATCCGCTGAAACCACCGGTTTCATTTTTTGCCGAAAGGAGTTTTTTGTATGGACACTTACGATCTGGTTTCCAAGCATCCGTTGCTGGCCATCCTGCGCAACGTTCCGCTGGAAAAGACCATTGATTACGCCGAGGCCGCCGTGCAGGGCGGTGCCCCCTTCTTTGAGGTGGCACTGAATAGCCCCCACGCCCTGGAGCAGATCACGATGCTGCGCACCCATTTCGGGGACCGCTGCACCGTGGGTGCCGGCACCGCCATCACCGTGGAGCGCTGCAAAGCCGCTCTGGACGCCGGTGCTCAGTTCCTTCTGACCCCCGGCACCCCGCTGGATGTGTTCAGCTACTGCGCCGAGAACGACATCGCCCTGCTGCCCGGCGTGCTGACCCCCGACCGACGTGGCCACCAGCCTGCAGTTCGGCTACAGACCATGAAGCTGTTCCCGCCGGCAGCATGCCCCGCCACTACGTCAAGGACCTGCAGGGCCCCTTTGACGGCACCAACTACATGGCCATCGGCGGCGTCGAGCCCCGCCAACATCCGCGAGTTCTTTGACGCCGGCTGCATCAGCGTGGGCCTGGCCTCCAGCCTGATGCCCAAGGACGCCGTGGCCGCCAACGACTGGGAAGCCTGCGCCGCCTACGTCCGCGGCATGGTGGACCAGATTCGCCGCTGAGTTTTTACAGAACGTCCATATCATAACAGAAAAAACAGAAAGGAATCCATCTCATGAAGATCGTTGTAAGTCAACACCTATACCGTCCGTCCCCGCTGGGGCCTTTGTTGAGATCGTGACCGACGAGGGCCTGACCGGCTGGGGCAGCCCGTGCTGGAAGGCCACTGCGCCACCGTTCTGGCCTGTGTCCAGGAGATGAAGCCTTACCTCATCGGCAAGGACCCCATGCGCATTGAGGACTTTTCCGCTGTGCTGTACCGCGCCGGTTTCTACCGCGGCGGCGGCGTGCTGATGAGCGCCATTGCCGGCATTGATCAGGCCCTGTGGGACATCAAGGGCAAGTTCTTCAACGCCCCGGTCTACCAGCTCATGGGCGGTGCCTGCCGCGACAACATGCGCGTGTACAGCTGGATCGGCGGCGACCGCCCCAGCGACGTGGGCGCTGCTGCTCTGGAGCGCAAGAATGCCGGCTTTACCGCCATCAAGATGAACGCCACCGAAGAGCTGCAGATGATCGACACCTACGACAAGGTGGACGCCGTTCTGGAGCGCGTGGCCGCCATCCGGGAAAGCTGCGGCAAGTATTTCGGCATTGCCATCGACTTCCACGGCCGTGTGCACAAGCCCATGGCAAAGGTCCTGGCCAAGAAGCTGGAAGAGTTCGACCCCATGTTCATCGAGGAGCCCGTCCTGTGCGAGAACATGGAGGTGTTCAAGGAGATCGCCGCTGCCTGCAATGTGCCCATTGCCACCGGCGAGCGTCTGTTCACCAAGTATGACTTCAAGCGCCTGCTGCAGGCCGGCGGTGTGGACATCATCCAGCCCGACCTGAGCCACGCCGGCGGCCTGACCGAGGTCAAGAAGATCGCCTCCATGGCCGAAGCCTACGACGTTGCCCTGGCTCCCCACTGCCCCCTGGGCCCCATCGCTCTGGCCAGCTGCCTGAACGTGGACGCCACCTGCTACAACGCCGTGATCCAGGAGCAGAGCATCGGCATCCACTACAACGTGGGCAAGAGCGTGCTGGACTATGTCAAGAACCAGGACGACTTCAAGTTCGTGGACGGCCGCGTGCAGCTGCCCGTCCGTCCCGGTCTGGGCGTGGACGTCAACAAGGAACTGGTGCTGGAGGAGAACAAGACCCCGCACGAGTGGAAGAACCCCGTCTGGCGTCACAAGGACGGCAGCGTTGCCGAGTGGTAATGCATCCCGCCGCCTGAGTTAACACAGAAAAACAGCCCGCATGGCAGGAGCATCGTGCTCCGTCATGCGGGCTGTTTGCGTTCGATTTACTCTTTTTCTTCCGGTTCTTCGGGCTTAGCCAGCTCCTTGAGCTGCAGCACCCATTCCGGCACTTTGGGAGCAAGGGGCGGTTCACCGCTGCGGGCGCGGTGCATCTTCCGGTACAGGTCGCGGTTGTAGGAAAGGTGCAGGGTCATGGCATCCCGTGCCCAGGTGCTGTCGCCGCACTTGATGGCCTCCAGTACAGCCTTGTGGGTGTCCAGGGTCTCCTGCAGCAGAGCGCGGTGGGTGCCCTCGGTGAACACCTCCACCGACGCTGTGATGATGGGAGCCAGCTGGGGAGCCACCAGATTGCCGCTGGCGCGGGCAATGGTCCGGTGGAACTTCATATCCTCGTCCAGATAGTCCTGCCCATGCAGGATGTGATATTCCATGAGGTTGTACAGCGATTCCATCTCGGCGATGTCCTCCGGGGTGGCATGGCGCGCCGCCAGCGCGGCAATGGCCGGCTCGATGATGTTACGCACCTCCAGCAGGTCGAAGGCCAGACGCTCCTTGTCCTCAATGAAATCCAACCCCAGCGGGTCATCCGCCAGGCCGGGCTGGTCGGTCACAAAAGAGCCCGCGCCGTGGCGCACGGTCAGAATGTTCTGTGACTCCAGCCGCTTGATGGCCTCGCGCACGGTACTGCGTGCCACACCCATCTCGCGGGCAAGCGCTGTTTCAGTGGGCAGCTTGTCGCCGCTCTTCAGTTTTTCTTCCAGAATGTAGTCCTTGATCCGCTGTGCAACCTGTTCGGCCAGCGGTCGGCTGGAATCGTACCCCGCAGTTTCCATAAAAACCTCTTCCTTTGGCGTTTTGCTCTGTTCTATCTTTCATTATACCGGAAATTTCTGGCAGTGTAAAGCAACGCCGTGCAGAAACCTTCGCTCCGGCAGCAAAGGTTTTTGTTTTATGCAAAAGCGGCCGGTGTTTCCCGCACCGGCCGCTTTGTGTTATACTGAACAGGTCACAGGGGCAGCTCCAGCTGACGGCAGTAGTCCACGATATGGTGGAACATCTGCTCCACGGCGGGAGCCATGGAGGCCGGGCGCTGCACGGCCAAGCCCACCACGCGGTACTCCTCCGGCTCGATGGGATACACCTTGACGGCGGCCTTGCAGTCCCGCAGCAGCATCTGCGGCATGATGGAAATGCCCAGTCCGGCCTCCACCATGGCGATGTTGGACTGGTCGTCGATGACATGGCAGCGGCGCTCGGTGCCGATCTTGTACTTCTTGAGGAACTGCCGCATCTCGGCGTCGGTGGCATCGCACTGCACCACAAAGCTCTGGCCGTTCATCAGAGCAGGGGTCATCACGCCGTCCTGGGGTTCGGGCCAGTCCTGCGGCACGATGCACAGCAGCGGCTCCCGAAACAGCTCGGTGAGGTTGAATTCCTCCTTGCAGGTGGAGGAAAGGAACGCAATGTCCACCTGCCCGGTGCGCAGCCACTCCTTGACATCGTCGTAGGTGCCCTGATACACTTCAATTTCGATCTGAGGGTACTGGGCCGCGAAGCTCTTGAGCAGGCCCGGCAGCAGCGAAGCGCACACCGAGTTGAATGCACCCAGCTTCACCTTGCCTTTTTCCAGGCCGTTCAGGCGGGCAATGCTCTGCTTGAGTGCCTCGTCACTGTTGAGCACCGCACGGATGGACGGGTACAGCGAAGCACCATAACTGGTCATGGATACGCCGTTTTTGCCGCGGTTGAACAGGGCAAAGCCCAGCTCCTCCTCCATCACGGCAATGGCGTGGCTGATGGCCGAAGGGGTCAGATGCAGCTGCTGGGCCGCTTTGTTGAAGCTGCCCTGCCGTGCCACTGCATCGAAGATCTCGTAGGAAAAAAGCGTCATGCCCCAAAGCCTCCTTCCTGATTATTCTGGTTCGGAGACGCCCGATTCTCTGTGAATCTTTTTCATCTTTCGTTTAAGATAGTTTAATTATCTTCTTGATTGTACTATCCCGCGCCTTTTCTGTCAAGCGTTTTTGCCCCGATTTTTGCACGCTCTGTGCAGATTTTGCCGCGATTTCTGCAGGAAACGCCGCCTTTCCTTCGTTATAGTTCCTGTAACGATTTTTTGCAAACTGAACGAGGTGTTCTTTATGACTGCACTTTCCCCGCGCCGCACCTTCAGCGGCACCGCTCTTAAAACCATTGCCTGCATCACCATGCTGGTGGACCACATCGGCGCGTCCTGCATCGAGGCGGGCATCCTTACGCCCGGGCTGGATGCCGGCACCCTCTCCCAAGACACCCTTTCTGCCCACCCGCTGTACCGGCTGGACATGGTGCTGCGCTTCACCGGGCGGCTGGCCTTTCCGCTGTTCTGCTTTCTGCTGGTGGAGGGCTTTGTGCACACCCACAACGTCAAGGGCTACCTTGGGCGGCTGGTGCTGTTCGGCCTTTTGAGCGAGGTGCCCTTTGACCTTGCGTTCTTCCGCACCCCCTTTTTCCCGGGCGCGCAGAATGTTTACTGGACGCTGGCGCTGGGCGTGCTGGCCATGGCAGGACTCAAGCACTTTGAAAGGAAAACGGCCTGCCCGGCTGGCAGGGCATCCTGTGTGCCGGGGGTCTGCGCTGCGCTGGCGCTGGCTGCCAATACCGACTACAACGCCATCGGCGTGCTGATCATCTGCGCCTTATACCTCACCCGCGCAAACCGCAAGCGGCAGTGCCTTGCGGGCGCAGCGCTGTTTTTGTTCGAGCTCACCGCTCCGCTGGCCTTTGTGCTGGTCTGGTTCTATAACGGACAGCGCGGTGCGTGCAGTCCGCTGCAAAAAAAGGCCTTTTACTGGTTCTACCCGGTGCATCTGGCCCTGCTGGCCTGCATCACCAACCTGCTGCTGTGACCCGGAAGGGACACCGGCCTTTCAAAAGCCGGTGCCCCTTCTTTTTTGCGCACAAAAATGGAAAAAGCCCGGTGATCTCAATGGATCATCGAGCTTTTTCTTGGCGGAGTAGGAGGGATTTGAACCCTCGCGCCGTTGTTTAGACGACCTACGCCCTTAGCAGGGGCGCCTCTTCGGCCTCTTGAGTACTACTCCAGAGCAAAGTGCGTTACACTTATTCAATAAAAAAAATGGCGGAGAGAGTGGGATTCGAACCCACGGTACGTTGCCGTACGGCAGTTTTCAAGACTGCTTCCTTAAACCACTCGGACATCTCTCCTTGTGGACACTCGCCTTACGCCGTGTCGAATGCCTATTTAATTTACCAGATTTGCCGCGTGCTGTCAAGCCTTTCTGCAAATTTTTTCAGGATGGTGGGAAAAGCCGCCGTTACCCACAACCTTTTTTTGCTCCGCTTGCAGAAAGCTCTTTACAGAAACACCTTTTTGTTGTATAATAAAACCATCAAAAGAATCCCCCTCTGGATGTAAAGGAGAATTACCATGTCGTTTTCAGAGCTATTGAAGCAGTGCCGCAAAAAACAGGGCGTGAGCCAGGCAGAACTCGCCGCAAAGCTCGGCGTGACCCAGCAGGCCGTCGGCAAGTGGGAAAGCGGCAAATCCTCCCCCGACCCCTCCACGGTGGCCCGCATCGCGGAGCTGCTGAACACCACGGCAGACTATCTGCTGGGGCTGTACCGCCCGGTGAGCAACGTGTCCGCCCCGGAAGAGCGCTTCTTTGGCAGCTATTCCGAGAGCTTGATCCCGGTGATCGGCACCGTGAAGGCCGGTTACGGTGCTCTGGCCTTTGAGGAAGACTACGGGCAGGAGTATGCCCGCGTGAAGGATCCCTCCAACTATTTCTATCTGGTGGTGCGCGGTGACAGCATGGAGCCCCGCATCCAGGACGGTGACCTGGCCCTGGTGCACAAGCAGGACACGCTGGAAAACGGCGACCTGGGCGTGCTGATCTACGGCGACGAGGGCGAGGGCACCCTGAAGCGCTACATCCAGCGCGGCAACTGTGTGGTGCTGCAGCCCTTCAACCCCGCCTACAACGAACTGGTGATCAAGGGCGAGGACCTGAACCACCTGCACATCGCCGGCCGCGTGGTGGAGACCAAGGCCAAGTGGTAAATCTTCTATTTTAAAATGGCCTCCGTTTCACTCTGGCCATATTCAGCGGAAAATTTGTTTTTTATTTCGTGTTTGTCGTGGCCTGCGGGCCACTCCAAACACATTTTCACGAAAAAAGCGAGCAAGCAGGTTTTCTGCATGCCTCTGTTTTTTGAACCAAAAGCCATTTGCAGTTTTGCGTATGGCTTTTTCTTTTATACTCTTTTTTTCATTCGGGGGTGCATTTTTATGGAACAGACACTCATGGATAAGCTGACCATTCTGGCCGACAGCGCCAAATACGACGTAGCCTGCACCTCCAGCGGGGCTTCCCGCACGGCGCGGGCCGGAACCGTGGGCAGCTGCTATGCACCGGGGTGCTGCCACGCCTTTACCGCCGACGGCCGCTGTGTGAGTCTGCTCAAGGTGCTGATGACCAACTGCTGCTCCTTCGACTGCGGCTACTGCGTCAACCGCAAGTCCAACGATATCCCCCGCGCCACCTTTGCGCCCCGGGAGCTGGCCGAGCTGACCATGGAGTTCTACCGCCGCAACTACATCGAGGGGTTGTTTCTGTCCAGCGCGGTGCTGGTAAAGACAATTGCCAAAAGCCGCTATGCCGTCACTGAACCTTGGGAGGACGTGAGTGTCAAGGCAAAAATACCTTATTTAGAAAAGCTGAACGAAAAGATTTTCTCTTTGGACAATCGTGTACGTAAG
>ENA-OQNM01000422-OQNM01000422.1-human-gut-metagenome-genome-assembly--contig:-NODE-422-length-15882-cov-3.108537_pt1 | contig 15882 bp, 16 predicted proteins | sample MGYA00242632_ERZ504886 | MGnify/ENA primary metagenome ERZ504886 (study PRJEB26092, sample SAMD00036424) | human gut metagenome | host: Homo sapiens | study: EMG produced TPA metagenomics assembly of... | reverse complement strand
AGGGAAAATCCCTGTCGAAGAATGGAAGTCCAGTTACTTTTCTGATAGAGAAATCGGACTATGATTACAGTCTGCTTTTCTTCATCAATGGTATAAAAGGCAAGGTAATTATTGATTATCGCAAAACGAATGCCCCAGCTTGCCAGTACTGGATCATCTACCAGACAAAACTTCTGTGGCAGGTCGGCTAGTGAGCCTATCTGTTCAGTCGCAGCATCTAACAGATTATCTGCGGCATCGGGATTTCTGAGGGTAAATTGGATGTAATCCGCAGCACGCATAATATCGTGTTCTGCGGTGGAAGTGATATGAACCTGATAGCTCATCGGTTGCGGCGGCTCCTGATATCAGCCATAGCTTCGGAAAATGGTCTGGTGTTGCCTGTGGCAATATCGTCCATTCCTTCCTTGATCTGGCTGTAAAGTTCAAAGCGGCTGGTCAGTTCTTCGTAGGTTTCAATGCTCATGACGGCAAGGTCGCCTTTTCCATTCTTTGTGATGAAAACTGGTTCAGGATAATTATGACAAAATGTAGAAATTTCATTGTAATTATTCCTTAAATCAGCACTTGATTTGATTGCTGGCATAAAAACACCTCCTCATTCCATAACAAAATTATACACAAATTTTGTTATGGAGTCAATGGATATACCATTAGTGTTAGCAGGATAAACACAACTATTCATATGTATCTGACCGTGAGGTCGGGAACAGACCCGTTGGGTGATGTTCCCGGTGGGCTTTCACTGCTGCATACATAGCGGATCTATACTGTCCTTTATATTGTTCCAAAGTCCATGTACCACTGAAACGTTTATCCTTATCCTCCTACTTCGGCTTCTCCCTCTCAGGATTTCTTACCGGCTGTCTGTCTGAGTTCTCCTCTTTCTGCGATTCATCGGCATATTCAAGCTCATTTGTCTGCTCCCTGTCAATTTTTGCTCTGCCTCATCCTGCATAGAAAATCTTCTGTCAGTTTCGCATCTCCACCCGGATGATTATGATTTTGAGGTTAAAGCTTACGCCTCCACAAACACGGTTTGTACGATTCTGTCCATTGTGCTTGCCGTCTGTGCACTTGTTTTTGGCATAGGATTCTTACCTTCTCTTGTAGTGTGCCTGATTTGGATTGTAAATCAGTCTGTATATTGTAAGGAAGCGTTAAAGTATTCAAAGGCAGGAACTAAGATTTCATGATGGAAACGCAGGAGGACAGGCAATGGGAAGTTATTTGGTGATTATTGCTGTGCTGATTATCTTTTTCTGCATCAGGAGAAGAAGGCGAACAGCAGCGGTTGCGTGGCAGATACTAAATCAATGTATCGCATTTTTATCGTGGAAGATGATGAAATCATTGCAAGAACAGTAAAAGGTCATCTGGAAACGATGTCGGACGAATTGAGAAAGAGTACGATATTCCATTAGAAGAAGATTTAAGAAAGAATTTTTCGAGAATCCGAAGACAGACCGGTTACGGAAGTTTTTACAAACTTTTACTTACGGGAGTGGAGAGGATAAAAATCGGACATACTAACAAAAAAGTTGGAGGTATGTCATGAAACCCAAAAATTACACGGATAAATCAGCGATGCTTGTAGGAACGGATGCAGATCCGGTTACCGCAGGACCAAAACATTTTGCGGAGAACACACCGGAACAGGAAAAAGAAAATGCCGCAATCCGGCAGAGCAGTATGTACAACGACAAAAACCGCGCACGCATAGATAACAATCAGTTTTTTGAAACAAGAAGTAATCCTTTGAGCAGCAAGGGGAATTGAGGATTTGCTTGACAAAGGTTCTGTCCGAACATCATAATGAATGATAGAGATATCATGTAAAACAGGACGGAGCATAGTATGAATCAGATTTGCAGGGACATTTTCCGGGCAATTCATGAGGGAAAGTGGCTGAAAATCGAATATCGGAACAAAGCGGATCAGATTACAAAATACTGGATTGGAATCCGTGATCTCGATCCGGCAAAACGTACCCTCAAAGTAGATGGTCTGCACCTCGGAATGTATACACTGGGGGAATATGACAAAATTTTCGTGGATTCCATCCTGTCCACGGAAGTCATTGAAGGAACGTACTGTCCGGAAAACAGGCAGCTGATCGAAGATATCGAGATGCATCCGGAGCGTTATAAAACTATTTTTTCCAGCTCTGCAAATCTGAAAATACTAAATTATCTGGAACTATGTAACCGCATGGATACGACGCCTTACATCACCGATTATGATCTGATCCATTATATCGATGGGGATCGTGTGAAAAACGGACGGTATGCACTTAACGATCAGCAGTTTCAGGAGGTCGTGTCAAATTTCCAGTATTCCCTGTCTCACGAAAAGAAAAAGAGCACCAATTTAAGAATTAAGAAACTGGCACTCAATGTATTGAGTATTCACACGGCGAAGGGGCTGTATGTTCTGGCATACCGGAACCTGAACCTTGATGTGAAAAACAGAGTGTTTCAGCCGGATGAAGATATCACAGTCTGCACACAGTTTGGCATTGACGGACAGACAGAAAATGCGCGTAAATTTCTGGATGCGGACGAGTACGAACTGCTGGAAGATTTTGAAAACAATCTGGAAAAAATCAAAGATGCGATTACCGGTCATGGCGGGCAAAAGCCGGTCGTAGATGATATGCCGTATGTGCTGGGGCTTGGGATGGATGTAGTGCTGAATCTGCATGACGAGTACAAAGCCATACTTGATATGTTTGAAAAGCAGCAGGTTACTTATCCAGTCAAAGCCTTCTTCGGGGAATTGTTAGAACGGCCGCGCCGCACCAAGGCGTATCCGATTGCACTGATCAATCAGAACATCAATCTGGATCAGCTGCTGGCGATCAACAACGCCATGAAATATCCGCTTGCCTACATACAGGGGCCACCGGGCACGGGAAAAACAAATACGATCATCAACACGATAATAACGGCGTTTTTTAACAATACGACCGTTTTATTTGCGTCCTACAATAACGTTCCAATCGACAATGTATTTGAGAAACTGACGCATCTTGAGTACCATGGACAGACCATTCCGTTTCCGGTACTGCGGCTTGGAAATATAGACAAAGTTAAAGCTGCAATCAGCTACATCAACCGCCTGCGCAATCAGGTGCAGACCGTAAAAATATTTACGTCCACGCTCGATAAGCGCAAGGATGACCGGGTTGACCGTGCAAAACGTCTTTCTGCGAGACTGAAAGAGTATGAGGAAATTCTGGATTTAAAGGAGCGGAAAGAGACACTTTCGCATCTCATGGAATACCAGGAACATATCAAAAATGCCATGAACTTGCTCCGTTTCAGATGGACCTGCAGGGATACCAGATGCAGAGGCTTGATCAGAGAATCCACCAGATTGGCGAAATTTCTGATTCGGATGCCCTGCAGCTTCTCGACCGCAACGAAGAAGAATTTTATCAGTATTTATTTTATACGTCTGCGCGTTATATCAAGACACTCGAAGAACCCAAATATCAGGAACTGCGGGAGATTTTAGATTCCGGAGAAAATCCAGAGACACAGGCGCGGGCATTCAACAAATACATGCAGAAATCCGAAAATGTAAAGAAGCTGCAGCGTGTTTTTCCGGTTATTATCACTACCTGCATATCGGCACATAAGATCGGGGAACCGGAGCCGCTGTTTGACATGACCATTATGGACGAGGCCAGCCAGTGCAATGTTGCGATCTCTCTTGTCCCGATTATCCGTGGAGAGAAACTGATGCTTGTGGGAGATCCGCAGCAGCTGAATCCGGTTATTCTGCTCGGAGAACTGATCAACCGCAAGCTGCGACGGCGGTATCATGTGGCAGAGGAATATGATTACAGAAAGAATTCGATTTACAAAACGTATCTGGCATGTGATGCGGTGAGTGATGAAGTGCTTTTGCGCAGCCATTACCGCTGCAACAGAGAGATTATTGGATTTAACAATAAAAAATATTACAATTCCAAACTGCAGATCTGTTCAAAAAGCAAAGAGCCGGAGCCACTTGTCTATGTAGATGTAAAAAGTGACCGTGCCGAGATCAAAAATACATCTCCGGCGGAAGCAGACGAGGTCATTGCATACGCGAAGCAGAACACGGACAAAAGTATCGCGGTGATCACACCGTTTGTAAACCAGCGGGCACTGATCGAGCAGGCGATCAAAGAAAACCACCTCGAAAATTTAGTCTGTGGAACGGTGCATGCTTTTCAGGGAGATGAAAAGGATGTGGTGCTTTTTTCCACGGCACTGTCCGACCGCACCAATGTCGGTACCTATCAATGGCTGAAAAACAATAAGGAACTGATCAATGTTGCAACCTCACGGGCGAAAGACAAGCTTGTTCTGCTCGCAGACAGCAAAGAACTGGAGCGCCTGCATGCAGGACAGGCAGACGATGATCTTTATGAACTTGCGCAGTACATCAAAACCAACGGGAAGTCAGAGATTACGGAAAAACATATCAGTTCCCGTGCACTTGGCATCCAGCCGTTTTCTACCGCTACCGAAAATGCGTTTCTCGAAAACCTGACGCATGCGCTCGAAAATATCTGGCTTTCCCAGAGTAAGTATGTGATCCACAAAGAAGTTGCCATATCGCAGGTGTTTCAGGACAATATGACATATGATGATCTGTTTTATATGGGGCGCTTTGATTTTGTTGTGTACGAAAAACAGGGAAAAAAGGAACTGCCGGTTCTGGCAATCGAACTTGACGGGAAAGAGCATTTTGAAGATGCGGTGGTGCAGGAGCGCGACCGGAAGAAAAATGCCATCTGTCAGGCACACAATATGGAGATTATACGGGTGGAGAATTCTTATGCCAGAAGGTATAATCATATTAAGGGAATTCTGATGGATTATTTTTCGAGGGTGCATTAAAAGAAAAATGCATTTTTTGTTATGAAAATATAGCAAATTCCAAAAATCAGTGCTAAAATATACACAATTCATCCGTGCAGAAATGCGGCCTTCGGGCTTTCACATGACACGTTTTTTCGATAGCGTAGGCTTAGCGGTGTATCATGTTGAAGCGGATGAATTTTATGTTTGCAGAAAAGGGAAACGTGTCAGTAAGGAGAAACTGGTGAAAAAACAAAAAGGAATGATCATCACTGCGGCCGTGTTACTTGCAGCTGCCGCAGTCGTAACCGGAAGCCGTCTGATCCGGCATCCGGAAAAATCAAACACAAAAAAGTCTGAGGTTGCGGATCAGGAGAACAGTGAAAAAGAACAGGATCACAGGACTTCAGGGACAGAACTGAGTGAGAAAAAACAAAACATGAACAAAAGTATCACAGAGGAAGCGTTCTATATTTCCAAAATCCCGGACGATATTTTTGAGAAGATGCAGGGAAAATCATACAAGGCAGATTGTACCGTACCGCGGGAAGATCTCCGCTATCTTCATGTGCTCCACATGGGGTTTGACGGTCAGACAAAAGAGGGAGAACTTGTGGTAAATAAAGCCATTGCAGAGGATGTACTTGCCATTTTCAGGCAGTTGTATGAGGCAGAATATCCCATTGAAAAAGTCCGGCTGGTGGATGAATACGATGCGGATGATGAGGCATCCATGAGCGATAACAATTCTTCTGCGTTTAATTTCCGTTTCATTTCCCACACGACAAAAATCTCAAAACACGGTCTGGGCATGGCAGTCGACATCAATACACTTTATAACCCCTATGTAAAAACCGTCAACGGAAAGCTGTCGATTGAGCCTGCAAATGCAAAAGCGTATGTTGACCGGAGTGGGGATTTTCCGCACAAGATCGATCACGATGATCTGTGTTACAAGCTTTTTACCCGATATGGATTTACCTGGGGTGGGGACTGGACACATTCGAAGGATTATCAGCATTTTGAAAAAGACTGATGGAAAGTTGTGGGGACATATAGAGAAAAAGATGTAATGTATGTCCCATAAGAGCAAACGGAGAGGTCAATCAGAAAAGCGTTGGTGGAAAAATTTTTCCTTGACATATCTGTACAGGGGAATATAATAATCATCGAAAAGAAAATATTGTTCACCGAAATTCGTTGACGAGAACAGCATCGTATCTTATCGTTATTTTCAGAGAGCCTGTGGGTGGTGCGAACAGGTAGTAGCCGGATATGGATGATCCTCTCTAAGAAGCGGGCTGAAAGCAGACAACTGTGAGTAAACTTCGCCGGTTTCCTCCGTTATGGGATAGCATATGTTGGTATGTGAAGTGTCACAGAGTTTTTCTGTGGAATCAGGGTGGTAACGCGGATTTTATTCGTCCCTTTCCAGAGTAGTATCTGGGAAGGGGCTTTTTTAATGTCTGAATTCGTTTTTCAGTGAACAGACCAAGGAGGAAAAGTTTATGAAAGCACTACAAAAACTCAGCAAATGGTTATCGGACTACACATCAATTGTGGTAATTGCAATTGCGGTAGTAACATTTATCGTTCCGGGAATGATGGGATGGGTAAACCATCAGTTATTTACCGATCCGGTTTCCAATAAGTTTACAAGTCAGTCGATCATCATCGGTATTATTATGTTCAGTATGGGTCTGACACTGACAACGCAGGATTTTAAGATTCTGGCACAGAGACCATTCGATATCTGTGTTGGTGCATTGGCACAGTATCTGATTATGCCGTTTCTGGCATTCGCACTGACGAAAGTGCTGCATCTTCCTGCCGGCATTGCACTGGGACTCATTCTGGTGGGGTGTTGTCCGGGTGGTGTGTCATCCAATATCATGTCGTATCTCTGTGGTGGAGATGTGGCATTTTCCGTGGGAATGACAACCGTATCCACGATTCTTTCCCCGATCATGACACCACTTATGGTTTCTCTTCTGGCAAGCGGAACCAATATTTCCATCAAGGCACTGCCAATGCTTGTTTCCATTGTGGAAACGGTTATTCTTCCGGTAGCACTGGGCTTCCTTTTAAACTATCTGCTGGGGAAAAAGAAAATGTTCAGTGAGTTACAGAAAATTATGCCGGGTGTGGCAGTACTGGGGCTGGCGTGTGTTGTCGGTGGTGTGGTATCTTCCCAGGGCGCGAAGTTCTTCCAGTCCGGAGCTGTAATCTTTGTAGCTGTTTTTCTTCACAATGGACTTGGTTATCTGCTTGGTTATGGAGCAGGAAAACTTGTTGGCATGAATACCGCCAAAAAGAGAACCATTGCCATCGAAGTTGGCATGCAGAATGCGGGACTGGCAACAAACCTTGCCACAACGACCGCACAGTTTTCCGCAACACCGGAGTCTGCGATCATCTGCGCAGTTTCCTGCACCTGGCATTCTATTTCCGGAACATTGCTTGCCGGCATGTTTGCAGCTTATGATAAACACAAACAGAAAAATGCATAAGTTTTTCTATTGACATAGACATGGGAATGATGTAACATAACAGTGTTATCTAACATAACAACGTTATGTTACATTTTTATTTACAGGGAGCGTACCATGGCAGGAAAGAAAATACATGACAGCGAGACGAAGATACACCTGATCCAATGTGCCAAAAAAGAATTTATGGAGAAAGGGTTTGCGGGGGCATCCCTCCGAGGAATCTGCCAGAAGGCGGGTGTGACCACAGGGGCACTGTATTTTTTCTTTCAGGACAAGGACGATCTGTTCTGTGAGGTGGTAGGAAATTTTATGGATCGGCTCAATGAAATTCTGCGGGAGCAATTTTTCTTTTGAAGTCAGGGAGATGGAGAGCGGCAAAGCAAAGAGCATGATGACAGCAGCGATTTTGAAGCAGTCGCACAGGTTGTCCATGAACTGTACACCTACCGGGATGAAGTGCTTTTAGTGCTGACAAAAGCGCAGGGATCAAGCATGGAACATATGCCGGACCGGCTGGTCGATCAGATGGATGAGCACAATGCATTTATCTGTGAAGCGATGTGCAAAGCTTACCATGTGCCGATGGTGGAACAAAGCGTTGTACACTGGATGTCCCATTCACAGATCGATATGTTTATATTTATGGTAACGCACATGGATGACGAGGAAGAAGCACTGCGGTTTGCGGAAAAAGGTGTAAAATATCTGCTGGCAGGCTGGTACGGACTTGTCAGACCGTAGGCCGTCCGCATGTTTTGACGGAAGGTCGGGAAAAGAAGCACAGATCGTCCGCGTTTGGACAAAAGGTTCAGAAAAGAAGCACAGGTCTTTCGCTTTTTGCGGGGGACCTAAAAAAGAACCGGAGGTTAGATAAAACTAATATTAGTATGAAAAGTAAAACCAAAAGGAAAGGGAGTTTCTATGTCAGAAGAAGAAAAGAAGTTTTTGGAAATTGTAGATTTAAAGAAAGGATTCGGAAGCGGACAGACGCGTCAGGAAGTCCTGCGCGGCATGAATTTTTCCGTTGCAAAAGGGGAGTTCTGTGTGTTGTTAGGACCATCCGGTTCCGGAAAATCCACACTGCTCAATATCATCGGAGGCATTGATAACGCCGATTCCGGTTACATCAATATCAACGGCGATAAGTTAGAGGATATGAGTGAGAAAAAGCTGACACAGTACCGCAGAAAGCATCTCGGCTATGTATTCCAGATGTACAATCTGATTGGAAATCTAAACGTGAAGGAAAACATCGAAGTGGGAGCGTATCTGTCAGACAATGCGCTTGATATTGACGATCTGTTACATACGCTCGGACTTTACGAGCACCGCTACAAACTGCCGAACCAGTTGTCCGGAGGCCAGCAGCAGCGTGTTTCCATCGGCCGTGCGATTGTAAAAAATCCGGATATTCTGCTCTGCGATGAGCCAACGGGAGCACTTGACTACAATACCTCCAAGGAGATCTTAAAGCTGATTGAGGAGGTCAACAAAAATACGGAAATACCATCATTATGGTTACACATAACGAGGCGATCAAAAATATGGCAGACCATGTGATCAAGCTCCGTGACGGTGCGGTGCGCCACAACGACATCAATACAAACAAGGTATCCGCGGAAGATCTGGAATGGTAAGGGGGCTGCTATGAAAAAAATCAAAAATCCCCTGATCAGGAGAATACCGAAAGAACTGATCGGGGACTGGAAAAAATATCTGGTTGTATTCCTGTTTCTTGTGCTCACGATCGGCTTTGTGTCCGGTATGTATGTGGCAAACGAGAGTATGATTACTTCGGCAAGCGAAGGCGTGACAAAATACAAACAGGAAGACGGTCATTTTGAGTTAAAAAAACAGGCAGATGCCACCTTGCTTTCGGCAATTGAGACCGGTGAAAAAGCGGATGTCAAACAGTATTATCTGGATGAAGCAAAAAAGAAACTGGATAAAAAACTGCCGAAAAAATTTAAGGAAAAATTCGATGAAAAGTTTCCGGATAAATTTAAGAAAGAATTCGATAAAAAATTTCCGGAACAGTTTAAGAAATCCTTTGACAAAGAATTTAAAAAGCAGTTTGAGCAATCGTTTCCGGCAAAATTTGCGTCATCTTTTAAGAAGGAGTTTGATCCGAAATTTAAACAGAGTTTCGATGCAACATTTGTCAAACAGTTTGATGCACAGTTTGCAGCGCAGGTAAAACAATCCCTGCTGGCACAGGGGATGGATGCACAGACAGCGGGGCAGATGCTGGATACTGCGGTAGCACAGGCAAAAAAAGACGGAAGCTACAAAAAAGCTTACGACAGTGCATACAGTAAGGCTTATGCTCCGGCATATAAAAAAGCGTATGACAGTGCATACAGCAGTGCATATAACGAGGCACATGACAAAGCCTACAGCGAAGCGTATGACAAGGCGTATGATGAGGCCTACGACAAGGCATATAAAAAAGCCTACAAAAAGGCGTATGATAAGGCCTACAAAAAAGCCTACGACAAAGCCTGGAAAAAGGCACAGGACAAGATCGAAGACAAATATGCGGATGCGGAAGAAAAATATAAATTAAACGATCCGGATTTTAAGGCAACAAAGACAACATTGTATGAAAACTTTTTCCGAAATGAGGAAGAAGATTATAATAACGACGGGAAAAAGGATGGCACGATCCGCGTATTTGCAAAGACAAAGGATATCAACCTGGCATGTATGCTGCAGGGAAGTTTTCCACAGAAGGCGGATGAAATTGCCATTGACCGTATGCACGCCGACAACGTCGGAATAAAGGTGGGAGATACCGTCACAGTTTCCGGAGAGACTTATAAAGTTGTGGGACTGCTTGCGTATGTCAATTACTCCACCTTACATGAAAAGACCACAGATCTGATGTTTGATGCACTGAAATTTGATGTGGCAATGGTGACACAGGACGGTTTCGACCGGCTGCACAAGAGTATTCACTATACTTATGCATGGAAATATGAAACGGAGCCTGCGGATGAGGCCGGGGAAAAAACACGCTCTGATAATTTTATGCGTGCATTGCTCACACAGGTGGTTGTTGCGGACAATGAGCTCGAAGATTACACACCGAAATACGGAAATCCGGCGATCAATTTTGCAACCGATGATATGGGATCGGACAAAGCCATGGGCGGTGTGCTGCTGGATATCCTTGTGGTAATCATCGCATTTATCTTTGCCGTGACGATCAGCAATACGATTGCAAAAGAGTCCTCCGCGATCGGAACACTGCGCGCGTCCGGTTACACGAAAAGAGAGCTGGTGCAGCACTATCTGTCCATGCCGGTTATTGTAACACTGCTGGCTGCGATTGTCGGAAATATACTCGGCTATACGGTGTTTAAAAATATTGTTGTGTCGATGTATTACAACAGTTACAGTCTGCCAACGTATTACACGATCTGGAATCCGGATGCATTCTTTAAGACCACGGTGGTTCCGGTGATCCTGATGCTGGTTGTCAACCTGATCGTGATCGTGCGCATGATGCAGCATACACCACTGCAGTTTCTGCGTCATGACCTGAAAAAGACAAAGAATAAAAAAGCCATGCGTCTGCCGGGATGGAGCTTTTTTGGCCGGTTCCGCCTGCGGATCATGTTCCAGAATGTCACAAATTACCTGATTTTATTTGTCGGTATTTTCTTTATCATGGTCATGCTTGCCATGGCGGTAGGTATGCCGGATACACTTGCTTATTACAAGAACAACACCGACGGCATGATGTTTGCAAAATACCAGTATGTGCTCAAATCCTACGAGGATGATGACAACAAACTGATCACAACGGAAAACAAAGACGCAGAGAAGTTTGATATGACTTCACTTGTAAAAAAGAGTGATGCGATCGATGAGGAAATTTCCGTATACGGAATCGCGGATGACAGTCACTATGTAAAGATCAAAAAGTTAAGTTCCCTTAAGAAAAATGAAGTATATATTTCTGCTTCATTTGCCGATAAATACGGGCTTGCGGTGGGAGATAAAATATCGCTGGATGAAAAGTATGAGAATAAAACTTATACCTTTAAAGTTGCGGGACTGTATCAAAAATCCCAGAGCCTTGCAGTTTTTATGTCCATTGACAATTACGGAAAAGTATTTGACTTAAAGGAAAATGAGTTCAGCGGATTTTTATCCGACAGCAGGATCACCGATATTGATGAGGAAAATATTGCAACGACCATCACGATCCGTGATATCACAAAGATGGCAGACCAGTTAGATCACTCCATGGGGTCCTACATGACGTATTTTCAGGTACTGTGTATCCTTCTGGCAGCCGTTATGATCTATCTTCTGACAAAGCTGATCATTGAAAAGAATGAGAATGCAATTTCCATGACAAAAATCCTTGGGTACGAAAACAAAGAGATCGCGAGTCTGTATCTGCTTTCGACGAGTATTGTGGTTGTAATCGCGGATCTCATCAGTGTGATTCTTGGAACACTTGTTATGGCCGCGGCATGGCGGATGATGCTCTTTTCCTACAGCGGCTGGTTCGCTTTTCGCGTAACACCGATTGGTTATGCAAAAATGTTTGGATTTGTGCTGATCGGATATCTGATTGTTATGGTATTTGATTTCCAGAGAATCAAGAAGATTCCGATGGATCAGGCACTTAAAAATATGGAATAAAATTTTATAAATGTGTGGCTGAAAGTGATGCGCACAAAACGACCCCTCAGTAGCGGCGGCTACCGGGGGGTTTCTCTTTTTATATGGCATCCATTCATGTTTTTACCGTTGCTCACCGAGAGTGGTATTTTGCAATATTGCAAGAATAATGATTGCATACACCCCGCCGATCAGGGCAGTAATCAGCTGCGTGACAGAAAACTGCAGCTGCAGAACATGTAACATTGGCTGCATTTTCACAGGCAACATATTGGTAAGATAATAAGAGAAATAAGAATTCCCATAAACAGAGCCTTTAATACAGCACCGATCACAACAGATACCGGAAGTCCTGCTTTTTCCCCGAATTTTTTGTGGAGCAGGGCAACAACAAGGACGAGAATTGCATTTCCGATTATAATGCATGGAAACATTGCCGGAATGGCTGCCATAATCGGGCTTCCGGTGATGAAAAAGGATGTGATCGGGGTGATGATACTTAAGATAATGCCGCATGCCAGCCCGGCATAGACAGTGGTCAGAATCAGGGCAGCGTTGATGATCGGACCTGTAAGGTATACACTCACATTTTTGAAAAACTGGCTTACAATGCAGATTGCGAGTAAAATTGCTGTAACAGTGATTTGTCTTGTTTTTAATTTCATAAATTTATCCTCCTAAAATTCGTATCATGGTAATGATACTCTTAAAGGCACTGAAATGCAACGACACGGGGATTTTATCTTGTGTTACCATAAAAAATGAGGTAGAGTAAAGACAGTGAAAAGATATTTTGCTCCTACAGGGGGATAAAAACTGTCGAATGTTTAGAAAGAGGAGTGTATATGAAAAAGGGGATAGTATTTCTAATTGTATTTTTGATGGTCATCAGTTTCCCGATATGCGGATATGCGAAGGGGAAGGAGAAAATTTATCTGGACTCTTCCTGGAAATATGCGGATCATGCCAGAATTACATCGGGCTATGCTGTTATGTACAAGGCGAAAAAGAACCGGAAGGACATTGTGATTGCAGTCAATGCGGGACATGGAACGAAAGGCGGTTCATCGGTCAAAACGCTGTGTCATCCGGATGGCTCTGCAAAGGTGACCGGAGGAACGACAGCGGCAGGCTCTGTGAAAGCAGTGGTGGTTTCAGATGGAATGGCATTTCGGGACGGAACGGCAGAACGTGATGTGACGCTTCGTATGGCACGGATTCTGAAAAAGAAACTGCTGGCAGAGGGGTATGATGTGCTCATGGTCCGGGATGGAAAGGATGTACAATTGGATAACGTGGCGCGTACCGTCATATGTAACAATGTAGCGGATTGTCATATTGCGCTGCATTGGGACAGCGATGGACTTTCTTACGACAAAGGATGCTTTTATGCTTCTGTTCCCGAAAAACTCAAAAAAATGCGTCCGGTTGCATCTTACTGGGAAGAACATGACGCATTGGGGAAATCACTGATCAAAGGGCTGCGTTCCCAAAAGATTAAAATAAACGGAACCGGTGCTACGGAGATTGATCTGACGCAGACTTCGTACAGTACAATTCCTTCCGTTGATATTGAACTGGGCAACCAGTGTTCGGATCATAGTGACAGGAAATTGCAAAAACTTGCGGACGGACTGGTACAGGGGATCAACAAATATGTAAAACATCATATCCATGTAGCACCGTTAAGCAGCCTGTGAGATTAAAAATGGAGGTGACATATGGAAACATGGTATTATGAAGTTGTCAGTATTGATGGAGATTATGCAAATTTGAAGCGGACAGATATCGAAAGTGATGATCTGAAACTTGTGGCACGGGCACTGCTTCCACCGGAAATTATGGAGGGAAGCAGACTCAAATATGAGCTGATGCAGTATGAAATCATAGCGTAGCTATTTGGAAAAGAGGTTTACACAATGGACGTAAGAAAAATGAGAAATGAGAAGCTGGGAGCGCGTGTTGTGGAGGCACTTAATTCCCGCAACATGGAAGCATATTATGTAGAGACAAAAGAAGAGGCCGTAAAGAAAGCACTCGAATTGATCCCGAAGGGCAGCAGTATCAACATGGGCGGTGCAACTTCTGTAAAGGAGTGTGGTCTCTACGATGCCGTTTCCAACGGTGATTATGAATTTTATGACCGGGATAAAGTAAAAACCCCGGAGGAAAAAGAGGAGATTGCGCGGAAAGCATTCAGCTCGGATTATTTTTTGGGCAGTGTCAATGCCATGAGCGAGGATGGCGTGTTTATCAATATTGACGGAAATGCCAATCGTGTGGCTGCGTATGCCTATGGACCAAAGCATGTTCTGCTGATTGTGGGTATGAACAAAGTCGTAAAATCCGAGGAAGACGCCCTGCACCGTGCGCGGAATGAGGCGGCACCGATTAATGCACAGCGATTTGGCATTGACACACCATGTTCCAAAAACGGAAGCTGTTTTGACTGTAAAAGTCCACAGTGCATCTGCTGTCAGATTCTGACAACCCGATTCAGCAGGGTACAAAGGACGGTTTCAGATTATTCTGGTGGATGAAAATCTGGGCTTTTAAGAAGAAAGACGGGTTTTCTTGTGATGATTATGGGCATATAGCATTGGCAGTGGTGGCACTGATTCAGCTGATCCGGCAGGTTTGTAAGAAAAATGAATAATAAAGGATAAAAAGTTCTGGGAAACAGATGTTTTCCAGAGCTTTTTTATTTCTGGAAATATTACCTCGCAAAATTTTCAAAGGTCTTTATGCAACCAAGAAATGGCATTTCTGGAAATCAGTATTGCGGTCACGTATGCGTGATAGTTTATGCTGAAAAGTACGGGGAAAGGTAAAGGCCGTAATGAAAAAAGTAAACGAAGTGAGCCGGCTGGCAGGAGTGAGCAAGAGAACTTTGCAGTTTTATGATGATGAAGTTCTCCTCTTCTTTCTTCTCTGTTTTTGTTTCTTCTGGGAAGTATCCTGCCCTGTATTTTTTCGTAAAAAAGCCGAGCCTTCCTTCCCGATAAGGGACCGAAAGACTCGGCGGTACCACCCTGATTAACCACAGTATCTCTGTGATTCTCTCTTACACCGTTAACGCCGGTTCTACGCCGCATTTTCATACGAAAGCTCCCAGGCCGGTTCTATACCCTTTCCGCAGAAGCCTCTCACCTGACTGCTTCTTCTCTGTGCCGTTCTCCGATATATACTAATCCTGTTCTTCACCCATCTAACATATTCATCGTGAATTCTAACTGAATTTCTCACGATTGTCAAGCAATCAGCGCACCTGCAGCAATTTCTGTTTCAATTCATTTTCCAGACGCTGCATCTCCGCCTCTGCTTCCTGACGTTTTTGCCTTCCTTCCTGCTGAATCTGCATCACTTCATCCAACGTAGAGATTAAGGATTCATTTGTCGCTTTTAGTGTTTCCATATCCACGATTCCACGCTCAGATTCTCTTGCAGTTTCCAGCGTCGCCATCTTCAATGTATCCGCATTCTTTTTCAGCAGTTCGTTTGTCATATCCGTCACTTCCCTCTGAGCTGCTGCCGCCTGTGCAGAATGCGCCACACCGAGCGCCAGTACCATCTGGCTCTTCCACAGCGGAATTGTATTCACGATCGTGGACTGGATCTTTTCCACCATCACGGTATCATTGTTCTGTACCAGTCGGATCTGCGGTGCTGTCTGGATGGAGATCATTCTCGTCAGTTCCAGATCATGAACCTTCTTTTCAAATCTTCCGTCACATCGCCTCCAGATCTCTTGCTGCCTGTGCATCCTCTGCAACGTCGCTGGTCTGCGCTTTCATCAGAGTTCTTTCAACTCGTCCTCCTGCACTTCTTCTAGCTTTTTCTTTTCCTGTCCACGTAAATATACATCGTCTAGCTCTTTAAAACTAATGTCAGGTTTC
>ENA-OQNM01000420-OQNM01000420.1-human-gut-metagenome-genome-assembly--contig:-NODE-420-length-15905-cov-5.318988_pt1 | contig 15905 bp, 15 predicted proteins | sample MGYA00242632_ERZ504886 | MGnify/ENA primary metagenome ERZ504886 (study PRJEB26092, sample SAMD00036424) | human gut metagenome | host: Homo sapiens | study: EMG produced TPA metagenomics assembly of... | reverse complement strand
ATCTTCCGACTACACCACACAGAAGGAAAAAAGTATTCGGAAATAGCCTCTCTCCTCTCACTATCGGTAAAAACAGTAGAGAAAGAAATGACCCGGGCGACTCCGGACTTTACGAAAAGAAATTAGAGAATTATATCCAGATATCATGAATCGAATCGAAAAAAACAAAGACCCAAACCGATCAGGCGTGGAACAAATTACACAATCGCCTGGAGACAGACGGACTGTTACCAACGGTGACAGAACGTCGTTTTGTCCACACGTCCGACCGTATGGATCGGCATAGCAGCCATTGCAGCTATTATAAGCCTATGTGTTTACCTGCCTACGGTGTTACGGACCGACCGCCATCTTTCCGGCGGTGAACTATTAGTCAAAGCAAACAAAGAAGAGAGCATACTGGTCACCACGCTTGAGGATGGTTCCGTTGTCTATCTGTCAGAGCAGACTTCACTGGAATATCCCAAACATTTTTTCTAAAAAAACGAAGAGAAGTGAGTTTGAAAGGAAACGCCCTTTTTGACATAGCGGGCAATCGTGCACGTCCTTTCTTCATCGAAACCGGAAAAGTACAGATCGAGGTGATAGGTACCGCCTTTCATGTGAGAAACAGTGGCAACTCTCCATTCGAATTAGCAGTTCAGAGAGGTGAGGTAAAAGTTACTCAAAAGCAGAATGGCCAGGAAATACATGTCAAGGCCGGAGAGACCGCTACTTTATTGGGCGATGAATGGCAGTTGACTGTGACCGAGAATTCCGAACAGTTTACCCGATACATGCAAAATATGCGTTTCAAAGACGAACAGTTGGATCACTATCCTGCATGCCATCAACCTTCGCCAGACGGAAATACATCTGCAAAGTTCCCCGGAACTGGGGAAACATGTACTGACGGTTTCGTTCTCAGAGGATTCTCCTGAGTAAAATGGCCAAGCTAATCGGCCTTGCACTGAGCAAAAAGCGAGGTGCTTACTGATGGATACTCGTCCCATCGGCGTATTTGACAGCGGCCTTGGCGGGCTGACCGCCGTGCGCCAGCTGCGCCGCCTGCTGCCGGGCGAAGATATTGTGTATTTTGGCGATACCGGCCGCGTGCCTTACGGTTCCCGCGGGCACGATGTGATCGTGCGGTACGCCCAGCAGGATATCCGGTTCCTGCTTTCCCAGAATGTCAAGTTCATTATGGCGGCCTGCGGCACAGTATCTTCCACCTATCCTTCGGCGGAAGCTGCCCAGCTGCCGGTACCCTACACCGGCGTGATCGGTGCGGCAGCCCGCGCAGCTGCTGCCGCCACCAAAAACAAACGCATCGGCGTGATCGGCACAGCGGCCACCATCCGCAGCGATTCTTATGCCACCCAGCTGAAAGATCTGGTGCCGGGGGTTCAGATTTTTGCCCGCGCCTGCCCCCTGTTTGTACCGCTGGTTGAAAACGGTTATGTGAACGGCGACAAAGTGACCCAGCTGATGATTGAGGAATACCTGACCCCCGTGCGGGATTCCGGCATTGACACCCTGATCCTTGGCTGCACCCACTACCCGCTGCTGAAAAAAATGATCGGCGATTTTGTGGGCGACAGCGTAACGCTGATTGACCCCGGCAAGCTGACCGCCATTGCCACCGCCACCGCGCTGGATGACCTTGGGATTTCCAGCGGGCGCAGCACCGGCGGCACCACCCGCTTTTTTGTCAGCGATACCCCGGACGGCTTTGCCAAGCAGGAGCGGCTGTTCATGGGCAGCGAAGCGGGCGGCCCGGTGGAACAGATCGCCATTGAAACGTATTAAGGAATTAAACTATTATGGCAAAACCTGTTGAAGAAAATTACCTCATCACCATCAAAGGCACCATGGAGCAGAACGGCGAAAACGACACCGTGGAGCTGATGACCCGCGGCAACTTTGTGCAGCGCGGCAACAGCTACTACATCGTGTATGCTGAAACCGAAGCCACCGGTTACGCCGGATGTACCACCACGGTGCGCGTCAGCCAGGATGCCCGGCTGGTCAGCATGACCCGCTTTGGCAAAACATCCAGCCAGCTGATTATTGAAAAAGGCATCCGCCACCTGTGCCATTACGAAACCGGGTACGGTTCCATCAGCCTTGGCGTGGCCGCTGATGTGATTGAGCACAACCTGCTGCCGGATGGCGGCGAGCTGCAGTTCAGCTACACGCTGGATTCCGGCGCCGAAACCTTAATCAGCCGCAATTCCGTGCTTATCACAGTAGAGCCGCTGAAAAAGCAGGAAACTGAAGTTGAATAAATTTTTAGTTAGGAGTTAGGAAGTAGGAGTTAGGAGTTTTTGGTGTGCGCCGACGCGCACAAATTTTAACGATCAGCTGTGCGGCTGTTTTTCAAAATTGCGGCGCAGGCCGCACCTTAAACTCCTAACTCCTAACTCCTCCCTCCTAACTTCCAAACTGGAGGTACAACGTGAATTACAAATACTATAACCCCCGCAAGGCTGCGCTGGATACGGCGCGTGAGCTGCTGACCGGCGCGCTGAATGCTGCTGTGGCGGACGGTTCCCTTCCGGAAGCCCCGCTGCCGGAATTTATTGTTGAGATTCCCGCCGATGTCAAAAACGGCGATATTGCATCCAACGCCGCCATGGCCGGTGCCCGTGCGTTCCACAAGGCTCCGCGCCAGATTGCACAGGCCATTGTGGACCACCTGAACCTGGAGGGCAGCCTGTTCGACCGTGCAGAGATCGCAGGCCCCGGCTTCATCAACCTGTTCCTGGGTGCCCACTGGTTTACCAGCGTGCTGCAGGCTGCTGCCACTGAGCCGGAATACGGCCGCACGGACGGCGGTGCAGGCAAGCGCTACAACGTTGAATTTGTTTCCGCCAACCCCACCGGCCCCATGCACATGGGCAACGCCCGCGGCGGTGCTCTGGGCGACTGCCTGGCTGCCTGCCTGGACTGGGCCGGTTATGATGTGACCCGCGAGTTCTACATCAACGATGCAGGCAACCAGATCCAGAAGTTCGGCAAGAGCCTGGCCATCCGCTACCTGCAGCTGTACAAAGGCGAAGAGGCCGTTCCCCTGCCGGAAGAATGCTACCAGGGCGCTGACATTATTGCTCGCGCCAAAGAGTTTGCCGAAATTCACGGCGATTCCTATGTCGATAAGGACTTTGAAGAGCTGAAAGATGCCCTGATTGCCGATGCCCTGCCCAAGAACATTGCCGGGCTGCAGCGCGACCTGGGCAAGTACCGCATCACCTATGATGTCTGGTTCCACGAAAGCGACCTGCACAAGAGCGGCGCTGTGGATGATGTCATCAAAATCTTGATGGATAAGGGTGCCTGCTACAAGGCCGAGGACGGTGCCATCATGTACCGCAGCGCCCAGTATGCTTCCAAGTACGGCGTTGTAAACCGCAAGAAGGACGAAAACGCCGACGGCGAAGAGGAAGCCAAAGACGAAGTTCTGGTACGCGCCAACGGCATTCCCACCTATTTTGCCGCCGACATCGCCTACCACTACAACAAGCTGGCCGTGCGCGGTTTTGACCGTGCCATCGACATTTGGGGTGCCGACCATCACGGCCATGTAGCCCGCATGAAGGGTGCCATGGACGCCGTTGGCCTGGACGGCACCAAGTTGGATGTTGTGCTGATGCAGATGGTCAACCTGATGCGCGACGGCAAACCGGTGCGTATGAGCAAGCGTACCGGCAACGCCATCACCCTGACCGACCTGCTGGACGAAGTGCCCATTGATTCCGCACGTTTCTTCTTCAACCAGCGCGAAAGCTCCTCCACTCTGGATTTCGACCTTGACCTGGCTGTGCGCAACGACAGCGAAAATCCGGTCTACTATGTCCAGTACGCCCACGCCCGCATCTGCTCCGTGCTGAAAAAGCTGGAAGCCGCCGGTGTGACCTTTGAGGGTGCCGATGCCCTGGATGCCAGCCTGCTGACTGACCCCAGCGAGCAGGCTCTGTTGCGTCTGCTTTCCGCTTTCCCGGCTGAGATTGCTGCCGCAGCAGAAAAGTATGACCCGGCCCGCATTACCCGTTATGTTATCGATATTGCCACGGCGTTCCACCGCTTCTACAATGCCTGCCGCATTCTGGAAGCTGACCCTGCCGTTCGCCAGTGCCGCATGGCCCTGTGCCTGGCCGTGCGCAGCGTGATCCACAACGTGCTGACCATGTTCAAGGTTACGGTGCCGGAGAGCATGTGAATTAGTTTGGGGCTGCCTGATTACTAAATGCTTATTGTGATGATTTCTGGGGCTGACTTCTTTTAGCTTCTTTTCTCTAATACAAACTAAAAAGCGTGGGCCTGCCAACCGACAGGCCCACGCTTTTGCACACCCAACATATTTATTATACCACATTCGTCAAGGCAATATCTATCCATAACATGCACGAATAATTCATATTTTGTTTGGGATATCTGCGAATAGACAAATTCCTTAGGGTATTGTATAGTATAGTCACAGAAAGAAAACAGCCGGAGATAAGGAGCTAAAAGCTCCAAGCAAAAGCCACTTTCAATAGCATCGGAACAAGGCACGGCGGTTTTCCCGACAGCTTCAAGCAGATTTCGCAAAGGCTTCCAGTAAGAGGTCTAAATGGGAACACTTGAAGAACTCCGGGAAAGCAGGGACCGGGAGGCTACCGAAGGACTTGAAAGTAAGATGGCAAAGCCGGCAGGATTCGTAAGGAAGGAGGCTCAAGTCCAATGGCTAATTTCAAAGATCCCATTCATCACCGGCGGGCCTGGGCCTGCTGAAAGCAAACGAACCTCATTAACAGCCGCAGGTCATTACCTGTAAAAGATATAAAAGTTAAGATGCAAGGTTCGTAGCTTGCTTAAAATGCAGTGCTCAGGAAATCCCGTCAGAAAAAGTTCCCCGCGTTTACATAGATTAGATGAAGAACTGACGACAGGATTCTAAATAGAAAATTACAGGTTCAAAACCTGGTACGCAAAAGCGTAAATAGAAACCCAGAATCACCGGTGATTGTTATGAAAGATCTAACTCCGCCGAACAAATAATGCTTCACCTGATCTGGCTGGTGCAAGCGCACCGCCCCCCAAAAGGAGAAACTCCGATGTACTAGAGCAAAGAGGAATCAACCTCTGGCATCAAATTCAGGTACCCTGCACAAAATTATTGAAGTTCACTTCCCCGTTCCACAGATGCACCAAGAATCGTTTTCCTTGCAAAATGTTTCCAGGCAGCAAATAACGAACCAAAGGGAATCAGAAATTTCAAGCAAACGCAAAATCATCGAACAACAGCGAATGAAACCCGTTTCCGATTTGCAAAACAAAGAAAACCAGGTTTAAAAACATTCGATCAAAGTTAAAGGATGAGGTTGCCATGAAAATGTGCAAACGGTCCGAAAAATAATACAATCGGGTATGAGGCTATGACTCCAATCAAGTAAGTTCGCTCCAGCGCCATAAGGGTAGAAGGCGCTGGAGCTTTTTTGTTGTGTTGTGCCGGATGTTTCCGGTCTGCTTATCTCCTCTCATTTACTTTTGTCTGCATCATTTTTGTTTTGCTGCCGCGCTCTAACGCAGCAAATCACTCTAAACACGGCTCTCCCTCCGCCCACAACATTGCACTGTGCGGCGGAGAGTTTTTATGTTTGCGGGCTTTTGTGGAGTATTACGGTACCGGTATTCCATCGCAATTTCGGTTTTCTGAATTTTATTGTTGACATTTCTGCAGTATTGCGTTATGATAGCCACAAGGTCCAGAATTTTACAGAATACTGGAATGATAGGTTTTTCGCTATCTTTTTATTGTTCTGTATAATGCCCAAATCGGCGGCTGCCGGGCTGCGTTTTACGTTTAGGATTTCTTTTCCCAATATCGTTCACCTGCCTTAAAGTGTATTTGAAAACAAGAAAAAGATGGATATTTCGCAAACACAAGCGGGATTTAAGGCAAAATCCCACTATGTTTGTAGAAATAGACTAAATTTTTGACTTTTCAGATACACCCTAGGATTCCGGTATTTCCGCTGTAAGTTTTGTTTGGCGTTTCCCTGGTCAGAGGGTACACCAAATTCTCTTGTTCACCTTTTTCTTCGTGAAGTGTGCAGCAGCGCTTCACCATTTTTTAGCTATTGTGATTACAGATTTCTGTTACATTAAAGGAGGCTTTATGAAACAACTTACGATTGATACCGGCCTGCGCGAATACGCGGTCAATGGCGGGCCGGAGCACGGCGGCGGAGTGCTGCGCTTTAACCCCAGCGACCCCAATGTTTACAGCCGTTTTTGCACCCTGCAAAATCAGCTGCAAGAGCTGGAACAGCAGGTGCAGGCGCAAAGCCCCACTGGGACCGATGCCATACAGCTGCTGGCCCAGGCGGATCAGCGCGCCAAGGGGCTGCTGGCGGAAGTATTTGGCCCCGGCAATGATTTTGACGCCATGCTGGGCGGCACCAATCTGCTGGCGGTTGCCGGCAACGGCGAACGGGTCATCACCAATCTGTTTGCGGCATTGCAGCCCATTCTGGAAGCCGGTGCCCGCCAGTGCGCGGATGCCAAAGCCACGCTGGCCGTGCAGCAGGCCCAGGCAGCGCGCGCCGCGCGCGGGGTGCAGGTATGAGCAGCTGGCGGCTGCCCACCCGGCTGGAGGTTGGCGGAAAAGCATATCCGATTCATTCGGATTACCGCGATATTCTGGATATTCTGCATCGGTTGAACGATGCCAGCGAGCCGGAATTCATCCGCTGGCGGGTGGCCCTGGCCCTATTTTATGAGGGCGATCTGCCGCGCAGCGACTATCCGGAGGCCCTGCAGAAGCTGGCAGATTTTTTGAACTGTGGGCAAACGCTGCCCCGCTCCCCTGCCCCGCCGCTGTTGGACTGGGAACAGGACGCCCCGCTGATTGCCGCCGACATCAACAAAGCCGCCGGGTGCGAAGTGCGCGCCCTGCCTTATCTGCACTGGTGGACCTTTATGGCCTGGTTCAACAGCATTGGGGACGGCCAGCTGGCTACCCTGCTGCGGGTGCGCAGCAAGCTGCGCCACGGCCAAAAATTGCAGCCGTGGGAACAGGACTACTACCGCAAAAACAAAGCCATGGTTGACCTGCGTCCCCGCCTGAATCCGGCAGAGATAGCGGAACGCCAGCGGTTGCAGCTTCTGTTGGCCAATTAAGTCCTCATAAGGAGGTAGATGCTTTTGCCAAAATCCTATGCAGGCAGCCTTCAGGTTGCCCTGTCTACACAAACCACTACCCACACCGCGCAGCAGCCGCTGAACGGCCTGCGCACTGCCCTGAAAAAAATAAGCCGCAGTGTAAACGCTGCGTTCTCCGCCGTGCCGGTGGCAAAGTTTGAGCAGCAGACCGCCGCAGCAGCAGTCAGCGCCAACAAAGCCGCCAAAGCCCAGGCCAAACTTGCCAGTGGCACCACCAAAGCAGCCAAGGCCGCCAAACGCAGCGTTGCGGAATTTGATGAGCTGGACCGGCTGCAGGCTTCTCTTGCCGAAAGTGCCGGAGCTGCGGCGGCTTCCACCACCCGCAAAAGCAGCAGCGCTGCAACAATCAAAGCCGCAGATGCCGAACCGCCACAGTTAAGTCCGCCGGCTCTATTAAACCAGCAGCTGCAAAATTTCTGGGCTACATTACAGGCTGTGCTTGCCCCCGCCGCCGCGCTGTGGGATGCAGCCTGGCAGCAGATGTAAAACCACTGCCCTGACCGTTTGGCAGGATTCGTTTGGCGCGTTCAGCTGACCTGGGCCGAGTACGGCCAGCCCATTGTCCAGAGTGCCGCCCTGGCGCTGGAAAACCTGCAAGGCATTTTTACCACCCTGTGGCAGAACGTTTTGCAGCCGATCCTTACTAACCTGATGCAGATTTTATCTACCCTCTGGTCCTCCCACCTCAAACCCCTGTGGGACGACATTCTTTTGCTGGTGGCAAGCGTTGCCAACTGCCTGCTGGACCTGTGGAACAACCTGCTGGCCCCGGTGGCCAAGTGGATCATCGCCACGTTCGGCCCCGCGTTTGCTGAGGTATTCAACGCCATTGCGGACGTTGTTGGCGTGGCCGTTGGGGCTATTGCGGATGCCATCGATCTGGCCGTTGTTGTGCTGCGCGGGCTGACGGACTTTTTAAGCGCCGTGTTCCGCGGCAACTGGGATGCTGCCTGGCAGGCCATCGGCAACACAGTCAACACCGTCTGGGATAAGATGACGAACGCCATCAAGACCGCCGTCAATGGCATCATCGGCTTCATCAACCGGATGATCTCCGCCGTTGTGACCGGCATCAATGCGGTCATCAACGCGCTGAACGGGTTGTCGTTCGACCTGCCGGACATATTCGGCGGCGGTCATGTCGGGTTTAATATCAGCACCCTGACCGCCCCGCAAATCCCCTACCTAGCGCAGGGCGCGGTCATCCCGGCGAACCGGGAGTTTTTGGCGGTGCTGGGCGACCAGAGCCACGGCACCAACGTAGAAGCTCCGCTGGACACCATCAAGCAGGCTGTGGCCGAGGTCATGGAAGATTTGCAGGCAGGCCAAATGGCGGGCTTTGAAGCCGTTGTGGCCGTGCTGCGGGAGATTCTCTCCGCCGTGTACGGCATTGAGCTGACCGACGAGGACGTAGGCCGCGCCGTACAGCGCTGGCAGCGCAAACAGGCCATTGCCACAGGAGGTGTGTGACGTGACCCTGACCAATCTGTTCCAGATCGATGGCAAATCCCTGTACGCACCGGACCGCGACATCGAACCGAGCTATTCCGACCTGGATTCCAGCGATTCCGGGCGCGACGAAGCCGGGTACATGCACCGCGAAGTGGTGCGGGAAAAGGTTGCCACCTGGCCCATCGCCTACAGCTGCCTGACGGATGACGAATACAAGTACACCATCGGGCTGTTTGCAGGCAAGGCAACGTTTCAGTTCACCCATCCCAAAGCCGGCTCTTCCACCGAGACAGAAACCACCACCTGCTACTGCAGCAAATACGGCATCGCCTGGCACAATGCCAAGACAAAACAGTGGAAGAACCTTAAGTTTAACATTATTGAATGCTGATTGAGAGTTAGGAGGTAGGAAGTAGGAGTTAGGAGTTAATGCAGCCTTTAGGTTTCGTTCTGTAGGGAACGGTCTTGACCGTTCCGGGGCTTTGCGGTAGATGACGCCATAACAGGATTTACCGCAAGGCGACGGGCGCACAATGTGCGCTCCTACGGGATTGCGGCCCAATTTTCAACCCGTGCGCGCACGCGCACACCATGAACTCCTCACTCCTACCTCCTAACTAAAACCAAAGGAGGTGTATATTTGCTCCAACCAATTCTCACTTTCCCAAGCGGCACCGAATTAAAGGGCGGCTCCCCCGGCAGCGCGGTGAAGAGCCTGACCCTGCACACTGCGGTGAACTCCGGGCAGGAATTTACCATCGGCTCTGCGTTTTCGGACTACATTGAAGCCGAAATCTGGGCGGACCCGGGCGGCAGCCTGCAAATTACCGCCGGGGATGCCCTGACCTACTACCGGCAGGACGATGCCGGGAACCGCACCAAGGTGGGCGTTTTCTATGCTGAAAAGCCCACCCGCACCAAGCGCAACAGCTACAAGGTCACGGCCTACGACACCATGTCCAAGCTGGATGCGGACTTCTCCGGCTGGCTGCACGCCAATCAGGCGCAGTTCCCCAAAACTATCTGGCAGCTGGTACAGCTGGCCTGCCAGCGGGCAGGGGTCGCGCTTGCCAGCAGCAGCCTGCCCATCAACGGCAGCTACAGCGTGCAGGCGTTCTACGCGGACGACCTGACCTGCCGACAGATTATCTCCTGGGCGGCGGAAGCGGCAGGCTGCTATGCCCACATGAACGCGGACGGCAAGCTGCAATTTTTGACCTACAGCGACAAGCGCAGCACGGCCAAAATCACCCCGGACGGTGCCAGCAACAGCACCGCCTATTATGCCGACAGTTTGAGCTACGAGGACTACACCGTCAAGGCCATTGAGAAAGTCCAGATCCGGCAGTCGGACAGGGACGTGGGGGTCATCTACCCCGACAGCACCACCGCCACCAACACTTATGCAGTGCAAGGTAATCTGCTGCTGACAACTGGCACCGAAGCCAACCTGAAAACCGTTGTCCAAAACCTTTACAACGTGCTGAAAAACGTGACCTATACCCCCTGCAAAGTATCGGTGCCCAGCAGTTCCGGCCTTACCTGCGGGCAGATCGTGCACGTTAAGGACGCACGCGGGCGGGAGTTCGACACCTACCTGATGAGCGCCACAATCTCCTCCGGCAAGGCAAGCTTTGAGAGCATGGGCAGCGCCAGCCGGGAAAGTTCCAGCGCGGTGAACAGCCAGAGCTACAAGAACCTGACCGGCAAGATGCTGGAGATCAAGACCAGCGTGGACGGCTTGGAAGTAAAGGCCAGCGACCTGACCGGCAAGTATACCGACCTGAAAGCAACGGTGGACGGGCTTTCCTCTGAGGTGAAAAAAGACACCAAAATCACCGGCGGCGGCAACCTGATCCTGGGCAGTGAGAGCTTCAAGAACGCTGCTCTCCAAGGCGGTGGCACTGTTGAATACAATGATGATGGCAGTGCAACGGTAACAAATTCCAATAGCCTTAAAATATTTGATTTTAACACTACTAGCACGCGCATTGTCAAGGGTGTAACGCTGTGCATATCCGTTATGTACAAGCAAGTTTCGGGCGAGGATGCTTTTTATCTGGACATCCATTATTCGCATGCTAACGGCAGCAGATATTACACCAGCATAAAGCCTGCTGACCAAATCAAAATTGAGCAATCGGACGGTTGGGTGTTACGGTATGGCACATGGACACCGAAGGACAACTATATTTTGACCGGCGTTAGATTTGGTCTGCAGTCGGGTTCGGTTACAAACAAGTACATGGCATTGCACCCCATGCTGCAATACGGCAACGCGCCGACCGCGTGGACAGCTAGTAGCGGGGACTACATAACAGAGAAAAGCGCCAAAAGCCTGATCTCCCAATCGGCGGATGAGATCAAGACCGAGGTCACCAAGTCCGTGACGGAATCTGTAACAGGGACGGTAAAGGATACCGCTACCAGCGCTGCCAACAATGCGGTTGACAGCAAATTGCAGGATTATGCCACCACCGCAACAGTGAACAGCCTGAAAGAGGATGTTTCCAGCATCAGCCAAAAGGCGGATAGCATCAGCACCAAAGTCAGCAGTCTGGAAAAGACCACCACAACCATTTCCAACGATTTAGACAGCACCAAGCAGGAATTCAAAACCGTTAAAAAATCAGTATCCGCGATTGACCAGAAAGCCGACAGCATTACCCAGACGGTAACGCAGCGGATCACCGGCGGCAACAATATTATTGCGGGCACCGATAACTGGAACAATGCGACCCTGGATGCAGGCGGCAATGACCTGAGCAAAAAGGGCAGCTACACCATTGATGGCGAATCCGTCCATGCGACCAATAGGGCGCAGAACACCCGCTTCCATTTTGGTGCGGACAAAACGCTGGTGATTGCCAAGGGCATGACCTATTGCGCCAGCGTGCTGTACAAGCTCAACTCTGGCACGGACAGCCTGTTTTTGCAGTTTGAAACCAAATCCTCCCGCGGCACAAAAAGCTATTACGGCTCTGCGTTCAAGCAGGCCAAGCAGGACATTGCGCTGGACAACGGCTGGAAGCTGCGATGGGCGGCCTTTACGGCGACCGCGGACGGCTATGCAGACGGTCTGTTTGTAAGCACAGCCGACGACAACGCCACCGTTACCAACGATCTGACCATCATGCACCCCATGGTGCAGATGGGCAATGCCCCTACCGCCTGGACGGCCAGCACCGGCGACTATCTGACCGCCAACGAAACCAAAACCGAGATCAAGCAGACGGTGAACGAAATTAAGCTGACGGCCAGCACAAGCGGAACCAGCAGCACCATCAAGCTGACGGCAGGCGGAACAGAGATCACCAGCGCACAGATCAACCTATCAGGCGTGGTGACATTTTCGGATTTGAGTACCTGGAACCAGGACAAGACCATTATCAACGGCGGCAACATTACCACCGGGCAGATTCACAATAAGGCGCGCACAACCACTTATGACCTGGACAATGCCTGGATTCGTATGGGCAAAGATACTGGCACTCGTGTGGACATTGACACGGGGCGCATCCGCTGGTACTGGGAAAACAACCTGACCGGTGTGTTAAGCAGCCGGTACGGCAAATCTTATATTGGCGATAACTCCCGCTACACGTTTTTAGGCTGGTTCTCCACCGGCGACCCCAGCTTTGATTATTCCACCGGCGGGGCCACCAGCGAGTTTGTGGGCATTGCCATTGACCAGGTAGATAAGGTCATCCACTGCAATGCCAGCAAGTTTGAAATCCCCGGCAGAATTGAATGCGGTTCTTTGAGCGTGAACGGGAGGGAGATTTAATGCAGAAATTCATGCAGATTTTGGCCACGTTGGCTTTGCTGTTGGTGCTTGCATTGGTCATCCCGCTTACGCTGGCAGCCTGCGGCGGCACGCGAACCGAAGATACAAGCTATCCGCGCCCGGAATATTCCGGCTCCCCGATGGCAGAAAGGGTGATGAAATGACCACAACCGCAAAAATTGAAGAACTCCAAAAGTCCGTCATCAACGCCATCAACAACAGCTGCCTGCACCCCGCTGTGGTGCGGCTGGTGCTGCTGAACGTGATCTCGATGGTGGAAGCCAGCGAGAGAGAGGTAAACAAAAGAGAAAAAGAGACAGAATCCTGAAAATCTGTTTTTTGTTCCCGCATAATCCACACAAAATATAAGGCAATACCGCATAATTCTAAGTGCCGATACGGCGAGCGAGGTGCGGCAGATGCCAAGCCAAAAGCGCAGATAATACTGGATGCTGCAAAGGTGAGCGCCGCCAGTGGCGGAAACAGCGAACCGAAGCAGGGGCAGCGGTCGCAGAGTGCGAGGGGCTTTTGCCCCCGAAGCACGATGCGGGTACCGCAACCCGACATTATCGAGCATTTTGGCAACGCAGATGCCGTGCCGCAGCTGCCGGAGCGGTGCTTAAGCCGCAAGGCGGGAATTGTGCGGTGTTGCCTTAAAACTTTGCAATCAAACGCCGCGTTCCTGCTTGCTGAAAATGCAGCCGCAGTAATCCTGCCGGTACAGGCCGTATTCTGCGCTCAAAGCAAGGCTGCGCTTGTAACCATCCTTTTTGCGGAACTCGCTTTGCAGGTAGTTCAGGCCGTACTGTTGGGCCAGTTCGCAGCCGATGGTGTTCAGCCGCACAGGGGTCCTTGACCGGGGAGATGGAAAGGGTGGTGGTGAACCAGTTAAAGCCGTGTGCCCTGGCGTACTGGGCGGCGCGTTCCAGCCGCATGCGGTAACACACGGTGCAGCGCTCGCCGCGCTCCGGCTCGTTTTCCAGCCCTTTTACTGCAGTGTAAAACTCCTGCGGGTCATACGGCAGCTCCACCACCGTGATGCCGCGGGCAGCGTACCCGGCATCGCGCACAAAACGTTCCAGTTCGGCTTCCCGGCGGTGGTATTCCTCCGGTGGGGCAATGTTGGGGTTATAATATAAAATGGTAACGTCAAAATGGTCGGCCAGACGTTCCAACGTGGCGCTGGAACAGGGCGCGCAGCAGGCGTGCAGCAGCAGCTGCGGGCGCTGGCCATCGCGCTCTAATGCGGTGATGGTTTCTTCCATCACGCGCTCATAATTGATTCGGTTTGCCAATGGTGTTTTCCCTCCTGCATGGCAGCGGCTGCTGCCGCAATCTAACCCCATTATAGCGTATTGCGGGGCAAATTTACACCCCGCACAGGAAGAATAACCGCCACAGCCTTTGAAATATGGAAAATTGCGCGGCGTTTTTTGCAAAATGTTGAATTTTTTATCACGAATTGTTCACATCTATCGGGTATTCTATAGTTGTTCCCAAAAGGAACGGTGCCAGGGAACAGGGACCCGAACACCGTTGGGGCATTGCCAAATGCTCAGGGGAACAACGCAGACTTTTTTCATCCACTCCTCTTTCTCTTTTTTCTTCTTTTCAAGGAAAAACCGCCGCACAGGAACAGGGACCTGTGTGGCGGTTTTTCTTTTTGAATTTGGGTTTGATGAAGCAAACTGAATAAAAATGTGATATAATAACAGGCACAAGCAATTTACCACCAACAGGAGGGGAACAACTATGGTACAGGTCGATTTGATCACCGGCTTTCTTGGCTCTGGCAAAACGACTTTTATGCGGCACTATGCCCGCTATATGGTTCAGCAGGGCTGGAATGTCTGCATTTTGGAAAATGACTTTGGCGCGGTCAATGTGGATGTTATGCTGCTGCAGGATATTTTGGGCGACCATTGCGATATGGAAAGCATCAGCGGCGGGTGCGACTGCGATACCCACCAGCGCCGGATGCGCACCAAATTGATCTCGCTGGCCATGCAGGGCTTTGACAGGGTCATTATTGAGCCGAGCGGTATTTTTGATGTAGATGAATTTTTTGACATCCTGCACGACGAACCGCTGGATAAGTGGTACCGTATGGGCAACGTGATTGCTATTGTGGATGCCAAGCAGGAGCAGCAGCTTTCGCCCCAGTCGGCCTACCTGCTGGCGTCCGAAACCGCCAATGCCGGCATGGTGGTGCTGAGCCGCAGCCAGCTGGCTACCCCGGCCGAGATGGATTCCACGGTAAACTACCTGAACCACGCGCTGGAGCAAAACGGCTGCACCCGACGCTTTGGTACAGATGTACTGCGCAAAAACTGGGAGGACCTGACCCCGCAGGACCTGGCCGCCGTTGCCGCCTGCGGCAGCAAGCAGGCCAGCTATGAAAAAATGCACTTTGACCAGCACGATGTGTTTTCTTCGCTCTATTTTATCGACCGTCACTTACCCCTGCCGCGGCTGAAAGAAGTGGTGAATGAACTGTTTGCCGATGCCTCCTGCGGCCGCATTATGCGCATTAAGGGCTTTACTTCGGATGAAAATGGCTGGCTGGAGCTGAACGCCAGCCGCGACGCCATGACCTTAAAGCCCATTGCCAAAGCGCAGGAAGTGATCATCGTGATCGGTGAGCAGCTGAACCGCGCTGCCATTGAGGCACACTGGAAAGAGGTTTGAAACCACTGAACCTGCTGAACGAAAGCCAAATGCAGGAAAAAGAAAAAGGTTAAATCAAAATTCCCTCACAGTGGTCAATTTCGTGCTGGATGATTTCCGCCGTCCAGCCGGTAAACGTTTTAAGCCGCGTCTGGAATTTTTCATTCTGCCACTGCACTTTGATGACTTTGTGGCGCTTGGTTTTCCGCATGCCGGTAAGCGATAAGCAGCCTTCGTCCGTTTCATAGGCTCCGGACTGTTTGACGATGACAGGGTTGAACATGACCATGTATTCGCCGTCATTCTCAAAAGCGATGATGCGTTTGTTCACGCCGATCATGTTTGCCGCCATACCCACGCAGCCATCCTTGTGGGCAATCAGAGTTTCCATCAGGTCCTGCGCTACGCCAAGGTCCGCCGCCGTGGCGGGCGCGGCTTTCTGCGCAAGAAAAGTCTTGTCTTTGCAAATTTCACGAATCATTGGGGATGCTCCTTAACTGTTTTTTCTACATTGTATCAGCCAAGGGGAAAATACACAAGAAAGAAAACGATAACAAAAAATATCTGCCCGCTCTACGATTATATCTGTGCGATAGAACTGGTGCCATCTGAAGAGGAATCTTATGATTTGTGCCTTCAATGCCAGAGGCTTTTTAACGGATCCGGCGATGAAATCGGCCTTTGGGCTTAAGGCAACACCGCACAATTCCCGCCTGACGGCTTAAGCACCGCTCCGGCGGCTGCGGCACGGCATCTGCGTTGCCAAAATGCTCGATAATGTCGGGTTGCGGTACCCGCATCGTGCTTCGGGGGC
>ENA-OQNM01000415-OQNM01000415.1-human-gut-metagenome-genome-assembly--contig:-NODE-415-length-15979-cov-3.124716_pt1 | contig 15979 bp, 15 predicted proteins | sample MGYA00242632_ERZ504886 | MGnify/ENA primary metagenome ERZ504886 (study PRJEB26092, sample SAMD00036424) | human gut metagenome | host: Homo sapiens | study: EMG produced TPA metagenomics assembly of... | reverse complement strand
TCATCTGATGTCTTGCATCGGGGGAATTAGAACTATAACCCCTTCGTTACTCACCGGCAATCCGAAGTACGTCCTTTCTGCAAAGTCAAGACGTTTCGTTGTTCTTTCGTGCTTTGTGTATGTGGCTGTGGAAACATGCAAGGTCTCTATCGCTCCATCCTCGAAAGCCACCTTTAAGTATACTCCTTACGTACTCCGTACCGACACATAACGATGCTTGCCTACTTACGTCTCTTTTCATGTTCTTTTATCAGCTTCTCAAGTACGGTGACCGTCACCTCCTTTGTCGAAGCAGGAGCCGCCATCTGATAATTTCCTACCAGAAAAAGCGAACAACTGATGACACCCACGCACACCACATGACACAATATATTCACTGCCTTTTGCTCCATCGTTGTCAGCCATATCCATTTTTTATATAGAGGAAGTGTAACGACTGCCACCACAAGTCCTACCCCTACGGGTATCCACACAGCAGCCAACGTATCTTCATAGATGTTATATCCGATGCAGCCCAAAGCTACGACCAGTACAAACATCAGAAAACGGAGTATTTTTATAAACAATTCTTTCATTGCCGCGCTTATATTTTTGGCAAATATAAAAAGAAATATCGTTCGGTCGACTGTCAAGTCTGTTCAATCTACATGAACTAACTTGCTTGATAGAATGTTATAACTACAATAACTAAAACAGAAAATATCATGGAAAAGAGCTTAATTCATAGTAATGAACTGCATTTTATCAGTAAGAAACGCATTCATCAAGCAGTAGAGAAAATGGTTGAGTCATTGGATTTGGCTGCGGGTTCCACAACCGGCTTCAACATCTATGCAGTAGTGGAGAGCTATTTCACGGATTTGGAAAAACGAAAAGAAATCAATCAGCTGCTCAACCTGGAACAAGATGTCTGCGAAGAAATAGAGGCAGAATTAAGTTATAAATAAACTACGGAGTTACCGACTACTATTAAGTTACGGGCTACAAGTTGTCCTGCAGTATGATAATGCAGGACAACTTGTAGCCCGTAACTTATAGTGGCTGATAGCTAATAAATTGAAACTTGTAGCCCACTCAGTCTTTCGCCTGATGCACCGTCAACTGCGGGAATGGGAAGTCGATACCTTCCTCGTTGAATACGGAGTAAATCTTCTTGTTCATATCAAAATAAACGCCCCAGTAGTCTCCGCTCTTCACCCAAACACGAATCACCACATTCACACTGCTGGCATCCAGGGCATGAAGAGCCACAAACGGCTCGGGAGTATTCAAGATACGGCTGTCTTCGGAGATGATACGACGCACGGTGCTCTCTACCTTGTCATAGTTCTCACCATATTCTACACCGATCACCCAATCTACACGACGCGTATCCTCACGGCTGTAATTAGTCACTGTACCACTGCTCAACGCACCGTTAGGTATATAGATTACCTTATTGTCGGCTGTGGTCAGAATCGTATGGAAGATTTGAATCTCACGTACCGTTCCGGACACTCCCTGGCTTTCAATCCAGTCGCCTACCTTGAAAGGACGGAACAACAGTACAATCAATCCACCCGCAAAGTTCTGCAAGTTTCCGGAAAGTGCCATACCGATAGCCACACCGGCAGATGCCAACAAAGCTGCAAATGAAGTAGTTTCCACTCCCAATTTGCCGATAACGGCAATAATCAGCAGAATGGTCAGCAAGATATTGACTAAACTTTTCACAAAGCTCTGGATACTGGCATCCACATGTCTTTTTGCCAATAACCTCGCCAGCATTTTCCTAAGAAAGGAAATCAAGAACCGTCCTACCACAAAGATGATGACAGCTCCAATAATACGTCCACCGGCACTTACGCCCCAATCTATCAATTGCTGAAGGAATATCTGCAGTTTGCTGAAACCATCGTCAGCAACTTGGGCAGCAAAGGCTGCCATGAATAAAGATGATAACATAACTATATTCTTTTTTTAAAATTAATGCTACAAAATTAACAAATAACTCTGAGTTTCGTTCACTTAACTTGCCACTTTCGACGAAAACTCCTACCTTTGCCCCGATTTCAACTAAGGGGTGCCCTAATACGACGGGCTGAGATCATACCCATTAACCTGATCCGGGTAATGCCGGCGGAGGGAAAAGAAGAAAACGTTCCCTTTTCTGTATTCATCTAAACGAAACAATTGCAAATGAAGAGACATGCAATGGCGGTCTGCCTCCTGACGGCAGCACTGGGTGTCTGTGCGCAGGCACAAGAACAAGACAGCCTGCGGGTGATAAACCTGCAGGAAGTGGAAGTTATCTCCACACGTGCCACAAGCAGCACACCGGTGGCATTCACCAATATAGGCAAAGAACAACTGAAAAAAACAGAATTTCGGACAAGATCTGCCGTATCTGTTTGAGTATGACACCCTCCGCCATTACTACCAGCGATGCCGGTGCCGGGGTGGGTTACACCACGCTGAGAGTCCGCGGAACAGACGGGCACACGCATCAACGTCACCGCCAACGGTATTCCCACTCAACGACGCCGGAGAGTCACACGGTATTCTGGGTCAACCTGCCGGACTTCGCCTCCTCCGTCAAGGACATGCAGGTGCAACGCGGAGCTGGTACCTCAACGAACGGTGCAGGAGCTTTCGGTGCCAGCATCAACATGCAGACGGGTGATTTCTCCATGAAACCCTATGCAGAATTCAACGGTTCCTACGGCTCCTTCCATACGCACAAGGAGACGGTGAAAGTGGGAACGGGACTCATCAACAATCATTGGTCGTTCGATGCGCGGCTCTCCAACATCAGTACGGACGGGTATATAGACCGGGCATCTGTGGGACTGAACTCCTATTATCTGCAAGGAGGATACTACAATGACAATACCTCCGTCAAACTGATAACCTTTGCCGGCAAAGAGCGCACTTACCACGCATGGAACTATGCCAGCAAGGAGGAGATGGAACGTTACGGACGGCGTTACAATTCCTGCGGATTCATGTACGCCACCGACCGGGACGGCCATGTATACAGCAAAGAATATTATAAAGACGACAACGGCGAGAAGCATTACCTCACGGACGAAGGAGGTGCACTGCATTTCTATGACGACCAGACCGACAACTATACGCAGAAGAATTACCAGTTGCTGTTCAACCACAATTTCACCTCGCAATGGAATCTGAATATCGGCCTGCACTACACCAAAGGCGACGGGTACTACCAGGAATATAAAGGCGAACGCTCGTTGGCAGAGTACGGCATGTCGCCTTTCGAATACAACGGCGGCAAGATAGAAGTAAGCGACCTTATCCGCAAGAAGGCAATGGACAACTGGTTTGGCGGTGGAATCTTCTCCGTAAGCTACAAAGCCGACCGTCTGCATGCCTCGCTAGGCGGTGCACTGAATCGCTATGACGGCGACCACTTTGGAAAAGTGCTTTGGGTAAAGAACTATATCGGCGAACTGAACCCCGACCACGACTACTACCGCAACAACGCCACAAAGAATGACGGCAATATTTATCTGAAAGCCAATTATGAACTGGTAAGCGGCCTCAGCGCCTACCTCGACCTGCAATACCGCCACATCGACTACAAGATAAACGGACTGAACGACAAGTACAACTGGACTGCCACCACTCCGGGAATGCAGAAGCTGGACATCGACGAAGACTTCGACTTCTTCAACCCGAAAGCCGGACTGTCCTGGCAAATCGACCGCAACCACGCCTATACGGTTCGTTCAGCGTAGCCCATAAAGAGCCTACGCGCAACAACTACACCGACGGCTACTTCACCGAACATCCCAAGGCTGAGCGCTTGTTCGACTACGAACTGGGATATACCTTCGCCAACTCATGGCTCCATGCGGGTGCCAACTTCTACTATATGGACTATAAAGACCAGCTGGTACTGACGGGAGAGTTGAACGAGATAGGCGAAGCCATGGCCAGCAACGTGCCCGACAGCTACCGTACGGGTATTGAACTGATGGCTGGCATCAAACTGGACTGCGGCTTGCAATGGGACATCAATGCCACACTCAGCAAGAACCGTGTGCAGAACTTTACCGAGACACTTTTTGAAAACGAAGAGGCAGGGTCGGAAGCATGGGTCATCGAACACGGAGATACCCCCATCGCATTCTCTCCCGACTTCATACTGAACAACCGCTTCGGCTATACGTTCAAAGGATTCGAAGCCTCGTTACAGTCACAATATATCAGCAAGCAATACATGAGTAACGCCAAGCAAGAGGAGTGCACGCTGGATGCTTATTTCGTAAGCAACCTGAATCTGTCCTATACCTTCAAGTTGCCTAAAGTAAAGTCGGTAACCATAGGGTGCACCATCTATAATCTGTTCAATGAAGAATACGAGAATAACGGATACGCAGGCAGCGGATACTATCTCGACGATAACGGAGGAAAAGTCCGTTACAACTATGCCGGCTACGCTGCCCAGGCGGGAACGAATGTATTGGGACATATAGCAATCAATTTCTGATGGAACATATTCTTGAGATTACAGGCACTGTGACCGGGATCCTCTACCTCTGGTTGGAGTACCGGGCAAGCATTTATCTTTGGATAGCGGGCATCATTATGCCTGCCGTCTATATTTTGTCTACTATGATGCGGGGTTGTATGCAGATTTCGGCATCAACATCTATTATCTGGGTGCTGCCATCTACGGCTGGATGATGTGGAAGTACAGAGCTGTACTACGACGTACTATCTTGAAACGGAAAGATGCCCCACAAAGGGGAGAGAACAACAGAACAGAAGAACAAAAGCAGGAGCTTTCCATTACCTATATGCCGACGCGCTACTTGCTGCCGCTTACTGCCGTATTCACCGCCGCCTTCCTCGGCATTGCCTGGATATTGATAAACTTCACGGACAGCAATGTGCCCTGGCTGGACTCCTTCACCACCGCACTGAGCATCGTCGGCATGTGGATGCTGGCACGGAAATATGTAGAACAATGGTGGGCATGGATTGCGGTAGATGCCGTCAGCGCCGGACTGTACATCTACAAAGGACTTGATTTTACAGCCGGACTATATGCCCTTTATACAATTATAGCTATCTTTGGCTACTTCAAATGGAGAAAGATGATGAGCAAAGACGAAGGATTAGAGATTAGGGATTAAGAAAGATATGAAAAACGAACTATCAACGAACAACGAACAATTATTAACTATTGATGCCGTAGTTTTGGCGAATGGGGAATATCCTACAAGTCCCCTGCCTTTAAAGATATTGGCAGAAGCGCCTTACGTGGTTTGTTGCGACGGCGGAGCGGACGAATACATCCGCCGGGGCCATACTCCCGACGTAATCATCGGCGACGGTGACTCCCTCAGTGATGAAAACCGCCGGAAGTTCGGACATATCCTGCACCGTATCAGCGACCAGGAAACCAACGACCAGACCAAAGCCGTCAACTTCCTGCTGGCGCAAGGCAAACGCCGCATCGCCATCATCGGTGCCACGGGCAAGCGTGAAGACCATACCCTGGGAAATATCAGCCTGCTCATCGACTATCTCCGCGCCGGAGCCGATGTACGTACCTATACCGATTACGGCATCTTCATCCCCTGCCGGGGTACCCGCACCTTCCCAAGCCATCCCGGACAGCAAGTATCCATCATCAACTTCACTGCACACGGTCTGCATGGCAAAGGACTGGTCTATCCTCTCAGCGACTTCACCAACTCGGTGGCAAGGCACACTCAACGAATGCACCAGTACGGAATTCACCATCGAGGCGGAAGGGGAATACCTGGTATTCGTCACTACTTCTTCGCTTCCGCCACTTCAACAAAGTACACGCTGATACAAATCATGGCAATGGCAGCGGCTTGCGTCCAACTGAAACGGTCTTGCCCCAAGGTGAGGGAAACAACGGTAGTCACCACCAATATCAGATAGCTGTACATGGATACAACCGTCGTCTTGAGATACTTCAAGCCCACCGGAACCAGAAAGTAACTGAGGTAAGTAGGAAAAACCAGCACAAACGCCAACACCGCCCACGGCACCCAGTGCCACTTCCCATGCAAGGCATCCGTAAGCAAGGGTGCATCCCAGCCTATAATGGACGACACAATCAATCCCGTTACTGCCGCACCGCCAAAGATGTACTTCATCATCGTCACTACCCCGACCTCTTCCAGCAGTTTCTTGCTCACAATCAGGTAAACGGCAAAGACCAGCGAGCTCACCATGCAGAGCATGTTGCCCGTAAACGCATCGTGCGCCAGGTCATCACTGCCTTGCGTAAGGATGCACAGCAACGCACCGCCAAAACCCAGCGCTATACCGATAATCTTCATCAGCGTAGCCTTTTCATGCAGGAAAAACGACGGATATCAGAAAGACCCAAATAGGTTGCATAGAGTTGAAGATGGCACTGGAAACCGGAGTCGTCTTGCTGATGCCCAGCAGATAGCAAAACATGAATCCGTAGAGTCCGAAGGCTCCCAGACAGAACAGCCCTATCCGTTGCCGCTTTGTGGCCGGTGCCTCCTTTACAAACCAGCCTGTTATCCAAAATGCCACGGCAGCAAAGACACAACGCACCGTGACACCCGTCAATGCACCCAGCCACAAAGGGAGCAGAAATTTCAATCCATTCATATTCAACCCCGCCATGACGCGCGATGCAACCATACTGAGATTGGCTTCCAGTTTCTTATCTTTCATCAGCTTCGTATTTTTCCCCTCAAACAATTCATTACTTTGAAATGTTTTAGGAGAAAAGGAGATAACACTATGGCAAAAGTTAAAGAAGAACAATCGTCTCAGCAAACAAAGCAAGTCCTCGCATTCTCCACCCGGCTACGCCATGACCTTAAGAAAGCCTGCCGGCAACTGGATGAGGGAGAAGGACAAGAGGACGTCACAATCAGTAAGGAGGTGAAGGCATGGCTAAACAAATAATATGGTCGCCCCTCGCCAAAGAGGCGCTGAAGGGCCTGCTGATTTCCTCGCAAGAAAGAGATGGCAACAAACGGTGTGGCGGGGTTCTGTACTCCTTATTCCAAAATGCATTGTACCGCATCACGCTGAATCCGTTTATCGGACAGCCCACCGAAGCAGAGAACATACGGTACATCATCCCGCATCTCGACTATACGCTTCTTTACCGGCACAGTCTCCGGAAGATAGAAGTGCTTGTGCTATGGAACAACCATCATAAGTTGGGCAGCATGATAGACCTCATCCGGGAAGAACCCGATACAGAATAAAGCAGCCAATCTTGTCAAGAGCAGATTTATGGAAGATTAACGGAACAGACGCATTATCGTCCGTTCATATAGCCGGAACAAACCATGTATCCGTCCCGAACATATCATCTGTTTATCCTCGACACACCATCTGTCGGCGCTGAACATATCATCCGAAACATCCGAGCTTTTCGTCAAAACCACTGGGATTTTCCAAGCAAATGCCCGCTATTCCGCTTGCTGAAGTGGAGGATTAAATCTGTAAAGCACTGGTTCAGGAGAGTAAACCCTAAGGTTTAGCAAATGAAGTGACGGAAGAACACAACAAAAAAGGAGAAGCGACGCCTCTCCTTTTATGCTAATTTAAAATTGAATCTGAACTAAGATTGCAGTTACAAAGATACAACATCCGAAAGGCAATGTCAAGCAATCCGGTGTTTTTCTTTACTGACGTCCCATTCTTTATACATGCATCAGATATTGCTTGAAGTCCGCGAAATCCTTCGACATCGGCAGGCTCTTCTTCTCACCGCGCATAAAGGCCTGAAGCTTGGCTGGTATTTCTACGGCTTCACCGATAATCTTCTCGACTGTATCCTTGAACTTCGCCGGATGAGCCGTTTCAAGGAACACGCCCGTTTCACCGAGTTTCAGTCCTTCGACCAAAGCGCGGAAGCCGCAGGCTCCGTGCGGGTCGAGCAGGTAATGGTCCTTCTTCCACACTTCCCGCATAGTTTCGGCAATCTGCTCATCGGTATAAGTGGCACCGCTGATTTCGGCAGAGATGGCGGCATGGCTGCCTCCGTAAAGGTCGAGTATGCGAGCAAAGTTGCTCGGGTCGCCCACATCCATCGCGTTAGCAATGGTAGCGATACTGGGACGCGGTGTATAAATGCCCGTCTGCAAATATTGGAAGAAGATATCATTGCGGTTGTTGGAAGCGATAAAGCGTTCCACGGGTAGTCCCATACGCTTGCCGAAAAGGCCGGCAGTGATATTGCCGAAGTTACCACTGGGTACACAAATGACGGCATTGTCTCCCTTACCGGCACGCTTCAGTTGAGCATAGGCATAAAAGTAATAGAATGCCTGCGGCAAGAAACGCGCCACGTTGATGGAATTGGCGCTGGTCAGTTGCAGGTGCTCGTTTAGTTCCCCGTCCATAAAAGCGGATTTAACCAGAGCCTGGCAATCGTCGAACGTACCGTCAACCTCAATGGCCGTGATATTCTGCCCTAAGGTAGTGAACTGTTTCTCCTGGATTTCACTGACTTTTCCCTTCGGGTAGAGCACATAGACGTGTATGCCTTCCACACCGAGGAAACCATTGGCAACGGCACTCCCCGTATCACCGGAAGTAGCCACAAGCACATTGACTTGCTTCTTGCCCTCTTTCTTGATAAAGTACCCCAGCAAACGCGCCATGAAGCGACCGCCTACATCCTTAAAGGCAAGTGTCGGACCATGGAACAGCTCAAGCGAATAAATATTCTCCGTCACCCGGACCAGAGGGACATCGAAACTGAGTGTGTCATAAACAATCTGTTTCAGCGTATCGGCAGGAACATCCTCACCAAAGAAAGCATCTGCCACGCGATAGGCTATCTCCTGAAAGCTGAGTGTATCGATGCTATCGTAAAACTCTTGTGGCAGAGTTTTGATTGTAAAGGGCATGAAAAGCCCCTTGTCTGCGGCAAGCCCCTTTACCACGGCCTCTTCAAGAGTGACTTCGGAAGCTTGTTTGTTGGTGCTATAATATTTCATATTAAATTAAAAATTAAAGAATTCATTGATAAACTCGTCTTCTTTCATCAGTCCGTAACTGCCTTCACAGGCTGCCACTTCATCAAATGTCCGTACTTCGTCAGCCTCGATACCCGGATGCCAGATGAGGAATGGAACAGGTTCGGCCGTATGCGTACGGAGCTCGCAGGGAGTGGGATGGTCAGGCAATACGGAGATGGCAACGGGTTCCTCCCAATCCTTCACAGCCTCGTAGATAGGACCTACAGCACGGCTGTCCAGATTCTCAATCGTCATAATCTTCAAGGGGACGTTTCCTTCATGACCGGCCTCATCACTGGCTTCGATATGCAGGTAGACAAAATCATCCGTCCGCAATGCATCGAGGGCGGCAGCCACCTTATTCTCATAGTTGGTATCATAAAGCCCCGTCGCACCTTCTACGGTGATACGCCGCAGCCCCGCATAGTAGCCGATACCGTTAATCAAATCCACGGCAGAAATCACGGCGCCGCGCCTCACCTGCGGAAACTTGTCTGAAAGGCGCTCCATCTGCGGACGATAACCGGGACTCCACGGCCAGATGCTATTGGCAGGGTCCTTACCCTCGGACTTCCGCTTCATGTTGACCGGATGGTTTTCCAGCAACACTTGCGAACGGATAATCAAATCGTTAATCAAATCGGCAGTCTGCTTCGGAGTAAGCTCTGCACCGCCTTCGGGGACCGAAATATTCTCCGTCCCCTCCATCGGCTTCACCATCAACGGACGGAAAGGCCTCAAAGGGACATCGTGGGGCGGCGTACAGTCAATGCGCTTGTCCCCTCCTTTTATTACCAGCAGATGGCGGTATTGCACGCCCGTATGGAAACGCACGCAGTCGTCGCCCAGATGCTCTTGAAGGTATTTCACCAACACATCCGCTTCCTCTGTAGTGATGTGCCCGGCAGAATGATTCTTGATATTGTCTCCCTCGATGCAGATAATATTGCAGCGCATCGCCATCTCACCTGGCTGCAAGTCCACACCGATGCTCGCCGCCTCCAACGGACCGCGGCCTTCGTACACCTTCGGCAGGTTATAGCCCAGAACGGACATATTCGCCACCTCACTGCCGGGATGAAATCCCTCGGCCACCGTCACCAGCCTTCCCACACGTCCCATGCGTGCCAGCTTGTCCATATAGGGAGTTGCAGCCGCCTGCAGCAAGGTTTTGCCTCCCAGAGCCTTCACGGGCCAGTCGGCCATACCATCACCCAATATAATGATGTGTTTCATCTTTTTATATTACGATTTGGATTAAACGTTTGCAATGCTCATAATATCCGCAAATACCCCCGCAGCCGTTACACCCGCACCGGCTCCGTATCCTTGTATCATCATCGGATATTCCTTATAACGTGCCGTGGTCAGCAGGATGATGTTATTGCTGCCTTCCAGACCGTAAAACGGATGGTTAGCGCCGACTTCCTGCAAGCCGACAGATGCTTTGCCGTTTTCCAGCTTGGCTACGAAACGCCAATGCTTGTTCTCGGCTTCCAACACCTTGCGACGGGCCTCGAAATCGGCATCGAGGCTCGGCACTTTCTTCCAGAAGTCATCCAGGGAGCCTTCAAAGAAGTCATCGGGCACAAAGAGGTTCTTCTCAACATCGCTCTGTTCCAAACAGTAACCGGCCTCGCGTGCCAGAATCACCAGTTTGCGGATAACATCCTTTCCACTGAGGTCGATACGCGGATCGGGTTCGGAGTAACGTTCCTCCTGTGCCATCTTAATGGTCTTGCTGAAAGGAATGTCGGCACTGATTTTATTGAAAATATAGTTCAACGTACCGCTCAGCACGGCTTCAATCTTCAATATCTTATCACCGCTATGAATAAGGTCGTTAATGGTATTGATGATGGGGAGTCCGGCACCTACATTTGTTTCAAACAAGTACTTCACACCGCGTTGGCGGGCAATCTGTTTCAGTTCACGATAGTTCTCGTATTCAGAAGAAGCGGCAATCTTGTTGGCAGCCACTACCGAAACATTGTGCAGCAGCAAGTCCTTGTAAAGGGAAGCCACGCCTGCACTTGCCGTACAGTCCACAAAGACAGAGTTAAAGATGTTCATACCGATAATCTCATTACGCAGCGTTTCCAGAGAGCTGTCCTTTCCCTTCTCCTGCAGTTCTTCACGGAAACGTCCCAAATCGAAACCTTCGCGGCTGAACATGGCTTTGTTTGCATCGGCAATGCCCACTACATTCAATTGCAGGCCGTTCTCCTGCATCAGCTTCTGGCGCTGGCTGTGGATTTGCTCTATCAGGCTACCGCCTACGGTTCCTATGCCACAGATAAAGAGATTCAGTACCTGATATTCCGACAAGAAGAAAGAATCATGGATGACATTCAGCGATTTGCGCAATGATTTGCTGTCCACTACAAACGAGATGTTGGTTTCCGAAGCACCCTGCGCACAAGCAATCACATTGATACCGTTACGCCCCAACGTACCGAACAGCTTTCCGGCAATACCCGGCGTATGCTTCATGTTCTCGCCTACGATGGCCACGGTAGCCAGGTTCTTTTCTGCCTGAATAGGAGAAATTTCTCCCATCTCTATTTCTTTGGCAAACTCCTCGTTCAGCACCTCGCAAGCCAGGTTAGCATCCGCATTGCGCACACCGATAGACGTTGAATTCTCCGAAGAAGCCTGGGACACAAGGAACACACTGATGCCATTCTTTGCCAGCGCCTTGAAGATACGGTAGTTCACACCGATAACACCTACCATACCAAGGCCTTGCACTGTAATCAGGCTCGTATCATTGATGGATGAAATACCCTTGATGGCCTTGCTTTGCGGGTCGGAAACCTCTCGCTTGATGACAGTTCCCACACCCTCCGGATTGAAGGTATTCTTCACCAGAATGGGGATATTCTTGTGGCAAACCGGATAGATTGTCGGAGGATAGACCACTTTCGCACCGAAGTTACAAAGCTCCGTAGCTTCCACATAGCTCAATTCATTGATAGTGTATGCCCTGGAAATCACACGCGGGTCAGCTGTCATGAACCCGTCTACATCCGTCCAGATTTCCAGACTGTCGGCATCCAGTGCGGCAGCAATGATTGCCGCTGTATAGTCGGAACCACCTCTACCCAGGTTCGTTACCTCTCCCGTCATTTTGTCTGTGGAGATAAACCCCGGAACCAATACGCGTTTGGGCAGGCTGCTGAATGTTTCGCGCACCAACGAATTTGTCAGCTCCGTATCCAGCACATGCTTGGAATGTTTCTTCTCCGTCTTGATAAACTTACGCGAATCAAACCATTCAGCTCCCGTCAGTTGTGCCACGATGATAGATGAAAGCCGTTCGCCATAGCTCACAATCGTATCGGACGTCTTCTGCGAAAGGTCCTTTATCAGATAAATACCCTGAAAAATATCTTTCAGCTCATTAAGCAGTTCGCCAATCTGACGTTGCAAGGCAACCTGCTCCTCGCCTGCCGGAATCACTTCCTTAATCATTTCCACATGACGGTAGACAATCTCCCGGAACTCATTCTCGTAAGAAGCATCACCGGCTGCCGCCATTCTGGAGGTGTTAATCAACTTGTCCGTGATGCCACCCAATGCGGACACTACCACGATAACCGGTTCATCGACTGCTTCTACAATTCTCTTGACGCTCAAAATACTGTTCACGGAACCTACGGACGTTCCGCCGAATTTCATTACTTTCATTTCTCTTTATATTGTTGAGATGGTTGATACAATGTGTCGGAAACAAGCTGATACGGCTTGCATTGACTTTTATTAAATGGAAAAACTGCTTGAAAATGGTGTAACACGTAGAAACACAAAATACTATCCCTAACCCCTAAGGGTCATGGTCCACATGGATGTGACTGTATGCTGATAGTACTTGTTCATTGTCTCTTGTTTCTATCATTTATGATAAGTGTTGCAAAAGTAACAATAAAACATTCAATCTATCACTTTTTGCGACTTTTTTGCGATAAAATACAGAAAGCCTTTAAAAAGGCAAGAAATATGCACAACTTACGGCTTACACTTTCACACTTTCCATACCTTTTTCTGTATATCCGTTTATTCTTTTCTAACATTTTGCTATCATTATCAAGATATATCATTATATTTGCATGGAAAACATGAAAGAAAAGTGCGTATGAACCCAGAAAACACTTCCGTTTTGCTAATATACACCGGTGGAACTATCGGAATGATAGAGAATGCAGAAACCGGCGCCCTGGAAAGCTTCAACTTCGAGCAGTTGCAGAAACATGTTCCCGAGCTTCAGAGATTTGCGTTCCGTATCGACACTTATCAATTCGACCCGCCCATGGATTCCTCGGACATGGACCCCGATGCCTGGCGCAAACTGGTACGCATCATCAGCGACAACTACGACCAATACACTGGCTTCGTCATTCTGCATGGCACAGATACCATGGCCTACACAGCTTCCGCACTCAGCTTCATGCTTGAAGGGCTGAACAAGCCCGTCATCCTAACCGGCTCGCAACTGCCCATTGGCGTGCTCCGCACAGACGGCAAGGAAAACCTGCTGACCAGCATCGAAATAGCCACCGACCGCCACTCCAACGGACAGCCCATCGTACCCGAAGTCTGCATCTTCTTCGAAAATCACCTGATGCGCGGCAACCGTACCACCAAAATGAACGCGGAAAACTTCAATGCTTTCCGCTCCTTCAATTATCCGGTACTCGCTTCTGCCGGTATACATATTAAATATAATAATGTACAGATTCATACACACGGCACTCCCCGCGAACTGGAGCCTCATTATCTGCTCGATACCAACATCGCCATACTGAAGCTTTTTCCAGGTATTCAGGAAAATGTCGTGGCAGCCATACTTGCCACTAAAGGACTGAAGGCCGTAGTCCTCGAAACCTACGGTTCCGGCAACGCTCCCCGAAAGGAATGGTTTCTACGCCGCCTGCATGATGCCTGCGAACAAGGCATCATCATTGTCAACGTCACCCAATGCAGTGCCGGCACCGTTGAAATGGAGCGCTATGAAACCGGTTACCACCTGATGCAGGCAGGAGTTGTCTGCGGATATGACAGCACAACGGAATCTGCCGTAACCAAGCTGATGTTCCTTCTGGGGCACGATTATCCACCTGCCGAAATACGCGAACTGATGGGACGACCGCTGGCAGGGGAAATTACCGTGTGAAGCACAACTATCACTGCACCGGGGTCAATTCTCCCGTCACAGAATCTATTATGAAACCGCTGACATTGACATCATCCGGTATCAGCGGATGGTTGACAATGGCTTCCACCGTACCTTTTACCGATTTCTCCGTATCTTCGAACCCATATAGCCAGGACTCGAAATCCACTCCGCAGAAACGAATCATATCAATCGTCTCCTGCTTGATACCCCGGGTCTTCATATGCTCTATCATCTGGGCACTGCTCATATGGCACGCACCACAATCGGAGTGGGCAATAACCATAACTTCCGTCACTCCCAACTCATAGATGGCCACCATCAGACTACGGATGACGCTACCGAACGGATGTGAAATGATTCCACCCGCATTTTTTATCATCTTCACATCACCGTTCTTGATACCTAAGGCCGCCGGCAGTAAAGCGGTCAAACGGGTATCCATACAAGAGAGGATGGCAATCTTCTTATCCGGGTATTTATTCGTGATGTATTTCTCATATCCCTTCTCGGCAACAAAACGCTTGTTGTATGCAAGAATATCTTCTATCATGGCTTTTATAACATGTTATTGTTTTCTACTCACAAAAATAAAAAAACTCTATGGGAGTCTGCAAGCCCTGCATTGAAAAATTGTACCTTTGGGCAATCATTTTAGAAGGAATGCGCAACTATGGCTAAAGAAAAGACGGTTTATGTATGCAGCAACTGCGGACAAGACTCTCCCAAATGGGTAGGCAAGTGTCCGTCGTGCGGAATGTGGAACACGTATGTGGAAGAGGTGGTACGGAAAGAAGTGGTGAACAAGCGTCCCGTATCGGGCATAGAAACCGCCAAAGCCAAACCCGTAACCCTCCATGAGATTGTAGCCGATGACGAACCGCGCATCGACCTCCATGATGCCGAGCTGAACCGGGTACTGGGTGGTGGTCTTGTACAAGGTTCTCTTGTTTTGATTGGCGGCGAACCGGGTATTGGGAAATCCACCCTGGTGCTACAGACCGTACTCCGCATACCGGAAAAACGTATTCTCTATGTATCCGGCGAAGAAAGCACCCGCCAATTGAAACTGCGTGCCGACCGCTTGACAAGCACCTCCAGTGACTGCCTCATCGTGTGCGAAACTTCCCTGGAACAGATTTACGTCCACATCAAAAATATTCGCCCGGATATAGTCATCATCGACTCCATACAGACAATTTCTACCGAAACCCTTGAATCGTCGCCTGGGAGCATCGCCCAGGTACGGGAATGTTCCGCCTCCATCCTGCGCTTTGCCAAGGAAACGCATACGGCGGTCATCCTCATCGGGCATATCAATAAGGAAGGAAGCATAGCCGGCCCCAAGGTACTGGAACATATCGTGGATACCGTACTCCAGTTCGAGGGCGACCAACACTACATGTACCGTATCCTGCGCAGCATCAAGAACCGTTTCGGAAGTACTGCCGAACTGGGGATTTACGAAATGCGGCAAGATGGATTGCGCCAGGTGAGCAACCCATCCGAACTGCTGCTGAACCAGGACCATGAAGGTATGAGCGGCATAGCCATCGCCTCCGCGATAGAAGGCATCAGACCGTTCCTCATCGAAACGCAGGCATTGGTCAGCAGTGCCGTATATGGTAACCCGCAACGCTCTGCCACAGGGTTCGACATCCGCCGCATGAATATGCTGCTGGCCGTATTGGAAAAACCGTGTAGGCTTCAAGCTGGCACAGAAAGACGTCTTTCTCAACATTGCCGGCGGATTGAAAGTGAACGACCCGGCAATAGACCTTGCCGTCATCAGTTCTAT